>ERZ1673734.2138-NODE-2138-length-11607-cov-310.768352_pt1 | contig 11607 bp, 8 predicted proteins | sample MGYA00580199_ERZ1673734 | MGnify/ENA primary metagenome ERZ1673734 (study PRJEB41218, sample SAMN15661742) | gut metagenome | host: Homo sapiens | place: Canada: London | collected 2015-08-20/2019-03-30 | study: EMG produced TPA metagenomics assembly of...
TGCCATAATGGTTTGCCGTTTAATTCAAGCAATCCTTTATCTACGCCGCCCATTCGTCTGGCTTTACCGCCTGCCAGCACAACGCCTGTTATCGTCGTCATCAGATTCACCGATATCGCCTCTTTTATTGTGGGATTGACCCTGCTAACGTGTCTGTCTCAAGAGTAAGGAGCATCACTATGAAATGTAAACGTCTGAATGAAGTTATTGAACTCCTCCAGCCAGCCTGGCAAAAAGAGCCAGACCTTAACCTGCTGCAATTTTTGCAGAAACTGGCGAAAGAGTCAGGTTTTGACGGCGAACTGGCGGATTTGACGGATGACATTCTGATCTATCACCTGAAAATGCGTGATTCCGCGAAAGATGCGGTGATCCCGGGTTTGCAGAAAGATTATGAAGAAGACTTCAAAACGGCGCTGTTACGCGCTCGCGGCGTAATTAAAGAGTAAAAGCTTGTAAGCGGCGCCACCAAAATCATCGTGAAATGATATCCTTCGTCATTCGTAATGTTTTCCGGATGATGGGATGAATAACAGCGCTTTTACTTTCCAGACACTACACCCGGATACCATCATGGACGCTCTGTTTGAGCATGGGATCCGGGTGGATTCCGGTCTTACCCCGCTTAACAGCTATGAAAACCGTGTCTATCAATTTCAGGACGAAGATCGTCGACGTTTTGTCGTCAAATTTTATCGCCCTGAACGTTGGACAGCCGATCAAATCCTCGAAGAACATCAATTTGCGTTGCAGCTGGTAAATGATGAAGTTCCGGTCGCAGCACCTGTGGCCTTTAACGGTCAGACTTTATTGAATCATCAGGGATTTTATTTCGCTGTTTTTCCAAGCGTCGGTGGTCGCCAGTTCGAAGCTGATAATATCGATCAGATGGAAGCGGTTGGGCGTTATTTAGGGCGTATGCACCAGACGGGGCGCAAACAGCTTTTTATCCATCGCCCGACCATCGGTTTGAACGAATATCTCATTGAGCCACGCAAGCTGTTTGAGGACGCTACACTGATACCTTCCGGGTTGAAAGCGGCATTCCTGAAAGCGACAGATGAGCTGATTGCCGCCGTTACAGCACACTGGCGGGAAGATTTCACCGTTCTGCGGCTACATGGAGACTGCCACGCCGGGAATATTCTCTGGCGCGATGGTCCAATGTTTGTTGATCTGGATGATGCACGTAATGGTCCAGCCGTTCAGGATTTGTGGATGTTGCTCAATGGCGATAAAGTCGAGCAGCGGATGCAACTGGAAACTATTATTGAAGCTTATGAAGAATTTAGCGAGTTCGACACCGCTGAAATCGGACTGATTGAACCTTTACGCGCCATGCGTTTGGTTTATTATCTTGCCTGGCTAATGCGGCGTTGGGCTGATCCCGCGTTCCCGAAAAATTTCCCGTGGTTAACCGGGGAAGATTACTGGCTGCGACAGACGGCGACTTTTATAGAACAGGCAAAAGTTCTACAAGAACCCCCTTTGCAATTAACACCTATGTATTAATCGGAGAGAGTAGATCATGAAAAAGATTTGGCTGGCGCTGGCTGGTTTAGTTTTAGCGTTTAGCGCATCGGCGGCGCAGTATGAAGATGGTAAACAGTACACTACCCTGGAAAAACCGGTAGCTGGCGCGCCGCAAGTGCTGGAGTTTTTCTCTTTCTTCTGCCCGCACTGCTATCAGTTTGAAGAAGTTCTGCATATTTCTGATAATGTGAAGAAAAAACTGCCGGAAGGCGTGAAGATGACTAAATACCACGTCAACTTCATGGGTGGTGACCTGGGCAAAGATCTGACTCAGGCATGGGCTGTGGCGATGGCGCTGGGCGTGGAAGACAAAGTGACTGTTCCGCTGTTTGAAGGCGTACAGAAAACCCAGACCATTCGTTCTGCTTCTGATATCCGCGATGTATTTATCAACGCAGGTATTAAAGGTGAAGAGTACGACGCGGCGTGGAACAGCTTCGTGGTGAAATCTCTGGTCGCTCAGCAGGAAAAAGCTGCAGCTGACGTGCAATTGCGTGGCGTTCCGGCGATGTTTGTTAACGGTAAATATCAGCTGAATCCGCAGGGTATGGATACCAGCAATATGGATGTTTTTGTTCAGCAGTATGCTGATACAGTGAAATATCTGTCCGAGAAAAAATAATTCAATGTAAATTACATAAAGCCCGTGAATATTCACGGGCTTTTTTATTATTTAATAAATATAAATACATTCTGATAATGCATCCTGCCGCTGGACATTATTTCAGCATAAGTGGATATTCAAAGTTTTGCTGTTTTATCAGGGAATATTTATATGATACGTAAGTCAGCTACAGGTGTTATTGTTGCGTTAGCCGTAATCTGGGGTGGTGGCACATGGTACACAGGTACGCAAATTCAGCCTGGTATCGAAAAATTTATTAAAGATTTTAACGATGCTAAAAAGAAAGGTGAACATGCCTACGATATGACGTTAAGTTATCAAAATTTTGACAAAGGCTTTTTTAATTCCCGTTTTCAAATGCAAATGACATTCGATAACGGTGCACCCGATCTCAATATCAAGCCAGGCCAGAAAGTTGTATTTGATGTGGATGTTGAGCACGGTCCGTTGCCCATCACAATGTTAATGCATGGTAATGTCATCCCAGCACTGGCAGCGGCAAAAGTGAACTTAGTGAATAATGAACTGACACAACCGCTATTTATCGCCGCGAAAAATAAATCGCCCGTGGAAGCGACATTGCGATTCGCGTTTGGTGGCTCATTCTCTACGACATTAGATGTTGCCCCTGCAGAGTATGGAAAGTTTTCTTTTGGTGAGGGCCAGTTTACTTTTAATGGTGATGGTAGTTCATTGTCTAACCTGGATATTGAAGGCAAAGTCGAAGATATTGTTCTGCAATTATCACCAATGAACAAAGTAACGGCAAAAAGTTTTACCATTGATTCTCTGGCGCGATTAGAAGAAAAGAAATTTCCGGTTGGTGAAAGCGAGTCGAAATTTAATCAGATTAACATTATCAATCACGGGGAAGACGTTGCCCAAATCGATGCTTTCGTTGCAAAAACCAGGCTGGATCGCGTTAAAGACAAAGATTATATCAATGTCAATCTCACCTACGAACTTGATAAGTTAACAAAAGGGAATCAGCAACTCGGTAGTGGTGAGTGGTCATTGATTGCTGAATCTATTGATCCCTCAGCAGTGCGCCAATTTATCATCCAGTATAACATTGCGATGCAGAAGCAGCTTGCTGCACACCCTGAGTTAGCAAACGATGAAGTTGCTCTGCAAGAAGTGAATGCTGCATTGTTCAAAGAGTATTTACCGTTATTACAAAAAAGTGAGCCGACCATTAAACAACCGGTAAGATGGAAGAACGCACTCGGCGAACTAAATGCCAATCTGGATATCAGTATTGCCGACCCAGCCAAATCTTCATCATCCACAAACAAAGATATCAAATCGCTCAATTTTGATGTGAAGTTACCGCTTAATGTCGTCACAGAAACCGCAAAACAGCTTAATTTATCTGAAGGAATGGATGCGGAAAAAGCGCAAAAGCAGGCTGATAAACAAATCAGCGGGATGATGACATTAGGTCAGATGTTTCAGTTAATCACGATTGACAACAATACCGCCTCGCTGCAGCTGCGTTATACACCGGGTAAAGTTGTTTTTAACGGACAGGAGATGAGCGAAGAAGAATTTATGTCTCGTGCCGGACGTTTTGTTCATTAAAATACTCACTCGCCTCTGCTCATTCAGAGGCGAGTAAAACTTACTTATTCTGACGCTGTGATGATATGAGAGACGTCAGAAGCCGGTCTTTTTCCTGCCACAATGAGTTCAGCCATTGCTGAAAATGGCGCTTAAAGCTTTTGTCATTGATGTAGTCGCCATGTAACTCATCGGCAATAGGCTGTAAATCCACATGTACGACAATCCGCGTCAGTTTACCGCTTAACATATCGAAGAACGGCTGACGGTTATTGTCCGGATAACACAGCGTAACATTAAGCAGTTTATCGAATTGTTTACCCAGTACATTTAGCGCCATCGCAATGCCTGCCGCCTTTGGTGGCAACAAGTTTTGAAAAGTGGAGTGGGTTTGCTGATGTTTTTCTTGCGTGAAACGGGAGCCTTCAACGAAATTGACAATGGTGGTGGGATGCAGGCGAAACTTTTCACAAGAACGCCGAGTGGTTTCAACATCTTTACCACGTCGCTCCGGATGACGTAATAAATAAGCGCGGGAATAACGCTTCATAAACGGCATATCCAGCGACCAGCACGCCAGGCCAAGAAATGGCACCCAGGCCAGCTGTTGCTTGAGGAAATATTTATTCATCGGAATGTGCTTACGAAACAGCACGCACAGTACGACAATATCTGCCCAACTACGGTGGTTACAAATAAGCAGATACCAGTTCTTCTTACTTAACCCTTCCAGCCCGTGAACTTCCCATTGAAGGTGTGGGTTCAGATGCAGTAATACCGCCAGACCTTCACACCAGCAATACATCATAAAATCACAAAAACGCGAAACCTTTCGCCAAATGACTGGCACAGGTAGCAATAGTTTTACAATCCCGGCAATGATGATCGGGACGGAACAAAAAATAGTGACCAAAATGGTCAATACGATACTCAGCAAAAGGGTTATCGCAGCGAGTATTCTCGTCATAATGAATTTATTCAAAAGGTTAGCCATAGACAGTGCGCTAAAGAAGCGCAAGGCGCAGATTTTAGCAGAAAACGACCCAAATAACGGATGATCCTTAAGGAGAAAAATAATTCATATCTATCCACATTAGAAAAAATCCCATTATCTCAATTATTAGGGATGGATTTATTTTTAACTGCATGAAAAACAAAGACAAACATCATGCTGTAAAAAGCATGATAATAAATTAAAAGCGATGTAAATAATTTATGCACAAAGTTATCCACATGACGATTTGCGAGCGATCCAGAAGATCTACAAAAGATTTTCACGAAAAGCGGTGAAAAACTCATGTTTTCATCCTGTCTGTGGCATCCTTTACCCATAATCTGATAAACAGGCACGGACATTATGGTTCAGATCCCCCAAAATCCACTTATCCTTGTAGATGGTTCATCTTATCTTTATCGCGCATATCACGCGTTTCCCCCGCTGACTAACAGCGCAGGCGAGCCGACCGGTGCGATGTATGGTGTCCTCAACATGCTGCGCAGTCTGATCATGCAATATAAACCGACGCATGCAGCGGTGGTCTTTGACGCCAAGGGAAAAACCTTTCGTGATGAACTGTTTGAACATTACAAATCACATCGCCCGCCAATGCCGGACGATCTGCGTGCACAAATCGAACCCTTGCACGCGATGGTTAAAGCGATGGGACTGCCGCTGCTGGCGGTTTCTGGCGTAGAAGCGGACGACGTTATCGGTACTCTGGCGCGCGAAGCCGAAAAAGCCGGGCGTCCGGTGCTGATCAGCACTGGCGATAAAGATATGGCGCAGCTGGTGACGCCAAATATTACGCTTATCAATACCATGACGAATACCATCCTCGGACCGGAAGAGGTGGTGAATAAGTACGGCGTGCCGCCAGAACTGATCATCGATTTCCTGGCGCTGATGGGTGACTCCTCTGATAACATTCCTGGCGTACCGGGCGTCGGTGAAAAAACCGCGCAGGCATTGCTGCAAGGTCTTGGCGGACTGGATACGCTGTATGCCGAGCCAGAAAAAATTGCTGGGTTGAGCTTCCGTGGCGCGAAAACAATGGCAGCGAAGCTCGAGCAAAACAAAGAAGTTGCTTATCTCTCATACCAGCTGGCGACGATTAAAACCGACGTTGAACTGGAGCTGACCTGTGAACAACTGGAAGTGCAGCAACCGGCAGCGGAAGAGTTGTTGGGGCTGTTCAAAAAGTATGAGTTCAAACGCTGGACTGCTGATGTCGAAGCGGGCAAATGGTTACAGGCCAAAGGGGCAAAACCAGCCGCGAAGCCGCAGGAAACCAGTGTTGCAGACGAAGCGCCAGAAGTGACGGCAACGGTGATTTCTTATGACAACTACGTCACCATCCTTGATGAAGAAACACTGAAAGCGTGGATTGCGAAGCTGGAAAAAGCGCCGGTATTTGCATTTGATACCGAAACCGACAGCCTTGATAACATCTCTGCTAACCTGGTCGGGCTTTCTTTTGCTATCGAGCCAGGCGTAGCGGCATATATTCCGGTTGCTCATGATTATCTTGATGCGCCCGATCAAATCTCTCGCGAGCGTGCACTCGAGTTGCTAAAACCGCTGCTGGAAGATGAAAAGGCGCTGAAGGTCGGGCAAAACCTGAAATACGATCGCGGTATTCTGGCGAACTACGGCATTGAACTGCGTGGGATTGCGTTTGATACCATGCTGGAGTCCTACATTCTCAATAGCGTTGCCGGGCGTCACGATATGGACAGCCTCGCGGAACGTTGGTTGAAGCACAAAACCATCACTTTTGAAGAGATTGCTGGTAAAGGCAAAAATCAACTGACCTTTAACCAGATTGCCCTCGAAGAAGCCGGACGTTACGCCGCCGAAGATGCAGATGTCACCTTGCAGTTGCATCTGAAAATGTGGCCGGATCTGCAAAAACACAAAGGGCCGTTGAACGTCTTCGAGAATATCGAAATGCCGCTGGTGCCGGTGCTTTCACGCATTGAACGTAACGGTGTGAAGATCGATCCGAAAGTGCTGCACAATCATTCTGAAGAGCTCACCCTTCGTCTGGCTGAGCTGGAAAAGAAAGCGCATGAAATTGCAGGTGAGGAATTTAACCTTTCTTCCACCAAGCAGTTACAAACCATTCTCTTTGAAAAACAGGGCATTAAACCGCTGAAGAAAACGCCGGGTGGCGCGCCGTCAACGTCGGAAGAGGTACTGGAAGAACTGGCGCTGGACTATCCGTTGCCAAAAGTGATTCTGGAGTATCGTGGTCTGGCGAAGCTGAAATCGACCTACACCGACAAGCTGCCGCTGATGATCAACCCGAAAACCGGGCGTGTGCATACCTCTTATCACCAGGCAGTAACTGCAACGGGACGTTTATCGTCAACCGATCCTAACCTGCAAAACATTCCGGTGCGTAACGAAGAAGGTCGTCGTATCCGCCAGGCGTTTATTGCGCCAGAGGATTATGTGATTGTCTCAGCGGACTACTCGCAGATTGAACTGCGCATTATGGCGCATCTTTCGCGTGACAAAGGCTTGCTGACCGCATTCGCGGAAGGAAAAGATATCCACCGGGCAACGGCGGCAGAAGTGTTTGGTTTGCCACTGGAAACCGTCACCAGCGAGCAACGCCGTAGCGCGAAAGCGATCAACTTTGGTCTGATTTATGGCATGAGTGCTTTCGGTCTGGCGCGGCAATTGAACATTCCACGTAAAGAAGCGCAGAAGTACATGGACCTTTACTTCGAACGCTACCCTGGCGTGCTGGAGTATATGGAACGCACCCGTGCTCAGGCGAAAGAGCAGGGCTACGTTGAAACGCTGGACGGACGCCGTCTGTATCTGCCGGATATCAAATCCAGCAATGGTGCTCGTCGTGCAGCGGCTGAACGTGCAGCCATTAACGCGCCAATGCAGGGAACCGCCGCCGACATTATCAAACGGGCGATGATTGCCGTTGATGCGTGGTTACAGGCTGAGCAACCGCGTGTACGTATGATCATGCAGGTACACGATGAACTGGTATTTGAAGTTCATAAAGATGATGTTGATGCCGTCGCGAAGCAGATTCATCAACTGATGGAAAACTGTACCCGTCTGGATGTGCCGTTGCTGGTGGAAGTGGGGAGTGGCGAAAACTGGGATCAGGCGCACTAAGATTCGCCTGAACATGCCTTTTTTCGTAAGTAAGCAACATAAGCTGTCACGTTTTGTGATGGCTATTAGAAATTCCTATGCAACAACTGAAAAAAAATTACAAAAAGTGCTTTCTGAACTGAACAAAAAAGAGTAAAGTTAGTCGCGTAGGGTACAGAGGTAAGATGTTCTATCTTTCAGACCTTTTACTTCACGTAATCGGATTTGGCTGAATATTTTAGCCGCCCCAGTCAGTAATGACTGGGGCGTTTTTTATTGGGCGAAAGAAAAGATCCGTAATGCCTGATGCGCTATGTTTATCAGGCCAACGGTAGAATTGTAATCTATTGAATTTACGGGCCGGATACGCCACATCCGGCACAAGCATTAAGGCAAGAAAATTATTCGCCGTCCTGCGTTTCTTCTACAGGCTGCATCTCGCTAAACCAGGTATCCAGTTTCTGCCGCAGCTTGTCCACGCCTTGTTTCTTCAACGAAGAAAACGTTTCAACCTGCACATCACCGTTAAACGCCAGTACAGCTTCACGCACCATATTCAATTGCGCTTTACGTGCGCCGCTTGCCAGTTTGTCCGCTTTGGTCAGCAGCACCAGAACGGCGATATTGCTGTCTACCGCCCACTCAATCATCTGCTGATCCAAATCTTTCAGCGGATGGCGAATATCCATTAGCACCACCAGACCTTGCAGGCTCTGACGTTTTTCGAGGTATTCGCCGAGCGCACGCTGCCATTTGCGCTTCATCTCTTCCGGGACTTCCGCATAACCGTACCCAGGCAAGTCAACCAGACGCTTGCCGTCAGCCACTTCAAACAGGTTGATAAGCTGGGTGCGCCCTGGGGTTTTTGAGGTACGAGCCAGGCTTTTCTGGTTAGTCAGCGTGTTCAGCGCGCTGGATTTACCTGCGTTGGAACGGCCTGCAAAAGCCACTTCAATTCCGGTATCGGAAGGTAGGTGGCGAATATCAGGCGCACTCATCACAAAATGCGTCTGTTGATAATTCAAATTAGTCAAAGCGGTCGTCTCCGTCAGTCAAAGCTTTGTGGCGATTATACCTGAACCATAATAAAAGGCGGATTTTTCGGCGTGAGCGTTGTAAGTAAAAGCCATACGCTTTGTGAGACATTGCCGATAGTCTTTATGCGAAATAGCAGAGAAAATTCTGCGATGCATGTCAAATAAGCTATATAAATCAGTGAATTGCTTTTATATAAAACTCTGAAAATGTGCAAATACTGATGGCGGTTGATTGTTTGTTTAAAGCAAAGGCGTAAAGTAGCACCCATAGAGCGAGGACGCTAACAGGAACAATGACTCAGGATGAGGGTCAGGAGCGCCAGGAGGCGAAGACAGAGGATTGTCAGGAAGACAAACGTCCGGAGACGTAATTAAACGGAAATGGAATCAACACGGATTGTTCCGGCTAAAGGAAAAACAGGGTGTGTTGGCGGCCTGCAAGGATTGTAAGACCCGTTAAGGGTTATGAGTCAGGAAAAAAGGCGACAGAGTAATCTGTCGCCTTTTTTCTTTGCTTGCTTTCTGTTAGATTCCGCCGCAAATCTATACTGAATAAAACGGCTAAAAGACGAACCATTATGAAACCATCATCTTCAAACTCACGCAGCAAAGGTCATGCAAAAGCGCGTCGAAAAACACGCGAGGAGCTGGATCAGGAAGCTCGTGATCGCAAGCGTCAGAAAAAACGTCGTGGTCATGCGCCGGGCAGCCGCGCAGCGGGCGGAAACACCACGTCAGGCAGCAAAGGCCAGAACGCACCAAAAGATCCACGTATTGGCAGTAAAACCCCTATTCCATTGGGCGTGACTGAAAAAGTCACCAAACAGCACAAACCGAAGAGTGAGAAACCTATGCTTTCACCGCAGGCGGAGTTGGAATTACTGGAAACGGATGAGCGTCTGGATGCGCTGCTGGAACGTCTGGAAGCAGGCGAAACCCTGAGTGCCGAAGAGCAATCCTGGGTGGATGCTAAACTGGATCGTATTGATGAGTTGATGCAGAAACTCGGCCTCTCTTATGACGATGACGAAGAAGAGGAAGAAGACGAGAAGCAAGAAGACATGATGCGTCTGCTGCGGGGCAACTAACGGATTGCCGCCGTGGGCCTTCCCGTTCTGCTGATAACCCTTCCGGTTATATGTTATCTGGTGTGGTTATTCGTTAAACTACAGCGGTTGTCGCGGCGACAAAAGTGGCTGCGCAACCGGCTGATGACCCGAAACGGGCATCCGCCGGTACGCCGTAGCCGCCAGAGACGCCATCGGAAGGAGTGAGCATGTCTGTACAGCAAATCGACTGGGATCTGGCCCTGATCCAGAAATATAACTATTCCGGGCCACGATACACCTCGTACCCGACCGCGCTGGAGTTTTCAGAAGACTTCGGCGAACAGGCGTTTTTACAAGCCGTGGCGCGCTATCCTGAGCGTCCATTATCTCTCTACGTACATATCCCGTTCTGCCATAAGCTTTGTTACTTCTGCGGTTGCAATAAGATTGTTACTCGCCAGCAGCACAAGGCCGATCAGTATCTGGACGCGCTGGAGCAAGAAATCGTCCATCGTGCACCGCTGTTCGCCGGGCGTCACGTCAGCCAATTGCACTGGGGCGGCGGAACGCCGACGTATCTGAATAAAGCGCAAATCAGCCGCCTGATGAAGCTGCTGCGCGAAAACTTCCAGTTCAATGCCGATGCGGAGATTTCGATCGAAGTCGATCCGCGGGAAATCGAACTGGATGTACTCGATCATTTACGCGCCGAAGGCTTTAATCGCCTGAGCATGGGCGTGCAGGACTTCAACAAAGAAGTGCAACGTCTGGTTAACCGCGAGCAGGATGAAGAGTTCATCTTTGCACTGCTTAACCATGCGCGTGAGATTGGTTTTACCTCCACCAACATCGACCTGATTTACGGCCTGCCGAAACAGACGCCGGAGAGTTTCGCCTTTACCCTGAAACGTGTGGCGGAGCTGAACCCCGATCGTCTGAGTGTCTTTAACTACGCGCATCTGCCGACCATTTTTGCTGCTCAGCGCAAAATCAAAGATGCTGACCTGCCGAGTCCGCAGCAAAAACTCGATATCCTGCAGGAAACCATCGCCTTCCTGACGCAATCGGGCTATCAGTTTATCGGTATGGATCACTTTGCCCGTCCGGATGACGAGCTGGCGGTGGCCCAGCGTGAAGGCGTGCTGCATCGTAACTTCCAGGGCTACACCACTCAGGGCGATACCGATCTGCTGGGGATGGGCGTTTCCGCCATCAGCATGATTGGCGACTGCTACGCGCAGAACCAGAAAGAGTTGAAGCAGTACTATCAGCAAGTGGATGAACAAGGCAATGCGCTGTGGCGTGGTATTGCGCTAACGCGTGATGACTGTATTCGCCGCGATGTGATTAAGTCGCTCATCTGCAACTTCCGTCTGGATTACGCCCCTATTGAGAAACAGTGGGATTTGCACTTCGCTGATTACTTTGCGGAAGATCTCAAGCTGCTCGCCCCGTTAGCAAAAGATGGGCTGGTGGATGTGGATGAGAAGGGAATACAGGTGACGGCGAAAGGTCGCTTGCTGATCCGCAACATTTGCATGTGCTTTGATACCTATCTGCGCCAGAAAGCGCGGATGCAGCAGTTCTCTCGGGTGATTTAAATAGTGAATGGCGCTTCGTTTACAAAGTAGAAAACGAAAGCGCCATCAATGTGCTGAGAACAAGATTGCCTGATGCGCT
>ERZ1673734.2141-NODE-2141-length-11597-cov-44.909981_pt1 | contig 11597 bp, 11 predicted proteins | sample MGYA00580199_ERZ1673734 | MGnify/ENA primary metagenome ERZ1673734 (study PRJEB41218, sample SAMN15661742) | gut metagenome | host: Homo sapiens | place: Canada: London | collected 2015-08-20/2019-03-30 | study: EMG produced TPA metagenomics assembly of...
TGTCTTTGGTTAGGCAGCGGCATCTGCCCGCCACGGACAATCCCCCTTGGGCCCATTTCTCAAGCATTTTGAAGAACAGGGAAAGACCACCAAAAGGTGTTATTTCCTTATTTACAAACTTTATGTCACAGTTTCGCATCGGAGTATATTCTTTTTTTCGTGGTAAAGTTAGTAAATATTTATGAATCAAGCATATACAAAGCTGTTTTTCTAATGGCGGTCATTAGAAAATGACAAGAAACTTTTTCTAATGACCGATTTGGGTTTATATCGTCTTGCGACAGATATGAATAGAGAACGTGAAGCCCCAACCACACGGGTAGGACGCTCACAAGCAACAACAGCGGCTATCAACCCCCTTCGTGAGTGATAGCCGCTGTTGTTTCTTTCATAACCTGTTGCTGATTTGTTGCTTACCCTCCTAACCTTGGATTGTAAACCGACGTGGCATGTGGTTTTCTTGAAATGAGCGTAGCGGGTGTCGTTTATTTCGTAACAGTATTCGTTTCGTTAATAATACTAAGCAAGAACTCTTCTCCAGAATAGTCATCGATTTTTTGGACGATTACATTGTCAACAATGATAGATTCGAGTTCCAACTGAATTCTTCCTGGTGTGATAGGACGCTTGTCAGCATCAAATGTTGATACCGATTGACATTTGAAGTTGAAAAGCACAAGGTGCTGCTCTCCGCCATAGTTTAATGTCACTGGTAGGCTGCTATCGCCATATATTATTCTTCCCTTATTACAACGGTTACGCCGCGTGCTGCCTGCGCTCCCATTACCAGCGCCTGCTCGATGTCGGCCGTCTTTGAGGGTCCTGAGATGAATGTGCCGAGCCCGGTCTTGGGCATGCGGATGCGGTCGTATGCCTCGTGCATGTTGTTCACGATGCCGCTCTTCGGGAGAACGATGACCAGATATTCGCTAATGAAGCACACTGCTTTCTCCTTCATGTCCTGCGGAATCCATACGCAACCGTTTTCCGCCACTCCAATCTGGCCGCACACCACTCCTACGTCGGTGCCGTTAAGGTCCTTGGCCTCGGCCACGGTGTCGGGATTGATGGTAGCGATGGTTAATTCTGCGATGTTAGAGGCAATGGTCTTTGCTTCCGGATAGGCGTTTCTCACAATGTCGTTGAGGTTTTCGCCCGGCTTAGCCATCACCACGTTGCTGCCCACCGACTTGCTCATCTCCACAAACTGCCTTAGCGTGTCGTCGTATGATATGCCGTTTATGGGTGTGTCGGGCATCGGATATTGTTTGCGCGTGTTGCGTCTCAACTTCTCCAATAGTTCGTCTTTGTATGTCATTGCTTTTTCAGTTTTCCTTTCTTCCACATTGTCTGGAACGATTCCTTCGCAAAATTAGGCATTGCGTGCGCCACGCCCCACGGATTGAGGGTGCGGTTGTGCGTAAGGCCTTCGGGTATGAGGTTGGCAAGAGGAGCCAGACGCAGGGCTGAAGAATAGAGCTGGGGATGATCGAAAAGTTCTTCCATTCCCTTCGACATGCACTTCTTCATTGTGTTGGCCTTATGCAGCGAGTCGAGCTTCTGTCTCCACATATAAACCTGCGAACCCGGATTGACCTTAGCTGGGCACACATTGTCACACGAGAGGCAGAGCGTGCAAGCGCTTACGTTGTCGTTATAGCGCGACGCATCGTGGAGCATACCAAGGTTGATGCCGATAGGCCCGGGGATGAAGTAGGTGTAAGAGTAACCCCCTGATCGGCGATATACGGGGCACGTGTTCATGCAGGCTCCGCAGCGAATGCACTTCAGCGTTTCCCAATGCTCGTCGTTGGCGAGGATGTCGCTTCGCCCGTTGTCCACGAGGATGACGTGCATCTCCGCTCCCGGTCTTGCCTGGCGGAAGTGGGAGGTGTAAGCCGTGGTGGGCTGTCCTGTAGCGGACCGACAGAGCAGTCGTTGGAATACGGCGAGCGACTTATAGTCGGGTACAATCTTCTCTATTCCCATTGCCACGAGATGCAGCTTGGGCATTGAGGTCGTCATATCAGCGTTGCCCTCGTTGGTGCAAACCACGATGTCGCCAGTCTTGGCCACACCGAAATTGCATCCAGTCATTCCCGCTCCCGCTTCCATAAACTGGTTACGCAGATGCTTGCGCGCACATTGTGTAAGGTAGGTGGGATCATCATTGCCTTTCTCCGTACTGATGCCTTTCTCCTCAAACATCCGCCCCACCTCTTCCCTCTTGAGGTGTATGGCAGGCATAACGATGTGGCTCGGCTTCTGATGGAGCAGTTGCAGGATGCGTTCGCCAAGGTCGGTCTCCACGACGTCGATGCCGTGCCTCTCAAGAAACGGGTTCATGGCACATTCCTCAGTAAGCATCGACTTGCTCTTAACCATCTTCCTCACGCCATGACTCTGCAGAATGTCGAGCACGATGTTGTTAAAGTCATTGGCGTCCTTAGCCCAATGCACAATGACGCCACGGCTCTCCAGCTGCGCGCTAAACTCCTCCAGATAGTCAGCCAAGTGGGTAATGGTGTGCTGCTTTATCTGGCTGGCGTGTTCGCGCAGTTCCTCCCATTCGGGCAACCCCGACGCCATGCTGTCGCGCTTTTGCCTTAACGACCAGAAGGTGGCGTCGTGCCAAGTGGTCTTTTCCCTGTTATCGTTGAAGCGTCGCGCCGCTTCTGAATGTAGTGTGCTCATAGTCCTGCTGCCAATATCTCTACCACGTGTATGAATTTTATAGGTTTGTTCTCCTTCTTTGCAATGCCCTGCATGTGCATGAGGCACGACGAGTCAGGACCGGTGATGTATTCGGCTCCCGTAGCCATGTGACGTTCAATCTTGTCCTCTCCCATGCGTTTCGATACGTCGGGCTCTTCTATGGAGAACATTCCGCCGAATCCGCAACACTCGTCTTTTCTCTCCGGCTCCCGGATGGTGATGCCGTCCACGAGCTTGAGGAGGTCGATGATCTTGTTGAACAGAGGCTCCTGTCTTTCTGAAGGCGACGACAAATGCAGCTCGCGTACGCCGTGACACGAATTATGCACGCTAACGATGTGGGGGAAGTGAGCCTTAAGGCTTGTTGGTTTCACTACGTCGTGCAGAAACTCCACCACGTCCATGATCTTCTTCGACGTGAGACATTCGTGGTTGCCCTTGGCAAGTCGGGGATGATATAGCTTCACAAAGGCCGCACACGATGCCGACGGTGCAACCACATAGTCGAACTCTCGGAAGATGTCGTCGAAGTGGCGCACAATGTCGGTGGCCATCTTCTCAAAGCCGGCGTTCGCCATGGGCTGTCCGCAGCAAGTTTGCTTGAGAGGGTAGGTAACGTCGAGCCCGAGGCTTGTCAGGAGCTTGTAGGTGGCCACTCCCACTTCAGGATACAATGCGTCGACGTAACAAGGAATAAACAATCCGATCTTCATAATATCGTTATAACTCTTGGCGTGTTAAACCTGTATTTCCTTAATAATTCGTTTTATTGATATTTTGTAGTCAAGGACAACGCTGCCACCATGGCTCATGCGAAAGCTGACAGAAGGGTCCTCTTCATTTTCATGTTTGTTATTTGTTGGCAAAAGTAACAATAATATTTGAATCACGCTTCAGCGTTGGAAGCATTTTTTTACATCATTGGAATTTTAAACGCATGCGGGTACTTTTACGAATAAATGATGTAAATTTGCACTTGCTTGTCGAATTTCGCATAAATCATATCATACACAACAATGAAAAAACAATTATTGGTTTTAGCAGCCCTGCTCATAGCTGCTTCAACCGCAAGCGCCCAGCAGAAGGCGCGCACCTTCTCTGTCACACCCAAGGTGGGTGTAACGGTAAGCAACATCACTGGCCAATTGCCTGTTTATGTTGCTTATGCCGTAATGCCAGACGTTTCAGGAACCGAAGGCACTATATTTGTTCCCGATTCTGATCCAGGAAAATGGGGACTGATTTCGTATGAAAACCAAAAACGCAAGGCGGGGTTTACCGCAGGTGTCGAAGCGCAATACCAGTTTACCAGCTTGTTCGGTCTTTCCGTAGGTGTTTTCTACACCCAGCAGGGAGCAAAGTATGGCACCAAGGGCAAGAGGGGAACGCCCAATGGCGAACAGTTTGATTTTAAAGACGATCTGAAGGTCAATCTCAACAGCATAGCTACCCCTGTCCTCGCCAATGTGTATGTATGGAAAGGGCTTGCCCTAAAGGCCGGTTTACAGCCTGAGTTTGCCGTAAGCAGGAGCACAAGTGGCGATTTTGCAATCAGCTATAAGGGTAAGCCCGCCACAACCAGTAGCGGGGCCTTCATCAAAACGTTTGCCCTGTCGGTCCCTGTTGGCATAAGCTACGAATACAAGAACCTTGTGGCTGATCTGAGATACAATTTCGGAGTGACCAACTTGCGCCAGGATGGCGATAAGTGGAACAGGTCTTACGGCCCCGCCGCTCACAATCGCTCATTGACGTTTACCGTTGGCTATAAATGGGGACTCTAAAAAATATGGTTCTTCCGTTAAATGCGTGGATATGCGAAGGGGAAAAAGGGGTTTACATGCGCCCCTAAGGGCAAAAGCATAGAATAGAAGGCTTTTGCCCTTCCAGGGCGCGTTGCTCTATCGCTACGATTCTTTTAGCCCATTCAGCCATTCCATATCTCATCTATGCATTAAACGGAAGAACCTTAAAAATTGAGGGGGCGCAAATGTGCGTCCCCTCAATCATCATTTGTATAAATTGACGTTGATGTCGAACGGGCTGTCGAAGTCTTTGAGTAGGTCGTGCTTCGTGTCCTTTTCCGAAAGGATGGCGTGATCGGTGGGAATGTGCCAGTCTATGCCCAGACTATCATCAAGGATGCTAATGCCGCCATCGGCCTCCGGGTGGTAGAAGTTGTCGCACTTATATTGGAACACGGCCGTCTCGCTCAGCACCGCGAAGCCATGGGCGAAGCCACGGGGCACAAAGAACTGGCGATGGTTGTCTTCGGTCAGTTCCACCGCCACATGCTTGCCGTAGGTGGGCGATCCCTTGCGGATATCCACCGCCACATCGAGCACGGCACCCTTCACACACCTCACCAGCTTGCTCTGGGTGAACGGTGGGCGCTGGAAATGCAAGCCACGCATCACGCCATAGCTGCTCATGCTCTCATTGTCCTGGCAGAAGTCGATGTGACGCACCTTCTCGTCAAATTCCCTCTGCGAAAAACTCTCGAAGAAATATCCACGAGCGTCCTTGAAGATACGCGGCTCAATGATCACCACGCCCTCAATCTCAGTCTTTATTACTTCCATAGTGTTTTTATTTGATTTTACTTATATCCATGTCGTTTCTTCCAAGCCCAGAACCACGTTCTGAACAATGGCTCGCTCAACGCCTCCGTGGGATAGCGCGTCACGAAACGGAGGTTGCGGAAGGTCATGCGGAAAAAGCGATGGCCCTTGCCTTCGCCCTCCTTGCTGCCCAGGCGATCGTCGAACTGCCCGAAGTTGCCACCCCGCATCACCTCGTCCAACAAGAACCGTCCATCCTTCTCATCCATGGGCGCAATCATCTTGTCCTCAGGTAAGGCAAACACCTCGTGCAGCACATACATCACCGCCCCGGCAAACTTCCACAGGCCCAAGCGTCGGAGGGTGTACTTATCCACTCTACGCTCCATGTTCAACATGATAAAATAGTAGTCGAGCAATTGTCGCAGCCCGATGCCCTCCGTGAACAGATGGCGATAGAGATGCGATAGAATGTAGATAACGTTGAACGACGTAGTTGGCGTGTTGATCTCGCCACTGCCATCGGGCAACGCCACACGGTTGGAGCACTGCTGGTCCATCACCTTTCGGAACCACGCCTGCATCCTGATGTTGTGTAAGGGGTAGAACATATACGACGGTGTGAAGTGCACCTCGATCGGTGTAGCCATGATGGGAAAATCCACATGGTGGTAGCGCATCACCTGTCTTGGGCACAACCGGTCGACATAGGTCACGATACGCCTGCGACCGCCCACCAGATAGATGTCAATATCCCCAGGTGTACGCATGTAAGGATCGGGATAGAGCAGCGCATGTCCCTGCCCCTTCAACACACAGTTGCGAAACCCCTCATGCGTGAAGTTCCGGCACACCTTCGCCGAGTCCTCAAACAACCTCACGTTTTGTTGCTGAATCTTACGGGCCGTGCCCATCCATCTCATCAGCAGGTCCTCGTCGGGGCCCATTCCCTTCGGCAACCGTTTGATGCCACGAAACAGCACACCCACCAACGCCTGCTTTTTGGCCATCGCATACTGCTCCGCCCAGTCGGCCTCCTTCAGCGAATCAGAAACCGTCTCTGCAGCCCCAATGCTAAAACGCAATAAGTCAAAGAATATTTGTTGTTGCGACAACATTGATAACTAGTTATGGCCTTGCATGCACACACCACCCATTCCGACTTCTGATACACATCATAAAACTCCTTATCCTTCTGATGCTTTGTGTAACATAGGAATTCTAAGAATCACGAAACTTCCCATATTACTTTCACGATTTTATACAGCAATCTACTTCGCTCCCTAAATGCATTTTGATCAAAGACACGATAAGCCTTGAATCCAACATCACACTTATCAGACAACTCCTTATTAAACTTATCAAAATCCTTGTTGGCATGATAGTAATCTTCGCAAAGCGAATGTCCCCATACCAAACCATTGCTATAAGTTTTCAGTTTGTCCGAATATTCTTCATTACTAGAAGAGATATTATCTATTCCCTTCAGCAAGAGCAAGCCACCTAACAGGTTGCGTTGATCTTCAAACTCCTCAACATCCTTAAAGTAGCCCCTGTTCTTATCATTTTCAGAGAGAATATGCTCAATATGGTATCCCGTCTTATAACCGGTTTTAGTAGAGATATAGTAGATACCGCTCAAGATTCCAAATAGAGTTTTATTTTCGCGATGCAAAGCAGCACACTGGTCTTACGCATTGCCAAGCAAGACACATGAACCAGTTGGACTTTTCTTATAATGCATCATTCGCATCACAGAATGTTGCGAAAGTGACGATGAAGGAAAATGGAGGGTCGTATTCCATGGCTTCTTTCAAGGAAATCATGGCAAGCGCACACATCGCTAAATTAATTTTTGACAAGTGTCGAAGAATACCTAACAGAAAGTTAATTGGTCATACTATCAAAGAACTCTTTGGCTGGCAGCGTAAAGCCGCTTAGCCTTTATCTCAAATTTTAACGAACTATTGCATAAAAGATAATGGCAGGAACACGCCATCACCTCTTGAATATCTATTTCACATAATACGAATAGTACCACTCCGCAAAGGATCTCAGTCCCTCTCTCAAAGGAGTAGCAGGCTTATACCCGAAGTCTTCCTCCAGCGGAGTTGTATCAGCATAAGTCACAGGAACATCGCCTGGCTGCATTGCCACCAGTTCCTTGTGCGCCTCAAAGTCATAGTCCTCAGGCAGCACACCAGCACGAATCAACTCCTCCTGCAAAAGGCTTACAAACTCAAGCAGATTCTCCGGATGCGAATTGCCGATGTTGTAAACCTTATATGGAGGAATTGGCAAACCATCCTCGCCATTCTGCTTCTCGGGTGCATGCTGCATCACTCTCATGATACCCTCCACGATGTCATCCACATAAGTGAAGTCACGCTTGCAGTTTCCATAGTTGAAAATCTTGATGGTGTCACCTTTCACCAGTTTGTTGGTAAATCCGAAATAAGCCATATCTGGACGCCCAGCAGGACCATACACCGTAAAGAATCTCAAACCTGTACTTGGAATATTATAAAGCTTAGAATAGGCATGCGCCATCAGCTCGTTGCTCTTCTTCGTAGCCGCATAGAGACTCACTGGGTTATCTACCTTATCATCTGTAGAATAAGGGACCTTCTTGTTCGAACCATAAACAGAAGATGAGGAAGCGTAAACCAAATGCTCCACCTCATGATTGCGGCAAGCCTCCAGGATATTGTAGAATCCAATCAGGTTACTTTGGATATATGCGTCAGGATTCGTGATAGAATATCTCACGCCAGCCTGGGCTGCGAGATTCACCACCACCTTTGGCTGATGCTCCTCAAAGAGTTTGTCCATCACTACCTTGTCAGCGATACTGCCATACACCATGACAAAGCCCTCAAACTCTTGCAACTTGCGAAGTCTCTCCTCCTTGATATGCACATCGTAGTAGTCGTTCATGTTGTCAATACCCACTACTTTGACGTTCTTCACTTCCTTCAACAGTCTCAAAGCCAAGTTGCTGCCGATAAAGCCAGCAGCACCTGTCACGAGGATCGTCTTCCCCGCTAAATCAACATTATATTGTACCATATAAATTGTACATTATAAATTAGAATTAGTCTCTTCTAAAAATATCACGTGTATAAACCTTCTCCTTGGCATCATCTAGACAGGCATCATAACGGTTGGCAATAATCGCCTGGCTCTGCGCCTTGAACTGCTCCAAGTCATTAATCACCTTACTGCCAAAGAAAGTACTGCCATCTTCCAGAGTAGGCTCATAGATAATCACCTCAGCACCCTTTGCCTTGATACGCTTCATGATGCCCTGGATAGCGCTTTGGCGGAAGTTATCGCTGTTACTCTTCATCGTGAGACGATACACACCGATTACACACTCATGTTCCTTACCAGCATCATAACTACTGTTCTCGTTGTAATACCCCGCCTTTCTCAACACGGCATCGGCAATGTAGTCCTTACGCGTTCGGTTGCTCTCCACAATCGCCTCTATCAGGTTCTCGGGGACGTCGGCATAGTTGGCCAAGAGCTGCTTGGTGTCCTTGGGCAAGCAGTAGCCACCATAGCCGAAGCTTGGGTTATTGTAATGGGTGCCGATGCGCGGATCAAGCCCCACACCGTCGATGATGGCCTTGGTATCGAGTCCCTTCATCTCGGCATAAGTATCGAGCTCATTGAAGTAGCTCACACGCAAGGCCAGATAGGTGTTGGCAAAAAGCTTCACGGCCTCAGCCTCCTTCATGCCCATAAAGAGCGTATCGATATTCTCCTTGATGGCACCCTCCTGCAGCAAAGCAGCAAAAGTTTTGGCAGCCTCCATCATCATCTTCACATCGGTAACCGCCTTGATGGCCTCATTCTCCTCTGCAAACTCAGGGCGGTCGATCAACTTGGGATAGCCCACGATGATGCGGCTCGGATAGAGGTTGTCGTAAAGGGCTTTGCTCTCACGAAGGAATTCCGGGGAGAAGAGAAGATTAAACTTCTTAACGCCCTTCTTAGCGTATTTCAAGTAGAGACTACGCGTGTAACCTACCGGGATGGTGCTCTTGATGATCATCACGGCATCGGGGTTCACCTCCAGCACCAAGTCAATCACCTCTTCCACATGACTGGTATCGAAGTAATTCTTCACCGGGTCATAGTTGGTTGGAGCGGCTATTACCACAAAGTCGGCATCCTTATAGGCCGTTTTGCCATCGAGAGTGGCCACGAGGTTCAGGGGTTTCTCCGCCAAATACTTCTCGATGTAATCGTCCTGAATGGGGGAAATACGCTTATTCAGCTTCTCCACCTTCTCAGGAATTACATCCACTGCACTTACATGATGATGCTGAGATAGCAAGGTTGCTATGCTCAGACCTACGTAGCCCGTACCAGCTACGGCTATTTTTAAATCCTTAAAATCTTTCATAAGATTATATTAAGTATTAGTCTTTTAAAAATCATTATTTATATGAACGAGAGTCGTTCTCCCAATATCATTATTTCAATACCAAAGTAAATCTTTTATTATTTAACTAAGGAGTTTTTTCAACGACATGAGCAGGAACTCCAACTAAAGTAATATTATCTTGCTCAAAACTCTTATTTACAACAGCGTTTGCTCCAATCGTAACATAATTACCAATTCTGATATCACCAAACATTTTAACACCTGGTCCCAAATAAACATTGTCTCCAATTACAGGAGCTTTACCATTAGTTTCACCAATGTTTACGCAAGTATGAATAACACAGTTCTTTCCTACCCTTGTATTTGGATTTACAACAACGCTTCCATAATGCTTAATATTCAATCCGGGGCCAAAGCAATTTTTATGAATAGTATATCCAAGAGTATAGGATAATTTTTTAAATACATAATAATGATAAAGAAACATGGGGAAAACTATTGTATTCACCCCCCCCATGCTAAATACATTAGACCAGTATTCGTATTTACGAAGTTCTATATGGAATCTAACACGTTTGTCAAAATGTATTTTTATAAACCTTTTAAAAGCACTAAGTTTATTATATCCTAATGCCTTTGCATCTTCTTGCAAATAATATTGCAACTCTTTTTTCGTATTTATCATTGCAAAAGTTGATTTCTCAAAAAACAGAAGAAAACACAAATTGGGTAAAATAGCATTATGTGTGCACGCACGAAACAAGTCACGTGCATCATATTATCCTACACAACTGCCACCAACCTCATCTCGAAAGCCTTACTATATAAATACTTACAAAAAAGTAATCCTACTTTTTTCTGAACGGATCCTTGTAAATTCCCAATAGCTGCTTAGCGAAATAGAAGAAGAATTGCATATCGTCTACGAAGTAGCGCTTGAAGAGGCGTCTCGGCTCTTTCATGCAACGATACAACCACTCCATACCAATCTTCTGCCAAATCTTAGGCGCACGTTTCAATGTACCAGCTTCGAAATCGATGGTAGCACCAAGAGCCATAAACACCTTTACTCCAGGCATCTTATCACGATACTTCATGATCCACTTCTCCTGTTTAGGGGCGCCCACACCAACAAGTAGCACGTTCGCACCACTCTCGTTCACGATGCGAACCAACTCCTCGCACTCCTCCTCATGCTTCTCGAAGCCAAAGGAAGGCGAATGAGCACCGACAACCATCTGTCGGCCCACCTTCTCATTGATGCGTCCCATAGCTTTGGCTGCAATACCCTCCTTAGCACCAAGCAGGAAGATCTTGCAGTCGGCATCATCCTTGTGGTACATATAATAAGAGGTAAAGAAGCTCGAACCCGGAATCGCTTCCTTAATGGGAGTTTTCAGCAACTTGCCAAACAGGTAGAGAATCTTGCTGTCGCACACCACCCATTCCGACTTCTGATACACATCATAAAACTCCTTGTCCTTCTGAAGCTTAATTAGATGGTCAAGATTAGGAGTCACAAGAACACCCTCCTTCAGGTTCTCCAAGAGTTCTTGACGAGTGATATTCTGAATATCGATATTTAATACTTTAACTTTTTCCATTATATTAATTCAAAAACTTTACTCCATTCATATTCCTCTCTTCTAAATGTCTGCGAAAACAAGCGAGCAAGACATCTACAAATATACGCAACCAATAAAACATATAACATCATTATTGGAAGATTAAGAGGAAAAAGACAATTTAGTTTATCAGTAAACAAATAGTACTGAATCAAATATGATTCTAAACACAAACCTGAAACAATCCTAATAATAGCATTCCCATATTTGTTGTTATATATTTTTCTAAATAGTAACGCATTACATAGGCCCAAGGGGGATTGTCCGTGGCGGACGGATGCCGCTGCCTAACCAAAGAAC
>ERZ1673734.2163-NODE-2163-length-11546-cov-8.427726_pt1 | contig 11546 bp, 10 predicted proteins | sample MGYA00580199_ERZ1673734 | MGnify/ENA primary metagenome ERZ1673734 (study PRJEB41218, sample SAMN15661742) | gut metagenome | host: Homo sapiens | place: Canada: London | collected 2015-08-20/2019-03-30 | study: EMG produced TPA metagenomics assembly of...
GGTTCAGTTTGGCAATCTCAGCATATTGCTGATCGATGGTTTCACGCATCAACCTCATCTCTGCTGTTATGTCTTGCAGCACTTTTGATATATCCGCAACTTGCTCTTTCATAGGCATAAAGGTGCGAAAAATATCTCACATACGCAAGAAATACAGACTCTTTATTTTGTCTTTTTATAGTTTTTTTGCTGTATATTTCAATCGTGGATTAAGGGTGCAGTGCCATCGCTGAATAGTTACACGACAACAGTGACTGGTTAAACAATGTTAATTCGGAAAAAGAAGTCAGCACACACCGCCAATTCATGGGATTTATGTTTAACTTTGAATGTTAAAATAATGGGAAAAGAAAATAAAAATGAAGCGGATTAAGCATATCATTCTGATAATCTTACTGCTGTCTGTCGGATTTGCCGACAGACAACCGATGAAAGCCGTGACGGCGTCAGACAGCGTTGTCGACACCACCGTCGACTCGTTTTCTGTGAAAATGGATTCAGCCATCAGGCAGTTTGTGTCGAGCCGTGCCATGACAGGAGCCACAGTGGGCGTCTGCGTGATGGATTTGCGCACAGGCACACCAGTTGCGTCCTACAATCTTGAGCGGCAAATGATACCGGCGTCGGTGATGAAAATTGTCACATCGTCGGCAGCGTTGAAGCAACTCACCCAAAACTTCCATTTCCGCACGCGTCTGAAATATACAGGCACTATCGACAAAAACGGAACGCTCAACGGCGACATTGTCATCGAGGGCGGCATTGACCCGACGCTTGACTCCAAGCATTTCCCCGACCGCGAAACCTTTGTCTCCGCCGCTGTTGAAAACATCAAACTGTGGGGCATAAAAGCAATCAAAGGCAACATCCGCCCGGAGGAAAAGATACAGCCGCACAACGCCGTGCCCAAAGATTGGCTCGACGACGACGTGACGGAAGACTATGGCGCGGGAGTGCATTCGATAAACTACAACGACAATCTGTTCTCGCTGATTATCGACACATCGAGCGGCCGCGCCCTTGTGGTCGACACCGTGCCGCATCTGTGTTCGATACAGATAGACAACCGGATGACGGTGGTGAATCGCGGCAGATTCAGCCCTGTCGTGCAACGCAAGAAAAACAACAGCCGAATCACGCTTAGCGGAGCTATGCGCCGCATGCAGGAGCCGATAGAAGTGGTCACCACGATGCCGCATCCAGCCGTAGGTTTGTGTGCCGATGTGAGAGAGACACTCGAGAGCGAGGGCATCCCCGTTGAAGGAAAAAAGGTGAGTGCAAGCGACAGCGATGCCATGCAAATCCTGTCGTACGAGTCGCCGGTGCTGCCAGAGATTCTGAAATCGTTGCTTTTCCGCAGCGACAACATGTATGCCGAGTCGGTGCAGCGCAAATTGGGCGAGAGCATCTACGGCGATCCGAAGCGTGAGTATGGCGAGAAGGCAGTGACCAAGATAGTAGAACAATGGGGCATCAACATGGACAAGGTGACTCTCTATGACGGCAGCGGATTGAGCCGCACAAACCGGATGACACCTCTGTTTCTGGCAAGCGTGCTGCGCTCGGCCGCACTCGACTGGCAGACCGGCGACCTTTTCCCGACATTGCTGCCACGATGCGGCGTTGACGGAACGGTGCGCAACCTGCTAAAAGGCACGTGCCTGTCGGGAAATATCGCATTGAAGTCGGGCAGCATGACCGGCGTGAGATGCTATGCAGGCTATTACCCCGCCGAGCGTCCGCGCTACTCCGTAGTGCTGCTTACAAACAATTTCCACTGCACCTACGAACAACTGAAATCATCGATAGAACGGCTGATGGTGGGGATGTTTGAATCGTATCAGGACACTATTGACAAACGACAAAATACTCCTCAATTATGAAAACCGACATAAGAAAAATGATTGCCGAGGCTTACGAACTCGAGGGACTTCTGCTCCTCGCCGACAATCGTGGCGCCGACACTCCGGAATATGTGTTTACGGCAATAGGAGAGAAGCTCGACAGGTTGCAGATGCTGCTTGGCGAAAGAGAAGGCGATGAGGGCGAAGAAACGCAGAAAGATGCCTGTATGGTGGAGAACGACGTGGCCGATGCCGGAAGCGAAGAGCCGGTGGTGGACGCGCCTGAAAGCGAAGAGCCGGAACCAGAGCCGGAGGAAGACGTGGCGGAAGTGACGGCAGAGCAAGTTGCCGACGGCGAATATGACAATGAGCAGGAGCCTATGGTCGAGCTCGTGCTTGACGATGAACCCACCGCAGAACCCGACGCGGAGACACCGAACGTTGCGGATGAAACAGAAGACGTCGAGGCAGAGGATAATATAGAAGAAGAGACAGAAGCGAATGAAAAGGCATCCGACGACAGCGAGCCTCTGCGTCTTGACGAAAAACTGCAGCGCAGCCGTTCGAAAGACCTTAAATCAGCGTTCTCGCTCAACGACACATTCCGTTTCCGCCGCGAACTTTTCGGCAACAGTGCCGCAGAGATGACCGACGCCATCCATATGGTGGAGGCAATGCATTCGTTTGACGAGGCGGAAGATTATTTCTATGGCGATCTTGGATGGGACCGCGAATCGGACGACGTGAAAGAATTTATGGCGATAATAAAAAATCATTTTCTATAGCGATGGCACAGAAACCCACAGCGGAAGCCGGCATACTCTATGTGGTGCCGACGCCGGTAGGCAACCTTGACGATATGACCGTCAGAGCGGTGAACGTGCTCAAGGAAGTTGACGTTATTCTTGCCGAGGACACACGCACCAGTGGAGTGCTGATGAAGCATTTCGGCATCGAGACGCGTATGCAGAGCCATCATAAATTCAACGAGCATGAGACGGCGGCAGGCATAGCCCAGCGTTTGAAAGGCGGAGAGCGCATAGCCCTTGTGTCGGATGCCGGCACTCCGGCCATCTCCGACCCCGGTTTTATGCTTGTGCGCGAATGCCGTCGTGTGGGCGTCAAAGTGGAGTGCCTTCCCGGCGCCACAGCCTTTGTTCCCGCGCTTGTCGACAGCGGCCTGCCATGCGACAAATTCTGCTTTGAGGGATTTTTGCCACAAAAAAAAGGCCGTTCCACACGCCTTGCCGAACTGAGCGTAGAGCCTCGCACAATCGTGTTCTACGAATCGCCGCTCCGCTTGGTTAAAACCCTGACACAGTTGGCAGAAGCATTTGGCCAGGACCGAGAGGCAAGCGTCAGCCGCGAAATCTCAAAACTGCACGAAGAGACCTGCCGCGGCACCCTTTCTGAACTTTGTGAACATTTTTCCGTGAACGAACCGCGAGGAGAGATTGTTATAGTAGTGTCGGGCAAGAAAGAAGAAAAAAGCGCCGGCAAAAGAGATAAGTACGCACATTTTAAAACCGAAAAAAAACAGAATCTACTATGAAGAAGATGATGATTCTCGCCCTTGCGCTTACAGGTGCGCTCGTGGCATGCAACGGCAACAAAGAGCAAAAAGACGCTCTTGCCGACACTACGCAACCCGACATCTCGAAAGTTGAGGGACAGCGCGACAGCTTGATGAACCTTATTGGCGACATCAGCCAGAACCTTCTCGAGGTGAACCGTATGGAAAACATCCTTGTGAGCGGTGATTTCAAGGACACTCCCGACAAGCGTCAGGAGATCATAGCCAACATCAACGCACTCCGTCAGGAGCTTGACGCACGCAAGCAGGCGCTGGAGGAACTTGAGAGCAAGTTGAAAAGCTCAAACGGATATTCTGCAAAATTGCAGAAAACCATAGAGTCGCAGAAGCAACTCATTGATGAGCAGTCGCAAAAAATTCAGCAGCTTGAGGCAGCATTGGCAGATGCGAATGTGAAAATCTCAGATTTGAACAAGAATGTGGAAGATTTGAACACGCAAGTGTCGACCGTGACAGAGGAGCGCAACGCAGAGACACAGCGTGCCGACAAGGTCACCGACGAACTCAACATCTGCTACTATGTCTGCGGAAGCAACAAGGAGCTGAAAGAACACAAGATTCTGGAAAAGAAATTCTTGGGCAAGACAAAGACCATGGAGGGCGATTTCGACCGCTCTTACTTCACAAAAGCCGACAAGCGCAAGCTCACAGAAGTGAAGACTTACGCCAAGAAGGCGGAGCTGAAGACATCACATCCAGCTGGATCATACTCGATGGAGACGGTTGGCGGAGCAGTGGTGATAAAGATTAAGGATGCAAAGAAGTTCTGGGAAAAATCGAATTTCCTTGTAATCCAGACTAAGTAATACTCAACATTCCCCATTTTTATAGAAATCCAGTGGTGCCAGGCATGAGAATGTCTGGCATTACGATTTTTTTCGATCAGGTTTTTCTGCAGGCCCCGTTTATTGACGGAAAAATTTTGGATGTAGAGAAATAATTGTCGGAATATTTGCGGGTTACGAAATAAAAGAGTAATTTTGTGCGCTAATTCCGAAAAGGCTCAGAGAAGAGAAGCGCAGGTGCGCGTCCGCCTCACGGACATAATTGTTAAAGTTTCTATTTTAAATGTACGCAATTGTAGAAATTCAGGGACAGCAGTTCAAGGCAGAAGCCGGCAAGTACTTGTATGTCCACTATCTCGGCGAGAACGTAAAAGAAGGCGATTCAATTGATTTCGACAAGGTTCTCTTGATTGATGCCGACGGTGACGTTAAAGTTGGTGCTCCTACCGTAGAAGGAGCAAAAGTTGTTTGCGAGGTGAAACGTCCCCTCGTGAAAGGTGACAAGGTTCTTGTATTCAAGAAGAAACGTCGCAAAGGCTATCGCCGTTTGAACGGTCATCGCCAATGCTTCACCCAAGTAGAGATTAAAGACGTAGTTGCATAACCACTAAAAGTTTAAAGAAATGGCACATAAAAAAGGTGTAGGTAGTTCTAAGAACGGACGTGAATCGGAAAGCAAACGATTGGGCGTCAAAATCTTCGGTGGTCAATTTGCTAAAGCAGGCAACATCATCAAACGTCAACGTGGCACAGTTCACCATCCGGGTTTGAATGTTGGCATGGGTAAGGACCACACATTGTTTGCGTTGGTAGACGGTACAGTCAACTTTACAGAAGGTAAAGGCGGTCGCAAGTTTATCAATGTTCAACCATTGGACGCTGGCAACAATTAATCAGCGCCTTGGGTTGACCCAGGAACAACAAGCATAAAATGGCGGTTGCATTTGCAGCTGCCATTTTTTATTACAACAATTTATATCAGCATATATGACTAAACAGAAACCATTATATTTGTTTCATCTGCTTGCGTTGTGCATAGTGTGCGTGTGGGGTACCACATTTGTGTCGACCAAAACGCTTATCAGCAACGGACTGACGCCCACGGAAATATTCATCTACCGATTCGCACTTGCTTATATCTGCGTTTTGTTTATGGCACCTCGTCGGCTTTTTGCCGACACGTTTGCCGACGAGATGAGGATGATTGCCGCTGGACTGACGGGAGGCTCTGTGTATTTTATCACGGAAAACACCGCGCTCGGCATGATGCAGGCCACCAATGTGGCAATCCTTATCAGTGTCACGCCGCTGCTTGCCACGCTTGTGGGAATGGCGGTGTTCCGTTCGGAACGCACAAAGCGTCCGGAACGCGTGATTCTCGGCTCTGTAGTCGCTATGGTAGGCGTTGTCGTTATTTTGTGGAACGGTGGTGACTTCGCAGCGTTCAATCCTTGTGGCACCGCTCTTACGTTTTCAGCGGCGCTGTCGTGGGCTGTCTACAGTTTGTTTGTCAAAAAGCTGTCGCAACGTTATGACAATGTGTTCATTTCGCGCAAGGTGTTTGGCTACGGACTGCTCTCCATGGCTGTGTGGGTGCCGTTTTTCCACCCAACGAGTTTTCGTTTAGAACAGTTGCTGGTCCCGACGGTGTTTTTCAATATCCTGTTTCTCGGACTTGTGGCGTCGATGCTCTGCTTCACTCTGTGGAATGCCGTGGTGCGCCATTTGGGAATGGTGCGCGCGTCCAACTATATAAATTTCAATGCTGTAGCAACTTTTGTTGCAGCGTTTCTGATACTTGGCGAACACGTTTCTGCGGTGGCTCTTGTGGGTTCTGCCGCTGTGATTTTCGGAGTCTGGCTTGCGGAGGGAAAATAGTGGTCTAAAATTCCGATAAAATGGAATAGCGGAAATATAGAACACTTTCAGGTCCATTCCGATAGCGTGAGTATTGGGAAAAATGTGCTACTTTGCATCAAACAAATTCAGATATGGACAAAGAAATGACATTGGCGTCGGAGAGATTCAGCAATATTGAAGACTTGTCGTATAAAGATGACATCTCGCTTTTTTCGCAGATAGGAGAGTACAGTCAGATGCAGCCGTTCAAGCTCGACGTTTTCGTGTTGCTTGTGTGTCTTAACGGGCATGGCTCGCTCAACATCAACGGGGTGGACTATCGTGTCGATGCCGGCAAGATGTTTGTGTGCAAGCCTCACATAATTGTTGAAAAGAGCAGCGTGTCGCTCGATTTCGAGTGTCGCGGCATGGCGCTTTCGTCCAAGTTTATAGATCAGCTTGGTCGGGTGGCTGACGGAGGATGGGACTTGGGAGTGTTTCTTGGCAAAAATCCCGTGTTGTCACTCTCGGACGATGAGATAAGTCTGTTTATGCAGTATTACGCCCTCCTTGGGTCAAAAATCACGCGCTCCTACTGCCGTCATCAAGATGCCGTGATGCAAGCTTTGTTCAGGGCTTTTATGTTGGAATTTTTCGACATTATGGACCGCCACGTAAAACTTACGCCGCCCAATTTCACTTCATCGGAAATGCTTTTCCGTCATTTTGTAGAAGTCCTGATGGCAGACTATCCGCGGCAGCGCTCCGTGGAGCACTATGCCTCGCGCCTTTGTGTGACACCGAAATACCTGTCGGCGGTGAGCAAGTCGGTGAGCGGAAGCACTGCGTCAGAGGTCATCAACCGATGCATCATCGACGATGTGCGCCGCCTGCTCCATAATCCCGACAAGAGCGTCAAGGAAATATCCAACGAACTCGGATTCCCCAATCTGTCGTTTTTCGGCAAATATGTGAAAAGAATGCTCGGAATGTCGCCGAAGGCCTACCGCAAGTCGCTCGGCGTTATTGCCGGCGAATGATTGCCGAGAGAATCCGTCCGGAGTTGATTCCCAATGTCCTGGCGGAGAAAAACCGTTGAGGCTCGCATTTGGTGCATAACCCCGACAACGAGATGTTGGCATTCGGGACGCCGGCGCTTTCCATAAGCCAGCGGTTGGCTTCGGCCAGATCTATATGGGCTTTACCGGTGACTGGGTTTCGCCATACGATGTCGTTGAGAGAGAAGGCTCGTTTGGCAAATTCAGCCACCACTTCGTCGCCCACTTCAAAGCAGCGTTGGCAGATTGATGCCCCCACCACAGCCTCTATTCCGCATCTGTCGGCGCCTTCATCGACCATCGTTTCTATGGCATTTGCCACGATCCCTTTCACGGTACCTTTCCATCCGGCGTGGACAGCGGCAATCAGCCCGCTCTTAGGCTCGCACAGCAATATAGGCACGCAATCGGCGGTGAACACGCCTATTGCTACATTCGGGAGTCGTGTGACAAGCGCGTCGACATCGGTTGGTGGAGTCGGCGGAACGCTGTCGATAACGGCGACGTTGGTGCTGTGGGTTTGCCGCGCCGTGACGATGTGCTCTGTGCCGAGCAGAGTGCGCAGGCGCTTGAGGCAATCATCGACGTGCGCCGGGTTGTCGCCCGTATATCCGCAGCAGTTGAACTCGGAGTAGGGCGAAAAGCAGTCGGCAGCGCCGCGCTCTGTTGAAAAAGCGTCGATGCTGCCGACATTATGATTGAAGTGAAGCTGGCTAATCATCTTTGAAATCCTCTTCCCAATATTCGTCAGGCCACTCAACGTCCCAAGTCTCTTCCTCCGTGTCGTCACCGCCTTCCTGCTCAATCACGAAGTTGTCTTCCTCCTGCACGCGGTGCGTGATGTCGAGGTCGCGGTGCGTGATGCGCGTCGGGATGCGGTTGTCCTCATCGTTGATAGTGCGCCACAACACGTCTTTCAGCTCCGCCAGTCCCAGTCCTGCCACCGATGATATAAACACTGTTTCCACGCCTTTCGGAAGGTGTTGCTGCATCTCTGCAATCAGCTCGTCGTCGAGCATGTCGCATTTTGTGATGGCAAGCACGCGTCCCTTGTCGGCCAAATCGGGGTTGAAGCGTTCCAGCTCGTTGAGCAGTACCTCATATTCGCGGCAGATATCGTCGGCGTCGGCAGGAATCATGAACAGCAGCACGGCATTGCGCTCGATGTGGCGCAGGAACCGCAGTCCGAGACCTTTGCCCTCGCTTGCACCCTCGATGATGCCGGGAATGTCGGCCATTACAAACGACTGCGCTCCGCGATATCCCACGATGCCGAGGTTTGGCTCGAGAGTCGTAAACGGATAGTCGGCAATCTTAGGCTTTGCCGCCGATATTGCAGACAGCAGGGTTGATTTGCCCGCATTCGGGAAACCGACAAGTCCGACATCGGCAAGAAGTTTCAGCTCGAGGATGATCGACTTTTCGATGGCAGGTTCGCCAGGTTGCGCATAGCGCGGAGTGCGGTTTGTGGCAGATTTGAAATTCCAGTTGCCAAGACCTCCGCGTCCGCCTCTGAGCAGCTTTACTTCCTGTCCGTCGTCGGTCACCTCGCAGAGGAATTTGCCGTTCTCAGCGTCGTAAACCGCCGTTCCGCACGGCACTTCGATAATCTTGTCCTCTCCATCCTTTCCAAAGCTGCGGCATTCTCCGCCCGGCTGTCCGTCGGTGGCGAAAATGTGCCGTTGATATTTCAGGTGGAGCAGCGTCCACAGGTTGCGGTTGCCACGCAGAATGATATGTCCGCCACGTCCGCCGTTTCCACCGTCGGGGCCGCCTTTCGGCACGTATTTAGCGCGATGGAAATGGCATGAGCCGGCACCGCCTTTGCCGCTTCGGCAAAGGATTTTGACGTAGTCTATAAAGTTTGAGCCTGCCATAATTATAGTATGCTATTCGTTACTTGCAAATTCCATTAAATAAGCCTTGATGAATCCGTCGATGTCGCCGTCCATCACCCCGTTCACGTCGCTTGTCTGCCAGCCAGTGCGGTGGTCCTTCACGCGGCGGTCATCAAACACGTAGCTGCGTATCTGCGAGCCCCATTCGATTTTCTTCTTTCCGGCTTCGATTTTCGCCTGTTCCGCCATTCGGCGTTGCAGTTCCATGTCGTAGAGTTGCGACCGCAGAAGTCGCATCGCATTCTCGCGGTTGTCGAGTTGCGAGCGCGTCTCGGTGTTCTCGATGAGAATCTCGCGCGTCTCCCCGGTGTCAGGGTCCTTGTAGTTGTAGCGCAACCGCACGCCCGTCTCCACCTTGTTTACGTTCTGACCTCCGGCACCACCGCTTCGGAACGTGTCCCAAGTGATGTCGGCGGGATTGATTTTCACTTCGATTGAATCATCGACAAGCGGAGTGACAAACACCGAAGCAAACGACGTCATGCGCTTTCCCTGCGCGTTGAAAGGCGACACGCGCACCAGCCGGTGCACACCGTTTTCGCTCTTAAGGTATCCGTAAGCCAAGTCGCCCTCCACCTGTATGGTGACCGACTTGATGCCTGCTTCGTCGCCCTCCACAAGGTGTACGATCGACGTCTTGTAGCTGTGTTTCTCGCACCATCGCAGATACATGCGCATCAACATCTGTGCCCAGTCCTGGCTCTCTGTGCCTCCCGCGCCCGAATTTATTTTCAGGACTGCGCCGAGTTTGTCCTCCTCGCGTCGCAGCATGTTGCGCAGTTCCACGTCTTCAAAGCGTTCGATGGTCTTCTGATACATCTCGTCGAGTTCCTGCTCAGTGACCAGCCCCTCCTTTACGAAATCAAACCCCAGTTTGAGCTCGTTGACCATCTTTTCTATATCCTCGTAGCTGTCAATCCAGTAGTGCAATTCCTTCACTTTGCGCATCTGCTTTTCCGCCGCCTTCTGGTCGTCCCAGAAATTGGGCACGTGCGTGCGCAGTTCCTCTTCTTCGACTTCTATTTTCTTCGAGTCGACGTCAAAGATACCTCCTCAACGCCAACATGCGTTCTTCTGTCTCTTTTAATTGTTCTTGCGTAATCATCCTAATATACAAATTTTCTGCGAATTTCGCAATTTTCCGTCACATCTGCAAATTCCGTATCTTTTTCTTTGGCATTTCGCCTCAAAGTGCCTACCTTTGCGATAGAAAATGCGGTAGTAGCTCAGTTGGTAGAGCATCAGCTTCCCAAGCTGAGGGTCGCGAGTTCGAGCCTCGTCTACCGCTCCATAGCCAAGCCGGGCGGTGACATCTGTCGCCGCCCGGCTTGGCTGTTATATTTCAGTGAAAAGTTATTTCAAGTCGGCGATTAGTTGTCGGGCGGCAGTTTCGGCGCTGTCGTTAGAGCCGAGGCGATGTCTGACGGCTTTGTAGCCATCGAGCATAGCGCTCCGTTCAGGGCTGTCGGCAAGCAACGGCGCGAGGTGGGCGGCGATGTTGTCGGGGTTGCATAGGTGGAGCAGTAGTTCGGGCACCACTTCTTTGTCGGCGATAAGGTTTGGCAACGACACGAATCTCACTTTCAGAATGTGTTCAAACAGCTTGTGTGACAGTTTTGAGCCGTTTGCCCTGTAGCATACCACCTGCGGTGTGCCGATTGCTGCGGTCTCAAGAGTCGCCGTTCCCGATGTCACCAATGCGGCTTGGGAGTGGGCGAGCAGCGGATAGGCAGCGTCGTAGATTATCTTCATTCCTGGAACCACCGACTCGTAGAAGCCCCTGTCGACATTAGGCGCGCCTGCCACGACTGCCTGCACGTTTGGAAACCGGCTTGCGGCTTCAGTCATGAGCGGAAGGTTGTTGCGGATTTCTCCAAGCCGCGACCCCGGTAGCAGTGCAACGGTCAGCCTGTCGTTGTCAAGCCCGTTGGCGCGGAAGAATTCCTCTTTTGACGGCATTGTCAGCATCGCCTCCGCTATCTCGTTGGCTGTTGGGTTGCCCACATAGTCCACACTGTAGTCGTGGCGTGCGAAAAATTCAGTTTCGAACGGCAGTATAGAGAAAACTTTCTTGACGTATTTCTTTATCGACTTTACGCGCCATTCCTTCCATGCCCATACTTTCGGAGAGATGTAGTAGTAGACCGGGATTCCGATATTGAACGCGTATTTAGCTATTTTCAGATTGAACGACGGGTAGTCGATGAGAATAAGTGCGTCGGGGCGGAATTCGGCAATCGCCTTCTTTGCCCGTTTCATGTTGCCGAGGATTGTTGGCAGATGGCGCAGCACCTCGGAGAACGCCATAAAAGCCATCTCCTTGTAGTGTGTTATGGGACGGCATCCCGCGGCATGCTCCATACAGTCGCCTCCGAAGAATGCAAACGAGGCGTTGTCGTCGTTTTTGCGAATAGCTTTGATCAGGCGTCCGGCATGCAGGTCGCCCGATGCTTCGCCAGCGATAAGAAAGTATTTCATATTTTTATGATTTGTGCAAGCCTAAACTGATAAAATAGGTTGATAAACTC
>ERZ1673734.2168-NODE-2168-length-11525-cov-4.640628_pt1 | contig 11525 bp, 10 predicted proteins | sample MGYA00580199_ERZ1673734 | MGnify/ENA primary metagenome ERZ1673734 (study PRJEB41218, sample SAMN15661742) | gut metagenome | host: Homo sapiens | place: Canada: London | collected 2015-08-20/2019-03-30 | study: EMG produced TPA metagenomics assembly of...
ATAGCCTGCCGTGGTAGCGAGGTCTGAGTATTTTATCTGCACCTGTGACAACTCCGAGAGAACCACTGGTGAACCGTTGGCCTTCGCATAGAAGGTCATGCAGCTGTTGAGGATGGCGTAAAGCAGTGGCCAGCTCTGCACCCACATGATAGCCAGCACGTACCCCTTCAGCACATTAAGGGTGACGGCGTTAAACATCCCGCCCAGCACCATCAGGGGGAATATTCCGATGGTCAGACCGACAATCAACGTCTGAGACATAGGTAGTGAGCGTAATGCCACCTGACCGACCGTCGCATGCGCCAGCCGCTGCTTCTCCATCGATGACGTAGTGGCGATATTCAGCAGGCTTGAGGTGTCACCGTTGCGGGCTGCATAGCTCATGATGCCATTTCGCAAAGCGTTCATCGTCACATTCTGACGGACAATCGACGCGGCGCTCTGACCAGCACCATAGAAATAGTTATAGCTGTCCCCGATCATCTGGCTGAACAAAATGTCAGGATTCGGACGTCCGCCAAAAAGCTGACGCACGTAGTAACTCCATGTTTTTCCTCCGGTCTGAGTATCCAGGGCAAGCTTTGGCTTAATTACCGCAGCGGCTTCTTCACAGGTTAAAAACTGATTATTGTTGTTGAATACCCCCCTCAGCGGACTCGGCTTTGAGAAAATCAGCGTATACGGGTCTGCACTGTTCATTAGATCTTCCATGGTATATTTTCCGTTCAGGAAAATATCGCCCATCACGCAGTTCTGCACATAGTCCGTGAATATCGTAGTTATCTCTGGGTTCTGTGATAAAAAGTCCGTACTGCGTGAAACCAGATTCGCCCCAAATATCATGCCGGTTTTGCTGTAGGTGATGCTGTCGGGCTGTGAAAAGACCATTTCATACCCCTGAACAAGGGCATATCCGATTTTGGTGGTCAGCGATGCAGGCAGTGCCAGCCCGACGGGCACGTTATCGACTTTATAGACCTTTGTCTGATTACTGATATCGATTATTTGTACGGAGGTGCGAACACTGACCAGCAGCGACATCAGCACAATGACGCCTGCCCAGCCCAGCATATCCATGATGTTGTGCCGTCGTATCCACGAAATGGCTACAACCAGCACAGAGAAAGCCGTCGCAATACGCCGAATAACAACCCAGTTCTCCGTCGACATGAACGTGACGATGGCATTCAGCGTCTGCGTCAGCCAGTCGCCGCCCGCGATGACATAGATTTCCTGCATCAGCGCGCCCCCCCGAAGTGATAGTTGTTCTGGTAGCGCTGCAGCATGCGTGCCGAGACCTGCTGGCGCATGTAGCTCATCTGGCGGTCAACAACCAAAAGCGCATCCTGCTGTACCTGCACCTGTGCCTGGAAGGAGGCTATCTGCCGCGTGGCTTCGTTGAGGTTATTATTGATGCTGTCGATAACCGCCTGGTCATAGTTTCCCGTTGCCACCATTGCACGGGCCTGCTGGACCAGCTCCTGGATGTACTGGAGAAGAATGTCGTAGCCGATGTAATCGGTTAGCTGATAAACGAGGCTGTTAGAAACCCCCAGCATCTGTGGATCAACCAGGTACTTGAAGACCGGGATGGTAGTACTTGTGATAAATCCCTTCTCTTTCTCGGTTAACTTTAGATCGGCAACGGCTTTATTCTGAATGCTGGAAAGGATGTCTTTTATCTGATTTTTCAGTGCATTTTTCTGGCTGATCGTGACATTAGCATCGGCAACCACCTTCAGACATTTATCGCTGTCATTACAGTGATACACCCGTGCAGTCCCCCCCTCCATCATGGCCCGAATAAGGTCGCGATCGGTCGTTCTTGCCGGAAGCGGGGTTATATTACCCTTCTCATCAAAGACCATTGTTCCGGTCAGGGTCATGATGAACTCCTTAAGCTCTTTATTCCCGTCAAACATGCGGTTCTTTCCGAGCGCATTCCAGATGACATTGATATTCTTCGTTATGCGCTCTTTATCCTTATCACTGGCCTTATCACGGACCTTATCCATGCTTCCCCCCACCGTGCAGCCCTGGCGGGATGCCGCCCAGTCGGCAAACATGTTGCTCTCACCGGCAATGTCCTGGCAGACCTTCTGCTGGGAGACCTGAGTGCGCGGAAACAGACCGCCGACAATCCCCTGCGCCGCCTGGCAGGAGCTGAGGTTCATGCTGTTAATGTCGCTGGCCATCTTCTGCAGGAAGTCTTTAGCGGTCTTGATTTCCGGTACCGTGGTCTGCAGCGCCAGATCGAAGAAGTATCCGGCCGCATTGGACATAATCTGCTTGGCGAAACGCTGCAACTGATCGCTGTTAATAAAGCTGAAGGAGCCCAGATAGGCATCGATGCCGCCGCAGCCGGCGTTGATGTCGGGCAGCGTCATGGAGATAAGCTGGACGGTTTTCACCTGCGTGCGCGCGTAGAGTGAGCCGCCCGTGGCGTAGCCCGCGGCCTGGCCCTGCCAGACCTGTGGCTGGCTGGTGTTGGACGCAAAGCCCAGCTTATTAAAGAAGGTGTTCATGTCACTGTTCACGTCGGCACTCACGCTCGCTGAACACGCAAGAAGGAGGCCACACAGTATGGAGAGAGGTTTACGGACGAACATCGGCACCCTCCCGACTCGCCTGCAGGGCGAGTTTTCCCATTTTTCGTTTTAGTATGAACATTTGCCCTTTCGTATAAAGCGAGTTCAGGATTGCATAAACGCCACCTGCAACGGCAAGCCCGCCGCTCAGCGCGATAAATATCAGTGGAATGGCGTACATCAACACGTTCCACAAATCTTTCAGCTGCAGGTGACCGTCCCTGAGCCAGTCGCCGACGCAGGCATTGAAAACGTATGTCATAAAGACGCGCGACAGCACGCCGGCAATGAGCAAAATGCCCGCCCACTCAGCATAAACGCCGAACCGTGCGTCCTCTTTCCGTGCCCTGAGCGCGATTAACTCTGGCGTCGTAGCTCTCTGAAGCATTCCGGAGGTCATCATGTCGTGTTCCTCTGCATTGTTCTGATCAGCCATTGTTACCCACTCCACGCATCTGAAGGACCGTATCCATGCGGGCCATAAAGCCCTGTTCGTCGGTCGCGCCCTGCAGCAGGGGCAGGGCTTCAAGGGTGTTTACGTTGACGAGAAAGGTGGTTGGCGTGGCCACGGGCAGGTTAGGGAAAAAGGTTTTCATCACCTCCGGCGGCGCGGGCAACGCATCGGGAAAGGACGCATCCCCCTGACCGTCGATGGTGTAGGCCATCACCCCAAACCCCACCCGTGCCGACAGCGACTTCAGGACCGGATCAAACTGGTGGCAGTACGGGCAGTGTCCCTGCATAAACAGCACGACCTTCCAGTCGGCCAGATTGATCTGGCGGCCGTTGCTGAGGCGGTACCAGACCGGCGGCTTCGCCGGAAGTGGCTTAACTTCAGGGTCTTCCGGGGATGTTGGCAGAGATCCCGACGTTCGCGCCCCCTGTGGATGCCATAACGATTTGATCTCGTCCATTGTGGAAGCCTGTGTGGCCAGGCAGAGGGACATGAGCACCACGGTAAACACGGTATGTCTAAGGTTCATGTCGGCATCCTCCGGCATCACGGGCCTTTTCGGCCTCACGGGCGGCATCAATCCAGCGGTTGATGATGCGGTAGCCCCCCCAGAGCGCCATCGATACGCCGATTATCTGCGCCAGAAGAATGGCCATCTCCGGCTCGCGCCGGACCAGGCGGGAAACAATGTGAAACCATATCCCGAGGCTCAGCACCCATAATCCGGGCACGTCGAACTCAGGCAGGCGAAAACGGAATTTGCGCATGCGAACTCTTCCTGTATTAAAAGTTGGGGGCAAAATCTGTGGAAACGTTGAGGAACTGCTTCGCCAGGTCATCCTGGCTGATAAAGCCATACGAGACGGGTTTGACCGCCCCGCTTTTAGGGTCGGCCAGCATCAGCGCCGGGAAGTAACGAATACCCAGCCGGCTGGCCTGTCCACCGTCCATTCGGGTATCCGGCAGGAGTGGATTCACGATACCGTCCACGGAAACCGGAATGACGCTGAGGTGATACGTTTCGCGGAAGTTTTTAATGACCTGAACCAGCTGGCCGTCGATCGGGTCCTGTCCGCGGTAGAAGAACATCACGCCATAGTGCTGAGCCAGCGTTTCAATGGCGCGGCGCTGGTCGGCAAAGTCCGCCGCCAGCTGGTTGCGCACGGTACCGTTGTAGTGGCTGTGCTGCAGGTTGTAGTCCAGTTCGGGGTGCTCGAGCATGGCTTTTTTGGCGCTCATCGAGAACAGCCCGGCCTGCTGCGTCCAGTAGTTCTGCAGGCGGAAGTAGCGGGTAAAGTTCTCCACGCCCGGATACAGAATGGCCTCGTACATGGCGCGCTTCGTGGCCTGCTGAAGCGTGGCAAGCTTCTCCATGATGTCCGGCGAGGCCTGCTGAGGCTGTGTTGAAGAGGATTTGTCGTCCTCCGGCGTTCTGCGCGTTTCGTTGTACCACTGCCAGCCGGCATCTTTTCCTGTGGCGGTAAAAACGCTGCCAAGAAGCAGCAGCGCTAACGCTGTCTTTCTCTTTTTCACTGGAACCTTCCTTATCCCGAAGCAGGTCGGTTATCGTTTGAAAAGCGGGTTTAACAGCCACGCCAGCAGAACTCCCGCCACGAAAAGCACAACCATCAGCGCCATAAAAAACACATCGATGCGGGTTGTTTCATCAACGATATTCCCGCGCCAGTAAAGCACCGGTGAGGCGACAATCAGGCTGATGATAAGGCGTCCAGTAAATCCTTTAATTTTCATGATGGAGAGTCCTGAGTGAGTGATGAGTGGCTTACTGTTTGTTCTTCAGTTGCGCGGCGATTTCCTCGCGGACGCGCTTCGTCAGGGTGTCGTTATCCGGGATTTTCTTGTTCTTTTGCAGATCGTCGAAAAAGTTTGAGAAGTCGAGTTTGTCGAACTTGATTTGTTGCAACTCAGTCTGGGTGATGCCGCGACAGTCCGGGCTGCTGGCCTTGCCAAAGCCGATGTGAAGCTGACCGTTACGTCCCTGCTGCTGCACAATCTGGGCAAGCTTTGAGTCAAACTGACAGTAGCTGCGCTTCTTCTCGAGACAGACGCCGAGCACTTTTTTTGAACAGAACTCACCGATACTGACCGTGAGCTTATTCTCTTTGGCCTTGCCCAGCGCTTTCTCCTCGCTGCTGCACCTGGCAAGCCCGACGTCCTGGCCCCAGCCGCCGTCCTTACAGCAGTTGCTGAAGCCTGCCGCAAACTTCTTGCAGAACTTCGCGCTGCCGGTAAAGGCGCGTACGTTAACGCTGTTAATGGCTGCCACGTCCTTGCCCGCAGCGGCCAGCGCGGCGAGTGCCGAAACGACAGGTGCAAAATCGTTGTTTTTACCGTTCTGCGCCCGCTCACAGTCACCATCGAGACAGAAGGTGTCGCCGCCACATATCATCACCTGGCCGGAAGTACGTGTTTCACAGGAGTACGTCGCGTATTCATGCAGGCAGCCGCTGCCGTCTTCTGCCGTGAAGGCGCAGGTGCGTGAGGCAAGCGTACAGGCCGGATTGTTCATGTAGGTTTTGCAGGTGCCATTGTCAGCAGCCTGGGTCATATACGTGTCTTTGTACTTCCAGCAAGCCTGCGTGACCGGGTATGACACGCCGTCAACCACCACCGTTTTTGTGCTCCCCGGCTCAATACATTCCGTCTTTTTGAGCGTACCTTCGCTCTTGCTGAACGGGCAGGATTCGTTCCAGACCACGTCTGGTACCCATTTTTTGGCGGGAATTTCAATCTGGAGCGTAACGGTGAAGCTGTAGCGCATATTGCTGTGCTTCCAGATTGAATCTGTAGTGGGATTGTTTCTCCTGGTACGAATGGAAAACACCATCCCTGCGCCTTTCTTCAGCTGCATGCCGCTACTCAGCGCCAGGCTACCGGTATCGTTATCCATGGAAATCAACCCGAAAGGCGTGGTTACTCGCATAAACCAGTTAGGATTACTGAACGCCAGACGTTTATTCCAGGAATAGGTGGCTGTTGCAGCAACAACCTTCCCTGTCACCGGCGCAGTCCATGTTCCTGTGTATCCCGCTTCGGAGGAAGCAAACGAAATATTCTGAGACTGGATAACAATCTGTTTTGTTTCAGATGTATCTTCATAGTGGCCGGTAATGCTGGCCGTGCGCGTACAGGCCTGCTCAACCAGCAGGTCGCGCTCACAGGTATAGTTGGTGAACTCACTGCGGCTGATATTCTGCGCTTCGCACTGCGTCTGCCCCGTTTTGCCGATGATGGTATCAGCGCGGGACTGGACATCCTGGCTGGCCTTAATAAACGGCGCGTCGGGCGAAATGGGCTCCTTCGGGTTGTTAACAAACGAGTCGGTGACGGCTTTTGTAGCCTCATTAGTAGTCCAGCCCGTGGTACCGTCCGCTTTCAGCGCACCATCACCGGTCGCCGTCACACCGCCATAGTACTTTTTCTCACCGGGTGAGGCGGTATAGTTGGGGATAGACGCTGAGGGGTTAAAGTTTTTCAGGCTGCTCTCACCCTGCCCCTGTACCTGACGGGCAAAATCAGCCCCCGCCCTGTACTGCGCGTCAGCATCGGCAAATGCATTCACGCTTGCCATCGTGGAGGCAATGGCCAGCATCGACATCAGTATTGCTCTTTTCATCGGGCATCTCCTTTATTAAGCAGCTGTTGCGCCTCATCCCTGCACTCGCCCTTCCCCACCACCTTTTCCAGCGCCTGCTTCAGATGAAGATTGCCGCGAATCACGTCGTGGCCCGCCTCGCAGTACACCACCAGGGACGGCACGCTGGTGATCCCGTACTCACGAAAGCGGGTCGGGTCGATGGCGACGCCGCTGGCTGAGCCGTCCTGAACAAGCGCCATCACGGCGGTTGCCGTCGTTTTCATGTCGTTGTTGACCATACCCCGCAGGGTGGCGGGAATATCGTAGCGGCGGGCCTCGGTCAGCATGCGCTTAAGCCCCGCCTGCGGGATGGCAAAAGAGACGAAATACAGGGCACCGTGCGTGGGTTTATCCTGCTGGTCCTCGCGCTGGCGCTGTTTCAGCTCCCCGATAAAGCGGGCGTCGTCTGCTGAAAGAGGGTTCTGGCGCACTTGCTGCTCCAGCATCTGGCGCAGCGGCGCGTTGTCCTGCCCCCTCAGCTGCTGGCTGAAAGACTCCTGCTGACGAATAAACTCGCGGTTCGCCTCATCAGCCCCTGACGCCAGCGCAGTGCAACAGTATGCTGACAGCAGCAGCGCCGCCGTCAGACCGGACAGAGTTTTCATGGAAGTTTCCTTTTTCTCAGAGGAAGACGCAGTTGCGCTTGCGCCAGAGAAGATAGCCGTAGTTTTTCTTCGTGTTCGGCGGGTTACGCCCCGTTTCCCAGCGCATGACCGTTCGGCCGAAGGGATGGCACTGCGCCACGTCCGGATACATATTCACCATCTGATAGCGCCAGCGCGTTTTGGGAATAATGGGTGACGGATACTCGAAGCAGACCTTTTTATCCTCCCCGACGCTCTCCATTATCTGACCCTGACGGTGCAGCTTGAACGCCATGCGCTCGCTGACCAGAACGGAAGACTGCAGGGGGCTGGACTCATTGCTCACCCAGCCGTTAAAGGGATACATTGACCCCTGCGATCCGGCACACCAGAACAGCGCGTCAACCGACGTTTTTGCTGCACTGGCCACCGCGTCGGCCGCACATGCGCCCTGCGCGATGGGGTTGGCAAAAATGACCGCCTCCGGATTCAGAATGGAGGTCAGGGCGCTGTCCCCCCATGTCGGGTCGATTTCAGACAGGTATCCGATATCCAGATCGCCGCCCTGCAGACACCCGAGGGAGGTGATGATATTGAGCCAGTACGTCAGCGGATATTTGTACCAGTGCACGTGGTAGAACGCGCCATTGACCTGTTTGTCATCTTTTTTGGCGGCGCCCATCCCCATTTTCCCGAGATTAACGGTGAATCCGCCGAGGTTCACCATGCAGCCCGGAGAACGTGCCACATCGGTCATGGCCATCGGCTCCCAGTACCCTATTGCCAGGCCAACGCGCTGAAATACCGGCGGTGGCATGGGACAAAACTGTATCGGGCTACCGGGATTGGACGTGTCCGGTAAATCCCCGCCCGTGACTTTTGTGCTGCCGAGCGACAGGGGGAACATGCAGCGCCAGCAGATATCGGTGATCGGATTGACGAAGCGCCCTTCGCAGGCGGCGTCCGCCGCTGCCATGTGGCTGTTACCCCACAGAAGCAGCCCGAACAGAGAGACGGTCAGCATTTTCACCGGACACCTCCTGCATCATGCTGCGCCATATCGGGCGGAATGATTTCCACCTGCAGGCGCTTTCCGCTGGGTGCCGCCGTTACCCGCGCCGGCACCTGGCTTATGCCGAACCGGGCGGTCAGCACCCCGTTCTGGTCGAAGAAAATGCGGCTGTCGAGCTTCTCCGACGTCTGCGGAATGTTGCCCTGAACCAGAATGATGCGGGTGATCAGGGTGTCAGGCTTCTGTCGCTGTACCCACGCGAGCTGCTCCGCATCGTCGCCGTTGATAAACAGCAGGGTTTCGTTAAACGGCACCACATCAAGCGGATTAAAGACCTGCCCCGCCTGAGCAAACACGTTGCCCCTGTCGTCGGCAAGCGCCTTGTCCACCCGCACGCTCGGGTCAAACCAGCGCCGCTCGTAGCGCACCGCGCGGGTTATTCCCTCAACGGCAGGCGGGCGCTGGCTGTTGCGCACCACGCGCGCCTTAAACTCCGCCATCTTTTTGTCCATCTCGCCGGACTGCGCCAGCGTCTGCAGCCGGCTTTCGATAACGGTCAGCATATCCGGCTCCGCCACCGGCCAGAGATCGCCCCACGTCCCGAGGTCAGCGGCCGTCACGCTGCCGGTCAGCAGCGTCAGGCCCAGGGCAAGGGCGCGCATCACCCCCCCTCCTTCATCCGGCGGGCCACGTCAGTCTGGATTTCACGCGTGATATCCGGCGCCCCCTGCACCACGGCAGGTGCGACAAGGATGAGGGCACGATGGCGGACCTGCCAGTCCCTGAGGCTGGCCTCCAGTGACGCGTTAAAGCGGTCTGAAAGTGCTTTTGTCTGCGCCTCGTCCAGTGAACGGCGACCGGCGCTGTCAAAGAAGGCATCCACCGTGGATTTCATGTTGAAGGCCACAACCACAGGACGGTTAAGCTGGCAGACCAGCCAGCTGATGCCTGCGCCCGCAGCCAGCGTGCCGGCAATCAGCGCGGCGTTAATGAGTACGTGTTTTTTCATGAGATGGTCTTCCCTTCATGCTCGTGAAGCCAGCGCTCCAGCGCGGCCATTTCCGGCCCGGATTTTTTCCACGCCAGCTCCCAGACGGCTTCGTGAATACTCAGCCCTTCCCGGCGTCGCTGCTGCAGAAACTCAAAGTCCGGACCGTCCGAGGAGTACATTGCCCGGCTGAGCGGATCGACGAACAGGCGGTGCCAGGACGTCAGGTGCTCAACCGACAGCATAAAGCTGCTGAACCAGTTGTCCTTCGCGCTGCCAAAACCTTTAATCATGTCGCGCTGCAGCTGCGAATACTGGTCCGGGTACAGCTGGTTGTACTTGGCGAACTCTTTGGCGGACTGCTTGAGGATAATTTTGTAGGAGGAGTTACCCCATGCCGCGCGGGCGGCGCTGGAGGCCGTTTCCGAGTCAAAATCGACGATGTTCTGCGTAATGGTGATGTACGAACCTGTATGGCGGCGGGCGGTACGGTAGCCCTTCTCGATAAACGCCCCGACCTTGTTGTTCTTGAAGTCCAGCAGGCGCCAGCCTTCGTCTATCACGTTGAGCTTCTTCAGGCTGCGCGGCGTGCGGTACATGCGGTTCTCAATGTAGAGAATGAGCGAGAACATCACCGCCACCAGGAGGGACGGCCTGTCCTCCAGTCCGCCGAGCTCAAGCACCACCATCCGGGCTTCGTCCTTCAGGGACGGTTCGTCGGAGTTGAAGTAGCTGCCGTACACCCCGTCGCGGGTGTACTGGGTCAGCAGTACCACCATCTCATCGAGGCGGCTGCGGATGGTTGGCGATCCGCTGTACTCCTCGCTGTCGCGGGCCATCATCAGGTAGTCCACCACGTCGTCAATGCGCGCCTGGTTTTTCTTCGTAAGCCAGGTGGCCTTCACCGCCTTGAGCAGCAGACCTTCGTGCACCTCGTCCAGGTTGCCGTTGGGGCTGGCCATCACGGACAGCTGGTCCCGCAGGCGTTCGGCCATCTCATCGATGGTATCGTCGGTGACGTTAGCGAACGGATTAAACTTCAGCGTCTCGCCGTCGAGGTAGACCCCGCCCATGTTCTCGCACAGGGACTTGTAGCCGTCGCCCATGTCGAACACCACGGCGAAGCCGCCGGAGTCGATAACGCTGCGTATCAGGGGCTGGATAAGCCCGGTTTTCCCCGCGCCGGAGGTGCCACACACCGCCATATTGAAGTTGGTGTTACCCATGCCGCGGCTGAACAGGTCGATAAACGCCAGCTGGTTGCGGTAGGTCGGTGCCAGCAGGCCGGAAGTGGCCAGCGGGCTGTCCGCCACCACCGGCATCAGATTGGCGACATTAAAGCTTTCGGCGCGCTGCAGCACGCCGGACTCGCGCAGCTGCTTAAAGAGGCCGCCGCCCGCCATAAACGGCAGATTCACGAGAAAATTGCGCATATGGTTAAAGCGCGGGGAAATCAGCTCGAAGCCATTTTTACGGAAGCTGTTCAGTACGTCCTGCTCGACCTTCAGCGCAGTTTCCTGGTCATCGCGGCAGAAGAGGGTCACGTTCAGAAAATAGCTCACCAGCGAGGACTGCCCGGACGACAGGCGCTGGCGCAGATCGCCCCACTCTTTTGCCTCCTGCGCCACGCCCGGGAAGAACTTGGCGTAGCTGGTCTTGGACTTCTTCTCAAGATCCATGAACTTCAGGTTGGCCTCGTTCTGCGCCTTTACCTGGTCTTCCACGCTAAGGACCAGCGTCAGGATAAACGGGCACGAAACGGACAGTTCCGGGTTGAGAAGGTTGCTGTAGTTGTCGGCCATATTCCAGAGGAAGGCCAGCTCCGGATTTTTGGTCAGCTGGAAGTTCATGATGCGCGCGGTGCTGTTGCGACCGTTACCGCGCAGCCCCAGCGTCATGTAGTCGGCCTTCACCTTCAGGTCAAAGGTATCGTCCACGCACTGGTAGTTCAGATCCTTGAGCGGGTCCAGTTCCCGTTCGGTGGGATACAGCGCATCCGGGTTGTGGTTAATCATTTCGCCCGCAATGCGGATAAAGGCATCCGCATCCACGCTGCGGGTGGCTATCTGCGCCCCCTGCAGCGAGGCGCGGATGATTTTGACCTGGTTTTCCATCTCCATCACGCTGGCCTTACTTCCGCGCTTACGGGGGACGCAGCAGGAGATGTACACCCGGTAGTTACGCAGGGTCAGCGGCAGGTTGAGGTGATCGGGCAGCGGGAACCCTTCTTCTGCGGCCCTG
>ERZ1673734.2171-NODE-2171-length-11518-cov-4.587281_pt1 | contig 11518 bp, 8 predicted proteins | sample MGYA00580199_ERZ1673734 | MGnify/ENA primary metagenome ERZ1673734 (study PRJEB41218, sample SAMN15661742) | gut metagenome | host: Homo sapiens | place: Canada: London | collected 2015-08-20/2019-03-30 | study: EMG produced TPA metagenomics assembly of...
GGATCGGCAATCCATTCCATATGTATTAAAACCTGTACGACTGCGGTATGTGTTACCACGATCATGGATAAGATGAGTCTAAAATGCAATAACGACGCGGATATCGCCCTGCCGTGGATGGATATATTTCCAGCGGATTAAGCGAACCGATAAGAATTATGTTCCGGAAAAGAACAGTGGAAAAATAACACCATGGCGAGTGCTCTGGAATTAGCTTGCAGATATCAGAACTGCTTCCGCTGCGTTTCAGCGAGGCCGCAAAAGGGGCTTTTTAACATGGTTCGTTCCGGCGAGCGCTGATGCTCAGAGCTGGAGAAAGTGCAACGTCCGCTCACAAAATCGGCATAATTCATATTATGAAGTGAGTACGTAATAGGCATGATCGCAGATTTCTGGCGTGGTTTGCGGGTATTATGCCGCCATGGCTGGCGGTTTATGCTGAAATATATTTTCTGGATAAATTTATTATCTGAACCTATTCTTTCCGGGCATACGGACGGCGGCGCAGGGCTGACGCCTCTTTGGCCGCAGCGGACAGGCTTTTCAGCCATGTGGAGCGGCGCAAAGAAGCGAGCCGCTGAATAACCTGATGGAGAATAAGATTATTCTCACTTCAAACTGTTGATAAAAGAAAGTTGTGTGTATTCTTTAGGGTGACAGTGAATTTAAGAATTTGGCGGGCAGATGCCCGGGCAGTATCCGTGTATTATCAGTTTCAATGGATTTGTGACATGTACAATTTTGCAAAACCGCGTGTTTTGCAACCAAACAGGTGAAGATGAATATGGCGAATTTGAAAGCGGTTATTCCGGTCGCAGGACTAGGCATGCATATGCTGCCGGCCACAAAGGCAATTCCAAAGGAAATGCTGCCGATCGTTGATAAGCCAATGATTCAATACATTGTGGACGAAATTGTCGCCGCCGGGATCAAAGAGATTGTGCTGGTGACGCACTCCTCGAAGAATGCAGTAGAAAACCACTTCGACACCTCCTACGAGCTTGAAGCGCTGCTGGAACAGCGTGTGAAGCGTCAGCTGCTGGCGGAAGTGCAGGCGATTTGCCCACCGGGCGTGACCATCATGAACGTGCGCCAGGCGCAGCCGCTGGGCCTGGGCCACTCCATTCTCTGTGCCCGCCCGGTCATCGGGGATAACCCGTTTGTCGTGGTGTTGCCGGATATCATTCTCGACGGCGGCACTGCGGATCCGCTGCGCTATAACCTCGCCGCGATGATCGCCCGCTTTAACGAGACCGGCCGCAGCCAGGTACTGGCGAAACGCATGCCGGGGGATCTCTCCGAATACTCCGTGATCCAGACCAAAGAGCCGATGGTAGCCGAAGGGCAGGTGGCGCGTATCGTCGAGTTTATCGAAAAACCGGACGAGCCGCAGACCCTGGACTCCGATCTGATGGCGGTGGGGCGCTACGTGCTGTCGGCGGATATCTGGGCCGAACTGGAGCGTACCGAGCCGGGCGCATGGGGACGTATCCAGCTGACCGACGCCATTGCTGAACTGGCGAAAAAGCAGTCCGTCGACGCGATGCTGATGACCGGCGAAAGCTACGACTGCGGTAAGAAAATGGGCTACATGCAGGCCTTTGTTACTTACGGGATGCGTAACCTGAAAGAAGGCACCAAATTCCGCGAAAGTATTAAAAAATTGCTGGCCTGATTGCCAGCGTAGTGCCGGGGGGCAGGGCGAGAACATTCGTCCTGCCGCTCATAACGTTATGCAGAAATTATTCATAACGTGAATGTTATAACGATTGTAAAGAAACGTCTGGCTTCGGAGACTTCTGGTAGTTTGTCTCTGGGCTCTGTGGTGCAATGGTCGGAGTAGCGGCAATAATGCTTTATGAATAGTCACTTAGTGCGACAATTCTTAAAGCACAGGGAAAGCGGTCAACGTCAGTAAAAAATAAAACTTGACTGCGATCATGTTTCCGCTTTAAACATCTCACTTGCATGCATAAAAATGTGAAATGAATTGGCATGCGAGCTGGTACAGACATTACGGATAATCCCTGAGCACGGCAGTGGACATCATCGAAGGATCACAGGTATATGAACTGGCAACTCATCTCATTTTTTGGCGATAGCACCGTTTTGCTGCCCAGCGCAGCGGCGCTGTTTATTGTCCTGATGCTGCGTAAAACGTCGCGGTTGCTGGCGTGGCAGTGGAGTTTGCTGTTCGGCATCACCGGCGCCATCGTCTGCGCCTCTAAATTGGCCTTTATGGGCTGGGGCCTGGGGATACGCGAGCTGGACTACACCGGCTTTAGCGGTCACTCCGCGCTCTCCGCGGCCTTCTGGCCTATCTTCCTGTGGCTGCTTAGCGCGCGTTTTTCCGCGGGACTGCAAAAAGCAGCTGTCGCCACCGGCTATATTCTGGCCGTTGTGGTGGGGTATTCACGGCTTGTCATTCATGCGCATTCTGTTTCGGAAGTGATCGCGGGCCTATTGCTCGGTGCCGCTGGCAGCGCTTTATTCCTGCTGCTTCAAAAACGTACCACTCATCCGGAAAGCGTGAATATCTCATGGGGCGGGGTTGCATGCCTGGTGATGGTTCCGCTTATCCTTTTGCATAGTGGCAGCAAAGCACCGACTCAATCCCTGCTGGGACAAATCGCCACTGCGGTGGGACCGCTGGATAAACCCTTTACCCGAAACGATCTGCATAAGCAAGTGTGGTAATCGCCATTTGTTTTACCGGGGAAATTACGTTTTCGCCGGTTAATTAGGCAAATAAGAAAATAATCTACTATATACCGGTCAATTGATAATTCATATTTATGAAATAATGAAGTGCTACTACATTATCATTGAATATTTGCCTGGATATAGCGGTGCTAAGATGTTTCTTAAATGCGCTGAGAAAGCACCTTGAACTGAATCATGGTATATCCAGACACCCAGAAACTATTAGAAATTGTAGTTGACTATCACGCTATCATCTGATTTTTCAATGGCGTCGTCATTGCAGAAAAAATGTGTTTTTACAGTGAGTTAGTCGCTTTTGCGCTGTTATTGTAACATTGTACGGCTGATCACCAGCTGAAAGCAGTAAATAATCTTAATTGATAATATGCTTATTTTTTGCCAATAAAACACCAAGCGGCATTAATTGGCAGATATTCGGTCTCAAGACTCCCAATTGGGACCGAAATCCCGTAAACTTAACGCCGCTAAAATAAGGCCTGACCAATTATTCATCTACAGGTCGATAAAATATGCCAATCAGGAAGTCAGTGCGCTGGTAGCTGTTAAGCCAGGGGCGGTAGCGTCGCTGAAACCGCCCTCTGCAGCACGCAATGGACGATAGTAAAACGGCTGTTTTTATCGCCTGGCCTTAGGTGAGCATCATCATCAGGTGTCTAACATACTCATCTGGTGTCTTTTGAAGGTGGTCAGGATAGGCTGCTGAAATTGCCTGTGCATTAACTTTCCCGCCTCATCCATAGCCTGGATGATAAAATTCGCCTACATTGTGAGCTGGGCAGATGTTATAAGGGTGATAAGCAGCTTAGGGTAAATGTACTTGCCTCGTCGGTGTTGCCCAGTGAAGTCTACTGGTGCCGCGAGCGCTTTCTATCTTGGTATTCCCCTCATTCTCATTGAGATACGACAGCGGGGCTGAAAATGGATCTTGTACAATGATAAAAATTGCGCGCATTGCCGTGACGCTGGGGTTGCTTTCCTCTCTGGGAGCCCAGACTTACGCGGCTGGGTTAGTGGTAAATGATAACGATTTGCGAAATGATCTTGCCTGGCTTTCCGACCGTGGGGTCATTCATCTGAGCCTTTCGACGTGGCCGCTGAGCCAGGAAGAGATCGCCCGGGCGCTGAAAAAGGCCAAACCGTCCTATTCTTCTGAGCAAGTGGTGCTGGCCCGTATTAACCAGCGACTGTCTGCCTTAAAAGCTGATTTCCGGGTCACCGGTTACACCTCAACCGACCAGCCGGGCACTCCGCAGGGGTTTGGCCAGACGCAGCCGGCAGATAACTCGTTAGGTCTGGCATTCAACAACAGTGGCGAGTGGTGGGACGTACACCTCCAGGGCAACGTTGAAGGGGGAGAGCGGATCAGCAACGGATCGCGCTTCAACGCCAATGGCGCCTACGGTGCAGTGAAGTTCTGGAACCAGTGGCTCTCATTTGGCCAGATACCGCAGTGGTGGGGGCCTGGTTATGAAGGCAGCCTGATCCGCGGGGATGCAATGCGCCCGATGACCGGTTTTTTAATGCAGCGTGCCGAGCAGGCGGCGCCGGAAACCTGGTGGTTGCGCTGGGTGGGTCCATGGCAGTACCAAATCTCTGCCAGCCAGATGAATCAATATACTGCGGTGCCCCATGCCAAAATTATCGGCGGACGATTCACCTTTACACCGTTTCAGTCATTAGAATTAGGTGCATCGCGCATTATGCAGTGGGGCGGGGAAGGGCGCCCTGAATCATTCAGCAACTTTTGGGATGGATTAACCGGTAAAGACAATACCGCCGCAAACGATCCCAATGAGCCGGGTAACCAACTGGCAGGCTTTGATTTTAAGTTCAAGCTTGAACCGACTTTAGGTTGGCCTGTGAGCTTTTACGGACAAATGATCGGCGAGGATGAGTCTGGTTTCCTGCCTTCAGCAAATATGTTCCTCGGAGGGGTTGAGGGGCACCATGGCTGGGGTAAGGATGCGGTAAACTGGTATCTGGAAGCGCATGATACGCGCAGCAATATGAGTCGAACCAATTACAGCTATACCCACCACATCTATAAAGATGGTTATTACCAACAAGGGTATCCACTGGGCGATGCGATGGGCGGAGATGGTCAACTCATTGCCGGTAAGGTTGAGCTCATTACCGAAGATAACCAGCGCTGGAGTACGCGCCTCGTTTACGCCAAAGTTAACCCGGAGAATCAGTCGATCAACAAAGCGTTCCCTCATGCGGATACTCTGAAAGGTGTACAGCTGGGCTGGAGCGGAGATGTGTATCAGTCTGTTCGTCTGAATACTTCATTGTGGTACACCAACGCTAACAACAGCGACAGCGATGACGTTGGTGCCAGCGCAGGGATAGAAATACCGTTTAGTTTATAAGGCTGAATGCTGAAAACAGGGGAGAGCGGTGGTAGCGCTGCAGGATGCAGTCAGCTTTTTTCTCTCCACAAGCCGGCAGGGAAGTAACGGCGATGACAGCTGCTCAGGAATTGGCAAATTTTGATTTACTGATGATGTGACATTATGAAGAAAAAACTTGTTAGATTTTCGGCATTAGCGTTGGCGATTGGGTTTTTATCGGGTTGTACAATCATCCCTGGTCAGGGATTAAACAGTCTGCGTAAGAACGTAGTTGAGCTTCCAGATAGTGATTATGATTTGGATAAATTGGTTAATGTTTACCCCATGACGCCGGGGCTTATCGATCAGCTTCGCCCGGAAACCGTTCTTGCTCGCCCCAATCCGCAGCTGGATAATTTACTTCGTAGTTATGAATATCGCATTGGTGTGGGTGACGTACTGATGGTTACTGTATGGGATCATCCGGAATTGACTACTCCTGCGGGTCAATATCGTAGCGCCAGCGACACCGGTAACTGGGTTAATTCAGATGGTACAATTTTCTATCCATACATTGGAAAGCTTCAGGTTGCGGGTAAAACATTAAGTCAGGTACGGCAAGATATCGCCAGTCGATTGACCACTTATATTGAAAGTCCGCAGGTTGATGTAAGCGTTGCAGCGTTTCGATCGCAAAAAGCCTATGTAACAGGCGAAGTAGTTAAATCCGGTCAGCAGCCAATAACGAACATTCCACTAACTGTAATGGATGCGATAAATGCTGCAGGAGGACTTGCACCTGATGCCGACTGGCGTAATGTTGTATTAACCCATGATGGTAAGGATACAAAAGTATCGTTATACGCTTTAATGCAAAAAGGCGATTTGTCTCAAAATCATCTTTTATATTCTGGAGATATTCTGTTTGTTCCTCGTAATGACGATCTTAAAGTGTTCGTTATGGGTGAGGTAGGAAAACAAAGCACCATGAAAATGGATCGCAGCGGGATGACCTTAGCTGAGGCGATTAGCAATGCAGAAGGTATGTCTCAAGCATTTAGTGACGCTACAGGAGTGTTTGTAATTCGCCAGCTGAAAGATGATAAGAATGGGAAGATTGCGAACGTTTATCAACTAAATGCTCAAGATGCATCCGCCATGGTTTTAGGAACTGAATTTCAGTTACAACCATATGATATCGTGTATGTAACGTCTGCACCAATTGTGAGATGGAATAGAGTTATATCTCAATTGGTACCAACAATCACTGGGGTACATGATATGACTGAAACTGCAAAATTTATAAGAACTTGGAATTGATATGTTTGATTCAATTCTTGTTGTCTGTACAGGTAATATATGTCGTTCTCCGCTTGGGGAGCGATACTTAAGGAATGCTCTGCCGAATAAAAAAATAGATTCTGCAGGTACTGGGGCTTTAGTTGATCATGAAGCAGATTCAGCAGCGCAAAGAATTGCACAGCAAAATGGATTATCATTAGAAGGCCACAAAGCTAGGCAGTTCACATCATCCCTAGCCAGAAATTATGATCTAATTCTTGTCATGGAGCGAGAACATCTTGATAAAATTTCAAAAATTGCGCCCGAAGCTCGTGGTAAGACAATGTTATTTGGGCATTGGTTAGGACAAAAGGAAATTCCCGATCCTTATCGTAAAAGTGAAGAAGCTTTTGCTTTGGTGTTTCAATTAATCGAAAATACAGGTCAGCGCTGGGTTGAGAAACTAAGCGGTTAATAATCAGGAATCATTGCATGTCTCCAGTACTTAAACATAGCGTCACAAAAGATACGGATGAAATAGATATAGGCCGAATTATCGGTGAATTAATTGATCACAGAAAACTAATAATTTCTGTGACTGCATTATTCACCGTACTGGCCTTAGTATATGCGCTTTTTGCTACACCAATATATAAAGCTGATGCTTTAGTACAGGTCGAGCAAAAGCAAGGCAATGCTATTTTAAGCAATCTTAGCCAAATGCTTCCAAATAGCCAACCAATGTCAGCACCTGAAATTGCTCTTTTACAGTCAAGAATGATTTTAGGCAAAACGGTCGACGATTTGAATCTGCAGTCAAAAATTGAACCAAAGTATTTTCCTATTTTTGGGAAAGGTTTATCGAGGTTGATGGGGGAAAAAAATGGTACATTAGAAATCACAAGGTTATATATTCCAATAGTTGATAATGAGGCATCCGAATTAGAAATAGAAGTCAAAGATCAATCGCATTATTTTGTCAAATATAATAATAAAGTTATAGAAGGAACTGTTGGAATAGCAATAGATGAAGAAGGAGTTTCATTAAAAGTTTCTGAAATCTCGGCAAAACCAGGCAGTAGATTCACGGTCAAATATGAAGATAGACTAAAAGCGATTTCAGACTTACAAGATGTATTTACGGTAGCTGATCAAGGAAAAGATACTGGAATTCTCACACTTTCTTTAACGGGTGACAATCCAATTCTCATTCGCAAAATTGTCGATAGTATTGCACAAAATTATTTGTCACAAAATATTGCACGACAAGCTGCGCAAGATGAAAAAAGTTTGGAGTTTCTGAATATACAGCTGCCAAAGGTTCGTAAAGATCTTGATATTGCAGAGGACACATTAAATCAGTATAGAAGACAAAAAGACTCGGTAGATCTTTCTCTTGAGGCTAAATCTGTATTAGAGCAGATAGTTAATGTTGACAATCAACTCAATGAATTAACATTCAGGGAGTCTGAAATATCACAACTCTATACGAAAGAACATCCAACCTATAAAGCCTTACTAGAGAAAAGGAAAACTCTTCAAGACGAAAAAGAAAAATTGAATAACAAAGTTTCAGCTATGCCAAAAACTCAACAAGAAATATTAAGATTGAGTAGAGATGTTGAGTCGGGGCAGGCTGTTTATATGCAATTATTAAATCGACAACAAGAGCTTAATATTGCAAAATCAAGCGCGATTGGTAATGTTAGAATTATTGATACAGCCATTACGCAAACTAAACCAGTAAAGCCAAAGAAAATACTAATTGTCTTGATCGGGGTATTTCTTGGATTTGCTACTTCAGTAGGAATAGTATTATTACGCGTGTTCTTAAGACGTGGGATTGAGAATCCGGAGCAGCTTGAAGAGTTAGGCATAAACGTATATGCGAGTATACCTGTGTCTGAAACATTCGCTAAAAGAATGGTTCAAACGCCATCTTGGAAAAAAAATCGAAATAAAGATACTTATGGTTTTCTAGCGATTGAAAACCCGGCTGATCTTGCAATTGAAGCAATTCGAGGTTTAAGAACTAGTCTTCACTTTGCAATGATGGAGGCTAGAAACAATGTATTAATGATTTCTGGAGCTAGTCCAAATGCTGGTAAGACGTTTGTTAGTACAAACTTAGCTGCAATTATTGCGCAAGCAGGAAAAAAAGTTTTATTAATAGACACAGATATGCGTAAAGGCTATACCCATAAATTATTTGAAGTTTCAAATGAATATGGGCTCTCTGATTTTCTATCTGGTAAAAATGATTTACCAAAGTCAGTAAAAAAAATAAAGAATGTAGAATTCGATTTCATATCTCGTGGAGTTGTTCCTCCTAATCCAGCTGAACTGTTGATGCATAGACGATTTGGCGAGTTAATTACTTGGGCGAGCAATAATTATGATATTGTTATATTAGATACACCACCTATACTAGCTGTTACCGATGCAGCCATCATTGGTCATTATGCTGGGACAACTTTGCTAATAGCGCGATTTGAACAAAACACGCCCAAAGAAATTGAAGTGAGTTATAAGCGTTTTGAGCAAAGTGGCGTAATTGTTAAAGGCTGTATTCTTAATGGTGTTGTCAAAAAAGCAAGTAGTTACTATGGCTATGGTTATAATCATTATGGATATTCATATAAAGATTCTTAATATATGATTTTTAAAGCCGACATTTATTGTCGGCTTTACAGTTATTAACAATAAGTAAAAATTAATATTATAAAACTCAATTTGCGAGAAAATAATATGACACCATTTGGGCGGAATTTTATAGTAAGCATTACGCTTGCTATCACAGACTTAATAAGCTTTATTATATCGCTTTATCTGGCAATTGGTATATTAAATCTTACGGCAAGTAATTCTTTTGAATCCATACATGTTAACCAAATAAAAGGATGGGTTTTTCTTCACTGGATTCTTGCATTTTGTTGTGTTGCTTGGTACTCAGTCAGGCTTAGACATTATTTTTATCGTAAAACGTTTTGGTTTGAATTGAAAGAGATATTACGGACTTTAATTATTTTTGGTGTTATTGAAATAGCTGTAATGGCTTTCACAACATGGTCATTCTCTAGATTCTTGTGGATTTTGACTTGGGTTTTTGTATTGCTGCTGGTGCCTGTTTTTCGCATGACGGCCAAGCGTATTCTAGATTCATTAGGCCTGTGGCGGCGCGAAACTTGGATCATAGGTAATGGTCCAAATGCGCAGGAGGCTTTTAAAGCAATAAGTAGCGAGAGAAATCTGGGGCTTGAAATAGTCGGCTTTATTGCGAGCGATGATCATGAAACAAACAAATCGATTATTAACAATATACCAGTCTTACCAAATGATATAGAATGGCTAAAAAATAAAAATAAAAATACCCAATTTATCGTTGCTGTTGAATCTTCACAAAGTGAAATAAGAAATACATGGCTACGGAATTTTATGATTAAAGGCTATCGCTACGTATCAGTCATACCAACACTGCGTGGTATGCCTTTGGATAGCACAGATATGTCGTTTATTTTTAGCCACGAAGTTATGATTTTCAGAGTTCAGCAAAATTTGGCAAAATTGTCATCAAGACTTATAAAAAGAATATTTGATATTATAGGCTCAATTTCAATAATAATTTTGCTTTCGCCAATATTAATCTATATCAGTCGCAAAGTTAAAGAAGATGGTGGGCCAGCTATTTATGGCCATGAGCGAATCGGGAAAGGCGGGAAACCTTTTAAATGTTTAAAATTTAGATCGATGGTTATTAACTCAAAGGAAGTTTTAGAAGAACTTCTTTTGAAGGATATAAATGCAAGAAAAGAATGGGAAGAAACTTTTAAATTAAAGAATGACCCTAGAGTTACTAAAATTGGGGCTTTCTTGAGGCGTACTAGCTTAGATGAATTGCCCCAGCTATTTAATGTACTGAAAGGGGAAATGAGTTTAGTAGGGCCAAGACCTATCATTACTGCAGAATTAGAGCGCTATAATGAAGAGGTTGATTATTATCTTCTTAGTAAACCAGGGATGACGGGACTATGGCAGGTAAGTGGGCGAAGTGATGTTGATTATGAAACCCGTGTCTATTTAGATGCATGGTATGTTAAAAACTGGTCGATGTGGAATGATATTGCAATTTTATTTAAGACTATTGGTGTTGTTTTAAAGAAAGATGGTGCTTACTAACTTCTATTACATTAAAGAAAAATATGAAAAAAATTGCGATTTTTAGAAACCAACTGTTTAAAAACTCTGAATCTTTTATAACAAATCAGGCAAATTCAATTGTCAATTACAATATTGTTTATTTAGGTAGAAAAAGATTAGGGACTAATTCTTCTAATAATATGGATATGGTTATTTCGGATCTGAAGGGGAAATGTATTAGAGAAAAAGAGATATGGAATGTTGTCTTTAATGATCCTTATCCATACTTAAGATTGGTAAAAGACCTAGAGCTGCATTTAATACATGCGCATTTTGCAATTGATTCGTTGTATGCATTACCTCTAGCAAAAACGTTAAAAATACCACTAGTAACAACACTTCATGGATTTGATGTGACAACAAAAAGAATGGATTTTTTACGTTCAGGTTCTCCGTCTTGGATAAATTATAGTCTTTATTCAGGGAAATTAAAAAATAATGGTGACCTTTTTTTATGTGTTTCTGATTACATAAGAGAAAAGGCTATTTCAAATGGTTTTCCAGAAGAAAAAACCATTAAGCATTACATTGGTATAAAAATAGACCACAATTTTGTTGATTCAAATAAAGACAGAACAATATTACATATAGCTAGATTAGTTGAAAAAAAAGGGACTACATATCTAATTGATGCGATAAAAAAGATTGAAAATCATTTAGATGGGTTTGTTGTCAATATTGTTGGTGATGGTCCTTTGTTTAACGAATTAAAAGGGAAAATTGAAAGTCTTGGTCTTGATAGACACATCAAGATGTTAGGGGAAATACCGCACGAACAAGTAATGAATCTTGTCAAAACCTCTTCAATGTTAATTGTGCCAAGTGTAACAGCAAAAAGTGGTGATTCAGAGGGACTGCCAACGGTTATTCTGGAAGCCTCTGCTAACCAAGTTCCAGTTATAGGTACATATCATGCAGGGATACCTGAGGCTATTAGAGATGAAGTAACGGGTTACCTTATTGATGAAAAAGATATTAACGCA
>ERZ1673734.2181-NODE-2181-length-11448-cov-34.978496_pt1 | contig 11448 bp, 8 predicted proteins | sample MGYA00580199_ERZ1673734 | MGnify/ENA primary metagenome ERZ1673734 (study PRJEB41218, sample SAMN15661742) | gut metagenome | host: Homo sapiens | place: Canada: London | collected 2015-08-20/2019-03-30 | study: EMG produced TPA metagenomics assembly of...
TTTTGCTGGAGCTGTGCAGGGAAGAGCAGGGGGTTTTGTTGGAGGATTAGGGGAGAGATAAATAGGTTGGGATGTTTAATTATTAGCTGGTTTTTCAGTGCTTGTTGAAACATCACTTGAGTGTAAAGCTCAGTCCAATCGCCTTACGAGGTGATGATATCTTCTCGCTTCAAAATGGCTGAGTCCTTAGGGAATAAGTATTGAGGTGGGTGTCAGTTACTACGGTAACGTTAAAGAGTGAGGAGACTTCATGATTAATGAGCAGCATCAGTCTTTTGAGGGGCTTAAGCAGTACTCAGAAGATAATGTTGAATACTGGTCTGCCCGTGACCTTGCTCCATTATTGGAATACCGTGATTGGCGCAATTTTGAAAATGTCATCAAAAAAGCGATGCATGCCTGTAAAGCCAGCCAACGCCATGTTGAAGACCATTTTGTTGAAGCCACCAAAATGGTCACGTTGGGCTCTGATTCCAAACGGAAACTGGATGATGTGCACCTCTCGCGTTACGCCTGCTATCTGGTAGTACAGAACGGTGATCCAACAAAAACCGTCATTGCTGCTGGCCAGACTTACTTTGCCATCCAAACTCGCCGTCAAGAACTGGCCGATGACGCCACATTTCAAAAGCTTAAGGACGATCAAAAGCGCTTATTGCTGCGCAATGAATTACGGGAGCACAACAAACAGCTAGTCGAAACAGCCCAACAGGCTGGAGTGGAAACTGGACTCGATTTTGCCATCTTCCAGAATCATGGATACCAAGGTCTTTATGGAGGGCTAGACCAGAAAGCCATCCACGAAAATAAACACCTGAAAAAGAGCCAGAAAATTCTGGACCACATGGGATCAACTGAACTGGCAGCCAATCTGTTCCGCGCTACACAGGCCGAAGAGAAACTGCGGCGTGATCGCGTTCAGGGAAAACTACAAGCTAACCAAGTTCATTTCGAGGTAGGTCGAAAGGTTCGGGAAACTATTGCCGATCTGGGAGGTACGATGCCTGAAGATCTCCCAGTTCCTGAGAACAGCATCAAACAAATCGAGTCAGCAGCCAAGAAATCGAATGATTAGCCCTCGAACAATAAAAAAAGGCCAACGCTAAAACGTTGGCCTTTTTTTGTGTTGCGCGTTACACCATCAGAAGTCCAGGTTGGACACGGCCAGTGCGTTGCTCTCGATGAAGTCACGGCGGGGTTCTACCGCGTCGCCCATCAAGGTGTTGAAGATCTGATCGGCGCCGATCGCGTCTTCAATGGTGACTTTCAGCATGCGGCGCACGCTTGGGTCCATGGTGGTTTCCCAGAGTTGGTCCGGGTTCATTTCGCCCAGCCCTTTGTAGCGCTGGATGGTGTGGCGCTTGGTGCTTTCGGCCATCAACCAGTCCAGGGCTTCTTTGAACTCGGTGACTTGTTTGCGACGCTCGCCACGCTGGATGTAAGCACCGTCGTCGAGCAGGGTGCTCAACTGGGCGCCCAGGGTCACAACGGTTTTGTAGTCGTTGCTGCCGAAGAAGTCGCGGTTGAAGGTGATGAAGGTCGAGTGGCCGTGGGAGATCAGCTCGACTTCTGGCAACCAGACATTGCGCTCGCGGTCTTCACGCAGGCTGGCTTTGTACACCAGGCCAGACTTCTCAACCAGACGCAGACGCTCTTCGAACTTGGCCATCCAGGCTTGCATGGCAGCATGGTCGCCCAACTGCTCAAGGGTGACGGCCGGCAGGTAGATGAAGTGCTCGGTCAGTTCCTGTGGGTACAGGCGCGACAGACGCTTGAGGGTCTTCATAACCATGCGGAAGTCGTACACCAGACGCTCCAGCGCTTCACCGGAGATGCCTGGGGCGTCTTCGTTGAGGTGCAGGCTGGCGTCTTCAAGGGCCGACTGGGTCATGTATTCTTCCATGGCGTCGTCGTCTTTGATGTACTGCTCTTGCTTGCCCTTTTTCACTTTGTACAACGGCGGCTGGGCGATGTAGATGTAGCCACGCTCGATCAGCTCCGGCAACTGACGGAAGAAGAAGGTCAGCAGCAGGGTACGGATGTGCGAACCGTCGACGTCAGCATCGGTCATGATGATGATGTTGTGATAGCGCAGTTTGTCGATGTTGTACTCTTCACGACCAATGCCGCAGCCCAGTGCGGTGATCAAGGTGCCGACTTCTTGCGAAGAGATCATCTTGTCGAAACGGGCTTTCTCAACGTTGAGGATTTTACCCTTCAACGGCAGGATGGCTTGGGTGCGGCGGTTACGTCCCTGCTTGGCGGAGCCGCCAGCAGAGTCACCTTCCACGAGGTACAGTTCGGACAGCGCCGGGTCTTTTTCCTGGCAGTCGGCCAGTTTGCCCGGCAAGCCTGCGATGTCCAGCGCGCCTTTACGGCGGGTCATCTCACGGGCTTTACGCGCCGCTTCACGGGCACGCGCTGCGTCGATCATTTTGCCGACGATCAGCTTGGCTTCGTTCGGGTTTTCCAACAGGAAGTCGGAGAAGAACTTGCCCATTTCCTGTTCAACTGCGGTCTTCACTTCAGAAGACACCAGCTTGTCTTTGGTCTGGGAGCTGAACTTGGGGTCCGGAACCTTCACCGAGATAATCGCGGTCAGGCCTTCACGGGCGTCGTCACCGGTGGTGGCGACCTTGTGCTTCTTGGCCAGGCCTTCAGCTTCGATGTAGGTGTTGAGGTTACGCGTCAGGGCAGAGCGGAAGCCCACCAAGTGCGTACCGCCATCGCGCTGCGGAATGTTGTTGGTGAAGCACAACAGGTTCTCGTTGAAGCTGTCGTTCCACTGCAAGGCGACTTCTACACCAATGCCATCTTCACGCTGGACATTGAAGTGGAAGACCTGGTTAACCGTGGTTTTGTTGGTGTTCAGGTAGTCAACAAACGCACGCAGACCGCCTTCGTACTTGAACAGCTCTTCTTTGCCGGAGCGCTCGTCCTTGAGGACGATACCCACGCCGGAGTTCAGGAAGGACAGTTCACGAATACGCTTGGCCAGGATGTCCCAGCTGAAGTGAATGTTCTTGAAGGTCTCGGCAGACGGTTTGAAGTGAATCTGAGTACCGGTGGTGTCGCTTTCGCCAACGATGGCCATAGGTGCCTGAGGCACGCCGTGGACGTAGGTCTGTTCCCAAATCTTGCCGCTGCGACGTACTGTCAGTACCAGCAATTCGGACAGGGCGTTTACTACCGACACACCTACACCGTGCAAGCCGCCGGATACTTTGTAGGAGTTGTCATCGAACTTACCGCCAGCGTGCAGCACGGTCATGATGACCTCAGCTGCCGATACGCCTTCTTCTTTGTGCACATCAACCGGGATGCCGCGGCCGTTATCGCGCACGGTAATGGACTCATCCGGGTGGATGGTAATGGTGATGTCGTCGCAATGGCCAGCCAGCGCTTCGTCGATGGAGTTGTCGACGACTTCGAACACCATGTGGTGCAGGCCGCTGCCATCGTCAGTATCACCAATGTACATACCGGGACGTTTGCGTACGGCATCCAGGCCTTTCAGCACTTTAATGCTCGTTGAGTCGTACGTATTTTCTTCGCTCAATGCCTTCACTCCCGATGGTCGTGGGTCTGGGTGATACAGCCCTGTTCCACGTGGAACAGGGCAACTGGCGTTTCCGTCTGCCAGCCTTCCCTCATAAATTCGTGGTCTACACAGGTGATAAAAACCTGGCAGCGTAAGTCTTCCAACAAGCGACACAGTGCGTTGCGATGCTGCTCATCCAGTTCGGACGGCAAGTCATCCACCAGATAAATACATTGGCCACGCCGGGCTTGGCTCACCAAATGCCCTTGGGCAATGCGCAATGCACAGACCACTAACTTCTGCTGACCACGTGACAGGATGTCTGCCGCGTTATTGGCACCTAGTTTGAGGCGCAAATCAGCTCGTTGTGGCCCGGCCTGGGTATGCCCCATTTGCTGGTCCCGGTGGACAGACGCAGCGAGTACAGCACTCAGCTCTCGGTCTTTGTCCCAGCCACGGTAATAACTCAGCGTTAAGCCTTCGAGTTCAAGCAACTCACTTAAGGTCTGCTCAAAGACAGGTTTCAAGGCCTTGATGTAAGCGCGGCGGTATTCATCAATTTCAGCACTGGCCAGACACAGTTCCCGGTCCCAGGCCGCTTGTGAAACGGCGTCGAGTGTACCATGCCGCAGCCATGAGTTCCGCTGCCGCAGGGCCTTCTGTAGCCGCTGCCAGGTCGACATAAAGCGCGGCTCCACATGGAACACCCCCCAGTCGAGAAACTGCCTACGGATCTTTGGGGCGCCTTCCAGTAGACGGAAGCTGTCAGGGTTGATCAATTGCAGGGGCAGGATCTCGGCCAGCTGCGCGGCACTGCGCGCATTTTGACCGTCGATCCGAATCTGGAACTCCCCATTTCGGTCCCGCGAAATACCCAACGCACTGTGCCCGCCTTCGGCCAGTTCGACCTGGCCAAACACGGTGCAGCTTTGCAGTTCATGCTGAATGACCGGCGTTAGCCGGGTACTGCGAAACGAACGGGCAAGCCCCAGTAAATGGACTGCTTCCAGCACGCTGGTTTTTCCGCTGCCGTTGGCGCCATACAGGATATTGATGCGGGGGGAGGGGGAGAAGGTCACCGGGTGCAGGTTACGCACACCGGTGACAGAGACGCGACTAAGGGACATCTAGCGTGGGCTGTGCATAAGTTACAGGCGCATCGGCATAACAACGTAGGCCGAGTCGTCGTTGTCCGACTCTTGCACCAGGGCGCTGCTGTTGGAGTCCGACAGGATCAAACGCACTTGTTCAGTGGTCATCACGCCCAGCACGTCCAGCAGGTAGCTCACGTTGAAACCGATTTCGAGCGAGCCGCCGTTGTAATCAACGCCCACTTCTTCTTCCGCTTCTTCCTGCTCCGGGTTGTTGGCCTGGATCTTCAATTGGCCATTAGCCAGTTGCAGACGAATACCGCGGTACTTCTCGTTGGACAGAATGGCGGTACGGCTGAACGCTTCACGCAGGGCCTGACGGTCACCGATCACCACCTTGTCACCGCCTTTAGGCAGTACACGCTCGTAATCCGGGAACTTGCCGTCTACCAGCTTAGAGGTGAAGGTGAACTCGCCGGTGGTCGCACGGATATGGTGTGCGCCCAACACGATGCTGACTTCACCGTCCGGTTCGGTCAGCAAACGCGCCATTTCGAGGATGCCTTTACGCGGCACGATCACTTGATGGCGGTCTGGCTGGCCGATATCGGCTTTCATCGAGCACATGGCCAGACGGTGACCGTCGGTAGCCACTGCGCGAATGATGCCGGCCGAGACTTCCAGCAACATGCCGTTGAGGTAGTAACGAACGTCCTGCTGGGCCATGGCAAAGCTGGTGCGCTCGATCAGGCGGCGCAGCTTGCTTTGTTGCAGGCTGCAAGTCAGCGAGCCCGGGCCTTCTTCAACGGTCGGGAAGTCATTGGCAGGCAAGGTGGACAGGGTAAAGCGGCTACGGCCCGCTTTAACCACCAGCTTTTGATCGTCGAGCTTGATGTCGATCAGGGCATCGTTGGGCAAGCTTTTGCAGATATCCATCAGCTTGCGCGCAGGCACGGTGATCTCGCCGGGTTCAGCCGGCTCTTCGAGCTGAACGCGACCGACCAGTTCGACCTCAAGGTCGGTACCGGTCAGCGACAGTTGCTGGCCTTCGACAACCAACAGCACGTTGGACAATACCGGCAAGGTCTGGCGGCGTTCTACAACGCCCGCGACCAGTTGCAGGGGTTTCAACAAGGCTTCGCGTTGAATGGTGAAATGCATGGTCTAGTCCCTTGCCTTAATAAGCTGCGTTGGTGTCATCAGGTTGTCAGGGTTCGCAGCAGGTTCTTGTAGTCCTCGCGGATGTCCGCGTCGGATTCCTTGAGTTCGTTGATCTTGCGGCATGCGTGCAAGACCGTGGTGTGGTCGCGGCCACCAAACACATCGCCGATTTCCGGCAGGCTGTGGTTAGTCAGCTCTTTGGACAGTGCCATGGCCACTTGGCGGGGGCGGGCCACCGAGCGTGAACGACGCTTGGACAGCAAGTCCGAAATTTTGATCTTGTAGTACTCAGCCACAGTACGCTGAATGTTATCCACAGAGACCAGTTTGTCTTGCAGCGCCAGCAAGTCTTTGAGGGACTCGCGAATCAGCTCGATGGTGATGTCGCGGCCCATAAAGTGCGAGTGGGCAATGACCCGCTTGAGCGCGCCTTCGAGCTCACGCACGTTGGAACGAATGCGTTGGGCAATAAAGAAGGCGGCATCGTGGGGCAGGTCGACCTTGGCCTGGTCTGCCTTTTTCATCAGGATCGCGACGCGCGTTTCAAGCTCTGGTGGCTCAACGGCCACGGTCAAACCCCAGCCGAAGCGGGATTTGAGACGCTCTTCGAGCCCTTCGATCTCTTTAGGGTAGCGGTCGCTGGTCAGAATCACTTGCTGACCACCTTCAAGCAAGGCGTTGAAGGTGTGGAAGAACTCTTCCTGAGAACGCTCTTTGCGTGCAAAGAATTGAATGTCATCGATGAGCAGGGCGTCGACCGAACGGTAGAAGCGCTTGAACTCATTGATAGCGTTGAGCTGCAGGGCCTTGACCATGTCGGCTACAAAACGCTCGGAATGCAGGTACACCACCTTGGCATTCGGGTTCTTCTTCAGCAGGTGGTTGCCCACCGCGTGCATCAAGTGCGTTTTACCCAGACCAACGCCGCCATAAAGGAAGAGCGGGTTGTAGCCATGCTTGGGGTTGTCGGCCACTTGCCACGCCGCCGCACGGGCCAGTTGGTTGGACTTGCCCTCGACGAAGTTTTCGAAGGTGAACGTGCGGTTCAGGTAGCTGGTGTGCTTGAGCGCGCCCTCAACCTGGACAGTGCGCTGTTCGGCACGGGCTGGCGCCTGTTGCGAACTGGCACCCGCCATCGGGTCGAAGCTGTCACGCGAAGGCTCTTCGCTCGCCTGGTCCGCCTGTTTAGGGGCGGGCGCCGGTGCGGGCGTGGCACTTGCCGGTGCGCTGGGTGCTGGCGCAGGCGCGGCTTGCTGTTGCGAAGCCGCTGCGGCCAATGGCGCATTCGGCGCAGCACGAGGTGCCGAGCTGCGTTTGCTGCCTATTAATAAGGACAGCGCAGGCGCCATGCCATTGCTGTGCTCGTTCAGCAGTTCAAGCAAACGGCTCAGGTACTTCTCGTTAACCCAGTCGAGCACAAAACGATTAGGCGCATACACGCGCAACTCGTCGCCTTCGGCTTCGACCTGTAGTGGACGGATCCAGGTGTTGAATTGCTGGGCAGGCAGCTCATCGCGCAAAAGCTCTACGCACTGCTGCCAAAGTTCCACTGACACGGATATCCCCTAAGTTGAAAGCCGGTGAGGCAAAAACAGGCGCCATTGTAGCGACCACTCGCCCACTTATCCACATGTAGGTTGCCTGCCTATAAGGAGAACGAGGTCTTTTTACTGTTAACAAAGCGACCAATGGTATGTGCATAAGGTCTGTGGATAAGCGGGTCTAAGCTCGTTGCACAAGTGGGGGTGAAACACTGTGCATAACTGGCCTGTGGATAAAGAGGCCTTTCGTACACAGCTTATCCGAGGTCGCAGCACAGGCAGAGCACGGCTTCTCGACAGTGTTGTCATTCTCTGTAGGCCATGATTTTTAAGGGCTGCATCGAGTTATCCACAGATAAGTGCCTCGCTAAAGTTAATAAGTTCTTTAAAAAAGCTTTAAATACGCTGTCTTTTTATTTTTATGACTGGCTGAACAAATGCGTGTGCACAACCGCTGGTATCTATTTAGCTGTCAACGTTGGTTGGAAATTGACCTATGGGCCTGCATTCACTAGAATCGCCGGTCTCTTAAAACGGGGGCCATTCCGGCCCGTTGTGGACGAACCAGGTAGCACGACATGAAACGTACTTTCCAACCAAGCACTATCAAACGCGCCCGCACTCACGGTTTCCGTGCTCGCATGGCTACTAAAAACGGCCGTGCAGTCCTGTCGCGTCGCCGCGCCAAAGGCCGTGCGCGTCTGGCAGTTTGATAATCAGACAATGGTGGTGAGTCAGGACTTCAGTCGGGAAAAGCGGTTACTCACTCCCCGACACTTCAAGGCAGTCTTTGACTCCCCCACCGGCAAGGTTCCGGGGAAAAATCTCCTGCTCCTTGCGCGCAGCAACGATCTTGATCACCCCCGTTTGGGGTTAGTGATCGGGAAAAAGAGCGTAAAGCTCTCCGTTCAGCGCAATCGCCTTAAGCGTTTGATGCGTGAATCGTTTCGTCTCCACCAGGATCTACTGGTTGGTTGGGATATCGTTATCGTCGCGCGCAAAGGTTTGGGTGACGTAGAGAACCCCGAATTGATTCAGCATTTCGGCAAACTGTGGAAACGTCTGGCCCGTAACACGCCAGCTCCATCTGTTAAAACCGAAACTGTAGGGGTAGGCAGTCCTGATGCGTAAACTGGCGCTCGTTCCGATCCAGTTTTACCGTTATGCCATTAGTCCTTTGATGGCAAATCACTGCCGTTTCTACCCCAGTTGTTCCTGCTACGCGTTGGAAGCCATCGAAACTCATGGCGTTCTTCGCGGCGGCTGGCTGACCTTTCGTCGTTTAGGTCGCTGTCACCCGTGGAATCCCGGTGGTTACGACCCGGTTCCACCTATCCCTACCTCCCGTTCTTCTTGATGGCCGAGTAATCATGGATATTAAACGCACGATCCTGATCGTCGCTCTCGCAGTCGTGTCCTACGTTATGGTTCTGAAATGGAACCAGGATTACGGCCAAGCTGCCCTGCCGACTCAGAATGTTGCCGCCAGCAGTAATACCGCGCAGGGTTTGCCTGACTCGGTGCCAGGTAACAACGCTTCGAACAGTGCCGATGTACCCAGTGCCAATGCCGACACCAGCACACCGACAGAAACTCCGGTGGCTGCAAGCAAAGACCTGATTCACGTCAAAACCGACGTACTGGATATTGCAATTGATCCACAGGGTGGTGACGTTGCCCAACTGCGTCTGCCGCTTTATCCACGTCGCCAGGACCACCCGGATGTGCCTTTCCAGCTGTTCGATAACGGCGGTGAGCGTACTTATCTGGCACAAAGTGGCCTGACAGGTGTTGACGGTCCGGATGCACGTGCCGCCGGTCGTCCGGTTTTCAGTGTGGATAAAAAGACCTATGAACTGGCTCCAGGCCAGGATCAATTGGTTGTTGACCTGAAATTCAGCGAAGACGGCGTTAACTACATCAAGCGTTTCACGTTCAAACGTGGCCTGTACGATGTTCAAGTCAGCTATTTGATTGATAACGAGAGCGGCAAGCCGTGGACCGGCAACCTGTTCGCGCAATTGAAACGCGACGCCAGCTCTGATCCTTCTTCCAGCACCGCCACCGGTACTGCCACTTACCTGGGCGCCGCCCTGTGGACAAGTGCAGAACCGTACAAAAAAGTGTCGATGAAAGATATCGACAAGGGTTCGCTGAAAGAAACCGTTCAAGGTGGCTGGGTTGCATGGCTGCAGCACTACTTTGTAACCGCGTGGATCCCTCAGAAAGGCGATAACAACGTCGTTCAGACCCGCAAAGACAATCAAGGCAACTACATCATCGGTTTCACTGGCCCTACCTTGACGGTTGAGCCGGGCAAAACAGGTGAAACCAGCGCTACCTTGTACGCAGGTCCAAAGAGCCAGGGTGTACTCAAAGAGTTGTCCCCAGGCCTGGAGCTGACTGTCGACTACGGCATTCTGTGGTTCATTGCCCAGCCAATCTTCTGGTTGCTGCAACATATCCACAGCCTGGTGGGTAACTGGGGTTGGTCGATTATCTTCCTGACCATGCTGATCAAAGGGATCTTCTTCCCGCTGTCGGCCGCCAGCTACAAATCGATGGCTCGCATGCGCGCTGTGGCACCAAAACTGGCCGCTCTGAAAGAGCAGTTCGGTGATGATCGCCAGAAAATGTCGCAAGCGATGATGGAGCTGTACAAGAAAGAGAAGATCAATCCACTGGGCGGCTGCTTGCCGATCCTGGTGCAGATGCCGGTGTTCCTGTCCTTGTACTGGGTACTTCTGGAAAGTGTTGAAATGCGTCAGGCGCCTTTCATGCTCTGGATTACCGACTTGTCGATTAAAGACCCGTTCTTCATTCTGCCGATCATCATGGGCGCAACCATGTTCATCCAGCAGCGTCTGAACCCGACACCTCCGGATCCGATGCAGGCCAAGGTGATGAAGCTGATGCCAATCATCTTCACCTTCTTCTTCCTGTGGTTCCCGGCTGGTCTGGTGCTGTACTGGGTTGTGAACAACTGCCTGTCCATCGCTCAACAGTGGTACATCACACGTAAGATCGAAGCCGCTACCAAAAAAGCAGCTGCTTAACTTACTCTGTTGATCACCACTCAAAACGCCCCCTAGTGGGGCGTTTTGCTATCTGTCACTTTTGTTTTTGAGGCCTGTTTTTATGAGTGTTCCGGCACAAACCATTGCTGCTGTGGCAACCGCCCAAGGCCGAGGTGGTGTGGGGATCGTGCGTGTTTCCGGGCCACTCGCCCGTGCGGCGGCGCAAGCGTTCACTGAGCGCGAACTGAAACCGCGCTACGCCCATTACGGACCGTTTTATGGTGAAAACGGTGAAGTCCTGGATGAAGGCATTGCGCTGTATTTCCCGGGCCCGAACTCGTTCACCGGCGAAGATGTGCTGGAGTTGCAAGGTCACGGCGGGCCGATCGTGCTCGATATGCTGCTGCAACGCTGCATCGAACTGGGTTGCCGTCTGGCACGACCAGGCGAATTCAGTGAGCGCGCGTTTTTAAACGACAAGCTCGATCTGGCACAGGCCGAGGCCATTGCCGACCTCATTGAAGCAAGTTCTGCACAGGCTGCGCGCAACGCATTACGGTCTTTGCAGGGTGCTTTCTCACACCGTGTGCATAACTTGACTGAGCAGCTCATCAGTTTGCGCATCTACGTCGAGGCAGCGATTGACTTCCCGGAGGAAGAAATCGACTTTCTGGCCGATGGCCACGTATTGCGCATGCTCGATAAAGTCCGCGAAGAGTTATCCACCGTTAAGCGCGAAGCCGGTCAGGGCGCCTTGCTGCGCGATGGCATGACGGTGGTGATTGCCGGTCGGCCCAATGCGGGCAAGTCCAGTTTGCTCAACGCGCTGGCCGGCCGTGAAGCGGCTATTGTGACGGAGATCGCCGGCACCACCCGCGACGTGCTGCGTGAACATATCCACATCGACGGCATGCCCCTGCATGTAGTGGATACAGCAGGGCTGCGGGATACCGAAGATCAGGTCGAGAAAATCGGCGTGCAGCGGGCCCTCAAAGCCATTGGTGAGGCGGATCGCGTGTTGTTGGTGGTGGATGCGACAGCGCCGGAAGCGGATGACCCCTTCGCGTTGTGGCCCGAGTTTTTGGAGCAGCGCCCGG
>ERZ1673734.2182-NODE-2182-length-11439-cov-45.152143_pt1 | contig 11439 bp, 9 predicted proteins | sample MGYA00580199_ERZ1673734 | MGnify/ENA primary metagenome ERZ1673734 (study PRJEB41218, sample SAMN15661742) | gut metagenome | host: Homo sapiens | place: Canada: London | collected 2015-08-20/2019-03-30 | study: EMG produced TPA metagenomics assembly of...
TGAGAGTTGGTTCAGTTGAGAATTGAGAGTTGGTTCAGTTGAGAATTGAGAGTTGGTTCAGTTGAGAATTGAGAGTTGAGAATTGAGAATTGATAGTTATGATATGCACTATAGTTTGAGTTCTCTTAAAGCTCTCAAGGTAATCATAACTCTCAACTCTCAATTTTCAATTCTCAACCCCACATAACTCTCAACTCTCAATTTTCAACTATACCCCACATAATTCTCAACGTAAATTCTCCCAGAAAGCCTCTTTAAGCCTTTCTAAGCCGAGGAACTAAGCCTGCGCTCCCTCCCCGACGGGGAGGGTGGGGAGGGGCTTAATACGTGAACGAGCTGCCTCCGAGGAACTCTCTCAAGAGCGATGTCGGCGGTAGGACGGTGTGGTCGATGGCGTTGAAGTAGCTGAGGAACTTACGTAAGCGATACGCCTCGGCATACTCGTCGCAGTTCTCGGGCACCTGCTCGAGCAGCGGCTCAGCCTGCGTCTTTATGGCAGCTAATTCGTATATCATCGCCGTGTTGAACATCGTGTCGGCGTTCTCCTGATAAGGGAATATCCACTTGTTCTCGCCGGCACGCACGCTCGGCCAGCGGCGGATGGTGTCGCGAGCCGAGCAGCCACGATACTTGAAGTCGCGCACGATGCGGCGCAGCAGTCGGTTGTCGGTAGTAGGGATGTAGTTGTGCTCGTCGAGGAGGATAGTGGTGAGCGCCGAGGCATACACACGATACTTCAGTTGCTCGTCTACCTGCGCCGTCAGTTCGGGGTTGAGCGCGTGGATGCCCTCCACCACGAGCACGTCGTTAGGCTTCATGCGCATACGCTTGCCGCTCATCTCGCTGCGGCCAGTCTGGAAGTTGTAGCGTGGCAGCTCCACCTCCTCGCCGGCGAAGAGCTGCAAGAGCTGCTTGTTGAACAGTTCGAGATTGAGCGCATAGAGCGACTCGTAGTCGTAGTCGCCCTGAGCGTCGAGCGGCGTCTTCTCGCGGTCGACGAAGTAGTCGTCGAGCGAGATGGGCACGGGGTGTATGCCGTTGCAGAGCAGCTGAATGGATAGGCGCTTGCACGTCGTGGTCTTGCCCGACGACGACGGACCAGCGATGAGCACCATCTTCACACGCGACTCGCGAGCGATGTCCTCCGCAATCTTCGCAATCTTCTTCTCCTGCAGCGCCTCCGACACATTGATAATATCGGTGGTGTGGCCCTGGCTCACCGCCTCGTTGAACGTTCCGACGGTAGACAAGCCCAGCAGGTTCTGCCAGCGGTGGTGCTCCTGGAAGATGTCGAACATCTTGTCCTGGCGCACCAGTGCGCCGAGCTGCGTCGGGTCCTGACGCGACGGGATGCGCAGCAGCAGTCCGTCGTAGTACTTCTCGAGTCCGAAGAGCGTGAGCTGCGCCGTGTTGACGAGCATCGTGCCGTAGAAGTAGTCGATGAAGCCCTCTATATCATAATATGTAGTATAGAGCTTGCCGGTAGTGCGCAGCAGCATTGCCTTCGACTTGTAGCCGAGGTCCTCGAAGATGCGTATCGCCTCGTCGGTGGGCACCTGGTGGCGGCGTATGCGCAGATGGCGGTCTACCAGGCTCTGCATCTCGCTGCGGATAAGGTCGACGTCAGCCTCCGTCACGGGGCGTCCGAGGCGCAGGTCGCAGTAGTAGCCGTTGCTCACCGGTATGTCGATGACGACGTTGCTCTCGGGAAACAGTTTGTGAACAGCCTTGCAGAGCACGAAGAAGAGCGTGCGAGTATAAGCACGCGAGCCCGACGCCGACGTTACGTCAAGATACTCAATATCCTTCGGATTGTAGACACGGTAGTGGAGTCCCTCAACCTTGTTATTCACCTTGGCGCTCACCGGCGGATAAGGCATCTTTACATCAAGCTGAGAAAAAATATCAGAAAGTGTGCTCCCTGTTTCCACTTTTAAAGTTTTTTTATTATTTTTGCAACGGATTTGTATCAACTGTTTCATTTGGCTAAAGCTTTAAAGGTTTTATACTGAAATCTATCAAAAGAGGCTTTCAACTACTTACTAAGTAGCTTGCCAATAACAAAGGTACTTTCTTTTTTCGACACAACGCGCATAAACGCCACATAAATTATATTAAAAAAATATGTCGATTTGGATTATTTTTAAGATCATCGGTTCATTGGCCCTCCTCATCTACGGAATGAAGGTGATGAGCGAGGCTCTGCAGAAGATGGCAGGCTCACAGCTCCGCCATATTCTCGGCGCAATGACCACCAACCGCTTCACCGGACTGCTGACCGGTATGTTTGTAACAGCCTCGGTACAGTCGTCTACGGCTACCACGGTGATGACCGTTTCGTTTGTCAACGCCGGACTGCTAACCCTTGCTCAAGCCATCTCCGTCATCATGGGTGCCAACATCGGCACTACGTTCACGGCGTGGATTATGACGCTCGGCTTCTCGTTCAACATGGCGAACCTCGTGTTCCCTGCGTTCTTCATCGCCCTGCTACTCATCTACAGCAAGCGCCACCGCTACATCGGCGACTTCCTCTTCGGCGTGGCATTCATGTTCTTCGCTATCTCTACGCTCGGCGCAACGGGTAAGGAGATGGACCTCAGCCACAACCAGACTGTCATCGACTTCTTCGCTTCCTTCGACAAGGAGAGCTATCTCACCATATTCTCGTTCTTAGGCATCGGCACTGTGCTGACGTTCTGCATGCAGTCGTCGGCAGCCCTCATGGCTATCACCATGGTGCTCTGCTCGTCGGGCGTGCTGCCTATCTACATGGGTATCGCACTGGTATTGGGCGAGAACATCGGCACCACCATCACCTCTAACATCGCAGCGATGGGTGCCAATACACAGGCGCGTCGTGCAGCCTTCGCCCACCTCACGTTCAACGTGTTCGGTGTGATATGGGTGCTCTGCGGTTTCTATCCGTTCATCGACATGGTGTGCGGCTTCGTGGGCGTCAACCCGCATGCCGACCACATCGACGCAGCACGCCTCTCGGTAGTGCTCGCAGCGTTCCACACCACGTTCAACGTATGCAATACGTCTATCCTCATCTGGCTCATCCCGCAGATGGAGCGCTTCGTATGCTACGTTATCAAACCGTCTAACCGCAAGGACGAGGACGAATTCCGTCTGCGTTACATCGGTGGCACTTCAATCATGAAGACGCCGGAGCTCTCGGTGCTCGAGGCACAGAAGGAGATTCAGTCGTTCGCAGAGCGCATACAGCGTATGTTCGGCATGGTACGCGAACTGCTCGGCGTGAAGGACGAGGCGAAGTTCAACAAGCTCTATACGCGTATCGAGAAGTACGAGTGCATCTCGGACAACATGGAGATTGAGATTGCCAACTATCTGAACAACGTCAGTGACGCTCACCTTTCGGACGATACCAAGGCGAAGATTCGCGCTATGCTCCGCGAGATTTCGGAGATTGAGTCGATCGGCGACTCTTGCTACAACGTGGCACGCACGCTCAGTCGCAAGTTAAAGGGCAAGGAAGACTTCACCGAGAAGCAGTACGAGCACCTGCACCAGATGCTGGAGCTCACCGACGACGCACTCACACAGATGAACGTGATGCTCACCGGACGCCGCGACTCGCTCGACATCAACCGCTCTTTCAACGTGGAGAACGAGATAAACAACTATCGCAACCAGCTGCGCTCGCAGAACATCAACGACATCAACGACCACAAGTACACTTATGCTATCGGCACAATGTACATGGATATCGTGTCGGAGTGCGAGAAGCTCGGCGACTATGTGGTGAATGTGGTTGAGGCTCGTATGGGCACACGCCAGCACACGGCTTAGAAAAGTAAAAGAGTAAAAAAGTAAAATAGGGGGTGCACTTGTCTCCGCTCGGCTTTGTTGGTGCAGTTCTTGCTCTGGCAAGCGGCAAAGCCGAGCGGAGACAACTGCACCCCCTTAATATGCCTCCTAATGAATCTGTATGCTGAGCGTTTCCTTATCGAACTTTACATTCTTTCTGCCTATATAACTGTCAATGAAGCCTTGATCGGCGAGTTCGTGCGGCGTGCCGTCGTGCAATGCGCCGTCGGCGAGAAGCCACAGACGGTCGGCAGTCTGCAGGGCGGTTTCAAGGTCGTGAGTGGAAAGAAGAATCGTTTTGCGTTCCTCGTGGGCAAGACGTTGCAACAGCAACATCAAGTCGATCTTGCCAGGGAAGTCGAGGAAGGCGGTAGGCTCGTCGAGCAGAATCACCGGCGTCTGCTGCGCGAGCGACTTTGCTATCATCACCTTCTGCATCTCGCCGTCGCTGAGGCTGCACACGCGGCGCTCAGCCATCGGCGCAATGCCTACGCTCTCTATCGATTGGCGCACGATGAGGCGGTCGTTGCTGGAGAGGCGCCCCCAGAAGCCGGTGTAGGGCGTACGTCCGAGCGCAACAAGTTCCTCGACAGTCATGTTGCGAGCGTCGGGGCGCGAGGTGAGCACAATCGAAATAATGCGTGAGAGGCGGCTCGGGCGAAGCATAGTTATGTCGTCGGGACCGATGAACACGCTGCCGTCGAGCGCCGGCTGTAAGTGCGCAATGGTGCGCAGCAGCGTCGACTTGCCCGTGCCGTTGTGGCCTATGAGGCAAGTGAGCGATCCTGGGCATGCCGTGGCGTTGAGGTCGGAGGCTACGCAGCGCATATATTGGGGGTGCAGTCGTCTCAACTGCACCAACCGTTGGGTTTCATTGCTTTGTTGGTGCACTTGAGACAAGTGCACCCCCTTTTTTGAATAGCCAACGGCGAGGTTGTGCAGCACTACAGGGAGTTCTTTGTTCATCGGCGGTGATATGTGGCAATAATGTTATGGTCGTACACCTCGTGGCGCACAAGGCGTACGTCGTCAGGCAGAGTGGGAGCCGCTGTGCCGCCGCTCACGCAGAACGGTGCCGTCTCTACGCGTATCTCGTCCCATGCGTCAGCCTCGATGAACGAGCGCAGCGTGCATGCTCCGCCCTCCACGATGAGCGACTGGCACTTCTCCTGATGCAGCCATTCGAGCAGTTGCGGAATGACAGGCTTCGAGAAGTCCAAGCCCTCGAACGCCGGTCGGTTGTGGTCGATGACGATGCGGCGCGGCGACTTGCCCGCCCAGTGGCGCACGTCGAGTCGCGGTTGTTCGCGTTCATCGGTGATGCGACCCACGAGAATGGCATCGTTCTCGGCGCGCAGCTTGTGAACGAGCATCTTCGTGAACGGCGTGGATATGGCACATGCCTTGCCGTTGTCATCGAGGAACGCGTTGGCGGTCTGTGCCCACTTCAGTATGATGTACGGGCGTCGCTTCTCGTTGAACGTGATGAAGCGGCGGTTCAGCTCGCGACACTCCTCTTCGAGCACACCCACCGTCACCTCTATGCCGGCGTTGCGCAACTTCTGTATGCCACGACCCTGCACGGCAGCGAACGGGTCGACGCAGCCCACGACGCAGCGGCGCACACCTTTCTTTATAATAAGGTCGGCGCAGGGCGGCGTCTTGCCATAGTGGGAGCATGGCTCCAGGCTGACGTATATCGTGGCGCTGGCGAGCAGCGCTTCGTCCTCGGGTCGCACCGAAGCGAAGGCGTTCACCTCAGCGTGTCCTTCGCCGCAGCGCACATGGTATCCCTCGCCGATGATGCGTCCGTCGGCTGCAACAATCACGGCGCCCACCATAGGGTTGGGCTTGGCGTTCTGGCGTCCGTTGGCAGCGAGCTGGAGGCAGCGGCGCATATAAAGTTGGTCCATAAATATTCTGAGAGTTGGTTTAATTGAGAATTGAGAGTTGAGAATTGAGAGTTATGATTACCTTTAAAGCTTTAAGAGGACGCTATATATAGTGTATGGACTATAATGCATATCATAACTCTCAACTTTCAACTCTAAACTCTCAACTTACTACAGGTCAAACAATGTTTTTCCCTCTCCTGCGTACGCTTCGAAATAGGGCGGTTCGTCGCGCAGCTCGATGTCGTCGTAGATGAAGTCGAGCACAACGGTCTCCTTGCCGTCGGGCATCACGAGGCCCATCTTGCCGTCGCGCTGCGCGATGACAGGCAGCGAACGCAAGTCGTCGACATATACATACGGCGTGCGGAGGAAGTCGTAGTGAGCCGGCACGAGCACGTTGCCCTGATGGTCCTTGATGCCGAACTTGCCGTTCTCCTCGTACACCTCATGATACTGCTCATACTTCTCGCGGATGCGGTTCAGATAGAACACCATCTTGCGCTTGTTGTTCACCAGTTCAACGAGGTAGGCGAACGTGTCAGAGTAGTTTGCCATGGCACGTGCGAGCACCACCTTGAAGTCGAGACCCGAAATCACCTTGCGGTTCAGGTCGATGTAGCGTGCTATCGCCTTCTCCTTCTCGGGCACGGTGAGCGTAGCCAGCTGCTCCTCAAACTTGAGCATGATAGCCTTTGAGCCTTTCATCGCCTTTATGTAGCGGTGAATTTGTCGTGCCATCTCGTCGCACACGAACTTGTCAATGCGCTCCAACTCGATACTGTCAACATAAGTATCTTCAAAGTTTTCTTGCGTTATCTTCTTTTCCATAGTAACTGTTATCTTAGTAATTTAGGTTGTACAAGTTATTCAGATTTGCATCTGTACCTCCAAAAGTACGATAAATTTACGAAATGTCAAAAGAATACGCCTAAAAAACATCGTTTTTTCTAAAATTAGTAGTAATTTTGTTGCGCTTCGAAAAAGCTCTAAACATCTATAATAGAAAAGATTATACATCCTGAGGAAATAACTATAAACATCTATAATATGAAGAAAATCACTACACTACTACTTATGCTGCTGCTCGTTGTGACGGCGGCTAACGCAAAATACACATACTGGGGCTACGCCGGAAAGGCGGCAGTAGACCTTCCGTACGGCAGCATCGGCACTCGTCATGGCAAGGCTGCCATATACATACCTGCAGAGGTGGCACAGATGTACAAGGGTCTGAAGGTGACCGGCATGCGCTTCTCGCTCACCGACAAGGCTGAGACCGTGAAGGCGTTCGTAGCTGAAGACCTCAACGGCGCATACGCTACGGAGAAGATGGCGGATATGGGCAACAAGGGACTCAACTCGGTGCTCTTCGACGACGCCTATACCATCACCGGCGATCCGTTCTACATCGGCTACGAGTTTACGAGCGACATCAACGTTGTAGGTGTGACCGACGAATACTGCGAAGGCGGCAACCTCACCGACTTCGGTAGCGGATGGACAGACAACACCAAACAGACTCCAGACAATGCGCCAGCTCTCGCTCTGCAGATGCGCGTTGAAGGCACAGAGATACCGGTAGACGTGGCTATCTGCGGCGTGAAGAAGGTGATAACAGCCGTGGGCGATACCTATCAGATCAAGGGCAAGCTGCTCAACTTCGCCGCTGCAAAGATAACATCGCTCCGCTTCGGCTACACCATCGGCAACTCAGAAGAGCAGTTCGCCGACGTAGAGCAGACCGTAACGGCACGCGCCGAAGACGAGTTCGCCTTCATTTGCAACGCTCCCGACGCGAAGGGCTGTGAGAATCTGAAGGTGCGTCTCGTGAAGGTGAACGGCGAGGAGGACGCTTATGACGGCAACAATACATACACTTCGACCATCGTCACAGCCAACGTGCAGGACGTAAAGCGTGTGTATATGGAGGAGTACACAGGCCTCAAGTGCCCGTGGTGTGTGCGCGGCATCGAGGAGATCTCGCAGAACCACACCAAGTTCCCAGGACAGTTCGTGGCTATGGCAAAGCATTGCTACAGTGGCACACCTACCGAGTTGGAGTGTCCGTCATATACATACAGCGCAGGCAATGGCTTCCCGAGAGGTTCTTACGACCGTCGCCGTACAAACAATCTTGACATTACCGATAAAAACGAACTCTACGTGAAGGCGTTCATCAACAGCGGCTCGGTGCTCGGCATCGACGCTATCGCCAACTTCACCGCCGACAACCATTCGAAGGTGAGTGCAACGGCAGTCATGAAGTTCAACCGCGAACAGACCAACGCCAACTACGGCTTGGCTTTCGCCGTGATAGAGAACGACGTGACGGGCTACAAGCAGAGAAACGCCTATGCCGGTTCGGTTAAGTCCTACTACGGTTGGGAGAAAAAGGGGAAAGAGGTAGAACTTGACCTTCAGCACGTGGCTCGCTTGGGCTACGAGGTGAACGAGGGCATCAGCGACGTGTTCCCGAAGCAGATAAACAGTGGCGACGCATTCAGCCACACCGTGGAGCTGAACCTGCCTAAAAACATTCAGGACTACAAGAACCTGAAGCTCATCGCCTTCGTCATCGACCGCAACTCGAAGTACGTTGAAAACGTGGTTGAGGTGCCTATCAAGGAGATGCAGCCCACAGAGACTGCCATCCGCGACATCAACAACGTGGAGATGCCAGCCATCACCTTCCTCAACGGCTACATCGACGCGCCGAACTTCGACGGCAAGATCAGCGTCTACACCGTCGACGGCAAGGCTGTAGCGAACACCAACCTCAAACCAGGCATGTACATCGTGCGCCTGACAAAGGGCAAGCAGACATTCGTGAAGAAGATTGTGCTCTAAGCACGCTTTCGACATACAGTAAGGCGCCAGAACTTGTTCGAGTTCTGGCGCTTTTCTTTACATCCTATAATCCACAAAAAAACTAAAAAACTTTTGTACATTATTATATTTACCGTAACTTTGCATAAATTGGATAAATAACGGAAAACAAGTAGGATAATTAACGTAATACATATAAAAAACAACGTAATACATACAAAAAAGAACTATGCAAGAAACAAGACAAAACCGTATAGCACGCCTCCTGCAGAAGGAGCTTAGCCTTATTTTCCAGAGTCAGACACGCGCCATGCACGGCGTAATGGTGAGCGTTACACGCTGCCGTGTGTCGCCCGACCTCAGCATCTGCACCGCCTATCTCAGCATCTTCCCGTCGGAGAAGTCGGACGAGCTGCTGAAGAACGTGGCTGCCAACGAGAAGTCTATCCGCTACGAGCTTGGAACACGCGTACGCAACCAGCTGCGCATCATCCCCGAGCTGCGTTTCTTCGTTGACGATTCGCTCGACTACATCGAACGTATTGACGAACTGTTGAAAAAGTAAGATGGTGAGATGTTGATGTGGTGAGATGTTGAGATATGATGGTGAGATGGTGATGTGGTGAGATGGTGTTATGGTGAGATGTTGATGTGGTGAGATGGTGTTATGGTGAGATGTTGATGTGGTGATGTGGTGAGATTTGTCATTTAGCTATAAACTAATGTCACCATCTCAACCCTTCATCACATCACCATCTCAACCCCTCAACATCACAACACTATTCTCACCATCTCACCACCTCACCATCACAACACTATTCTCACCATCTCAACCCCTCAACATCACAACACTATTCTCACCATCTCACCATCTCACCATCACAACACATATAATAATGAAGAGAAACTTTTCATTCTACGTAGCGCGCCGCTACATGTTCTCGAAGAAGAGCGTGGGCGCCATCAACGTCATCAGTTTCATATCCGTTACGGGCGTGGCGGTGGCTACGATGGCGCTGGTGATAGTGCTGAGCGTGTTCAACGGCTTCCACGACCTCGTGGCGTCGCTCTTCACCAACTTCGACCCGCAGATAGAAGTGGTGCCGGCGAAGGGAAAGACCGTCAACGCCGACGCGCCAGAGCTCGACAAGATACGCCATCTCGACTTCGTAGACGTGGCTACCGACGTGGTGGAGGACCAGGCGATTGCCGTCTACGGCGACCGCCAGCGCATGGTGACGGTGATGGGCGTCGACGAGAACTTCGACCAGCTCACGCGCATCGGCGACATACTCTACGGCGACGGCGACTTCACGCTGCGCGTTGCCAACCTCTACTTCGGCGTGCCGGGCATACGTCTGGCGCAGGACATGGGGCTCGGCGCTCGCTGGGCAGACTATCTTAAGATTTACGCGCCCGTGCGTCAGGGACAGCTCACCGACCTCGATACGCCGACAGACGGCTTCGTGGTCGACTCGCTGCTTTCGCCGGGCGTTGTGTTCGCGGTGAACCAGAACAAGTACGACCGCGACCGCATCATCACGTCCATCTACTTCGCCCGCCAGCTCTTCGACCAGGACGGAATGCTCTCCTCGCTGCAGCTGCGCCTGAAGCCGGGCACCGACCTCGCTGAGGCGAAGCAGGAGATAAAGGCAGCGGCAGGCGAGAAGTTCCGCGTGCTCGACCGCTTCGAGCAGCAGGAAGACACGTTCCGCATCATGCAGATAGAGAAGGTGCTGGCGTACGTGTTCCTCACGTTCATACTCATCGTGGCGTGCTTCAACATCATCTCCTCGCTCTCGATGCTCATCATCGACAAGAAGGACGACATCAACACGCTGCACAACCTCGGAGCCAGCGACCGCCAGATAGTGAGCATCTTCCTCTACGAGGGTCGCATCATATCGGCTGTGGGCGCGCTGATAGGCATCGGTCTCGGATTGGCGCTCTGCGGACTGCAGCAGGCGTTCGGCTTCGTGAAGATGGGCGACAGCTCGGGCACGTTCATCGTCAACGCCTACCCCGTGAGCGTTCACTACGTGGATGTGCTCGTAGTGTTCATCACCGTCATCCTGATAGGATGGGCGGCGTCGTGGATTCCGGCGCGCCGTCTGCACCGTCAGATAATGGGCAGAAAAGCAACAATATAAACAAATCTAAAGAAAACAATGAACAAGAAACATTGTTTGACAGCAGTTCTTGCTGTCCTGCTTGCCGCTCCGACGGCAGTAGCAACGCAAACCGCCAGCGCGCAGACTGTGCAGCCTGCGGCAAAGGCGAACGCCGAACAGGTTGTCATCCTCAACGAGGACTTCTCGAAGATGACTTCGGGTTCGGAGAACAACCCCGACCTCTCTTTCCTGACTTCGTCACTCAAAAAACATGCATTTTATAACTTGTTGATAAACAATATTTTGTATCTTTGTGTCACCTAATATTGGGTGACACGAAAGATATTTTAACTATGTTTGTCCGCAAAAAGAAATATCCATCCGGCAATATCGGAGTTATAGTTGTCGAGAAAATCGGTGGCAAGATGAAGGAACTTGCCACAATTGGAGTTGCATATAATGTGCGAAGATAAAGAACGAAAGTCAGGAAGTGAAAGACTGGATACTGGAACAGCCTAAGCTAGACTGCCAGATGGTTGAATATGACAAAGGAGGGGAACGTCGTCTCCTGGTCGGCTATACAGATGACCGCGCAAAGAAAGATGCTTATAACCGAGAGAAGGGAATACGCAGGTTGGAAAAGGCTTACAAGCATGGTGCGCTTAATGACAAATGACCTTAATGGCCACGAACAATGGCGCACTTATGGGGTTCATTTACTCAAGTTTCGGATTTAGACTTCAAGCCGTTTGAGCATACTCTCTAAGTGC
>ERZ1673734.2185-NODE-2185-length-11435-cov-9.856942_pt1 | contig 11435 bp, 8 predicted proteins | sample MGYA00580199_ERZ1673734 | MGnify/ENA primary metagenome ERZ1673734 (study PRJEB41218, sample SAMN15661742) | gut metagenome | host: Homo sapiens | place: Canada: London | collected 2015-08-20/2019-03-30 | study: EMG produced TPA metagenomics assembly of...
CGCAGCTGCCGGAGCGGTGCTTAAGCCGCAAGGCGGGAATTGTGCGGTGTTGCCCCAAACTTTACTGGCGGATCATGCGGTAGCCAACGCCGATGTGGGTCTGGATATAGCGGGGGTGGCTGGGGTCTTCCTCAATTTTTTTGCGCAGCGTTGCCATAAATACGCGCAGGGACGGCGTATCCGATGCGGCCGGGCTGCCCCAGACTTCGTTCAGCAGATAGTTGTGGGTCAGCACTTTGCCGGTGTTCTTGGCCAACACGCAGATCAGCTTGTACTCAATGGGGGTCAGGTGAATCTCCGTTCCGCCGCGGTACACACAGCCTGCGGCATAGTCAATGCGCAGTTCTCCGTTCTCGTATATGCTGGCCTGGTCACCTGCGCGGGAAGTATCATACCGCACACGGCGCAGCGCCACGCGCAGCCGGGCCAAAAGCTCCTCTACGCTGAACGGCTTGGTCAGGTAATCATCTGCACCGGCATCCAGGGCGGATACTTTGTCGGTATCATCACTGCGGGCCGAAACCACCAGAATGGGCACGTTGCTCCACCCGCGAATCTTGCGGATCACATCAATACCGTCCATATCCGGCAGGCCAAGGTCCAGCAAAATTACATCCGGCCGTGCCGAAGCAGCTTCCAACAGGGCACCGGCTCCGTTCTGTACACGGTGGTACTGATAATTGCGGGTTTCCAGTGTGGTGGAGATCAGCCGTGCAACAGCCGGGTCATCCTCCACCACAAGGATCAGCGGTTTATTCATACAGGGTCACCTCAGTTCGCGGGAGTGTAAAACGGAAGCAGGCACCGTGCGGTGCAACGTTCTGTACATCGATCACACCGCCATGGGCGGCAACAATGGAACGGCACAAGGCCAGCCCAAGACCCAGCCCGCGGCGGCCATCGCTGCGGGTTTTGCCAAGGGTATAAAACATATCAAACAGCTTGTCCCGGCTTTCTTCCGGGATGCCGGGGCCGTCATCCGTTACGCAGATGCGGACAAATTTACCCTCCGGCGCGGCGAAAAGCTCGATGCGGGAATGTTCGGGGGTATATTTGATGGCGTTGTTGATGAGGTTCACCAGCACCTGCTCGATCAGCTGGGCGTCCATATCGGCCATCAGCAGGTCATCCGCCACGTTGGTCACAATGGTGTGGCGGGCGGCGTCATGGTCTAAATGGGTCAGTACATCGTCAAAAATGTCTTGAATCAGCTCCGGCTGAATGCGCAGGTTTACCTGGCCGTTCTCCATCCGGGTGATGGAAAGCAGATTTTCCACCAGATGGTTCAGCCAGTTGGCGTCCTCATAAATTGCGGCAGAAAGCTCCCGGCGCTTTTCCTCGGTCAGCAGGGGATTTTTCTCGGTCAAAATCAGCGCGTTGCCGGAAATGCTTGTCAGCGGGGTGCGCAGGTCATGGCTGATGCTGCGCAGCAGGTTGGCGCGCAGCTGTTCCTGGCGGGCGGCTTCCTCAATTTCGCGCCGGGCGCGGTTGGAGGCTTCTTTTTCCAGCGCCAGGGAACACACATCCAGGATGGATAATGCCAGATTGTGCTCATAGGTGCTGAACTCATGCAGCGCCGGGCAACTGCGGTAATCCGTCTGGGCGGGAGGGGGCAGAATCAGGGTTCCCGGTGCAATGTGCTCCGGTGCGGGGGCAAAGCAGACCGGGTGCTCCAACAGCTTGCCCAGCTGGGTGGCCGTTATCCGCAGAATGGTGTCAGGGTCCTCGGCCCCCAACAGGCTGCGGCTGGCTTCCAGCAGCACCTGCGAAGCATAGGCTTTGCGCTCGCTTTGGGCGGCCTGTACCTTGATACGCCCCGTCAGCGAGGAGCAGAGCAGCGAAACGCAGAGCATGACCACTGCCGTTACCATGTCGTCTGACCGGATGCGGAACTGCATAAAGGGGTCAATGAACATATAGTTGACCAGCATCACCGAGAACAGCGAAGCTACAACGCCGTACACCAACCCCGATGTAAAGACGTTGATATACATGACGCCCAGGATATAGGTCAGGATATAGTTGGAAGAAACAAAATCCAGCCGGAAAAATACCCAGCTTGTCAGCGTACACAGCGCAAGGACCAATGCGGTCAGGGCGCAGTCCCGCAGCCAAAGCAGGGCAGGTTTGCGTTGCGGCATGGGGGCAGGCTCCTTTCCACTACAGGGCAGGGAATGCGGCAAGGCGGCCCAGCACTGTATTTGCCCTATTATAACATATTGCCGAACTCTTTGATACAAACGGAATAATCTTTATATAAATTTAATGTAGGTCTACCCTATCCGCGGCAGCCCCGGCACTTTTTTGCACGCTGGGCGGGGCATTGGTTGAAATCAGGCCGCAAATCGGTTATACTATTTTGTAATAATTGGATTGTTCTGCCCTGCGGGCGGTATTGCCATATAAAAAGGAGTGTTTTTACAATGTCCCATACCGTTATGGTGACCGGTGCCGATGGCTTTATCGGCAGCCATCTGGCCGAAGAGCTGGTAAAAAGCGGCGAGAAAGTGCGTGCTTTCTGCCTGTATAACTCATTTGGTTCCCTGGGCTGGATCGATACCCTGCCCCCGGAGATCCGCAATGAAATGGATATCTTTATGGGCGATGTACGTGACCCCAACGGCGTGCGTACTGCCATGCGCGGGCAGGAGCGCGTGTTCCATCTGGCTGCCCTGATTGCCATTCCGTTCAGCTACCACAGCCCGGACAGCTATGTGGATACCAACATCAAGGGCACCCTGAACGTGCTGAACGCCGCCCGCGAGCTGGGCACCCAGCGCGTGATGGTTACTTCCACCAGCGAAGTATACGGCACCGCCCAGTATGTGCCCATTGACGAGCACCACCCGTTCCAGGGCCAGAGCCCCTACTCTGCCACCAAGATCGGCGCGGACCGCCTGGCCGAAAGCTTTTACCGCAGCTTTGACCTGCCGGTTTCCATTGTGCGCCCCTTCAACACCTATGGCCCGCGCCAGAGCGGCCGCGCCATTATCCCCACCATCATCACCCAGCTGCTGGCCGGCCAGCAGGAAATCAAGCTGGGCAGCCTGACCCCCACCCGCGACTTTAACTATGTCAAGGACACCGCCCACGGCTTTATGGCCATTGCGGACTGCGATGCCGCCATTGGCCAGGAGATCAACATTGCCACCGGCGTGGAACATTCCATCGGCGATTTGGCCAATGAGCTGATTGCCCAGATCAACCCCAGCGCCAGGATCGTCTGCGAAGCCGAGCGCCTGCGCCCCGAAAAGAGCGAGGTCAACCGCCTGCTGGGCGATGCCACCAAGCTGCGCACCCTGACCGATTGGAAACCGCAGTATACCTTTGAACAGGGCCTTGCCGAAACCATTGAGTTCCTGCGCGGCAACCTGGACCAGTACAAGGTCGGCCAGTACATTCTGTAAGGGCGGTTGTAAGGGAGTTTTATGCCAATAAAATTACAAAAGCTGCCCGCCGCTGTGCGGTGGGGGCTGGCTGTGCTGTGCGCCGCCGTGTGCGGCGTGCTGTGGGCCTATTACTGGCGGGTGTTCTTTGGGCTGGATAACCGTGTGTCCCCCCTGGTGGTTACACTGGGGTGTGCGGCCTTTCTGGAAGTATGTCTGCTGGCCGGGTATTGTGTGCGGCGGTTTGCAAAAGGATTTGCGGCAAAAGGGGCCGTGTGCATCTTTTTATGCGGGCTGTTGTTTGCATTTGCCAACCCGCCGCTGCAAACGCCGGACGAAGCCGACCATTACCTGCGCACCTATGCCATCTCCACCGGGCACTTTGATTTTGATGCTTCCCGCACCTACCCGGACGATGTGGCCTACCTGCTGGAAGCGTTCCCCGGTGCATGGGTGAATGCGCATACCTCTGCCGGTGTGGGCACTGACCCCGATACCGGGGCGGAAAAAGCCTATAACACCGCGGGCTATGCCCTGAAGCAATACGGCAAGGAAGGCGCAGTGAAGAGCATGGCGGACAGCTTTGCCCTGTACCTGGCGCACGATGTGCGGGATTCTGTGCCGGACCCGGTCAGCGAGCCGGTTAGCTTTCTGGTCATTCCATTCCTGCCGGGTGCGGTCGGTATGGCGTTGGCACGCCTGCTGGGCTTTGGCGCGCTGGGCTGCCTATATGGCGGGCGCATCGTCAACCTGCTGGCCTACACGCTGTTGTGCGCGTTGGCGCTGGCCAAAGCGGAGCGTTACCGCCCGGCCTTTGCGGCCATTATGCTGCTGCCGATGTCGCTGTTTATGGGGTCGTCGCTGAGCTATGATGCAACCCTGCTGGGCTGCTATTACCTGATGCTTGCCCTGCTGACCCGCAGGGAGTGGGACACCCGGACGGCGGGCATTTACACCGCCGCCTGCATCTTTGTCAATATCGCCAAACCGTACCTGAACCTTTTGTGGGTCCTGCCCATCTTTTTGGTGGCAAAACGGGAATGGCACGCCAAGGGACGCCGCCCGCTGTGGGCGCTGGGCGGCTTTGGCGGTGCTATGGCCGTTACCCTGCTGACGGAATGGTACGGAACGGCGTTCCGTTATAACTATCCCATCATTGAGCGCCAGGGCGGCAGCACGGTAAACGGCGGTGAACAGCTGGCCTTTGTGCTGCACAACCCTCTGCGGACCATTGCTGCGTTCTGGGGGACCCTGGGAGAGAATGATTCCTTTATTGGGCAGCTCGGCCAGTTCGGCTGGAAGGACCTGCCCATCAGCTTTTTGAACCTGACCGGCCCGCTGGTGCTGCTGTTGGCCGCCCTGCTGGCTGCTGCGCAGCCAAAACGCGCCGATGCGTTCCCCACCCGCCGCCGCGTGGGTGGGGCGGCGCTGCTGGCGCTGGTGTACGCCGCCGGTGCCATGGCAGCCATGTATATCACCTATACCCCGGTGGGCATGGTGCGCATTGTGGGGCTGCAGGCGCGGTATTTCCTCTGCGTCTGGCTGGCATTGCTGCCCGCCCTGGCCGTGTTGCTGCGCAAAACCATCCGCCCCGCCATCACGGAAGAAAAGGCCGAAGCGGTCATCACCCCGCTGTGCGCCTGCTATGCCGTTTTTGGCGCTGTGCTGCTCTTCCAACACTACTTTGTGGGGCCGGTGTACGTCGTATACGCGTGAGCTGGCTTACGCGTATATGAGAGAATAGTTAAAAAGAATAATGGCGGTGTGCCTGCGGCACGATCAAATCTGCGGTTTTTCGCGGCTTTTGCGTGATAGTCTGCGAATATAGAATCAGCCTTTATATGCTACCTTGCCCCAATTTTCTAAGCCGCCCACCGGGCGGCGGTCCACCAACATGATTCTCTATTATTTTTTAATTTCAATCCGGGAGGTGCTGTACCGTGCAGATTGTATTCGGCCTGCTGTTTTTGCTGTTCTTCTCCGCATGCTGTCTGTGCGTGGCGGCATGTACCCGGTTCGATGCCGCCCTGCTGCCGCTGCCCGCTTTGTGCGGGTCGGCCGTGGTGCTGTATCTGCTTTCCCTGCTGGGGCTTTTGCAGTTCGGCCATTTTATCATCATGGCGGTCTGGCTGGCCGGCGGGGTCTATTTTGGGGTGCGTGCCGGGTGGCGGGCTATCCGGCGGGCGCTGTTCAGCCCCGGCTTTTTGCTGTTTGTGGGCGGCAGCTGTTTTTTGTGGGTGTTGTTTGCTTTGCAGCAGCCCATGTTTACCCAGTGGGATGAATTTACCGCCTGGGGCCTGGCCCCCAAGATGGTGGCGGAGCGCGCTGCGCTGTATGTGGCGGATCCCATCAACCTGACGGCGAGCTTTACCTACCCGGCAACCAGCCTGGTTTCCTATCTCTTCCAGCGCGTACCGGGCCAGTTTTATGAATGGCAGTGCCTGGCCGGGCTGGATATTTTGTTCCTGGCCTGCATTGCCCCGGCGGCAGCCATGCCGCGCAAAAACTGGGCGGGTGCTGTGTTGGTGTTTGCTGCGGGCTTTCTTCTGCCGTTCTTTTTCAGCGTGGTTCCGGCGGGCACCCCATCCACCATTTACGCCAACGCCATGGCGGATACCCCCCTGGCGCTGCTGTTTGGCGGAACCCTGTGCCTGTATGCCGCGGCGGGCGGGCGCAAAACCGGCTTTTTTGCCTGTGCCATGCCACTTGCCGTGCTGACCATGACCAAAGATATCGGTTTTGCCTATGCCTTGATCGTTACGTTCCTGATCGGGCTGGATCAGCTGTTCGGTACGCCGCACCCGGATACAAAGCCTGCCCGCATTTTCGGCGTATCGCTGGCAAAATGCAGTATTCTGGCGGCGGTGGTGCTGGCGGTGTTTATCAGCTGGAACCGCTATACCGCCGCCGTGACCCCAACCGAAACCACTGGGGCCAGCGTGGGCAGCGCGGGCCTGAGCTATGGTGCTGTGCTGACCGGCGGCATCAAGCAGCTGCTGGGCATTGGGCGCGAAGAACGCTTTGCCCAGATCATGCAGAGCATGGGCCAGGCATTTTTGTACCGCCGCGTCTGTTTGGTGGGCGCGCCCATCATGGCCGTCAGCTGCATTCTGCTGCTGTTCACGGCGGCCTTTGTGGCAGCGCCTGCCGGTGCCGCACGCCGCCGCACCGTGGTTGGCTTTGTGGGCGGGGCGTTCTGCTTTGCCGCGCTGTATCTCTTCCACCTGATTTTGTACTTCTACAATTTCTCCGAGGCCGAAGGCTCCGCCTTGAAGGACTATGAGCGTTATATCGCGCCCTACCTGCAGGGGTGGATGCTGTACGGCTTCTGTGTGCTGGGCTTTGCGGTGGGGCAGGGCAGCGGCGCGGCGCAGCGGCTGGGCCGTGCGGCGCTGGGGCTGGCCGCTGCGGCAGTGATGGGTATTTTTGCCTGGCGCGGTGTGCCCGCAGCCGGGTTCTGCACCAACGCCGACAGCCTGTACACCCTGCGCCGCGATGTAAAGAACCGCGCTGAAGCAATGAACACCGTGCTGGACTGGCCGGACCGCGTGCTGGTCATCAGTCAGGGCGATGATGCCACCCGCTGGTACTACTACAAGTATGAGCTGACCGCCAAGGTGGTCAACGGCTATGGCGGTACCTGGTGGGGCAACGATGATTATTCCAGCCGGTGGGACTCCGACTTTATGAACCTGGTGGAAAGCCTGAACTGGACCTTGTATGACTTTGAGGCGGTCTGCACCGCAGACTCTCTGACCGCCTATATGGAAGAAAAGCAGATCGACTACCTGCTGATCGACCGCGCGGACGACTATCTGGAGCGGGAGTTCAGCAGCCGGTTCGAAGGCGGGCTGAAAGCGAATATGCCCGCAACCCTCTACCGGTTTGAAGGCCGCAGCAAGCCTATCGCCTTTACCCCGGTGGCTGTGGCAGAAAGCGGGGTGGTACAATGAAAGATAAACGCCCAACCAAGCGTTTTGCCGCCCCCGCCCGTGCGGGCCGCCCGCTGCGCCCCCAGCAGCTGCTGATATTGGCATATGCCGCCGCTGTTATTGTGTGGTTGGTGTACGTGCTGGTGGGCAGCGCTGTGATGCTGAACCATAAAGCAGACGGCACTATGGTGACCCGCACCCTGACGGTGGATGACCTGGAATTTGAAAGCTTTGTCAATTATGATGACGATGAATGGCATACCGCGCCGGTGGATGAACCCGGCTGGTATCTTTCCACCGACAACGACCCGCACATCATCTGGCGGGGCGAAGCCTGGCTGGAAACGGTGGAGCTGGACGCCGTGCACTACCTGCCGCCCGGCAGCATAGCATTGTATTACCTGCGCCCCGGCCAGACCGAGTACAGTGAAACCCAGAAAGTTTTTGCCCGCGTGAGCGGCGAAAACCAGTATACCTTTGACCTGGGCGGCCTTACCGTGACCGGGCTGCGCATTGACCCGGACAGTGTGGGCGGCGTGCCTACCCGGCTGGACGGCGTGGTGCTCAACCCGGTGCAGCCGTGGTACCTGCGCTTTGTGCCAAACGGCGGCCAATGGCTGCTGCTGTTGTTTGCCCCGGCTGTGGGGGCTGCGTTTGCCTGCCTTGCCGTGGATGTTTTCCGCAAAAAGTAAAAAAGAGCCCTGTGGGGCGGTGCGCCCATGGCTTGGGGGGCACACCCGCAGGGTTTTTATGTTGTATAAAATGGTGATTCTATGGAGCTGCTTTGCATCTTTGCCGCGCTGGCGGTGCTGTTTTTGTTCTGCGCGTTCCTAACGCTCAAATGTAACCTGCATGCTGCGCTGGCCCCGCTGAGCGCGCTGGGCATTGCCGTTGCCTGGCTGACGGCTGCGGGCATGGCAAACCTGCTGCTGCCCGGCACTGTGCTGCTGTGGGCGGTGTTTGCGGGCAGCGGCGTGTGGGCGCTGGTGCCCCACAAAGGCCAGCGCCCGGCCTACCGCCGCCTGGTTACACCGGGGGCGGTGCTGTTCTGGGGCATGGCGCTGGCATTTGCGGTGTACTTTTTCATCCGCCAGCCGCTGGCAACCAAGTATGATGAACTCAGCCTGTGGGCTACCGCCGTAAAGGTGACCAAGGCGGATAACCGCCTGTATGCCCTGGCTACCCTTGGAACCCCCTGGCCCCAGACCCAGAACCCCGGCCTGCCGCTGCTCTCCTACTTCTTTCAGTTTTTGGGCCATTATGCAGACTGGAAGATCTATGTGGCGTATGATGTGCTGGCCGCCGCCGTGTTTGCCGCGGTGCTGGGCGGGCTGAACTTCCGCCAGTACCGCATTGCGGTGCCGCTGGCAGCAATCTGCTGGTTTGCCCCCTGGTTTTTGACGGTGTATAACCATACGATCTATCTGGATACCACTTATATGACCGCCTATGGCGATGTGCCCGCGGGCCTTGCACTGGGCGGCGCTGTGGCGCTGTGGCTGGCGCTGCGCAAAACCGGCGGCCCCAAGTGGGCCGTACTGCCGGTACTGGCGCTGGCGGCCAACATCAAGGCCAACACCTTTGTGCTGTCCCTGGTGGCGGCGGGGCTGATGGCTGTGGATGCCTGGCTGTTTGCGGAGCACCCCTTCAAAAAGGGCCTTGCCCGCCGCACCGGCTTTGCCATTGCCTGCTTTGCCGCGCCCATGCTGATCTATTATTTCTGGAACATCCGCTATGTGGGCATTCTGGTTGCCAAAAGTGCCAGCGAGGGCGGCACCGGCGAAACCAGCGCCCCCTTGTCCGCTGTGGTCATCAACGGCATCAAGATTTTGCTGGGCCAGCCGGTGGAGGGCTTTTACGCCGAGCGCCAGAGCCAGTTCACCCAAGCCATGGCCGATATGGGCCACCAGTTCTGGACTTCGGATGGTCGGCTGAGCATGATCGGCCAGGGCCGCAATGTTGTGGTGCTGATTCTGCTGGTGTTCTTGGTGGCGGCCATCTGCGCCAGAGGCCGCCAACTCAAGCTGCGCATTGGCTGCATCGGGGTGCTGTCCCTTGCATGCTTTGTGGGGTATAACCTCATGCTGGCGCTCAGCTATGGCTTTATTTTCAAGCCGGATCAGGCCGTGGGGCTGGTGGATTATAACCGCTATATCTATACCTACTATATCGGCTGGTTCTTTATGGCGCTGGCCTGCTGGAGCACCGCCCTGCAAACCGCGGATGGCGAACAGAAAGCCCCGGCCCGCCGCTGGATTGCCCTGGCAGGCCAGGCCGGTGTTCTGCTGATGGCCGCCGCCATGCTGGTGCGGGTGAACGGCATGATCCTGCCGCAGCTTTCGGTGCTGGGCTTCTCGGATGGCGAATTCGCCGACCGCAAGAGCGCCCGCGCCGAAGCTGACTGGCTGTGCAGCGATTACCTGAACGAAAACGACCGCGTGTTTTTTGTCAGCCAGGGGGATAACGGCGAACACTGGTTCTCTGCCGTGTTTGATTTTTACCCCGTCCTGGTGGATTACTCCGGCGTGGGGGCCACGCAGGAGGGCGGCGGCGGAACCTTCGGCCTGCCGGAGCTGGAACCGCAGGAGGAGGGCGTGAAGCAGCGCTACTACCACCCCTACACCGCTGAACGCCTGGATGAAACCGTGCGTGCCAACGGCTGTACGGTGCTTTACCTGCAAAAGATCGACGATATCTTTGTGCAGAGCTATCAGAACCTGTTTACCGACCACCTGGCCGCTGCGCAGGCGGGGCAGACCCTGCTCTACCGCGTAACGGATGCCGGGTATGAGCCGGTCACAATGCAGATGAGCAAGGAGGCGGCCCAATGAAAGAGATGACATGGAAAAGCCGCCTGAACCGACTGTTTGCCCATCGCTTTGCCTTGCCGGTGCTGTGCTGGTGCGCGGCGCTGGTGTTCTGGCTGGTGCAGGGTGCGGTGGCCTTTGCGGGGGACAGCTCCGCCAAGGCAAAAGGCACCCTGACTGAAACCTCGATCCCCATTGAAAGCTGGCAGCTGGCCGAGCTGACCTGGGGGGAGCCGGGGGAGAACAGCGCACCCCAGGGCCAGCTGATTACCACAGGCGGCGACCCGCAGATGATTTTGGAGGATGTATCCGGCCGCGTGGTGCGTACCGTGAGCTACAACGTGGAGTTTGACGGCGATTCCCGCGAAATGTGCCTGTATTACACCACAAAGACGGGGGAGCCCTACAGCCAGGACCGCCGCGTCTTCCCCAAAGTGCTGGCAGACGGCACCTATGTGTACACCCTGCCGCGCACCCAGATCGTGGCACTGCGGCTGGACCCCTGCAGCCCCGATGAAAACAAGACCGTGGGCCTGACCTTTACTCCGCAAAGCATTACCCTGAACGCCGCCAGCACCCTGCCCGGCGGGGCAGATTACTTTATCCCCACCTGGTACCAGCTGTTCGGCCTGATCGTGTACCCCGCCCTTGCCGCCGCCGCATTGGATTGGCTGTGGGCCGTGGGCAGACAGCTTGCCAAAAAGAAACAATAACCCGACAATAGCCTGATACAACAAAGCACCGTGCCGCAAGCAGGAGACCCCCCTGCATGGCGGCACGGTGTTTGTTGTTGGTATGGGTGAAATCAGCAAAAGGCATCCCCCAGCCGAAAGCGAATGTATTCCAGGAACACGGCAGATGCTGGGGCATATTGCCATCGGGTGGTGCTGTCCTGGGCATTGTTCCCGGCCATGGTGGCCACCGGCACCGACAGGATCTTCGCCAACCTGTTCTGCATGGGAGGTGATGATCTGGAGGAAATGAAAAGCGGGCTAAGCAGCCAAAAAGGAATCACAATGTTGAGAATCTTGAATGACACAACAAAAAAGCACCGGACAAAAATTTGTCTGGTGCTTTTTGGTGCGCCCGCGGGAATTCGAATCCCGGACACCCTGATTAAAAGAGCCCACCGGGCAGAACACTCTGACTTTAGAAGTTTCGAGCTTTCGTTATTTTTGCGCAAAGCATCGTGATTTTCCGCCCGGCAATTTCTGCACCCTTTGTCGTATTTTGCAAGTCAGAGTACCCATTGCAACCCTTGAAACCGTGCAAAAACAGTGCAGAAACCGTGCACTTACTCTGGGACAAAT
>ERZ1673734.2212-NODE-2212-length-11338-cov-4.035186_pt1 | contig 11338 bp, 7 predicted proteins | sample MGYA00580199_ERZ1673734 | MGnify/ENA primary metagenome ERZ1673734 (study PRJEB41218, sample SAMN15661742) | gut metagenome | host: Homo sapiens | place: Canada: London | collected 2015-08-20/2019-03-30 | study: EMG produced TPA metagenomics assembly of...
CGTTTAAAATTTTCTGTCAAGCGACTGAACAACTTCAAATGTAAAACTTCGTTTCTGTATTTTCCGCTGCACTACTGCGTCGAAAAACGGAGGCGAATTATGAATGCTTATTTTGGGCTTGTCAAGTCAACAAAATTCATCTTTCTTTCAACAGATTTTTTTATCTCAATAAAGGCTTCAATGTCACGCTTACGTATTAGTCATTATTGTCCCTACTCGGAGGCTCTTCTTGCGTTGTCTTTGAGGAGAGCTTTTCCTTGAGTTCCAGGAGGTAACTCAACCGGCCTTCCGCATTCTTTAAAAATTTGGCTTGGGTTTCTTCGTACACTCTGTTCTTGTGGTTATTTTGTGAAGCACGCTTGCTCTTAGCCAGCAAATAGCCTGCCCTCGCTTGTTCTACTTTATTCTGAGCCGCGGCTATTTTTTCTTCGATTGCCAAAAGCTCAGTATTGTCGATGTTTAGAACTGCTGATACTTCTGAAGCGTCCTCTAAAGTTTTACCGGCTATATCCGCAAGAGCTTTCAGCAACTCAGGAAAACACGATCCTATTTGATTGGGGTCTTTATCAGAATTCTGGTACTGCACCATTGCAAATGGCAATTTCGAGTGGAGTTCTTCTACATAACCCAATCCATTCTTCTTGTAGCTAGGCCACTGTTTCATAAGGGCTTCCAAGCTCTCTTCAGGATCGAATAATTTGTAGTAAACCTGCTCAATAATTTCCTTTTCCATGCTTTCAGAAACTTTGAGCAGTTGAGTTTGTGTCGGGCCAGGAAAACGGACTGATGCTGTTAATCCGCATGGAAGTTTTAAAAAGTGCATCAAGAACCAAAGCTCTATGCAGGGATTGGACCAGCAAAGACGAATTCTTCTATTGCGAGAAGCTAGTTCGAAAGCTTCCCGATAGGAAGGATGTCTATCCCGATCGAAAACACACCAAACATCTCTTAATGTCGTTCCTTTTAATTCATCCAGCGCCAGAATTCTGGCTGCTTCCTTTACCATTTCAGCCGGTGAATTGCCTGATGGCTTGATAATGGAGATCTTATTCAGCACACCAAGTCTTCTCGCATAGGCAGAAATGTAGTTTCCTTCCGTCTCGCCTTCGACCAAGAAACAAAGGTGATCGGGCGAAGCTTCCAATGTTCCTTTAGGAACCAGGGCGCGCTTCAATGAGTCAACTAGGTCTGCGATGATTTCGGGGCAGCCCCCCGTAGCTTTGCTAATGATTTCAACCCTCAACCCTTCCCTGTACCGAAGAATAAATTCTTTGACTTCTGCTGCTTCAAGCTCGGTCTCCATTGTTTTTGTGAAAACACTGATCTCTTCAATTTCTTCATTTGTCAATTTCAGATTAGGCTCGAACTTAGCTGGATAGACGGTGAAATCTACGGTAGCTGCCTTTTGATTGATTTTCGCTCGCTTGCCCTCAGAACCTGCTTCGAAACGCACGATTTTGTACTTCAAGCCGTTTTTAGAAGCTATGTATTTCAGTTCGCTCATGATGAAACACCGACAATAGTTTATTTATTTCATCGTCCTCCTTAGTGCGTCAGGTGATGTCTTACGTCCTAAAACAGCAAATGACAAATCAGACTTTTGTAGGCTTCAGTCAAACGATATGTTCGGGATACACTGTCCTTTTATTCGATTCAAAATCCAGGAGTAATACAATCAAGTGATAACTCAGATGTTCGGCATTGGCCGAACACACTTTGTAGATTTATTGCGAATGAGTAACGAAACAAAAAACGAAATCAGCGGAATTCTCTTGGCAGGCGGAAAAGCCCGAAGAATGGGAGGCGTAAATAAAGGAGCTCAGCTTCTTGGAGGCCGAACACTCGCAGGCTTGGTCATCGAACGCATGAAACCTCAAGTCAAGTCCATATTCATTAGCTCTAATGAGTTTGCCGCCGAATTTGATTCTTACGGTTATCCTGTGTTCAAGGATGTTCGTCAGGATTATCCGGGGCCTTTAGCCGGAATCGAAACTATCTTAAAACAAGACTTAGGCGGTCCTTGGTATTTCGTCTCACCGACGGATACCCCGTTTCTACCGAGAAATCTGGCCGGACTTTTGCATAAGACAGCGAAAGAGAAACAGGCACTCTGTGTTTTTCCAACTCACAAAGGTAAAAAGGAACCTCTGCACTGCCTGCTTCATAAAGACGTCCTGCCCTCGCTAACCTCATTCTTGGATTCAAATAAACGGAGCGTTCTGGGATTCCTAGAGCATCTTGGTGCACTCGAATTGGAATGTGAAATCGATGAAGGCGATTTCATGAATCTCAACACGCTTGAAGAGCTGGAACTATTAAACAAAACGTTAGAACAGGAGCTTTCCGATGGAAGTTAAAACCTACACGCAGACACTCGAATTTCTGCGTTCCTATATCGAGCCTGTGGCTTCAACAGCAGAAAAGACGATTTCCGAAGCGCTTGGTTTTGTATTAGCTGAAGATCTTCACTCACCCATCGACCTTCCGCTTTTTAATAACTCAGCGATGGACGGCTGGGCTTTTGGTTCGGAAGACATCAAGCCTGAAGGTTTTACGTTAAAAGAGGTCGGATCCTCTTTTGCCGGTCATCCTTACCCGAAAAAGCTGCAGTCAGGTGAATGTGTTCGTATTATGACCGGCGGAGAAGTACCAGAAGGAGCGGACACCGTCGTCAAACAGGAAATTGTAAAGGCCGACGATAAAGAAATTACTTTCCCGTCGGAAGTAAGGGCCGATGACAATGTCCGCCGAAAAGGAGAAGAGATCAGGAGCGGTGACGTTTGCATGACGAAGGGTACGCTGCTCCATGCGCCGGAAATAAATTTCCTTGCAGCGCTCGGTATTCACAAGGTAACTGTTTTTAAAAAGGTGAAGGTCGGCTTTTTCTCCACGGGCGACGAACTTCAAAGCATCGATCAGCCACTTGCTCCGGGAAAAATTTACGATTCGAACCGTTACTGCATCGGAGCGATGTTAAGAGAAAAAGACTTTGACATCATCGATTACGGTGTTATCAAAGATAATCCTGAAACCTTGAAAGAATGTCTTTTAAGAGCTTCTCAAGAGTGCGATGCCGTGATTACCTCCGGCGGTGTCTCCGTGGGAGAAGCCGATTTCACAAGAAAAGTTGTCTTAGAGATCGGGGAACTCATTTCCTGGCACTGTCTAATTAAGCCGGGCAAACCTTTAGCTGTCGGAAAAATCGGAAAGGCATATTTCTTCGGTCTCCCGGGAAATCCCACTGCTGCACAAGTCACTTTCTATGCCATTGTCTCCATTGCCTTGGCATTACTCTCCGGTCAGAAGGATCCTAAATTGGTCTATGCCTTAGCGGCGGCAAAAGGCAAGTTCAAGAAGAATGTAGGTTACACAGATTTCCAAAGAGGTCTGTTGACGATGGAAGACGGCCGAGTAACGGTGACGCCTGCAGGTTCACAAAAAACGGGCGCCTTAAAGTCCATGATAAAAGCCAACTGTTTCATTTACTTGGCTGATAATCAGGCTGCACCCGCTGACGGAGAACTTATCCCTGTCGTTCCTTTTTGGGGAGCCTGTTAGACCATCCCTTTCTTGAAAACCGATTGAATCGATTGAGACGCCGGAACTTAGAAGCCGGCGTTCTTCTTAACTGAGTTTTCACCGGAGAAGGTGCAGACCGGACTTTTGCTTCGAGCTCACGCGGATCGACCTGTGCGGGAACGATAACGTTTCCTTCTAAATCAATGATTCCGCGAAGTCCGATTCCGCGTGCGCAGAGTCCGTTGCACGGGCAATAGCGCTTGCTTTCATGCTGGTGGGCGTGAAAGATAATTTTGCAACCCATTTTCACAGCAAGATCGTCCAAGGCTTTGAAGCCTTTCGGATGCATCGAGGGGGCTTCATGCGTAATCAGGATGTCAGCCTTGCATTCCTTGAGTTTTTCATAGACACTCTGGAAAATCGTCGAACGGTGTCTGCGGGGAAGACCGCCACGCCACATTCCGCTCTTGCCGATCTTTCGGATGAAAAGGCTTGGAGAAGCATAAAGCGGCATTGCCGGAGGCATCCAAATTTGGCCGCGGAATACACCGCCTAAACCGGCCACTTTAACGCCGCAAACGTCCTGAACTCTGCCGTGGAGATTATGTTTAGCGAAAGAAGACCTCCAAAGACGGTCATAAATAAGGTCTGAGTCAGTGTCGTGATTGCCCGGAATCCAGTAAATCTTGGTTCCTTTAACACCTTTAAAAATCTCATCCAAGGAATGAGACGGCGTCAGGTCGCCGAGAATCAGAACCGCATCCGGGTGCCATTGGTCTATGGCGCTCAGGATGTGGTCAAACTCTCCGTGCGGATCGCCGCATAGAAAAACCTTACTCATTCATGCCTCCGTTGCTAACGAAGGCAGAGTTCACCCGACTTCTCGCCGGACGAAAAACTTCGTTCTTTGTGTCCATCAATACAAGCCGGCCTTCTTTTTACTTATAAGGGACTGGATTAGAAGACCTGGCTCCCCGTGTGTTCTGCTACTCGGAGAATAACACTATTTAGCGCCGTCTAAAAATTAAACCGACTCTCCCCACAAATTTGGGCATAAAAACTGACAAAAGAAACACAAATCGCACAATTTTTTCTAAAAAGAGAAGCACTGCGCGTTATCAGCCGCAGAGTACCTGGCTAAAAATTCAGATTCCTGCGCTAGGCCGGAACAAAGATTCTTCACTTGACTTCGATCACGTCCGCACCTTTAGGAGCCGTGAATTTAAAAGTCTCGGGGCTTAACTGAACATCAGTCTTAAGATCGGAAATCGTTAGATTTGTCTTCTCACCCATCGATCCGACAAAAATGAGTTTTTCAAGTTTTTCAGACTTAAATCCGAAAGAAACTGAGTTCACCGAAGCGTCCTTGGCTTTAGGCGTTAGCGTGATCCAGGTATATCCGTCTTCTTGCTTGGGTTGTGTCGCATTCCAATCTTTTTTGTAGGACTGAGTTCCGAATAGGATAGAGGCAGGACTCTTAGGAATAGCTCCTTTAGCCGACCGAACAGTCACTTGGTTTAAATCCTCATCCCAAATATAGATTCGGCTGCCGTCGCAAACCATCTTCTGAGGATACGGGCTGGTATAAGTCCAAACAAATTTTCCGGGCCGAGAAAACGAGAACGTTCCTCTCTGTAATTCTTCTGCAGGTTTTCCGTCTTTTTGAAAGGTTTGTTGCTCAAAAGCACCGGAAGCCTGTTTTGTCTCATTCAAAAAATTATTTAACAGATCCAACGGCTGGGAAAAAACAACGAACGGAAATAAACCGGTAATGGTCAAAAGTGCTGTTTTTTTCATGAAACGCTTCTTCCTCAATCTAACAACAGTTAGCGATGAACTAATCATAAATGATGATTAGTAGTTTTACTAAGACTAGCGTTTTCTTGCAAACATTGTTTGCGATTTGTTTGTTCCCTCAGGCTTTTAATCAAAAAATCTCATCTTATTTTTGCTATGCTCCTAGCTCATGAAAACAGGAACAATCCAAATTCAAGAAGAAAAACTTCTGTCTTTTTGGAGGGCTTTGCGCAAGCCCAAGAATAACTGTTTTCTTCAACGGCCTTCCCAATTTCGGGAGGCCGTTTTTTTACAGGAATTGAAATGAACTTGGAAACTCCTCTTACTATTCGCTCGATGATTGAACCGGTCATCAAAAAGAACGGCGGATGGGTGAATACCCATGCTCATGCAGACCGTTCCTTTACGCTGAGTCCGGATGTACTGCATATGAGAAAGACTTGCACGCTACAGCAGAAATGGGATGCGCTGGATAAGCTGAAGTCAGAATCCACTGAAGAGGACTTCTACAGAAGGTTTTGTCAATTCTTCGAGCTCATGATTTCTCAAGGCGTCACTGCCGTCGGTACCTTCGTGGACATCGACCCGCAGAGCAGAGACCGCGCTATCAAAGCCGGCGTTCGAGCAAGAGAGCATTACGCAGACCAGCTGACTGTTAAATTCGCTAACCAGACGCTCAAGGGTGTTATCGACCCTGAGGCCAGACAATGGTTCGATATCGGCTCCGAAATGGTCGACATCATAGGTGCCCTTCCTAAACGCGATGAAAAGGACTACGGAAAAGGCTCCGAAGCTTTTGACATTATTTTGAGCACTGCAAAACGCCTCAATAAGATGGTTCACGTTCACGTCGATCAATTTAATGAATCGCTTGAATATGAAACCGAAGAGCTGTGCGCTAAAACCATTGAACACGGTATGCAGGGCAAAGTTGTGGCCATTCACGGTATTTCCATCGCAGCTCACTCCAGAATGTATCGCCGCCGCTTGTACGATCTGATGAAAAAAGCCGACGTCATGATGATCGCCTGCCCTACTGCTTGGATTGACACACCGCGTTCGGAAAGTATCGGCCCTGTCCATAACTCGATGACTCCTGTCGATGAGCTCGATCCTGCCGGCATCACGGTTGCCTTAGGTACGGATAACGTCTGCGACGCCATGGTGCCTTGGAATGGCGGCGATATGTGGCACGAACTGATGACGCTTGCGACCGGCTGCCGTTATGACGAAATGGAAGCCCTGGCAAAGATTGCAACGGTCAACGGACGCCGAGTCCTCGGTCTGCCGCCGCTGGAAAACACCGACTTCTCTATCCAAATCTAGGAGTGTCAGCAATGCCTACTTCTTTTATCGCTCAAGATATCATGGCTGAACACCTCCTCAGTCATAACGCCATCGTATTTCTCAAAGACAAGCCTATGCGTCTTCGCTCGGGTCTGGTCACTCCGATTTACGTTGATAACCGTATCCTTCCTTCTTATCCGGAAGCCTGGAGAGATATTGTTGAAACGATGGCATCCCGCATCGTTGAACTTAAGCTGGACTTTGACGTCATCGCCGGCGTTGAAGGCGCCGGAACTTCTCACGGCGCCGCCCTGGCTTACCGCCTCGGCGTTCCGTTCGTCACGGTTCGCCGCGCTACCAAGAGTTACGGCAACCTCAGTCGAATCGACGGTATCGACGTCAAAGGCAAAAAAGTTCTCATCATTGAGGACCATCTTTCTACCGGTCTTTCTTTATTGGATGCAGCCAAAGTACTTCGTGAAGCCGGCGCCATCGTAGAAGCCTGCTTTGCAATCACTAACTTTGATATGCCGGAGACGATGAGAAACTTTGAAAAGCATCACATCACCGCTTATCAGCTTCTTCCTTTTGCGTTCATTGTTGAAAAAGCCGAAAAATTAGGCCTTATCGACGCAAACGAGAAAGAACAAATCGATGCTTGGCTGGATACGCCCTGGACATGGGCAGCTGAGCGCGGTCTGTTTGCTCAAGCTTCTGAAAACTAATCAGTTCCCATTAACAGAAAACGGAAGGCCTCGAAACCTTCCGTTTTTCATGTGTGAACGTTTAATCCATTGAGGGACCGGAACCAACTAAAACTCGGCGTTTGCCCATACTGTTCGGTTTAGACACCACGCCTTCCTGTTCCATTTTTTCGATCAAGTTGGCGGCACGGTTATAGCCGATGTTTAGACGGCGCTGCAGGTAGGAGATAGACGGGCGATTTTCCGTCGTAACCAGCTGAACTGCCTTGTCATAAAGTTCGTTACCTTCATTGCGAGCGGAAGAAGTTTCTTCAACCTCTTCCTCTTCTTCCTCAGGTGCGTCAGTCACACCATCGACATATTCCGGCTTGCCTTGTTCCTTGAGGAACTCGGTCACACGGTAAATTTCTTCGTCCGGAACAAATGCACCGTGAATGCGCTGCAACTGAGCACTGGGCTTCATATAGAACATGTCGCCGCGACCAAGCAATTCTTCCGCACCCGGAGTATTCAGAATCGTCGTCGAGTCATAGCGGTTGGAGACCTGGAAGCTGATACGCGACGGGCAGTTAGCTTTAATCACCGGCGTGACAATATCAGCACTCGGACGCTGTGTGGCGATAATCATGTGCATGCCGGCCGCTCGGGCTTTTTGGGTCAGGCGCATGATCTGAGTCTCTACTTCCTTGCCGTAAACCATCAGCAAGTCAGCCAACTCGTCGATGATGATAATGATGTACGGGATCTCTTCCAAAGGAATCGGCGGCTGGGCATGCGGATTCATAATCGGAGTACCGGCTTCCTTCGCTTCGCGAATTCGCTGGTTGTAACCGTCAAAGTTTTTCTGTCCGGCCATCTTCAGCAGTTTGTAGCGTCGATCCATTTCGCGGACGGCCCAGGCCAGACAATGAGCCGCCTTGGCCATATCCGTAATCACCGGGGTCAAAAGATGGGGAATATCTTCGTAGGGACTGAATTCCACTTCCTTCGGATCAACCAGAATCAGCTTGAGCTTATCAGGCGGATTCTTATACAGCATCGACAGAATCATGGCGTTGATACCGACGGACTTACCGGAACCCGTAGTACCGGCGACCAATAGATGAGGAGCTTTAGCCAAGTCAATAACGACGGGGTCGCCCGCAACGCCTTTACCAAGTGCCAAGGTCAGCGGAGAAGTACTCGACTGGAAGGGGTGACTGTTGATAATTTCTTTCAGATAAATCGTCTGTACCGACTGAGAAGAATTCGGCACTTCAAGACCAATACAGTCAGCTTCCTGCATATTCTCTACAATACGAACATTGGGCTGTCCTAAGCCGCGAGCCAAGTCTTTTGCTACTTCCACGAACTTACGAGAGCGGACGCCCGGAGCCGGCTGCAGTTTGAACCGGGTAATAATCGGCCCCGGCAGAGCAGAAAGAACCTTAGCGTTAATTTTATAATTTTGAAGTATGTGTTCGATACGCTGAGAGGTCAGGTTCAATTCTTCCCTGCTGACCTGAACCGCTTCAAACGGAGGATCGTTCAGCAACGACACCGGAGGCAGGACAAACTCCTTCGGTTCTTCCGGAACTTCTTCGATCAGCCGGGCTGGCTGTTCAACGACATGATCTTCGATCGGCAGATCTTTGACACTTTCCTCTTCATCGCGGATATCTTCAATATCGAAGGGTTCTTTTTCCATCGGCGCAACGGTATTTTCGGGCGTAGGGCGGAGTGAGGCCGGTGCCAAGTCTTCCGGATCGCGCTCATAATCAATCGGTTTAAATTGATCCGGACCTTTCACCTCGTCTTCCTTATCATCAGCGAATAAAAGTTCCTCAGTTTTAATCTCTTCAGCCCGCGGCTGAACAACCGGAGCGGAAGCAGCAGGAAGCGCAGGCAGTTCGGGAGAAGGCCCTTGTCGGTCCTGAAGCGACTTCTCTCTTTCCTCCATAGAGGCTTTCGCAAAAGCGTCATCTTCTTTGCTTTGCTTAATTGAAGCCACTCTGCGGAATAAACGCTCAAAAGTTCTTCCGATTTGTTCCGCGACCGACATCCAAGAAAAACCGAAAAACACGGAAGAACAAAACAGAACTAAAACAAGAACGAAAGCCGTGGCTGCTTCTAGGCTCATCCAATAGAGGAGCTCGGATCCGATCGCGCTTCCAAGCGCTCCGCCTGTCGTGCCGGGAAGCCCTTCGGAATGAGTATGGAACCGAAGGAAGAACAGCGCACAGCAACTAAGGACCAACACACAGAAAGCCAAAATACGGAAACCCATCGGGATCGGAGAAACGGAAACTTTTTGTCCTCGCAGGCGTCTTAAGCCGCGAACCAGAAAATAAAAGAGTCCGATAACAAAGACCCAGGCGCCCCAGCCGAATAAAAGATAGAACAGATCGGCCGTCCAAGCACCCTGCACTCCGAAGAGGTTGCTGACTTGGAGCTTGGTATTGAAGCGTGAAAATCCCGGATCCGAGTAGTCATAACTTCCCAGAACAAGAGAAAGAGCGATACAAGCCGCCGCGCAAACGCAAAAGAGAACCAGACCCCAGAGTTTTCCTCCGGCGCCGACCTCGTCTTCGGAATTATTCCGAAACCGGGGGAAATTTCTATATAAGAAGGAGGTTTCTATCGAGTTGCTCATTATGTGTTAAATGGTGTTTCCGTAATTCTAGTTGTAAACCAACGCTCTATAATCGTTGGACAATTTGTGAATATTAAAGGAAGTAGAACATGACTACCAATACCGAACACAGTAAAGTTTTGATCATCGGTTCGGGCCCCGCCGGCTATACCGCCGCCGTTTATGCCGCCCGCGCTAACTTAAAACCTACTCTCATTACAGGTATGGAGCAAGGCGGTCAGCTGACAACAACGACTGAAGTCGACAACTGGCCCGGCGACCCCAAAGGCGTGATGGGTCCGGAACTTATGCAGCGCATGCTCGAACATGCTGAGCGTTTTGAAACAAGAATCGTTTTCGATGAAATTTCCGAAGCTCATCTGAACGAAAAACCGATCCGTTTGGTCGGCAACAACGGCAACTACACTTGCGACGCTCTGATTATTGCTACCGGCGCCAGCGCTAAGTATCTCGGTCTTCCCAGTGAAGAAGAATTCAAGGGCAAAGGCGTTTCCGCCTGCGCAACCTGCGACGGTTTCTTCTACCGCAACCAGGAAGTTGCCATCGTCGGCGGCGGCGACTCCGCAATTAAAGAGGCCATCTATCTTGCCGGTATCGCCTCCAAGGTTCACATGATCCACCGCCGCGACCAGTATCGCGCTGAAAAAATCATGGTAGATCGTCTTAAAGCCGTCGCAGCCGAAGGCAAGATCGTTCTCCACGAGTTCTGCACGCTGGACGAAATCCTGGGCGACAAGACCGGTGTGACCGGCGTCCGTTTGAACAACCTCAAGACGGGTGAAAAGGAAGACATTCCGGTTATGGGCGTTTTCATTGCCATCGGCCACTCCCCAAACACCAAGATGTTCGAAGACCAGCTGGAGATGAACCACGGTTACATCGTCACTAAAGGTATTGCCTCCGGCGCTGCTCAGGCCACCAACCTCCCGGGTGTCTTTGCCGCCGGCGACTGCCAGGACCAGGTTTACCGTCAAGCCATTACCAGCGCTGCTTCCGGCTGTATGGCTGCTCTGGACGCCTTAAACTATTTAGAAACAAACGGTTTGGTTGATTAACAGAAATGAATGTCGATAAAGAGTCTTTCGCTTCTCTGATGGGCTTGAAGGAACAACTGAAAGTCAAACAGGAAGAAGAAGCACGAATCGCTGCCGAAAAGGAACAAAAGCGTAAAGAGGCTGAGGCTAAAGCTCACGAGTTCGAGAATGCAATGAAAGAACTCGGAGTCAAAAAAAAAATAGGCAGGGAAGATAAAGTCTTCCACGCCATGCCGAAGCCGGCACCCATTCCTCGTCAGCGCTACGCCGACGAAAAGGCGGTGCTCGAAGACTCTTTGTCCGACAACATCAGTATCGATCACCTTCTGGATTCCGATGAACGGCTGTCTTATCGGGCACCTTCT
>ERZ1673734.2213-NODE-2213-length-11337-cov-8.069225_pt1 | contig 11337 bp, 6 predicted proteins | sample MGYA00580199_ERZ1673734 | MGnify/ENA primary metagenome ERZ1673734 (study PRJEB41218, sample SAMN15661742) | gut metagenome | host: Homo sapiens | place: Canada: London | collected 2015-08-20/2019-03-30 | study: EMG produced TPA metagenomics assembly of...
ACTGACATGCAATTCGAAGCGTTCTATCGCTCAACCGCTGCCAACGTGAAAGCCGGAGTAGCCTCGGCCGACATCGCCTTCGTGGTGAAAATCAACTAACACCTCTTAAGTGCACTGGCTCCCGTTCCAGGGGGCTGAACTGACTTAAAAGAAACAGACCAGGGTGCCTCTTTACCCTGGTCCAAGGTACTCCCTCATGTTTGTTTCAACCCTGACCCGGCGCATGCTCAGTTATGGCGTGGCGACGTTTGTGCTCTCTCTCCAGCCGTTAACCAGCCAAGCAGCCTTGAGCATCAGTGGCACTCGAGTAGTCATAAAAAGTGATCAACGTAGCGTTTCCATCATCGTGCGTAACCCCAGTAAAAAAACCTACGCAGCACAAGCCTGGGTTAATACCGAGGCTGACGACACTACCACTGCGGTGCCCTTGATCGCATCACCGCCACTGTTTCGGCTTGACCCTGGCAAAGATCAACAGGTGCAAATAAATGCCCTGCCAAACACTCTGCCATCAGATCGTGAATCGCTGTTTTACTTTAATGTCCAAGAAATACCTCAAACTAATGACACGTCTGGCAATGCCCTTAACATCGCTATACGTACTCGCATCAAGCTGTTTTATCGGCCACACACGCTTGAAGGAAGCTCGGTAGCGAAGCTTGCAGACTTGCAATGGTTTTTGCGTCAAGTGAACGGGGTTTCACAGCTAATAGTGCGCAACCCCACCCCCTATCACGTTTCCTTCGTTCGCCTGGATGTTATGGCCAACGGAAAAACACATCTTGTGAAAAACCCTGATATGTCGGCCCCGCTTAGCGAGCGGGCATTTGAACTTGAGGGGTTGAAATATCAGGAAGGCATGCAAGTGGTGTTCTCTACCATCAACGACTACGGCGCCTATACACAACCCTTGACCCTTCCCATTCAGGCGGCACGTTAAGGGGCCAGCCCCCTTAGTGCTTAATCCTCAGGAACATGCTCATGACTTGCACTCTTGAACGAGCGCTCCCTCAGGGCGTGCGCGCCGCTCCATTATTGACTGCCACGATGGCGATTATCGTGATGTTTGAACTCCCAACAGTGAGAGCGCAACCCGTCGAATTTCAATCAGGGTTCATGCGCCAGGCCAACACACAAGGTAATGAGTCCAGTGTCATGATTCTCAAGTCACTTGCACGTACTCACACGCTGCCTCCTGATCGTTACTCTGTCGCGATATTTATCAATCAACACTATTTTGCCCATCGAGAAGTGACCTTCTCATTGAGCGATGATGGTCAACGACTGACGCCCTGCCTAAATGCACAAGACTTACAAGCCATGGGCGTCAGGATGCAAACTTTTACGACACAGAACATCACTGAACAATGCATTGATTTACCGAGCCTTGTACCAGGCGCAACCAGTGAAATGGAAAGCAGCACGCTGCGGCTAGACATATCGATCCCTCACATAGCCATGCGCCGCGACGTAATCGGTTATGTATCTTCAGACCTGTGGCAAACAGGTATCAATGCAGCGTTCATCAACTATCAAGTTTCTGCTCAACAAGGCGCTGGGCGTTATATGGGTACACGCCGAAACCAGGATCTGAATGTGACCAGCGGTCTGAATGTGGGAGCGTGGCGTTTTCGCAGCAACCAATCGTTGCGTACAGATGAGGAAGGGCGACGCAAGTGGGCTAGAGCCTTTACCTACCTGCAGCGTGACCTGCCCAATACACGGGCCAACTTGACTCTGGGGGAAACATTCACCTCGGGCGATGTGTTCCGCAGCATGCCCATCAAAGGGTTGACCATCAACTCGGACATGGGAATGTTACCTGACGTATTACAGGGTTACGCACCCATCATTCGAGGTGTTGCACAGACCCGCGCCAAATTGGAAGTACTTCAAAACGGCTATCCCATTTATTCGACTTACGTCAGCCCTGGCCCCTATGCGATTGAAGACCTGAGTACCGCCGGAGGCAGCGGAGAACTCGAAATCGTCCTGACTGAAGAAGACGGCCATGTCTATCGATATACCCAGCCTTATGCCAGCATCGGCAACTTGTTACGTAAGGGTATTTGGCGTTATAGCGCCACTGTGGCGCGGTACAACGACGCTTACGATCTTGAGGACCCATTGCTATGGCAGGGTACTTTAGCGCTCGGCACGCTATGGAACTCAACGTTGTACGGCGGCGTACTGGGCAGTGAGTACTACCAGGCCGGCACATTAGGCGTGGCCAGAGACTTTGGTGCGGCGGGTGCTTTTTCACTCGATGTGACGCACTCCAATGCCGATATCGACTCTGGCGACACACACAATGTGCAAGGCATGAGTTACGCCATTAAATATGGCAAATCGTTTGCGTCACGCACCAACTTGCGTTTTGCCGGTTATCGCTATTCCACCCAAGGCTACAGAGACTTTGACGAAGCCTTGCGCCAACGCAACCAGGACGCGACGTTCTATGGCAGCCGGCGAAGTCGGCTCGAAGCGTCAGTATCACAGAATGTGGGCAAACAAAGCTCGATGAGTTTGACTGTTTCACACCAGGATTATTGGCTCAGCAACTACACACAGCGTCAGTTCCAACTTCAATTTAATACCCAATACAAAGGCATCAGTTATAACGTGTTCGCCTCTCAAGCGTTAAGCAACCAGCGCAACATGGAAACAAACCGTATCGTAGGTTTAAGTATTTCCATGCCGCTGGACTTCGGACACTCCACTTCGGCGACCTTCGACGTTCAGAAATTTGGCGACCGTTTAAGCCAGCGAGCCAGTGTAGGCGGCACTACCGATGAGAGTCGCTTAAGTTATCGGGCTTCAGTAAGCCACGATAACGTTCAACAAACTGCTTCTACCTTGGCGCTAGGTTACCAAGCACCCTTCGCCAGCGTGGGCGCAGGGCTAACAATGGGCCGTGATTACCGCAGTCTAAGCATGAACGCGAGCGGGGCTGTCCTTTTACATGGGGACGGTATCGAGTTAGGCCCTTACTTGGGTGAAACCATAGGCCTGGTCGAAGTTCCAGGCATTCCGGGAGCCGGTGTAGTCAATGCAACCGGAGTGCGCACTAACTCACGCGGTTATGCCATCGTCCCTTATCTACAGCCTTATCGTGTCAACAATGTACAGTTGCAAACAGATAACCTTGGGCCTGAAGTTGAAATTGAAAACGGTACTACCCAATTGATCCCCCGCAGAGGGGCAGTGGTAAAAGCGACATTTGCTGCACACACCGTCAAACGGTTGATCATTACCAGCCATACAGCAGACGGCACCCCCTTGCCCTTCGGTGCACGCGTGAGTGATTCAACCGGAAAAGAACATGGCATGGTTGGCCAGGCCGGCCAAATCATGCTCACCAGTGCTGAAGATACTGAAAGTTTTGAAGTCATATGGGGCGATGAAAACCATCAACGCTGCCTGCTGAATATAGACCCCTTAACAATGAAAAAAATAGATGGCTATTACCTGCAAACTTTGCAGTGTCAATAACATCATATTCCAATGCACCGGTTTAAATGAAAGTACCGCTTACCTGATCGGAGCACACATGAAGCGTTTAATGATTTTACTGACCGGCCTCGGACTTATTGGTTATAGCCAAACAGGGCTGGCAAACACCTGCTACTGGGAGGCGAATTTACTCCAAGGCCCTCAGTTATATCGTCAAGACATGGGCAGTGTTTATATTCCTCGACATGCGGAGATCGGCAGCATCATTGGAGAATTCAATAAATATGGAACCCCCACTGATGAAAACAGATCCTCATTGAGATGCACGAATGATGGCAGCGTCATTCTGGACTTCACTATTAATGCTGTGAGAGCGATCTCGCCAGTATTGCTGCCGCCCATCAATGGCGAGGACGTTAATGGTAAGGTCATTGAAACCAATATCAGCGGAGTAGGGGCATATGTACGACTGGGCTTTCCTTTTTCAGGCGGGGCGACTAACGCTTTTACACCGATGGGCCCGCCTGTCATACCTTTTACAGCCATTCACAACCAACGAATGTCAGTCGAGTTCAGCCTGAGCAGACTGAGTTCTCGAGTCACACTGATCAAGACGGGCGACATTACTCCAGGCCCACAACCTTTGGATGGCGGCACATTGGCAACTTCGAGCCTCACAGGGGTCGGAAAAGGTTTTGATTTTGGGATTTCCGGCACCGTCATTCAAGCGCAATGCAGTGTCTCAGCCACGGCGGTGAGTGCAGACCCTGTCGACCTTAAAGAATGGAATATCGCTGATTTCAAAGGGCCTGATACCGGCACAACCCCTGTTCCTTTTTCCATTGCCCTGGAAAATTGTGTTGCTGACCCTACGAACAATAATATCGCCACCGCCCATATACGGCTCGATGGTGCTAAAGATTCAGTTCCTATTGATTCAGCAAAAGGTCTATTTAGCCTCAGCGCTGATTCAGATGCGCGGGGTATCGGAATACAAGTGCTCACCCGTGATGGCATAACACCTTTTGAGCTCGAAAAAGAAATCCCCGTTTTGGCTATCACCCCTGGCAATGTGGTACTGGATTTTAAAGCGCGGCTTTATCAGACAGGTCCCACATCAGCCATAGAGCCCGGTACAGCAAAAGGCGCATTGGCCTTTACCATTACCTACAAATAAGAAACGGCCTCAAGCGGGGCCGTTAAAAGGCAGTATTACGTGATGAGTTGAAGCTTTGATCGTGGACTGCCCTCTTCCGTCGTCCAGGTTTCTTTACCATCAAAACTGAAACGGGTAATGATTGTAAGCTCACTGGGTACTTTAAAAGGCATTATATCTGCCTTAACAATCAAGTCAGTTATATACTCTTCATCAATCCACTGTTGAGTGACTTCAAAATCAGTCAATATCGGAAACGTAATATCCGCAAGCCCTGGAGTGGCCGACACACCTCTCCCATAAATATTCACATACTGCCCAGGCATAATCAAAAACCAACGCGTCAACAATCTAACCACCAAGCCAGCATCCGGAAATCTTGACGCGCTCACTTGCGTGACATCACAGTAACCATACTGCATCGAGTCACGAGGTATCATGCCCATATCGACTGTCAAGCGCTCTGAAGGTAGTACCTTTCCTGTAACAGTCTTTACCTCATATTTAACTGTGATCGATTTACCCATGTGTTGAGGTACATAATCTTTACCGACATTCAACTTTCTGTCTGCGGGCACACTTGAAAATTCACCCAAAAAGTATCCAACCTTACCTGCCACACCCCATGACACCCTTACTTCTTCCCCTTCATACAAAACAACTGAGGCGGGTATCTCAACCGTAATGCCTTGACCTGCATTAAAAGGATCTAGCTTACTGATAGAGCCCGAACCACTGGCCTGAGTCACTTTTGGAAAGGGCAAATCACGAGGAATGGGAGAGACCTCCACGAGCAATTCAATACGCTGCGAAGCCAGGCTCAAGTTACCGGCACGGTCCTGGATTTGATAGTGAGCATAGCGCCGGCCGTCGCCACTGTCGCGAAAGACCTGCCCCTCATAAACGAGCGCAGGTAATGGATCAACAGCTGTATCTATGTTCAGTGTTAACTCATCAACATAGTGCTCGTCGCTCTGGCTATCACTTAAATACCAGCGAATGATATCTCCAGGCATGGGTGCTATATAAGGTGGAACTTCACTCGTCACCTGATCGTGATTTTCTTCGCGTTCGAGATAACCAGCTGTTACGCCATCCTCAATAATTTCTGCCGGAAAAAGCAACTGAGTATTACCAGCATTTAAAATAGGGGCTATCGTATCGATGGTGACCTCAATGGGCGGAACATTTTGGAAATCTATTTCGTTCCACGCCTTAAACCGGTAGAACAGTTGATGCACTCCATTAGTAAGCACAGAACTAGGTATTAACAAAGTTCGCTCAGCATCTGAAGTTTGCCCCGTTACTTTTAGAGCGTCAACTTTACCACCCCTCCACATCAATTCAACCTCGTCGAATTTATCCAAGTGAGGTGAAGCATTTCCCCATTGAGGAATTAAGACACGCACGGCGCTTGCTAACGCCGCAACGGGTACCAAATTATTCTGCCCTCCCTCAATATCAGGAAGCGCATCCAGGACCTCCGGTGGCTCCAGCGCTAAATATGCTGGCATATGATTATTGCAAAAAGAGTTTGACATTGTGCTATCTCCAGTCGGAATCAGGCACACGTCACCAGCAGCGGTGATAACACAACACTGCCGGCGTGTTGAAGAGTGCTATTTACCAGCTATAGCGCAGCCCAACATTAGCGCCCCAAGGTTGCTCAATTTTGTCACCGTTACTGTAATCAAAATCGGCATGCAGGCTTAATCGATCCGAGACCGACATCGCAATACCTGCGCCCAGCTCACCACGCGAACCTGATAGATCATTATTAAATACATCGTTATTTACTTTAACTTCGTTACTTTTGGCAAATTCATGAACATAAGCAACGCGGACATAAGGTTGTATAACTTTCCCGTCACCTAGATTGAAATCTCTCCCTGCGGTGGCACCAAGCTTACCCAGCAGAGAGCGCGTCCGATCACCCTCGACACTCAAACCATTATCAAGGTCATAACTTTTGCCTTGAATAATTACACCTGACAGCTGCGTATAAGGTTCAACAAAATAGTCATTACCCAGTTTAATATGGCGACCAAACTCCAACGATGCACCGACACCGCTGTTGTCATAGGTACCCTTGGTACGCTCACCATCGCTCAAGCTGACGGATGATTTATTTTTAAAACGGTTGAACTTGAGCACGCCATCAAAGTAAAAGCCGCTCTCGTCTATCCAAGTGGTATAAGCGCCCACATAGTAACTGTTGACTGTGCCAGATGTTCCTTGCGCCAAGTCAAGATCCGATTTGCTGTAACCGCCCATCACACCGGCCAACCAACGACCATCGGCCACGGGCAAAGGTGCATCAGCGCCAAAGGAAATGCCCTGCTGGTTTTGGGTGTAAGCCAATCCCGAACTTTCGGACACATCAAACTTATTACCATAAGCACGCATCCATAACCCGCTGCTGCCTTGATCCAGGCGAATCTCACCCATGCGGCTACGTAAACTGGTCAACTCGCCATACCAAACAGTCGGCGCTGTATTAAACAACGCTAATACTGAACGCGTACCTGGGCTGATAGTACCTGTCGACCCCAAATACCAGTCATTGCCCTCTTGCACCAAGTCATAAGAATAAGTACCGAGATCAACACGACCGTTGACCAGCGAAAACTGTGCATCACCGCTGCCTATATGCACCACATGCAACTTCGTATCGACCAGCGGATCTTGACCACTACTGCTTACCAATAAACTATGCGAGCCGCTAGCTTGGCCAGTCACCTCAAAAAAGTCTGTCTTGCCCTGAGCAAAGTCAGCATCCATTATGAAAGTGCCACTCCCCTGAAGACTGGCCACGGACAACTTGAAGAAATCATCATTCTTACCGAATTGAACCGAACCACCGTTCATCGACAAATTACTTACTTGACCAATATTGTCACCGACCATAATCCATTGACCTTGACTGTTAAGTAACAAGTTTGAAACATGTGTCAAATTACCGGTTAATGTTGCTGAATTCTCAAGCGTCAAATGAGCGGTCGCCGTTGGTTCAGCAACCACATCACCCTCTAATTGACTGTTATTGACAGTCATATTGGCAGTCGACGCACCGTTAACTTGAAGCAACACACCATTGCCGCCAACCAAGGAGGAACCACTGTTAACAAAAACATCTATGGGTGTATTGGCAAGACCAAAATCCTCAACCAAAATAGCCGCACCGGATTGCCCTTCTACTATTGTATTGTTATTAAATTCCAACCGCCCGTTTTGCGACAAGTCGTTATTCGGTACAACCCAAACGCCATTCGCCCCCCCCGTAATTCTGCTGTCAGAGGCAGTGACTTGTCCGTTCGAAACTTGCAAGCCAAAACCATCTGCATTAGTGGCCGTAATACTTGTCGACGTGATATCAAGAAGCCCCAGCCCTACTGCGGCACCTGTAGAAGCACCCGTTATAGAACTCTGAGCAACACTGACGAGTTTTGGGATATCTCCTGGAGAACTATTGATCAGCAGACCGGTTCTGGCACTAGACACCGTGCTATCGGTGATCGTCGCCTTGCTATTGGTCACCGTAATCCCTGCTGCACTACCTTGAGCTTGTACCGTTGACCCCGCGAGGATTAGCTCTGACTGGGAGGTGACGCTAATTTCATGTGTCTGAGCGCCTGTGGCGGTGAGCTTAGCCGCATTGATAAGTTGATAATCATCAGGAGCCCAAGTACCGTTAATCGTAGCCTCTCTATTATCTATAACAAGAGCTACGGCCATAGGGCTTGTCAACAACAAAGGAACCAGCCCCAACATACACAGCTGACTCGACTGCAATGGAGATTTATGAAAATGCTTTTTTTTCATGCTTATTACCGCCTAAGGAAAAGTCTTACTTCAAAAAGGTTTAGTGCCAGTCACCTGAACACTGCAAAAAGGGAATGAGCCTACAGCCCTATCCGATTTTTTTATGTAGGGCATTTCCTAACATTTGCAGGAAACGCCCTACATGCCCGCTCGACTGAAGACTTCTCCTACACCTAAAATATAAGCTGCTTAGTCATGTTTTATAGGACGTGGTGGCGGAATTTCACATGAATCAGGTGAGCCCCCTCGCCCCATAGCGATCATGATGGCCGAGGAATTTGAAGGCACAGGCTCCCCAAGAATTACAATCTGGTACTGGGCACGGCCATAACCATACTGCTCGGCCTCCCCCCCATAAGTGGGCTTCAAATGTTTTTCGTAAGGGATAAACCACAGAATACCGTCTTGCTCATCTTCTTTGCTAACAGGATATTTAGTCATAATCAAAGAAGTGCCCGGTATTTCGGTTAAACCATCACTATAATAGCTACGCCAAGCCAAGCTCAGATCCACCCCCTCTTTCAAATACTCAGACGGCGGAATCAATACATTAACCCCCCACTCACCCGCCACTTCAATTAGCCCACTGCAGACGTACATACCAATGCCACCCGTCTCATATTGCGCCTCGTCCAATACAATTTTAACCGCCTGAACATTCACTTTGCTGTTCAAGGAAAACTGAGGATTTTTTGACCCCGGAACGGCGATTGTGTAATAAACAGGCAATTCTAAATTGATAGGGTTAGGCGAAATATCATTCCACGGAACAACAAACTCTATCTCTTGATTTGCAGATTCGCTGCCCGTAACCGTATACGGATCTGAGCTAAGTGCCACACCGTTCCAAAACACTGTCAAGACATCGCCTACCTTTGGCGAGTCATATAGATTAATTTTAGCGGTTGCATCCTTGCCTTCGTCACTTGCCACCAGTGCATCTTTTATATTAGATGCCCCCCACACACTCACGGCTGTTAGAGTTCGATTAACCGGATCAGGCTCATCTGGATTCTCCGGCCCGGCATATGCAAAGTTGGCCTGTATGTCAATGGCACTTGATGAAATAGGGTGAACGCCTCGTAACACCTCATATTTCACGGAAACTTTCTGATCCCCACCCTCGGTGAAATCATAGAGCCCCTTCATCAACGACCAAGGCACTGGTACTTTAAGATCAAATGGCAATAACTGAGATATTGTAATCGGCGCTGTCCGCTCGCCCCCCCAATCAATCACAATACTGTCGTTTTCTTCATAATCCAAAAAGGGCGCAACATGAACTTTAACCCCATCAAAAGCATCTTGACGGGTAATACCGTCGACGTCTGCCTGAGGCACAGTCGGTGGCTGTAATGAGTTAGGCAGCTCACCTAACGCCACAACCACTTCGGTAGGGAATGTCAATTTACTTTCGTTGCCTGCCTTATCTATCAGCACACACAATACATAGTGCAAACCTGAGCCTAACGCTCTCAATTTAGCCTCAGGGATAGTAATTAATCGATCATCTGGCAACAGGCCAAAATAATCCAAATCCGCTGCATCAGGCAAGTTATCCACAATTTCATCCAACCAAGCAACGGCAGCCCTCACCTCCAGAGGTCGAAGTTCCGAGAAGTCAGGTATTTCACAAATGACGCCATTATCCCTGGCCAGCGAGGCATCTGTGATCAGCGTTTCACTCACCGCCACTCGAGGCTCATTATCAACAAACACCGGCCCCAGACGATCAATCAAAATAGCCGTATCTTCAGATTGACTGGGTGATGTATTCCACAATTCAAGGCGGTATCTAAACTTAAAACCTCCTGTGCGATTTTGAAAATAGCGATACGGGATGACTCGCTTCAGTGGAAAATCCGACACAGGAACACTGGACGGTATTTCTTCCATCTCAGAAACTGGAATGTAGGTATTCTCACCCTCTGGCAGCCACTCCAAAAATAAATAATCAGGTCGAGGAGTGGTAGACCTGTTAGACCACAGCGGAATTTCCACATCTAAATCTTTCAAAGAGTCGACAGCTAAAATAAGCCCATCTGTATCCCCAGGAATTATCTGAACGACCGTGGGTTTAGGATCTATAAATGACGCCCCAGAATTACCTGATGCTGGTTTAAATGTTGTTTGTTTATAACCTCTGAATTTACTCGACATCGCATCGCACTCCAACCAGAAAATAAACAATCCACCCCGCAATCACGTGCTTACACATAATCCCAGGATTTAAAAAACCCAATGTGCCTGCTCACATAGGCCAGCGCCACACTCATGACTGCCCTGATTTAACACCCAATCAAATAGGATGAATACTGTCAGAAGTAACAGGTACAGAAAGCTTTTTGGGGTCTGTTAGAGACCGTAAAAAGATAAATACCAAAATACATTCAGCATCGCCTCGTACGGAAAGGCATCATAAATCAAAGCCTTAACTGATCCGCCCCATTTAAATAAACCTCTAATTCCTTTCTTTAAACTATCCGCACACCGTCTCGCTAATTGCGACGTTGCTGATCCCTGACAATCAAAATTTTTGTTGCGTTGTCCATGGGCCATTTGGTCACGATGGCCCGCGCCTATATCGACAAATCGCTGAAAGGTCTGACAACGCACTGACGCAGCACGCGCCTGAGTGCAAGCAGGCGCGTTTACCCCGCTCCCCCATCTTTGTCCGTAGCAGTTGACGAGCCTTGCGAGGCTCGTCAACTGCTACGTAATACCCAAAAACCCCACCAACGCCGCACGCTGGGCCAATGCATCCTTGCGCCCCAATTCAATCAACTCGCTGCAATAGCCCGCCTCGAACAACAAATAACTCAGTACACCCGCACCGCTGGTTTTGGTCGCTCCCGGCCCGCGCAAAAACAGGCGCAGGGCAGCGGGCAGTTCGTGGCGGTGGCGGG
>ERZ1673734.2223-NODE-2223-length-11289-cov-5.739274_pt1 | contig 11289 bp, 10 predicted proteins | sample MGYA00580199_ERZ1673734 | MGnify/ENA primary metagenome ERZ1673734 (study PRJEB41218, sample SAMN15661742) | gut metagenome | host: Homo sapiens | place: Canada: London | collected 2015-08-20/2019-03-30 | study: EMG produced TPA metagenomics assembly of...
GTATGGGCGCATTTCTGCCCGTCAAAACCGTGTCTGCCCTTGTCAACTGATGGTATCCGCAGGTCAGCACACTGGAGGCGTATGTGGTCTATAAGCCCCATTACGCCTGCCTGTGCCAGAAGGGCGAGCGCCGCTTTTTCCGCATACTGGATGCGGAGATCAAGGATCGCAACATTATGCTGGACATTAAATTTCGAGAGCTTACCTTCATGGACAAGGACGCCGCGAATGACCGGATCGATCCGGCCCTCTTTTTCCCCGAGAATTCTCCGGCGGCAGATGAGCTGTAAGGCTGCAAAACCGGCCGATGCCGATCGGCCGGAGCGTGCGCCCATTTTCCGTAATAGGATAAAAAGATAACAGAAGACAAAGAAAGCTGCAAAATCACCGGCAAGGTGATTTTGCAGCTTTTTTCTGATGTGCGTTCAATGAAGATAAGCGTATCCCGCAGGCATTTATCGCCCCGTCCCGCTCTCGGCCGCGGCACCCGTGCTGCGCTCTTTTTCGTAATTCAGAAGCTGTACGGCCTCACACGCGGATGTCTCCATCGGCGCCCTGCACCTGACGCAGCAGCGGCGCACAGGCATCCAGAAACTGCCGCACCTGCTGGGGGCAGCGTCCGATGTAGCGCTGCGGCTCCATCAGCTGCTCCAGCTCCCCGCGGCTCAGGCCGAAGGCAGGATCCCCCGCCAGACGGTCCAGCAGATCGCAGGGCAGGCCCTCCTTCATGCGGGCCGTGGCGGCCATGGAGTGCCGCCGGATGATCTCGTGCAGCTGCTGGCGGTCGCCGCCGCGCTTCACCGCCTCCATCATCAGGTCCTCCGTGGCCAGAAACGGCAGGTACTCCCGCAGGGTGCGGTCCACGATGGCCTCGTTGACGTGCAGACCCGCCGTTACGTTCTGGCACAGGCGCAGTACCGCGTCGGCGCACAGGAAGCCCTCCGGCAGCGCGATGCGGCGGTTGGCGGAATCGTCCAGTGTCCGCTCCATCCACTGCACGCTGGCGGTCATGGGTGCGTTCATGGCATCGGCCATCAGATAGCGGCTCAGGGAACATATGCGCTCACAGCGCATGGGATTGCGCTTATACGCCATGGCCGACGAGCCGATCTGATCCGCTTCAAAGGGCTCCTCCAGCTGGCGGTCGTGCTGCAGCAGGCGGATGTCATTGGCCATGCGGTAGGCACTCTGGGCGATACCGCTGAGACAGGAGAGGATGCGGCTGTCCACCTTACGGGGATAGGTCTGGCCGCACACCGGAAAGCACTCTTTGAAGCCGAAGCTGGCGGCCAGACGGCGGTTCATCTCATCGATCTTGGCCTCTCCGCCGTCAAACAGGTCCATAAAGCTGGCCTCGGTGCCCGTGGTGCCGCGGCAGCCCAGGAATTTCAGCGTGGACAGCACGTGGTCCAGCTCCTCCACGTCCGCCAGCAGGTCCTGCATCCACAGCGTGGCCCGCTTGCCCACGGTGACGGGCTGCGCCGGCTGATAGTGGGTGTAGCCCAATGTCGGCGTGGCGGCGTATTTTTCCGCGAAGGCCGCCAGATTCGCCAGCACCGCCAGCAGCTGTCTCCGCAGATAGACCAGTCCGTCCCGGTACAGGATCAGGTCGGCGTTATCCGTGACGTAGCAGCTGGTGGCGCCCAGATGGATGATGCCCGCCGCCGATGGGGCCGCCTTGCCGTAGGCGTACACGTGGGCCATCACGTCGTGGCGCACCTCCCGCTCCCGCTGGGCGGCGATATCGTAGTCGATGTCGGTGATGTGGGCCTCCAGCTCCGCGGCCTGCGCCTCTGTGATGGGGAGCCCCAGCTCGTGCTGCACGCGGGCCAGCGCCGCCCACAGCCGCCGCCAGGTCTGGTAGCGGCTGTCGTCCGAGAACAGCCGCAGCATATAGTCCGAGGCGTAGCGGGACGCCAGAGGGGACTGGTAGGTGTCATGGGCCATGGTATCCCTCCTTATTTTATCTGACGATCAGGCTCTCCCGCTCGGCGCCCACGGAGACGTAGCCGATATGGCAGCCGATGGCCTGCTCCACATATTCCACATAGTCCCGGGCCGCCGCAGGCATGTCCTCCCAGGTCCGCACACCGGAGATGTCGCAGCACCAGCCGGGGCGGTACTCCATCACGGGCTTGGCCTTCGCCAGCACAGAGGGGAAGGGGAACTCGCGGGTGATCTCCCCGTCGATCTCATAGGCGGCGCAGACGGGGATCTCCTTCATATAGCTGAGGATGTCCAGCTTGGTCAGAGCGATGTTGGTGGCGCCCTGTACCTCCACGCCGTAGCGGGTGGCTACCAAATCGATGGGGCCCACGCGGCGGGGGCGTCCGGTCTTGGCACCGAACTCCGCGCCGGCCTGACGCAGCTCATCTGCCTCGGGGCCGAACCACTCGCAGGTGAACGGGCCCTCGCCCACGCAGGAGGAGTAGGCTTTCACCACGCCTACCACCTCATCGATTTTGGCGGTAGGCAGCCCCGCGCCAATGGGGCCGTAAGCGGCGATGGTGTTGGAGGACGTGGTATAGGGGTAGATGCCGTAGTCCAGGTCACGCAGCGCACCCAGCTGACCCTCAAACAGGATGGACTTGCCCTCCGCCTGGGCCTGCCGCAGATAGCGGCCTGTGTCCGTCACATAGGGACGCACCTGCTGGGCGTAGGTGTCCAGCCAGGCGGTCATCTCCTCCATGGTATAGCCCTTGGCGCCGTAGACCTTCTGCAGGATCAGGTTCTTCCATTCCAGCAGATCCTGAAGGTGGGCCTTCAGGTGCTCCGGATACAGCAGCTCACCTGCCTGGATGGTCTTTTTCTGGTATTTATCAGAGTAGAACGGCGCGATGCCCTGTTTGGTGGAGCCGTATTGCTTGTCCTTCAGCCGCGCCTCCTCCAGCGCGTCCAGCTCCCGATGCCACGGCAGCAGCAGCGACGCACGGTGGCTGACCAGCAGGTTTTCCGGCGAGATGCCGACGCCCGCCGCGCGGATGGACTCCATCTCCGACACCAGATTCTCACAGTCCAGCGCCACGCCGTTGCCCAGAATGTTCATCACACCGGCGCGGAAGATGCCGGAGGGCAGCAGGTGCAGGGCAAATTTGCCCATATCGTTGATGACGGTGTGTCCGGCGTTGCCGCCTCCCTGATACCGCACCACCACATCGTACTGTCCCGTCAGGTAGTCCACCATCCGGCCTTTTCCTTCGTCACCCCAGTTGATGCCTACGATCGCACAATTTGCCATGTCTGTATACCCTCCTGTTCTGCGTGTTTTCGTGTGTTTTTCGATACGTTTTTTCAAACGACAGTCCATTATACACACCGCGGCAGAGTAAGGGAAGTATGGATTTTATATGTGATGCATAAGCGCAGGTGATGAAAGCCGCTGCCTGCCCCTGCTCCTGAAAAGCGGCGGGGCGGGGAATGTGCAGGCATGCCAGATATTTTCCGCGGATATATATGCAATTTGTGCACAGTTACAAAAGCATTAAAATAGCGGATTTTCTCTTTACAAATTTGAAGAAGGGTGTATAATCATCCACATAAATTTGAATATAAAGAATATTTATTCTCCAAGTATACAAAGGCGGTGAGCGGGCATGGGAGAGAATATCATCGAGATCGCGGGCCTGCGCAAGAGCTTTGACCACGTGGAGGTGGTCAAGGGCGTGGACATGCAGGTTCATCAGGGAGAGTTCCTGACGCTGCTGGGGCCCTCCGGCTGCGGTAAGACCACCACGCTGCGGATGATCGCGGGGTTTGAGGAGGCAGACAGCGGACACATCACCATCGACGGACAGGAGGTCACTGCGCTGCCGCCCTACAAGCGGGCAGTCAACACGGTGTTTCAGAGCTACGCGCTGTTCCCGCTGATGGATGTCTATGACAACGTGGCCTACGGACTGACAGTGAAGCGGCTGCCCAAGGCGGAGATACGGGAAAAGGTGACGCAGGCGCTGCGCACCGTGCAGCTGGAGGGCTTCGAAAAGCGGCGGGTCAGTCAGATGTCGGGCGGCCAGTGCCAGCGCGTGGCCATTGCCCGAGCGCTGGTGAACGGACCGAAGGTGCTGCTGCTGGACGAGCCGCTGGGGGCGCTGGATCTGAAGCTGCGCAAGCAGATGCAGCTGGAGCTGAAGCGGCTGCAGAAGCAGCTGGGCATCACCTTTATTTATGTGACCCACGACCAGGAGGAGGCCATGACCATGTCCGACCGCATCGCCGTCATGTGCGCCGGCGAGATCCAGCAGATCGGCACGCCCTCCGAGATCTACAACGCACCGGCCACCCGCTTCGTGGCGGATTTCATCGGCGAATCCAACATCCTGCCGGCCACCGCCTCGGCGGTCCGGGGCGATACCTGCGTCTACACCACGCCTATGGGGCAGGTGCTGGGCGCGGCGGCCCAAGTGCCGGAGGGCGAGACGGTGTACCTCTGCGTCCGGCCGGAGGCTGTCTGCACATCTGCGGAGCCGGTATCCGGCTTCGGCATACAGATCACGGTGACGGACAACATCTGCACCGGCAATCTCATCAAGTCCATCGGCGTGGATGCGGACGGCCATGAGCTGCGCTTCTCCCGCCTGGCGGGCGCGGACGGCTTCTCCTGCGGCGAGACGCTGTACCCCTACTGGGACAGCGCCGCCTGCACGGTCATGCGGAAGTAGGCGGCGCCATGAAGAAAAAAGGAACGAGACTGGCCGTGCTGGCCAGCGTAGGGCCCTACGCCGCAGAGACGCTGCTTCTGGTGGTGCTTCCGCTGCTGTATGTGTGCCTGATGAGCATCATGACGCGGCCGTCCTATGGCGGCGTGGAGTTCACGGTATCCTTCAACGGATACAGGGCCCTGTTTGAAAAGGCGTATCTGGTGGCTATCTGGAACAGTGTGCGGATGTCGCTGGTGTCCACGGTCATCATCCTGCTGGTGTCCTATCCCATGGCCTACATGCTCTCGCGGTGCAGCCGCCGCGTGGCGTCCAACCTCATCATCCTGATGATGATCCCGTACTTCACCAACAGCCTGATCCGGCTGTACAGCTACATTACCCTGTTCAACACGAAGGGCATCCTCACCGGTATTCTGGCCAGACTGGGGATGACGTGGAGCGCCGATTTTCTGTACAGCGAAAGCGCCGTGGTGCTGGGGCTGGTGTACGTCTGCATCCCCTATGCGGTGCTGCCCATGTACTCGTCCATCGAGCGGCTGGACAAGGCGCTGCTGGAGGCGTCCTATGATCTGGGGGCGGGGCGTGTCAAAACGTTTTTCAGGATCACGCTGCCCATGACCATGCCCGGTGTGTACGCCGCGGCCATCATCTCCTTTGTGCCGTCCATCGGAAACTACTTCGTGGCGGACGTGCTGGGCGGCAGCAAGACGCTGCTGATCGGAAACCTCATCAAGGATCAGTTCATGTCCTCCCGCAACTGGCCGCTGGGCAGCGCGCTGTCGGTGTTCCTGATCGCGGGCACCATGATCTTGGTATATCTGTACGCCCGCGTCAGCAGGGCCGACGTGATGGAGGGGGGCCTATGAACCGCGTGAAAAAGAAAAGCATCGGCGATAAGCTGGGCGTGATATACGCGGTGCTGCTGTTCGCCTTTATCTACATCCCCACCGTGATCATGGTGGTGTATTCCTTCAACCGGCAGCCCAGCAACAAGTGGTGGACGGGCTTCACCACCGAGTGGTACGGCAAGCTGTTCCGGGACGCGCAGCTGTGGCAGTCCTTCGGTCTTTCGCTGAAGATCTCGCTGCTGTCCACGCTGATCGTGGTGATCATCGGCACGCTGGGCGCCATGGGCCTGACACGCTACCGGTTCTTCGGACGGAACGCCCTGACCTATTCGGTGTACCTGCCCATGATCGTCCCGGGTGTGGTGTTCGCGGTGCCTCTGATGGCGCTGCTGGTGCTCATGGGCCTGAAAAAGGGCTTCTGGGCCGTGGTGCTGGGAAACGTGATTTTGATGCTGCCCTATATGATCCTGACGGTGCGGACCCGCTTTCTGGGACTGGACCGCTCGGTGGAGGAGGCCAGCATGGATCTGGGCGCCAGCGGAGTAGAGACGTTCTTCCGCATCACGCTGCCGTCTATCGCCCCGGGCATCTTCACCGGCGCACTGCTGAGCTTTGCGCTGACGCTGGACGACGTGGTCATGGCGGACTTCCTGGCCGGACCCAACTGCCTCACGTTCCCCATGAAGATCTACAACTCCATCCGCAAGGGCGTTTCACCGGAGATCAACGCGCTGGAGACGATCATATCCGGCCTGATTTTTCTGGGAGTTGCCGTCTATCTGCTGCTGAAGGGCAGGCAGGACCGCGCTGCCGCAAAAATAGAACCATTCCATCAAACACAAACAGAGAATTAGGAGAAAGGAGCTCACAAACATGAAGAAGAAACTTTTGGCCGCGCTGCTGGCCCTGGGAGTGCTGGCCTCCCTCACCGCCTGCGGCGGGAAGCAGAAGACCCAGCAGGATGCCGCTGCCGACGGCGACACCGGCTACGCTGATTCCATCAACATTCTGGTCTACCCCGACTATGTGTCCGAGGATGTGCTGGCCGCCTTTGAACAGGAGTACGGCATTCAGGTGAACGTCACCTACCTGTCCTATGAGGAGGACAACATCACCCGCGTGGAGACCGGCGACGACTTCGACATCATCAACCCCTGCCAGGAAACGGTACACCAGATGCTGCAGGAAAACCTGCTGCAGAAGATCGACAAGAGCAAGATCCCCAATCTGGCCAACCTGTACGACGAATTCAACACCTATGACTACCCCGGCGAGGAGGATTACAGCGTTCCCTACATGTGCGGCGCCATGTCCATCATCGTGAACAAGGATACCTGCCCCATCGAGATCACCAAGTGGTCTGATCTGGCGGACCCCGCCCTGAAGGGGCAGATCGTCTCCACAGACATCGACCGCCGGTTCGTGGCCACCACGCTGGCGGAGAATGGCTTTGACCCCAACAGCGAGAACCAGGCGGATCTGGACGCCGTGTTCGATTGGCTGTGCCAGTTCAACAGCAACGTGAAGGTCTATGACAACGGCGCGCCCCGTACCTCTCTGGAAAACGGCGACTGCAGCGTGGCCTTCACCTATACCACCGACTATGTGCTGGTCAAGCAGGAGGACCCCGATGGCAATTATGAGCTGATTACCCTGCCCGACGGCTGGTACTCCAGAGGCGAGTGGATGCTGGCCATTCCGGCCTCCAGCACCAAGGCCGAGGAGGCTGAGCTGCTCATCAACTATATCCACGACGCCAAGAACTACGCCGACAATGTCATGAAGTACCCCGGCGTGCCGGTGAACGAGGCCTGCATCGACTACCTGACCGACGAGTACAAGGAGCTGTTCAAGGCGTTTGACATCCCCGAGAGCGCGAATTTCTTCACACTGTCCTCTCTGTCCTCCGAGAGCCTGGAGATGTACGACCTGTTCATCTCCAACGTGATGGCCAGCTCCAACAGCTGATAGGAGTGCTGCATCATGAAAAAGATCAGGATCACCGTCATGCGCATGGCGTCCTATCCGGACCTGTCCGCCGCGTATGAAAACCCGCTGGAGCATGCCTGCGATATGCAGCTGGGGCAGGTGTTCATTGCGGACGGCTGGCGCCAGCCGGAGGGGATGTGCGACAGCGCCTGGTCCAGCATCTCACCCTTCGTGATGACGCTGGCCTACGGCGGGAGCGATATCTATAAGGGGTGGATGAAGAACAAGAAAAGCGCCATGGTGTCCTGCAACGACGGGTTCCGTCCCGTGAGCTTCTACATCGAGGCGCTGGAGGAAGAGGCCTCCGACTGGTTCTGACGCGGGACGTCTCCGCCTGCAAAACAAAAAAGGTCCCCCTGCTTTCCCTGTCAGCGAAAGCAGGGGGACCATTGCGCTGTCATTGCCCCATACGGCCCGCCTGCATCGCACAGAGCCGGCGGCGGGAGGGGAGAAATTTTTGTGTAGATGGGAAAAGTGCGGATGTCCTCTTGACGGGGAGAAAAAAATAGCATACAATTCACCTATATTTCAGCAGGAGGTGTGCTGCCATGGCTCGCTGCGCGATGCGTTCCGGTAATGCCGTGGTGAAGTGCGCCCATTCTGCCCCTGCGCAGACTGATTTCGGCTTTACGTGCAGCGTGCCCTTTGGCGCGCTGCACTTTTTTGGCTTTTTTGCCCTTACCGGCAAGGAAATGCCTCTGGGAGCCTGTGTCTGAACGTGCGGTAGAAAACCGGCATATTCGCGTCTTGAACGGCCTTCCGGACAGGAGGACCGATTTTTTTGTGCTAGGAAAGGTTGTACAACAATGAGTGAGCTGGATCAGATCAGAGAGAATATCAACAGCATTGACGAGCAAATGGCGCAGCTGTTCCAGAAGCGCATGGAGATGAGCGCCCGGGTGGCGGATTTCAAGAAGGAGCGGGGACTGTCCATTCGGGACGCCGAGCGGGAGCGGGAGCTGATCGACCGCAACCGCAGGAGCATCCGGGATCCGGCGGTGGCCGCGTACTACGTGCAGTTCCTGCGGGGCATCCTGGACCTGTCCTGCGCCTACCAGAGCAAGCTGCTCAACGGTATGAAGGTGGCGTACAGCGGCGTGAAGGGGGCCTACGGCTATCTGGCGGCGCGGCGCATGTTTCCGGAGGCGCAGCTCGTCGCCTACCCCGACTTTGCCGCGGCCCACAGGGCGGTGGAGCTGGGAGAGGCGGACAGCGTGGTGCTGCCGCTGGAGAACAGCTATGCCGGCGAGGTAGGCGCCGTGATGGACCTGCTGTTCTCCGGCGAGCTGTATATCAACCAGGTGCTGGACATGGAGATCGACCACAGCCTGCTGGGCGTGGAGGGGGCTGCGGCGGACACGGTCAGGACCGTGGTCAGCCATCCCCAGGCGCTGCGGCAGTGCGATGACTACATTCGGAGCCACGGCTATGCGGCGGAGCCCTACTCCAACACAGCGGCGGCCGCGGAATATGTGCGCCGGGCCAATGACCCCGCACTGGCGGCCATCGCCTCCGAGGACGCGGCGGAGGTGTTCGGCCTGCGGGTGCTGGAGCGGGGCATCAACACCATGCGTGCTAATACCACTCGCTTTGCCGCGCTGTCCCGTATCCAGAACCAGCCGGAGACCACCAAAAAGCGGGAGGACGAGAACTTTGTGCTGGTGTTCACCGTGCAGAACGACGCCGGCTCGCTGGCGCAGACGCTGAACATCATCGGCGCCCACGGCTACAACATGCGTACCCTGCGGAGCCGCCCCATGAAGGGGCTTTCGTGGAAGTACTTCTTCTACGTGGAGGCCGAGGGCTGCATCAACAACACCAATGGCCGCGAGATGCTGCAGGAGCTGTCCGCCACCTGCGCCAAGCTCCGGCTGGTGGGCGCGTACTACGCCAACAACATCTGAGGAGAGAAGCCATGGTCATTTCCGTTTCACTGGGAGCGCAGAGCTATCCCATCCTGCTGGAGGCAGGCGCACTGGCCCGGGCGGGGCAGCATTTGTCCCTGGCCCGACGGGTGCTGGTGGTGACTGACAGCGGCGTGCCGCAGGAGTACGCCCGGACGGTGGCGGGCGCGTGCCGTCAGGTCCGCATCTGCACGCTCCCCGCCGGAGAGAACAGCAAAAATATGGACAATTACCAGCGCCTCCTGCGGGAGATGCTGGCCCTGGGCATGGATCGCGGCGACTGCGTGGCCGCCGTGGGCGGCGGCATGGCGGGGGATCTGGCGGGCTTCGCCGCCGCCACCTACATGCGGGGCGTGGATTTCTACAACGTGCCCACCACGCTGCTGGCGCAGGTGGACTCCTCCGTCGGCGGCAAGACCGCCATCGACATGGACGGCGTGAAGAACATCGTGGGCGCGTTCCACCAGCCCCGTGCCGTGCTGATCGACACGGACACCCTCCGTTCGCTGCCGCCGCGGCAGATGGCCGCGGGACTGGCCGAGAGCGTGAAGATGGCCGTGACCTGCGATGCGGCGCTGCTGGCGCTGATCGAGAACAGCGCCGACCTGACGGCGGACCTGCCGGAGATCATCGCACGCTCTCTGGCCATCAAGGCGCGAGTGGTGGAGCAGGACCCCACGGAGCAGGGGCTGCGCCGCGTGCTGAATTTCGGGCACACCATCGGCCACGCCATTGAAAGCTGTGCGGGAGGGGAGCTCCTCCATGGCGAGTGCGTGGCGCTGGGTATGCTGCCCATGTGTGCGCCGGCGCTGCGGCATCGGCTGGCGGGCATCCTGCGGAAGTGCGGCCTGCCTGCGACCTGCGGCTTTACGGCCCGGCAGCTGCTGCCATACCTGCGGCACGACAAAAAGGCCGCCTCCGGCGAGATCTGCATCGTGCTGGCGGATGAGGCGGGCACATTCCGCATGGAAAAAGAGACGCCGGAGGAGATACTCCGGCGCTGGGAGGGAGCAGAGACATGAAAAATACCTTTGGACAGGCGGTAACGCTGACCATTTTCGGGGAGAGTCACGGCCCTGCCGTGGGCGTGGTGCTGGACGGTCTGGCCCCGGGACTGCCGGTGGACGAGGAGCGCATCCGCCGCCAGCTGGCTCGCCGCCGTCCCGCCACGGCGCTGGACACCCCGCGGCAGGAGCCGGATCGCTATCAGATCCTCAGCGGCGTGTTTCAGGGACGCACTACCGGAACGCCGGTGGCCATCATCATCCCCAACGAGAACGTGCGCAGCGGGGACTATGCCTATGGGCTGGCGCGGCCCTCCCACGCGGACTATGCCGCCTACTGCAAATACCACGGCTATGAGGACTGGCGGGGCGGCGGCCATTTTTCCGGCCGCGTCACCGCGCCGCTGGCGGCGGCAGGTGCCATCCTGCTGTCCGCGCTGGCAGGCGTGGGCGTCACCGTGGGCACCCACATCCTGCGCTGCGGCGATGTGTGGGACCGGCCCTTCGCGGCGGAGGCTGCATCGGACGTGGCGGCTCTGCAGGAGGCGCCGTTCCCCACCCTGACACATGAGGCGGCGCAGGCCGTGGGGGAGAGGATATTACAGGCCAGAGAGCGGCAGGACAGCGTGGGCGGCATCACCCAGACCGCCGTGTGCGGCCTGCCCGCCGGCGTGGGCGAGCCGTGGTTCGACAGCGTGGAGAGCCTTCTGAGCCACGCGGTGTTCTCCATCGGCGGCGTCAAGGGCATCGAGTTCGGCGGCGGCTTTTCCATGGCCTGCGGCAGCGGTTCGGAGGTCAACGACCCGTTCCGCATGCGGGACGGGCGGGTGGTGACGGCCACCAACCACAACGGCGGCATCAACGGCGGCATCACCAACGGCATGGA
>ERZ1673734.2238-NODE-2238-length-11227-cov-9.046903_pt1 | contig 11227 bp, 10 predicted proteins | sample MGYA00580199_ERZ1673734 | MGnify/ENA primary metagenome ERZ1673734 (study PRJEB41218, sample SAMN15661742) | gut metagenome | host: Homo sapiens | place: Canada: London | collected 2015-08-20/2019-03-30 | study: EMG produced TPA metagenomics assembly of...
CCAACATCATGGATATAGCCCTTAAAGTCCTTATCCTGCGTGATAAGCTTTGCCTCTTCTATGATTGACTCATGGCTTCTCGTCTGGATTATCCTGCCCTGATGGAAGGTCAATGCACAGAAATTACAGCCTCCAAAACAGCCTCTGTTGCTGATAAGAGAAAACTTCACCTCGCTTATAGCAGGCACTCCGCCTGCCTCCTCGTAGCTTGGATGATAAGTCCTCATATAAGGGAGTGCATAGACCTCATCCATCTCCTCCTGCGACAGCGGCTTCTGCGGTGGATTCTGCACCACAAGCGTAGAGTTATCATATGGCTCTATGAGCCTCTTTGCGCAGAAAGGATCAGTATTGCAGTACTGTATGTAAAAGCTCCTTGCAAACTCCCTCTTGTCCTCTTTTATAACATCATAGTCAGGAAGCTCAATCGCATCATATATGATATCCCTGTCCTTTGTCTTGAACACGGTACCATCTATAAACGTGATATCCTTTACATCCATACCGCTGGCAAGCGCATCCGCTATCTCGATGATGCTTCTTTCTCCCATGCCATATGAAATGAGATCCGCACCGGAATCTAAAAGAATCGAGCGCTTGACCTTATTTGACCAGTAATCATAATGTGCCATGCGCCTAAGGCTCGCCTCGATGCCGCCTATTATGATAGGGATTTTTTTATAAGTATGGCGTATCAGGTTACAGTACACAACGGTCGCATAATCAGGTCTCTTTCCCATCACGCCACCCGGTGTAAATGAATCCTTTGCTCTTCTTTTCTTTGAAACCGAATAATGGTTTACCATGGAGTCCATATTACCTGCCGAAACCAAAAAGCCAAGGCGCGGCGCTCCGAGTATGGATATAGACTCATCATCCTTCCAGTCGGGCTGTGAAATGATGCCGACCGTATAGCCATGTGCCTGCAGCAGCCTTGCAATTATTGCATGTCCAAAGGACGGATGATCCACATATGCATCACCGCAGACATACACAAAATCAAGCTGCTCAATGCCCTCATCTATCATATCCTGTTTTGAAATCGGTAAAAAACCATTACTCATATCATACCTCATAATTAAAAATTATTTTATTTGCCGGATTTTATCTGCATAAGCATATCCGTTTCAGCCTGTGTCAAAGCTCTGTAAGTCCCTGTTTTAAGGTCATCAGGCAGCTTAAGCGGTCCCATGGATATTCTCTTTAAGTAGATTACCCTCTTTCCAAGCGCCTCAAACATCCGCTTGACCTGATGGAACTTTCCTTCTGTTATTGTAAGCTCAATCTCGGATACGCTGCCACTTTTTTTAATAACAAGCTCCGCAGGCTTTGTAGGTCTTTCCTCGCCTATATCAATGCCCTCTTTAAACCTGATGATATCATCCAAAGTCACCTCACCATCAATACGTGCGTAGTAAGTCTTTGCCACGTGCTTTGAAGGACTTAAGAGCTCGTGCGAAAGTGCTCCATCATTTGTGATAAGTAAAAGCCCCTCCGTGTCTATATCAAGCCTTCCGACAGGAAACAGATCATCATGCACAGCATCCGTGATATAGTCCATGACTGTATCATGCACATTGTCACTGGTCGCAGAAACACAGCCTGAGGGCTTATTAAACAGGTAATACTCATACCTTTGATACTTAACTATTCTGCCGTTAACTGATACCTCGTCGGCATCAGTATCTACCTTTGTCTCAGGCTTTGCGGCCACCGTGCCATTTATGGCTATCTGTCCGGTCTTTATAAGCTTTTTTACCTCAGAGCGTGTGCCAAGCCCCATCTCTGATAAAAATTTATCTAATCGAATCATATTGATATTTCTCTCCACATATACTGTCACATGAGTAAAAACAAACTTAAAAAATTACTGTTTATCGCTTTTATACTGCTATTTTGTATTTATTACATATTGTTTCCGGCACAGGTGAGTGCGTGCGCTAAAGCAGGCATAATGCTATGGTTCAACCAGATATTTCCGCTTCTATTTATATTTACGATTTTATCTAACCTGATTATCTCAACAAATGTGCTGCAAAATATTCCCCAAAAGCATATCATGCTTTTTACATACATAATAGGCATAATATTTGGATTCCCGATAGGAGCAAAGCTCACAGCAGATTTTTGTTCCAAAGGATACATAGATAAAAATCACAGGGAAATACTGAGTGCACTGGCAAACCATTTCAGCCTTCCCTTTATCATTACCTATGCACTGTCCGAGCAACTTAACATATGCAGCCACTACAGCATTTATCTTGTGTCACTGTATCTGCCATCTGCTATAGGAATGATAGCTATGCTTTCAATTAACAAAAACAGAAGCTTAACACAAAAAATCCCGGCTCAAGGATTTAAGCTTAACATGCAAATCGTTGATGCCGGAATAATGAAAGGGTTTGAAACCCTTATAAAACTCTGTGGATATATTGTATTGTTCTCTATAGTCTCACGTATCCCACAGACAATTGCCCAAAAGGCTGACTGCAGCATGCCGCTGTCGGCAGACATAATAGGTGCCTTTTTTGAAACCACTAACGGTATCGGCATAGTCTGCGGTCTATGCATCCCACGCACCCTGTCAATAGTGCTGTGCATTGCACTTCTGTCATTTGGCGGTGTATCATGCATGGTCCAGACCAAATCAATATTCCGGGATACAGGCTTTAGGCTTTACAGATACATACTGCTTAAGGCAGCCATGAGCATACTCTCATGCCTGTTATGTATTATCCTATTTCGCATCCTCATCTGAATCGGAAATATTGGTGATTTCTATGTCATCATCAGATGTATCTGTATCTGAAGCTGCCTCATTGTCAGACGACTCTGCTCCTGCAGCTTCATCGCCATTCTCTTCCGGTGGGAAAAGCTCTGCTCTGTTTGCTGCAACAACATCCTCAAACTGCTGCAGTGAACTTATAAGGCTGTCATATCTGGCCTTTGAAGTCTCAATAGAGCCTGTTAAGATGTCCTCAATGCTCTTGAGCTGGCTGTCCGTATATGCCATGGCACTCATTCTGAGATTATTTGCTTCGTTTGTGGCACTATCAAGTATCTCCTGTGCCTGCTTTGTTGCAATCTGCACTACCTCATTCGCCTGAGCATATGCCTGCTGCATAATCTGATGCTCACTGACAAGCTCATTTGTCTGAATCTGAGCCTGCGCGATTATCTGATCAGCCTTCGCCTGTGCATCAGCAAGGATAGCCTCCTTATTGCTGATGATCTTCTGATATCTCTTGACCTCCTCAGGGGTCTTTGTACGAAGCTCTGAAAGAAGCTCCTCTAACTGTTCACGATTGACAAGAATCTTGTTTCTTGAAATAGGTGACGGCTTGCAGCCATCAATATAGTCTTCGATTTCTTCAATAATCTGTTCCATTTTACTGCTCATAAATACTGTCTCCTTACCTGGTAATATTGTATTTAGCATAAATTCTATCAATGAACTGTTCAGGTACGAACTTTGATATATCTCCTCCGTATGATGCAAATTCCTTGACAATTGTAGAGCTTAAATATGAATAATTGAGGCTAGAAGTGAGAAAAACCGTCTCTATTTCCGGATTCTGCACTCCGTTAGCCTGTGCAATCTGCAGCTCATACTCAAAATCTGTCACTGCACGCAATCCTCTTATTATGATTGTTGCATTGATTTTCTTCATATAATCAACTAAAAGTCCTTCGAAGCACCCTACCCTAACGTTTGGTATATGTGCTGTCATTTCCTTTATCATACTAACACGTTCTTCCAAAGAAAACAACGAGTTTTTTGCACTATTATTGAGTACTCCGACAACCAGCTCGTCAACTATTTTTGCTGAACGGTCTATTATATCCAGGTGTCCAAATGTCACCGGATCAAAGCTTCCCGGATAAATTCCTACCTTCATATTGTATCTCCTATGCACGCTTTATGAAAACATGCTTGTTTGTCTTATAAATTTTTTCTTTGACTATCTCATAGCCAAGCTCTGTGAGATAATCAAAATCAGTATCGTTTGAAGCCTCAACCACGATAAGTGTATCATCCTTTAATATATCGCTGTCCGAAAGTGTAATAAGCACTTCCTTTTCAAGCTCCTTATTGTATGGCGGGTCCATAAACACGATATCAAATTTGTATTTGCCCTCAAGAGTACGTACTGCCGTGACAGCATCCGTCATCATAAGCCTTGAGACTTTATCAAACTTTGTAAAATGGATATTGTCCTCGATGCATGAAGCAGCTTTTCTTGAATTCTCCACAAATACAGCATAGGCTGCACCGCGGCTTAACGCTTCAAGTCCTATCTGTCCGCTTCCGGCAAACAGATCTAAAAAATATGCTCCCGGAACATCAAACTGCATGACATTAAAAAGAGTCTCCTTCGTCTTGTCAGTAGTCGGTCTTGTATCTTTTCCCTCAATAGTCTTTAGAGGGAGGCTTCTCGCCGTTCCTGCTATTATTCTCATACTTTTCTCCCTGTTATAGTCTATTTCTGGTCCTTTAAGACGTCCTTATTCTTTGCAATATAGTCAATAAGCGAAACAACTGTGAGCACAAGTGCCACATAAATGAGGATTGTTCCAAGGATATTTAACCAGCCAAGCTGTAGATTGATATTAAAAATAATAACAATAACCATAAGCATCTGGAAGGTTGTCTTAAACTTTCCCCAGTAGCTTGCTGCAATGACAATTCCATTGTCTGATGCAACGAGTCTGAAACCGCTTATGATAAACTCTCTTGCAATGATAATAAGCACAACCCATACAGGGATAAGCTTTAAATCAACAAGGCATATCATTGCCGAGCACACAAGCAGCTTGTCTGCAAGCGGATCCATAAACTTGCCGAAATTTGTAACAAGATTGTATTTTCTTGCAATTTTTCCGTCAGCCATATCGGTCAGACTTGCAATGATAAATATCGCAAGTGCTATATAATTTCCGTATCCGTCAAAAAACGGTGAAATAAGGAAAAATACAAAAAACGGAATAAGTATCACTCTTAAGATTGTAAGTTTGTTTGGTAAATTCATTTTACAAGTTCTCCTATCAAATCATATTCATACGCACCGGTCACCATAACCTTGCATATATCGCCGGTCATAAGTGTCTCATCAGTGTTGATGAATATATATCCGTCAACATTCGGTGCATCTCTGTATGTACGGCCGATATAAGCATTTTCATCAGCCACCTTGCCCTCTATGAAAACATATAATTCTTTACCCTTTAGTGTCTCATTTTTATCAAAAATGACCTCTTCCTCAAGCTCCATGACATCAGCCTGCCAGTCAGCCTTTATATCCTCATCTATCTGGTCAGGCATTGCAGCTGCCTTTGTGCCCTCCTCCGGGGAATACGTAAAGGCTCCCAGACGGTCAAACTCCATATCATTTACAAACTGCATAAGCTCCTCGTGATTATCCTGTGTCTCACCCGGGAAGCCACATATAAGTGTGGTCCTTAGTGTGATATCAGGTATTCTCTCACGCAGCATTCTGATACGCTCCATAAGCTCAGCCTTTGTTGTTTTTCTGCCCATGCGCCTTAAAATATCGTCATTGCAGTGCTGGATTGGCATATCCAGATAATGGCATACCTTCTCATCCTTTATCATGGACTCTATAAGCTCATCGTATATCTCCTCAGGATAGCAGTACATAATCCTTATCCAGAACAGCCCGCTTATCTTGTTGAGCTCATCCAAAAGCTTATGAAGTGACTTCTCACCATACAAATCCACTCCGTAAAGTGTGGTCTCCTGGGCAACAAGTATAAGCTCTTTTGCTCCCTGCTCCACAAGGCTCTTCGCCTGCTCAATCAAATCCTCCATCGGCACACTTCTGTAACGGCCTCTGACAGATGGAATGACACAGTAGGTACAGTTTTTATTGCACCCCTCTGCTATCTTAAGGTAAGCGAAATGCCCTCCTGTGGTGACAATACGCTTTGTCTTTATGCTTGGAAGCCCCTCTAAGGTGTGCAGATTGCTGTATCTGTGTTTTTCAAGTGTCTCATGGACAGCTTCAACTATAGTATCATATGAATTGGTGCCAAGTATGGCATCAACCTCTGGGATTTCCTTAAAAATCTCATCCTTGTATCTTTGTGCCAGACAGCCTGTCACAATAAGTGATTTGCATTTGCCTGTCTCCTTATACTGAGCCATCTCGAGAATTGTATTGATACTCTCCTCCTTTGCATCACCTATGAAGCAGCAGCTATTTACGATAATGATATCAGCCTGCGTCTCATCATCGGTCATCTCAATGCCGTCATTTGCAAGCATGCCTATCATATACTCTGAATCCACAAGGTTTTTATCGCATCCAAGCGAAATAAATAATAATTTCATAGTACCTCTCAAATGTAAGTATTTACAATTAAAGGGAAAGACAAAACAGCCTTTCCCCTCCTAGATTAAGCCTCTTCGCCTTCGTTTAAATCCTCATCATCTGAGACGATTCTGACAGCTCCCGTGTACAGCTCCTCTACAGCAATAGATAATGGCTTATTGCACTTAGGGCGTGCGATAAGTGGTTCTGCACCATCAATAATCTGGCGTGCACGCTTTGCTGCAGCAATAACGATAGAATAACGGCTGTTTACTACCGGCTCTTCACCTATCTCTACATTGTTGTTTACTACCTTCATTAACTCTACATACGATGGATGTATCATATTATTTATCTCCTTTCGAAAAGCTTAAAAGCTCTTTTCTCATTTTATTTATAAAATCTATATTTGATGATACCAGATAGTCCTGATTCTTTTTTGTGTCGTCAGAGCTGTGAATGATATCATTCACAAGCTCTACACAATCGTCAAGCTTATCATTTACCACTAAATAATCATATTTCTCTATGCCTAAAGACTCCTCATATGCTCTTGAAAGTCTCTGTGCACAGACCTCTTTTGTCTCTGTGCCTCTTCCTACAAGCCGGTCCTTAAGCTCATCTGCACTCGGCGCTGACACAAACATAAGCACCGTATCAGGAAACTGCTTCTTTATCTTTAAAGCTCCCTGGATTTCTATCTCAAGAATCACATTCTTTCCGGCGCTAAGCTGCTCATTGACATATGACTTTGGTGTGCCGTAGTAATGATCTACATACTTGGCATACTCAAGCAGTCCATCTGCCTTTATCATCTGTTCAAATTCTTCCTCTGAGATAAAAAAATACTCTCTGCCATGCTCCTCACCCGGCCTTGGACCTCTGGTCGTGGCTGATACGCTCAGTGCATAATCATCACCATGCTTTGCCATAAGTTCCTTCATGATAGTACCCTTTCCGGAACCCGAAAAGCCTGAAAAAACAACTAATTTTCCTGTGTTACTCATCACAATCTCCTAAAATTACTCAATATTTTGAATCTGTTCCCTGACCTTTTCTATATCAGTTTTAAGACTGATGCCTGTGTCAGAAATCTTAAGATCATTGGACTTTGAAAGGATGGTATTCGCCTCACGGTTCATCTCCTGTGCGAGGAAATCAAGCTTTCTTCCCACACTGCCACCGGCATTTAGTGAATCCTTCATGGAAAGGATATGGCTTTTGAGCCTGACTGTTTCCTCATCCACACAGATCTTGTCCGCAAAAATAGTGACCTCCTGGGCTATTCTTGAATCATCAAGCTGATTGTCTGCAAGCAGCTCTCTTAGCTTTTCCTCAAGACGCGCACGGTATTCGATAATAATCTGTGGCGAACGCTCCTCAATGAAATCAACATATGATACCATATTATCGAGCTTTTCGCAAAGGTCTTTTTTAAGATTTTCTCCCTCGCGCACGCGGCTTTCAACAAATGGCTCAAATGCACCGCGAAGAGCCTTCTCAAGACTGCTCCACAGCTCATCCTCATCTACAGGCTGCTCCTCCATCGCAAATACCTCAGGATATCTCGACAGCGTGCTCACTCTTATATCATTCTCCAGTCCGAATTCCTCCGCCATCTGATTCAGATACTTAAGATATTCTCCCGCGAGAGCCTTATTATACTGCAATGAGAGATTATTTTCTGTAAAATCCTCATATGTGATATAAATATCGACCTTGCCTCGCTCTATGTACTCCTTAAGCAGAGTCCTTATTGCACTCTCGAAGAAATTGAGCTTTTTAGGCATCTTGATATTGACATCCAGATATCTGTGATTTACAGATTTTACCTCAACTGTAATCTTACGGCTTGCATCTGCGTACTCGTATCTGCCAAAGCCGGTCATACTTTTAATCATAATTTTTCCTTTCGCATATGCATAGATGAGTTTATTATATAACTCCTTGAGATTTTCGTCAAATATATTATAATATAAATATTCATGATTATAAATATTCAGCAACTTAGAATATTTACAGGAAATAAGGAGGAACATCATGGCTTTAGACGGAATAGTCATTTCAAATATAGTTGCAGAGCTAAACAGCACGATACTAAACTCAAAAATCAGTAAAATCGCAGAACCTGAGGCAGATGAGCTGCTTCTTACCCTAAAGGGACCAAACGGCTCGTTCAGGCTTTCGATGTCTGCAAGTGCATCGCTTCCATTCATCTACCTGACACCCACAAATAAGGTAAGCCCTCTCACTGCCCCTACATTTTGCATGGTTTTAAGAAAGCATATAGCAAACGGACGCATCACAAAGATTTACCAGCCGGGCATGGAGCGTATCATAAACTTTGAAATCGAGCACTTAAACGAGATGGGCGATCTATGCCACAAGGTGCTTATTATCGAGCTGATGGGCAAATATTCAAACATCATCTTTACCGACTCCGATGGTACGATAATAGACAGTGCCAAGCGTATTCCCGCATCCGTAAGCTCTGTGCGTGAGGTGCTTCCGGGCAGAGCCTACACCATCCCCGCGACACAGGAGGATAAATATAATCCTCTGACTGTAGATTCGAAGCAGTTTGTGGATATTATATCAGCAAAGCCGCTTACTGTTTCAAAGGCTATCTACTCATCCTTTTCCGGCATCAGCCCCCTTGTGGCAAATGAGCTGGCTCACAGGGCAGGCCTTGACGCGGACTCCCCTGTAGCTGCCTATTCACACGATGAGCTTTTGCACCTGGGAAGCAACTTCACATGGATGATGGAGGACATAAAAAATAATCGTTTTACGCCGAATATCGTGCGTGACGGCAATGAACCAAAGGAATTTTCTTCAATAGAGCTGACTCAGTATAGCGATTTAACGGTCACAAAATATGAATCCATATCAGAGGTTTTAGAACTTTACTACTCTGAGAGAAACACCTATACACGTATACGCCAGAAGTCAGCCGACCTGAGAAAACACGTAAATACCCTCCTGGAGCGAAACCAGAAGAAATATTCCCTGCAGATGAAGCAGCTTAAGGACTCCGAAAAACGCGAAAAGTACAAGGTGTACGGCGAGCTTATCAACGCATTCGGCTACGGACTTACACCGGACGACAAGTTTCTTGAAGCTGCAAACTATTATGATGACAACAAAATCATCAAAATCCCTATCGACAACACAAAAACTCCTGCCGAGAACGCGCAGAAATACTTTGACAAATACGGAAAGATGAAGCGTACTGCCGAAGCATTGAACGAGCTGATTCTTGAAACAAAAGGTCAGATAGACCATCTCGAATCAATTCAGAATTCACTGGATATCGCTTTAAGTGCTGACGACCTCGTCCAGATAAAGGATGAGCTGATAGAATACGGTTTTATCAAAAAAGGAAAGGGTTCAAAGAAACAGAAGGTAAAGAGCAACCCCTTCCACTATATCTCATCAGACGGCTTTGATATGTACGTTGGCAAAAACAACTACCAGAACGATGAGCTCACCTTCAAGCTGGCAACCGGAAACGACTGGTGGTTCCATGCCAAGGGCATGCCCGGCTCACATGTCATTGTAAAAGCTGAAAACAAAGAGCTGCCGGACAGCACCTTTGAGGAGGCCGGCAAGCTCGCAGGCTACTACTCAAAGGGCAAAAATGCCGACAAGGTAGAGATAGACTATCTGCAAAAGAAAAATGTCAAAAAGCCAAACGGTGCCGCAGCCGGCTTTGTCGTGTATTACACAAACTATTCTCTCACGATTCACCCGGACATATCCGATATCAGGCAGATTGAGTAAGCAGATTATACTTATTTCATAACAATTTCATAACCATTCCAAAACCCTTAAAGTAAAAAGCTGATATACACATGCATAGTCCTGCATGCGATATCAGCTTTTATTTTAGCCATTTAAGCTCGTCACAGATTCATCCTCTTTAATTGTTCTTTTGCAAATTCATCCATTTTCTTTTTCAGTATTCTGTTTTCCGATGTACAAAGCGCCGGGTCTGCCTCAAGCACCTCATCCACCATCTCAGATGCTTCCTTTAGCACATCGCTGTCCTGATACACATCCGCAAGAGCAAACGCAAGGTCTCCACTCTGCCTGATTCCAAAGAAATCCCCGGGACCTCTGAGCTTTAAATCCTCACTTGCTATATAAAAGCCATCATTTGATTTATTTAGTATCTCCAGACGTTTTTTTGATTTCTTTGAATTTGACGAATTGATGAAAATGCAATACGACTGTGCATCCCCCCTGCCTACACGGCCTCTTAGCTGATGAAGCTGTGCAAGTCCAAACCTGTCTGCATTTTCTATCATCATGACGGTTGCATTGGGCACATTTACACCAACCTCCACGACTGTTGTGGACACAAGCACCTGCGACTCATTATTTGCAAAGCGCTGCATCACCTCATCCTTTGCCTTGCTCTTCATCCTGCCGTTAAGCACATCCACCGTGATATCCTTTGGCAGTGCCGCTTTAAGCACATTTGCATAGTCTGTGACATTTTCCCCTTCCGAGTTTTCGGTTTCCTCCACAAGAGGGCATATAACATACGCCTGATGGCCGGCTCTCACCTGCTCCTCGATGAAGCTGTAGGCCTTTGGCCTGAATGCTGTGCCAACCACACAGTTCTTGATAGGAAGCCTCTTTGCCGGCACCTCATTTATGACAGAGATATCCATATCACCGTATATGATTATTGCTAACGTACGCGGTATCGGAGTGGCACTCATCACAAGTATATGTGGCTTTCTTCCCTTATCCGAGAAGCTCTCTCTCTGCTTCACGCCGAATCTGTGCTGCTCATCTGTGATAACAAGCGACAGATTGGAAAAATCCGCTTTCTCCTGTATGAGCGCATGAGTGCCTATAATAAGCGCATTTTTCTCGTTTTCAAG
>ERZ1673734.2239-NODE-2239-length-11225-cov-39.702059_pt1 | contig 11225 bp, 10 predicted proteins | sample MGYA00580199_ERZ1673734 | MGnify/ENA primary metagenome ERZ1673734 (study PRJEB41218, sample SAMN15661742) | gut metagenome | host: Homo sapiens | place: Canada: London | collected 2015-08-20/2019-03-30 | study: EMG produced TPA metagenomics assembly of...
GGGTTAGCCGATTGGCTTGCGACTTCGGGTCAGTAGCCACAGCAGGTAAAACCCGCCCAACAGCCCGGTGGTCAAGCCGATGGGCAGGTTGAGGTTCAGCGGGAAGCGCTGGCTCACCAGGTCGGCGCTGAGTAACAGCAGGGCGCCCATGATGGCGCCGGACACCAGCGGGATGTCCGGTGAGCCGGTCAGGCGTCTGGCCAGTTGCGGCGCTGCCAGGGCGATAAAGCTGATCGGCCCGGCCGCCGCCGTGGCGATCGAGGTCAAGCCCACGGCGGCCATGACCATCACCAGTCGCGAGCGCTCAACCGGGACGCCCAGTTGGCAAGCGGTGTCGTCACCCATCTCGAGAATGTTCAATTGCCGCGCATGGTAGATCGCAATGGGCACGATCAGCACAAAGCCCAGGGCTGCCGGCACCACGTGGGACCAGGTGCGGGTGTTCAGCGAACCCGACAACCACAGTTGCGCGGTCATGGCCTGATCGAGGTCGCCGGTCACCAGCAAGACGGTGTTGAGGCCGGTGAGCATGGCGCCGACGCCAATCCCCACCAGCACCAGACGATAGCCGCCGGTGGTGCGGCCTTTCAGCGACAGGACAAACACCACGGCGGCTGTGCAGACGCCTGAGAGTACGGCCGCCAGCGAGGTACCCAACGGCCCGGCATTGAACAGGATGATTTGCACAATGGCGCCACTGGCTGCGCCGGTGGTAAAGCCAATGATGTCCGGCGAGCCCAGCGCATTGCGCGAGATCGACTGAAACACCGACCCGGCCATGCCCAACGCGGCGCCGACGAACACGGCGGTGAGTACGCGGGGCAAACGCACCCGCTGAATGATCCGCTCGGCCGTCGGGTTGTCACCCAGGCCGAACAGGCTGGCGAGCACTTCGCCGGGGCTCAGGTGCAAGGTGCCGATGCCCAGTAACAGCACGGCCAGCAGCAGTGCCAAGAGCAGTAATCCGGCGCCGATCAATGCCGCCCGTGGGCGCCAGACAAACGAGCAGTGGGCGAAACGAACCACGGCGGGCAGGCTGTTTTTCATAGTTGGCTCAGTCGGTACTTGCGCACCACAGCAATAAAGAAGGGCCCGCCGAGCAGCAGGGCGACGATCCCGGCAGCGATTTCAGACGGGGCGACCACCACCCGGCCCAGCACGTCGGCGCCCAGCAACAGAATGGCCGCGTAGAGCCCGGAGTAGGGCAGGATCCAGCGATAATCCGGGCCCACCAGCAAGCGGGCAATGTGCGGTGCCACCAGCCCGACAAAGGCAATCGGCCCGGCCCCGGCCGTGGCTGCCCCGGCCAGCAGCATGACCGCCAGGCACGCCAGCAGCCAGGTCGAGCGCGGGCTGGCGCCGAGTGCCAGGCCCAGGTCCTTGCCCAACGCCAAAATATTCAGGTTGCTGACAATCAGCAGGGCCACCGTGCAGCCGAGGCTGACCGCCACGGCCAAGACGGCGGCTGCCTCCAGCCCGCTGCGCTCAAGTGAACCGGAAGCCCAATGGCGGAACTGATCGAACACCTCGGTGGGGGCATTGAGAATGAAGATCCCGGTGATCGAGGTCAGCATGATCGACAACCCGGCCCCGGCCAGTACCAGCCGCACCGGGTTGTTCCCGCTGGAGTGGGCCTGGCCGATGATAAACACCGCTATCCCGGCCAGCCCGGCGCCGATAAAGGCAAACCAGACATAGGCCAGTGGCGTGACCACATGGAACGCCACCGCGCCAATGATCACCGCCAGCGCGGCACCGGCGTTGATCCCCAGCAGGCCCGGTTCAGCCAGCGGGTTGCGCGTCACGGCTTGCATGATCGCCCCGGCCACGCCCAGGGCCAGCCCGGCGAGGATTGCCACCAACGTGCGCGGCACGCGCATTTCGCGCACGATCAGGTGCAAGTCGTTATGCCGGTCGTAATGCCTGAGCGCGTCCAGCACCTGCGCCAGATCAATCGAGCGTGAGCCCAGCGTCAGGCTCAGCACGCTCATCAACAACAGCAGTGCAACGCCGCCGATCAGCCCCCGGTAACGCTTGCGTTGGCGGGCATCAGCGCGTGCGGTGTATTGCAAAGACAATGGCCTCACTCAGTGAAAACTCCGTGCCACGGTGTCGATCATTTGCCGCCCCGAGTAATAGTCGATGCGAAACGAGCTGACTCCCAGCGGGTAGACTCGTTTATTGATCACCGCAGGCAGGTTGGCCAGCACCGGATCCGCGAGAAACGCTTGCACGTCGGCGTCATTGCCGCCGAGTAAAAACACGCTGTCACCGATAATCGCCCTGGACAGGTTTTCACGGGAGATAAAACCCACGTCCGAGCTGCGTCGCACTTGCGCGTCCAGCGCCTCGGGCAAGCCAGCGACCTTGAAACCCAGCGCCGACAACAGGCGCGCCTGCGGGCTGCTCGGCAGGCCGACCGAGTAACTCCCGGCAATGTTGTAGCCGACCACGCTCACCGGTTGGGCCGGCGGCGTCAGGGTCGCGGCAACCTGCGCGGTGTAGTCGTCGAAGCGCTTGATCGCGTCCTGTGCCTGCTGTTCCAGGCCCGTCACCTTGCCCAGTTCAACCGCCATTTGCTGCCAGCTCTGGTTCGAGTAGTTGACCACGGTGGTGTTGATGCCCTGGGCTTGCAGCTCACCCTGATGCTGAATCACGCTGTCGGCCCCGGTGGCCGACAGCACCAGCAGGTCCGGGTCTTGGCCGATCACCGCTTCGATGTCGAACAGCAAATTGCTGTACAGCACCTGCACCCCGCGTTGGTCGGCCACCTCAGCCCATTGCGTGAAAAAGCCCTTGGCGTCAGACAGCCGGCTGGGGGTGGTCGCGGCAGTAGCGATCAAGGGCGCGTTCATGGCCAGCAAAATGCCGGTCACGCTGGGAGTGGTCGAAACGATGCGCCGGGGTGTGTCGGCGGCGTGGGCGACACTGGCCAGCAGCAAGGCCGCCAGCGACAACAAGGGCAGGGCGCGCAGTTTAATCATCGGTGCATGGCTCGTTGAGGTGATGGGCAAAGGTCGAGCCGCTGTATTGCTCGCGGAAACGCCCGGCTTGTACCAGACGCGGCATCACCTGCTGCAGAAATAAATGCACGGACTCGACAGCCCCTCCCGGCGCCGCGATAAAGCCGTCGATGGCACCCGAGTCGGCCCATTCAAGGATCTGCTCCACGGCATCGTCGACGGTGCCCACCACTTGCCAGTGCGCCGCCGAAATCACTTCCGGGCGCAGCAGCAGTTGGTCAATGGTCAGCGATTCGCGTTCGATCAGGCGTCGCAGCAGGCTGTTATGGGTGCGGCTTCCGGCACTGGGCGGTACTTCAGGCAGGTCGGCCTTGGTCACCAGGCGATCGGCTGCCCAGTGGCTCAGGTCGAGGCCGATCATGTCTTTGATTGAGGCCAGTTTGCGCGTGCGGTCGAGGCGGGCATGGGTTTGCATAAACAGGGCGCGGGCTTCTTCGCGGGTGGCGGCCAGGTACAGGCTGAGGCCGGGCAACAAACGAATATCCGCCGGGTTGCGACCGTGGCGCAGGGCACGTTCAGACAGGTCGCGGCGCAGATCTTGGGCGGCCTCTATATCGGGCGTCGGGGCGAATACCAGGTCAGCCACCGAGGCCGCAAAATCGCGCCCGGAGTCTGACGCGCCGGCTTGAATCAGCGGGATGCGGGTGTCGGGGAAGGCGGGCAAATTGAGCGGGCCTTTGACCTTGAGGTGCTTGCCGTCATGGTTGATCGGATTGACCTGGGCCACGTCCGCATAACGGCCGCTGGCGCGGTCTATCTGCAAGGCTTCACTGGGGAAGCTGGCCCACAGCGCCTGCACCACCTGGGTGAATTCGGCGGCGCGCTCATAGCGCTCTTCGGCGCCGGGCATGTGTTCCAGGCCAAAATTTTCGTGGCCTTGCAGGGCGGTGACGATGTTCCAGCCCGCGCGGCCACGGCTCACCCAGTTCAGTGATTGCAACTGACGGGCAACCACGTACGGTGGAAAAAAGGTAGTCGAGACGGTGGAGACCAGGCCGATATGCGTGGTTTCCCGGGCGACGGCCGCCAGCAGCACGGTGGGATCGAGGCTGGCAAATCCGGAGCCGCTGGCAAGCATTTCGGTGGGCATGCTGCTGACGTCCGGGCGGAACACAAAGTCCAGGTGTGCGGCTTCGGCGCGGCGGGCCAGGTCAATGGCGTAATCAGCGGTGAAAATCCCTTCGATGTTGCTGTTTTCGCGCCTCCAGCCGTCGCCGCTCAACCAGGTGGGCGCCAGGGACAGACCGATGTGCAGGTGTTTTTTGCGACTCATGATCAAACCTTTGTGACCTAAACAAAAAGATCGCGAGACAAGCTCGCTCCTACAGAGGGGCGGGGGATCAGAACGCGCCCTTGACCCCGACGCCGAACATCCGGGGTGTGGTCATGCTCGCTTCAAGGCCGCCGATGCCACGGTTTTGCTGCATGTAAATGGCGGAGCGGTCGTCGAAGACGTTCTTCACGTAGCCATACAGCTCGACCGCTTCACTGAAGCGATAACTCATGCGCGCATCGGTCAGGGTGTACGAGTCGATGCTCAGGCTCTTGGTGTTGGCGGTGTCGGAGTAGTAGCCGTCGAAATGCCGCACTTGCACCGACAGGTTGGCTTTATCGGTGATGTCCCAGCTCGGGCCAAAGCTCAGGCTGTAACCGGGTGAGCGGGCAAATTCATTGGCCTGATAGGCCTCGTTGCTGGAGATCTTGTCGATGCGGGTGCGCAAGGTGCCGACGCTGCCGCGCAGTTTGAGGGTGTCCAGCACTTGGTAGTCAGCACCCAGCTCAAGCCCGTAGCCATGGGCTTTTTCGGCATTGATGGTGTACGACTGGGCGACGCCGGGCGAGATCACCACCGGGATGTTGTACTGCGCGTCCTTGAAGTCCATGTAGAACAGGTTGGCGCTGAGGATCAGCCGGTCATCGAGCAGGTTGGCGCGGGTGAACAGTTCATAGTTCCACACCGATTCTTCCTTGAAGTCCTGCCACTGGCGGGTGCTCAGGTTAAGCGACATGCCGCCCGGGTTGTAGCCACGGCTGACCATCGCGCCGACGGTCCAGTCCGGGGTGGCGGCAAAGGCCAGCGACACTTTGGGCAGAAACGCCGAGAAGGTTTTCTGGTAGTCCAGCGGGCCGGGGGCGAGCACCGAGGTGCCCTGGCGGTCAATGCGGTCTTCCTGATAACGCAGGCCGCTGCTGAGGGTCCAGCGGTCGTTCAGGCGGTAATTCAACTCACCGAAGACGCCGTAGTTTTCCTTGGTGTCATCAAAGCTCGACAGCCCCGACAGCAGCAGGGATTCATCGGATTTGGTGCGGGCCACATACACGCCGCCGACGCCGCTGAATTCGCTGTGCTGGTCACCAAAGGTCAGGCGCGTTTCGTTGGACAGGTTGTTCTGCTTGACGTCGGCGTCGCCCTGGCCGCGAATGCCGGTGTAGCGTTTGACGCTGGAGTGCGAGTACTGCGCCTGGTTGAACAGTTTGAGGCCGTTGTCGAAGTCATAGCTGACATCGAGGATCCCGGTGTTGGTGGTCTGCTCCCACGACGGCATGGTCGTGGTGGTGTGGTCGAGCTTGTGGAAAGGCTCGGAGGCCGCTTCCTGGCTGGGGCGGTTGCTGTCGTTATGGACCAGTGTCAGCTTGGCTTCCAGTCCGGTGATCGAGCTGGGTAGCCAGAGCAGTTTGGCGCGGGCGTTCAGCGCGCTGAAGTCCTGATCGGTCTTGCCCTTCTGGAAGTTGGGGCTGGTGTAGTCAATAAACGTGTCGCGGGCCGAGTAATCCACCGCCAGACGGCCCGCCAGGTCTTCGCCCATCAGCGGGCCGGAGAGGGCAATCGAGGTGCGTTTGTGGTTGTAGTTGCCGATTTCGGCCTGGTACAGCGCCTCGGGGGTGAAGGTCGGGTTTTTGGTGTTGACGATGATCGCCCCGGCAATCGCGTTGGCCCCTTGCGAGGTGGTTTGCGGCCCGCGGAACACTTCGATGCTGTCCAGGTCCCAGACCGACGTCGCGCCAAAGAACATCTCGTTGTAATTCAGGTAATGGCCGTCGAGGTTGATCGTCGCGCGGGGCACGGTGCCGCCCCAGAACACGTTCTGCCCGTTGTTCGGCCCCTGGCTGTCCATCCCGCGAATGACCGGAGCGCCCACGGTGTCGGTGTAGATCACGTTGGGTACGCCCTGGAGCACTTCGTGAACCGTCGAGTCACCGGTTTTTTGCTGGTCGATTTCGCGACCGCTGATGACCGTGACCGAGGAGGCGGTGTTCTTTAACTCACGCTCAAGTTTCTCGCCGGTGACGGTAATCGGCTCAAACACCAGCGATGTTTTCTTCTCGCTGACCACGCTCTCTTCTGCCAGCGCACAGGACGCGCCGAGCAGGGTAGACAAGGTTAAAACGCTGAAACCACGGCTCAGCTTGCGGGATGGATAGGCCTTCAAGAGATGCTCCAAATGAGAATGATCCTCGTTAATGGCGATCCTAGCATGTAGCCATTACGTTCCTCAATAAAGAATTCATTCCTCTATGCGGTATTTGTTGGTGTGAACTACGCTGCTTTTTTTGTCCGCAGTAAGGGACGCTAAAGTCGGTATCATGCGCATCGCCGTTGCGTCATCGCGTCGTCGATGGATGCCTATTGAGAGACTGCTGCGAGACAGTGGCGAGGAGAGGTTATTTGAAGAAGTTGAAGGCCAGCGTGGACGACGAGGCCCCCGAGACCCCGAACGAAAAGCGCTCGGGCACGATTCAGTCGGTGGCCATTGCTGCACGGTTTTTGAATGTGCTGGCCAGCGCTGAGCGCGAACTGGCCTTGGGTGAAGTCGCCCGGCGCACCAGTACCGGCGGTTCCACGACCCATCGCTACCTGCAAAGCCTGGTCAAGGAAGGCCTGGCCAAACAGGACCCGGCCACCGGCCTGTATGACCTCGGCCCGGCGGCGCTGAGCATTGGCATTGGCGCCCTCAAACGTGTGGATGCGGTAGAAATCGCCGCCGCGCAAATGAAAGCCCTGGCCTACCAGCATGCCGCCAGTGGCGGGGTGGCGATCTGGACCGACCGCGGGCCGACGCTGGTGCGCTGGTATCGCAGCGCCTACTTCTCCATCAGCCCTTTGGCCTTGGGCGATATCTTGCCGCTGGACAACACCGCCTGCGGGCTGGTGTTTCAGGCCTTTTTGCCGAAGACCACGATTGATGCAGCGCGCAAGCAACAGCCCGCGCATTTTCGCGGCACGCCGCCAACCAAGGCGGTGCTTGAAGACGTGCGCAGTGCTTGCTGGTCCGAGCTCACCAGCCACCTGCTGTCGAACGTGACCGGGCAGGCCGCTCCGGTGTTTGACGCCCAGGGCGAGCTGGTCTGCGTGATGACCACCGTGGCCGATCTGGGCCAGTTGAAATCGCCCGAAGATCGCCGGGCGCTGTTCCATGCGGCCAATCGGGTCAATCAGTCCACCGGCGGTTTGCCCTGGCAGGGTGGCGAGTAAACCTTAGTCGATGGCCCGGGCCTTGGGCACCACCAGCGGGGTGCCGGTGACCGGGTCAGGAATGATCACCGATGCCAGGCCGAACACTTGCTCGACCAGCGCTTCGGTGAATATTTCACTGGGAGCGCCTTGGTCGACAATCGCACCGTCCTTCATCGCAATGATGTGTGAAGCGTAACGGCAGGCCTGATTCAGATCGTGCAGCACGGCGACAATCGTGCGGCCCTCGCGGTTGAGGCGGGCAAGCAGTTCGAGCAACTCGATCTGGTGGGCAATATCGAGAAACGTGGTGGGTTCATCCAGCAGCAGGATCGGTGTTTCCTGGGCCAGCACCATGGCAATCCACACACGCTGGCGCTGGCCGCCGGACAGTTCGTCCAGCAAGCGGCCGGCCAGTTCCGTGACCTGCGCTGCCGCCATTGCCGCGCTGACGGCTTGCTCGTCGGCCTGCGACCACTGGCGCAAAAAAGACTGATGCGGATAACGCCCACGGGCGACCAGATCGGCCACGGTGATGCCATCGGGGGCCACCGCCGTTTGCGGCAACAAACCGAGGGTGCGGGCAACTTCCTTGGCCGGCAACTGCGTGATGACCTGCTGATCGAGCAACACCTGGCCGCTGGCCGGGGTCAGCAAACGGGACAAGGCGCGTAACAAGGTCGACTTGCCACAGGCGTTGGGGCCGACGATCACGGTGAACGAGCCATCGATAATGCTGACCGAAAGATCGGTCGAAATCGTCCGTTGCTCGTAACGCAGCGTCACGGCATCGGCACGCAAGCGATGGGTCATGGAGAAGAGTTCCTGGCCAGTCAGAAGGGCGGCCAGTATCACAGATGCGGAATTTGTTCCGCAATACGGAAAGTGCGGGGCGATATCAAGATCAAAAGATCGCGAGGCCCGCGATCTTTTGATGTGAACGTTACGCGGCCTTGGTTTTAAGGGCCTCGGCAATGTAATCCGCTTGCCGGATGGCCAGGCTGACAATCGTCAGCGTGGGGTTTTCGGCCGCGCTGGTGGTGAACTGGCTTCCGTCCGAGATAAACAGGTTAGGCACCTCGTGGCTCTGGCCGTGTTTGTTGCACACCCCGTCGGCCTCTTTCAGGCTCATGCGGCAAGTGCCCAGGTTGTGGGTTGAAGGGTAGGGCGGCACGCGGTGGGTTTTCAGCGCGCCCACCGCTTCGTACACCGCGCTGCCTTGTTTGAAGGCGTGCTCGCGCATGGCCAGGTCATTGGGGTGATCGTCGTAGTGCACGTTGGCCACGGGGATGCCCAAGTGGTCCTTGGTGTCACTCAAGGTGATGCGGTTGGTCTCGCGGGGCATGTCTTCACCCACCAGCCACATGCCCGCCAGATGCGTGTAGTTGTCCATCACACGGGTGAAATCCCGGCCCCAGGCGCCCGGATTAAAAAACGCCGCCATAAACGATGGGCCGAGAGAAATGGTCTCCATTTCATAGCCGCCGACAAACCCGCGATCCGGGTTGAAGCGCGACTCGTCACTGATCAGCCCCGCCATGATCGTGCCCCGATAGAAATGCACCGGGTCGTTGAACTCGGCGAACACCGAGCCGGTGGTGTGGCGCATGTAGTGCTTGCCGACCATCCCCGAGCCATTGCCCAGACCGTGAGGGAACATCGCGCTGGACGAGTTGAGCAACAACCGCGGGGTTTCAATCGCATTGCCGGCAATCGCCACGATACGGCCTTTTTGCCGGTGCAACTGGCCTTGGGCATCGGCATAGACCACGGCATTGGCGCGGCCCTTGGCGTCATGTTCGATGCGCACGGCATGGGCCTGGGTGCGCAAGTCGAGCTTGCCGGTGGCTTCGGCGGCGGGGATTTCGGTATACAGCGTGGACCACTTCGCGCCCATCTTGCAGCCCTGGAAACAGAACCCGAGCTGCATGCATTGCGCGCGCCCGTCACGGCCACGGCTGTTGATTGCCATGTGCCCGGTTGAGCACTCTTTGTAGCCGAGCTTTTTGGCGCCGTTGTACATCACCTGGAAATTGTTGTTGCCCGGTAAGCCGGGGATGTCGTGGGTGCGGGTCACGCCCATTTTGTTTTCGGCGCGTTCGTAATAGGGCTCCAGTTCAGCCAGGGTCAAGGGCCAGTCCAGCAGGTTGGCGTCTTTGACATCGCCGTACATCTGGCGCGCGCGAAATTCGTGTTCTTGCAGGCGAATACTGGCACCGGCCCAGTGGGTGGTGGTGCCGCCCACGGTTTTGCAGATCCAGGCGGGCAGGTTGGGGAAGTCTTTGGCGATCTGCCACGAGCCCGACGTGGTGCGGGTGTCGCCCCAGGACAATTGCGCAAACGAAGGCCATTCATCGTTGATAAACGTTGCCGGGGATTGCCGTGCACCGGCCTCCAGCAACACCACCGGGATGCCTTTTTGGCACAACTCGTTGGCCAGCGTGCCGCCGCCTGCGCCGGAGCCGATGATGATCACTACCGAATCGTCGTCAAAACTGTAAGTCGTCATGTTCGCTGCTCCTCAAAACGCACTGGGACTGGCATCGGCTGGCGCGGCGGGTAGCCACTTCAGGTCATTGAAGCCGCGCATCAGGTAGCCGCCTTTAGGGAAGGAGGCGCCTTCGTAGCCGAAGTGCTCGTAGGCCAGTTCATTGCTGTACAGCGAGTTGACCGACGTGCCGCGCACCAGCTTGAAAAAGTCGCTGTTCTGGATTTTTTCAAGCAGGGCCACTTGCTGGTGTTCATCCAGGCTCGCCCACTTGCCGCCCGCCAGCGTGTCCAGCTCGGCGAGGCCTTTTTCCAGCTGCGGCAGAATTGAAGGATCGGCCGATGCGCGCTCATCCAGCGCCTTCACAGCAAAGGCGTAGACAGCGTCTTCCATACGGTCATGGGGATAAATGCGCCGCACCACGAGCAACAATTGCGACGCTGCATCACTGGGGAGTGTGTTCATTTCCATGGCCCAGGTCTGGCTGGGAGCCAGCAGCGCGATGGGGCCGGAACTGAACACGAGGGTGCCTAACAGCAGCCCGCCACTTCCTTGCAGGAAGCGACGACGATTGACCTTTAGGTCTTGCATGAAATGTCTCCTTGTTATTTTTATAGGAGTAACAGTGTCACAGGCAAATCACAGGTCGCGGGTAGGCGGGAGCGGGTGACAGCGGTAAGCCCGTCCAGCCGGACGCCGGTTTAAAGCAATCAGGTGTTTCTATTGATAGTGACCTCCACGTTGCAGCACCTCGATCTTGTAGCCATCGGGGTCCTGGATAAAAAAGAACCGCGCGAGCAGTTCGCCGTCTCTTTTAAATTCTTTGATGGGGGCGGGCGACCACTGCAAGTCGCTGAGGCGCTTGAACTGCTGATCGAGATCATCGACCACGAAGGCGGCGTGCCCGTAGCCCGTGCCGTGGGTGTACTCGGTCTGGCCCTTGTTCCAGGTGAGTTCTATTTCTGCGCCACTCTCGATGTCGCGCAGATACACCAGTGAGAAGTCGTCAAACTCCAGGCGATGCGACTCGATAAGCCCAAACGCCTGCTGATAGAAATGCATGGATTTTTCGAGATCGCCTACGCGGATCATGGAATGAATAAACTTTGCCATTGCCTCATCCTGCCTTGGAATTCTGGTTCTTGTTATAAGCACATTCCAATGGATCATGAGACCAATTGCAGGAGGGCAGGTAATAGAGGGGTACTACGTTTTGGCATGGCGCGATCGATTTAAAGATCGCAGCCTCGCGTTGCTCGGC
>ERZ1673734.2240-NODE-2240-length-11223-cov-11.975466_pt1 | contig 11223 bp, 7 predicted proteins | sample MGYA00580199_ERZ1673734 | MGnify/ENA primary metagenome ERZ1673734 (study PRJEB41218, sample SAMN15661742) | gut metagenome | host: Homo sapiens | place: Canada: London | collected 2015-08-20/2019-03-30 | study: EMG produced TPA metagenomics assembly of...
CGGACCCCACCCCCCGCAAGGAAAAGACCGACCGCATGACCCGCCTGCTCAAGGTTCAGGACGAGATCGCCATGGCACTGGTCAAGGCGCAGGTTGGCCAGACTGTGAAGGTACTGGTAGAGGGCTTTGGCCGCAATGAGGGCACCCTCTCCGGCCGTCTGGACAACAACCTGACGGTGGAGTTCACGGCAGACGCTTCCCTGATGGGCAGCTATGCCAACGTACATCTCACGGGCGCACGGGCGACTGTGCTGCTGGGTGAGCTTGCCTGAGTGATTCCGGGGCAGTGCCCCTGAACGTATAAATAAGAAGGAGACCATTCAAATGGATTGCATTGATCTTTTCAAGCGCGCAGCCGTTGCGCTGCAGACCGATAGCCGCTACCTCGTTCTGGATCAGACCCGCAAGGCAAACGATAAGGACGAAGAGCTGCAGAACCTGATCGGCGAGTTCAACCTCGCCCGCATGGATCTGAACAATGAGATCGGCAAGAGCGAGCGCAACGATGCCCGCATCGCCGAACTGAACGAAAAGGTGAACAGCCTGTACGGCCAGATCATGGGCAACGAGGGCATGGTGGCTTACAACGAGGCCAAGCGTGACTGCGAGAACCTCGTGAACTATATCGATGCCATCATCAACACTGCCATGAATGGCGGCGACCCCATGACGGTACAGGAGCCTTCTGCTTCCTGCACCGGCAGCTGCTCCACCTGCGGCGGCTGCCACTAAAACCGGCAAAAACAAAACGCGGCTGTGCAAAACAGACCGCGTTTTGTTTGCAAAAGCGGTTACAAGCCGCAAACTTGTGCACAGAACCATAGAACGGGAGAGAGGGTAAACCATGGCAGAGCTGTCGCCCATGATGCAGCAATATCTTGAGATCAAAAAACAACATAAGGACGAAATTCTATTTTACCGCATCGGCGATTTTTATGAGATGTTCTTTGACGATGCCCTGACGGCATCCAAGGAACTGGATCTGACCCTGACCGGCAAGCAGTGCGGCATGGAAGAGCGGGCACCCATGTGCGGCGTGCCCTTCCACAGCTACGAGGGCTATGTGGCGCGGCTGATCGCCAAGGGCTACAAAGTAGCAATCTGTGAGCAGGTGGAAGACCCGGCCAAGGCCAAGGGCCTTGTCAAGCGGGACATCATCCGCGTGGTCACACCCGGCACGGTCATTGAGAGCAGTATGCTGCAGGATGACCGCAATAACTACATTGCCAGTATCTTCCTCAAAGGAAAGAAAGCAGGTTTGTGCTTTGCGGATGTCTCTACCGGTACGGCCCATATCACAGAGCTGAATGCAGACAAGATCGCCCCGGCGGTCATTACGGAGCTGTGCCGCTACCATCCCAGCGAAGTGCTGATGAATCCGGGTCTGCTGGACTGCCGCGAGGTGACGGCGTACATCAAAAAGAATATGACTTGTTCGGTGGAGCTGATCGAAGAGGAGCGCTATGCACCGGGCCTTGTGACGGCATCGCTGGAAAACCAGTTTGGCCGCGACTGGGCGCAGACCACCGGCATTGCAGCGGACGGCCTTGTGCGCTTTGCCATGGCGGCACTGCTGGAATATCTGCACGATACCCAGATCAAGGGCGTGGAACGTCTGAAAACGGTCATAACCTATAATAAGGCCCAGTTCATGCGTCTTTCGCCCGTGACCCGCGCCAATCTGGAGCTGACCGAGACGCTGCGTGGCCGCGAAAAGCGGGGCACGCTGCTCTGGGTGCTGGATAAGACCAGTACATCCATGGGCAAGCGTATGCTGCGCAGCTGGATCGAGCAGCCGCTTATTTCCAGTGCACTCATCAACCACCGCCTGAACGCTGTGGAGAGCCTTGTCAAGCAGACCATGGCCCGCGGCGACCTGACCGAAGAGCTGGGTTACATTGCGGATATGGAACGCTTGATGACCCGCACGGTTTACGGCTCTGCCACACCCAAGGAGATCTATACGCTGGCCCAGACCTGCGACCGGCTGCCCGGCCTGCGCAGGCTGGCTGAGGCCTGCGGCTGCCCGGAGCTTGCTGAACTGGCAGTACAGATCGATCCGTTGGAGGACATCAAGGCCCGTATTTATGCGGCGGTGGACCCGGAAGCGCCCTCTACCCTCAAGGATGGCGGTGTCATTGCCAAAGGCTACCATGCCGAGGTGGACGAGCTGCGCTCCATTCGCGACAATACCAAAGGCGTTCTGGCGCAGCTGGAAGCCCGCCTGCGGCAGGAGACCGGCATCCCCAAGCTGAAGATCGGCTATAACCATGTGTTTGGCTACTACATCGAGGTCAGCAATTCCTACAAGGCGCAGGTGCCGGAGACCTACATCCGCAAGCAGACCCTGACCAGCGGCGAGCGCTACATCACGCAGGAGCTCAAGGAGCTGGAAAGCAAGATCTTAGGTGCGCACGAGCGGCTGATCACGCTGGAACACCGTTTGTTCAGTGAATTGCTGGAAAGCATCAGCGCTCAGCTGGACCGCATCCAGCGCACGGCAAACGCGGTTGCAGAGCTGGATGTTCTCACTGCGCTGGCGCAGGCGGCGGCAGAAAACAACTATTGCCGCCCCGTTGTGGACGACAGTGACGAGCTGACCATCACGGAGGGCCGTCACCCTGTGGTAGAGCAGATGCTCAAGGGCAGCCTGTTTGTGCCCAACGACACCACCCTCAACTGCACCACCGACCGCTGCCTGATCATCACCGGCCCCAACATGGCGGGTAAGTCAACGTATATGCGTCAGAATGCGCTGATCGCACTGATGGCGCAGATCGGTTCCTTCGTGCCGGCATCCAGCTGCCACGTGGGCGTGGTGGATGCCATCTTCACCCGCATCGGTGCGTCGGACGACCTGTCTGCCGGTCAGTCCACCTTTATGGTGGAGATGACCGAGGTAGCGGAGATCCTGAAAAATGCCACCGCCAAAAGCCTTGTGGTGCTGGACGAGATCGGCCGCGGTACTTCCACCTTTGACGGTATGAGCATTGCCCGCGCCGTAGTGGAGCACATTGCAGACCCCGCCAAGGGCCTTGGCTGCAAGACTCTGTTTGCCACCCACTACCACGAGCTGACCGAGCTGGAAGGCGGCGTGGACGGCGTAAAAAACTACAATATTGCAGTAAAAAAACGCGGCGAGGACATCACCTTCCTGCGCCGCATCGTGCGCGGCCCGGCGGATGACAGCTACGGCATCGAGGTGGCAAAGCTGGCAGGCCTGCCCGGCAGTGTGACCCGCCGCGCCCATGAGGTGCTGCGCACGCTGGAAGCAACTGCACCTAAAAATAAAGTAGAGCAGATGGATTTTGATGCCCTGCAGGAGTATAACTCTCCGGCTGTGCCCAGCGAGATGATGGACAAGCTGGAAGCTCTGGATGTGGAAACACTCACCCCCATTGAGGCTTTGAACTTCCTCTACGAGCTGAAAAAGACCCTGAAGGGCAGCCTGAACAGATGAAACTGCTCTACCTGACCCAGACCATACAAGGAGGGAAAACACCATGGCAGTGATCCATGTTCTGGATAAGCACACAGCCGAGCTGATCGCAGCCGGTGAGGTGGTCGAGCGTCCGGCATCCGTTGTTAAGGAGCTGCTGGAAAACTCCATTGATGCCGGTGCCACGCAGGTGACCGTCAGCATTGAATCCGGCGGCGTCAAGCTGATCGAGATCAGCGATAACGGCACCGGCATTGAGGCAGAATATATCTCCACGGCGTTTATCCGCCACGCCACCAGCAAAATTGAAACACCGGACGATCTGACCAACATCCATACGCTTGGCTTCCGCGGTGAAGCACTGGCATCCATTGCCAGCGTGGCCCGTGTAGAGCTGACCACCCGAACAGAGGTGGACGAGTTTGCCACGGTCTACCGCATTGAGGGCGGGGAAGAGGTCTCCCGTGAGCCGGGTGCCAGAGCTGTGGGCACCACCATCCGGGTAAAGGATCTGTTTTACAACACGCCTGCCCGCATGAAGTTCCTCAAAAAGGACTCCTCCGAGGGCACCTTTGTGTCGGATACAGTTACCCATGTAGCGCTCAGCCACCCGGAAGTCAGCGTCAAATTCATCCGTGAGGGCAAGCTGCAGTATGTCACGCCCGGCGACGGCCAGCTGCGCGGTGCAGCCTATGCGGTGCTGGGCCGGGAGTTCAGCCGGGACCTCATTGAGCTGAAAAATCAGGAGGGCGTGTACCGCATCACCGGTCTGGTCACCCCGCCCAAAAGCTGCCGCGCCAGCCGAAGTATGCAGCATTTTTACATCAATGGCCGCTATGTACGCAACCGCACCATGATGGCCGGTATGGAGATGGCGTTCAAGGGGACCATGATGCAGGGCAAGTTCCCGGGCGGCATTCTGCTGCTGGAAATGCCGGCCGACCTTGTGGATGTCAATGTGCATCCGGCCAAGATCGAAGCCCGCTTTGCCCGCGAAAATGATGTTTTTGATGTGGTGTATCATGCCGTCAAGCTGGCATTAGCTCAGCCCGGCACCGGTGAACGGCTTTTTACCTTTGAAGCAGACAAAAAAGATGAAAAAGCTGAAAAACCAAAAATAGACGCTGATATAATCAAAAATGATGTAAAGAATAATAGCTTTACAGGCCTTTCTGCGATCATTCGGGGACAAGCAGACCCGGGCGTTCTGCCACAGCAGCACTGGGAACCGGCAAAACCCGCCGCAGCACCGCAGCAGCCTGCCCCGTCTGCTGCAATGCAAATACCGACAGCACCCAGTGAGCCGCGCTGGAAAGGCAGTGCTCAGAACGAGGATATGCTGGATCCGTTCGTGACCCTTCACAGCCCGAAGCTGGAAACGACAAAGGCACCAGAGCCGTTCCGTGCGGCGGCAAGTGAAACGCAGCTGGATGTGGAACCGGAATTTGGTGAGACAAAACTGCATTCGCCTCAGGACCATATGGCAGCGTGGAACCCTGCGCAGGAAGCACCGAAGGAAGAACCTGAGAGTGCACCCTGTGCAGAAACAGAACCGGATGCGCCGGAAGCGGCAGAACAGGAAACTGTACCGGCCGAGCCGGAGCAGATGAACTTTGATCCGACGGCGGATCAGCCGGAGCCGCTGCGCTATGTGGGCGAGGTGTTCAGAACATATATCCTTGCAGAACGCGGCGACGAGCTGTGCCTGATCGATAAACACGCTGCCCACGAGCGCCAGCTGTACGAAAAACTAGCCGCGAACTATGGCAATGTGCCCAGCCAGATGCTGCTGGAGCCTGCTGCTATCGACCTTGCTGCGGAGGAAAAGCAGGCCCTGCTGGATAACATTCCTCTGCTGGAAAATGCGGGCCTTGAGATCGCGGACTTTGGCGGCAATACCGTGGTGCTGCGCGCGGTGCCCGCAGATGTGGAGCCGCAGAATGCGGAAAGCCTGCTGGTGGAGATCGCAAATAAGCTGCTCAAGGGCGGCCATGATGCGCTGAACGAGCACACCGAGTGGGTGCTGCATTCTATCTCCTGCCGTGCAGCCATCAAGGCGGGGGACAAGTCCTCGCCGCAGGAACTGCTGGCGCTGGCCGAAAAGATCCTTTCCGGCGAGGTGCCGCCGTTCTGCCCGCATGGCCGCCCCTGCGTACTCAAATTGACCCGGAAGGAGCTGGAAAAGCAGTTTGGACGCATCGTATAAACATCCCATGGTGGCCGTCGTCGGCCCTACCGCAACCGGAAAGACAGCGCTGGGCGTAGAACTTGCAAAACATTTTTCCGGCGAGGTCATCAGCTGTGATTCCATGCAGATCTATAAAGGTCTGGACATAGGCACGGCAAAGGTGACACCGGAGGAGACCTGCGGTATCCCGCATCACGGCGTGGATATCCTTACGCCGGACAAGGCTTTCAGCGTGGCAGACTTTACCGCCATGGCCGGAAAGCTGGAAGAAGAGATCTCTGCCCGGAAGAAGCTGCCCATCCTTGTGGGCGGCACAGGGCTGTATGTTCAGAGTTTTCTGTATGGGGTGCGCTTTACAGAGGAAAAAGCACCTGCCGGTCTGCGGGAGCAGCTGGCGGCGGAACTGGCTGCAAAAGGCGGTGCTGCCATGTACGAAGAACTGAAGCAGGCCGACCCGGAAGCTGCTGCGGCTATCCACCCGAACAATCAGGTGCGGGTGCTGCGCGCACTCGAACATTATCGTGCCACCGGCAAAAAGCTGAGCGAACAGAAGGCGGAGTCTCTCCCACCGGAGCGGCCCTACCGCAGCCTGATCCTCGGTCTGGATTTCCCAGAGCGCGCGGTACTTTACCGCCGCATTGACCTGCGTGTGGACAAAATGCTGGAAGCGGGCCTTATAAAGGAAGCGGAGCATGTCTGGCAGAACCGGGAAAGCTTCCGCACGGCAGCGCAGGCCATCGGATACAAGGAGTTCTTTCCGTATTTTGAGCAGACGGCTCCACTGGAAGCCTGCACGGAAAAACTCAAGCAGGCGTCCCGCAACTATGCCAAGCGCCAGTTGACCTGGTTCCGCCATATGGACGGTGTGGTCTGGCTGGATGCCGGTGCACCGGATGCAGTGCAGACTGCCATCCGCAAAACTAGCGAATTTTTAGCGAAAGGATGATCGATATGCCGGATGAGACCCAGAAGGAACGCCATGCGCCGCATGTGCTTACCACTCTGGCAGGCGTGCTGATCGCGTTTCTGCTGCTGGCAGCAATTTATGTGGTGTATCAGGCCGCACATATCCTGTTTCCGCAGAATGTTTATGAGACTGCGCTGCCTGCGGTCATTTCGGATACGGTGGAAGCCGACGGAGTTCTGCTGTTCGACGAAAGCTATGTGGCAGGCAGCGGAAACCTTGGATATCTTGCTGCCGACGGCGAGCGTGTTTCAGCGGGCACTGCAGTGGCAGAGGTGTACAGCAACGCTTCGCAGGCTTCGCTGCGCCTGCAGCTGAACCAGCTGAATGATCAGATCGACCTGCTGCAGAAATCGCAGAACACTTCTGCGCTGCAGCTGGATACCCTTTTAAAAGAACGTTCTTCTGCGCTGTATGACCTGCTGGATACGCTGGACGACAGCGATTATGAAGCGGTGGATGATGATGCCAATGCCTACCTGCTGGCCCAGAACAAGCTCTGGGTGGTAACGGGCGAAGCTGCAAACTTTACCGATCAGATCACCGCGCTGGTCCAGCAGTCCCAGAGCGTGCAGGCGCAGCTGGGCAGCCCGGCGCAGATCACTGCACCGCAGACCGGCTATTTTGTGCGCTCTTCCAGCAGCGGACGGCTCAATGCCAGTGCCGATGATATCCTTGCACTGAACGCACAGGAGCTGCAGGGCTATCTGCAGTCCGACCCGGTGCTGGCACTGGACGGCTGCGCCGGTAAGATCGTGGCAGGGTTCACATGGCGCTATGTGGGCGTGTGCACTGCAAAGCAGGGCGAAAAGCTGCTGGGTCAGAACGGCAAGCCGCTGAGCACAGCGGTGGAGATCAGCTTCCCGGGTCAGGTGGAGAACAGCCTCAAGGCCACCGTCACCGAGGTGGAGATCGATCAGGACAGCGGCCTTGCCCGCTTTGTGCTTGCCTGCAACTCCATCAACGGCGATGTGCTTTGCCTGAACCGGGCTGCAGCACGCATCTCGGTAGGAGAGCGCAGCGGCCTGCGGGTGCCTGCTGCGGCTGTGCACTATTTAAAAGAGGATGGCACCGAGGCACAAACGCAGGGCGAAAACTACATTCCCGGTGTGTACGTGAAACTTGGCAACATTGCCCGCTTCTGCCGGATCGACCCGGTGGACGCAGACCATCCCCTCATCACGGACGGCGATTACATCCTTGTTCTGCCCGAAGGGACCGAGGGCTCGGTCAGCAAGGTGAGGCTTTATGACGAAATAATCGTCTCCGGACAAAATTTGTATGATGGAAAGCTTTTGTAGTTATTGACATCTGAGGCAAAAAATCCGATAATAGATAAAGCTATTATTTGCATCTATTTGCAAAGAACGCCAGGCAGCGCCATGCTGCCCGAATGAAAGGAGCAGATTGTATGTCTTTGCTTGACAGCATTAAGAAAGGTCTGTTTGACCAGGAAGACGATTACGAGGATCAGTACATTGACGATGGCCCCCAGATGGTAAACAATAACAATGGCATCGGCCTTGGTGCTGATGACGAAAATGAAGAGCCTGTTGAGGGTGCCAAGAAGAACGGCAAGGTGGTCAACATCAATGCCACCACTCAGCTCAAGGTCGTTCTGGTCAAGCCTGAGCGTTTTGAGGATGCCAGTACCATTGCTGACCACCTGAACAACAAGCGCACCGTGGTGCTCAATCTGGAGTCCACCAACAAGGAAGTGTCCCGCCGTCTGGTGGACTTCCTGTCCGGTGTTGCATATGCAAACAATGGTCAGATCAAGCGCGTGGCCAACAGCACCTTCATCATCACTCCGTACAACGTGGATATCATGGGTGATCTGCTGGACGAGCTGGAGAACAATGGCGCGTTCTATTGATCCGCAGCCCAAGGCGGCGCGCGGGTTCATCCCTGCGCGTACCGATGAAGAACGCTATCTCATGCGCCATATCGAGGACTTGGCCCACACGGCCTTTTCCCGGGACATTGCGCGGTATTCGGCTTTCCTGAGTGACCGCGAGCAGGACTTGGCCCGCGCGGCACTGGGCCGTGCCGGTGTGCAGGAGGGCTTCCGGTTTGAGGGCGGCTGGCTGAATGCGGAGCGCAGGGTGCTCTGTATCGAGCCGGAGTATAGCTGCGGCGAAGCACCCATCTGCTGTGTGCGGCTGCAATGCCGTGCACAGGCGGGGGCTGCGCTGCCCGCCCACAAGGATTACCTGGGCAGTCTGATGGGCCTTGAGCTGCGGCGCGAGGCGCTGGGAGATATCGTTCTGCCGGAGAATCAGCCGGGCACAGCTTATGTGTTTGCGCTGGAACCGGCAGCACAGCTGATCTGCCGGGAACTGTTTCAGGCTGGACACACGGAGCTGACCACAGAACTGCTGACGCTGGACGAGGTGCCGCAGTTTCCGCAGGCGGAGCGTGAGATGCACAGTGCAACGGTATCGTCCCTGCGGCTGGACGCTGTGCTGGCAGCTATGCTGCACTGCAGCCGAGGACAGGCTTCGGAACTGATCGAGGCGGGCAGGGTGGAGATCAACCACCTGCCGGCGGATAAACCTCATGCGCAGGTATATGAGGGCGATGTGTTCACGGTGCGCGGCAAGGGCCGCTTCAACCTGACTGCACTGCCCGGCAAAAGCAGAAAAGATCGGTCGATCATCGAATTTTTTCAATATTAAAAGCAACGGGAGGAAATGACTATGCTGACTCCGCAGGATGTCCGTTCTGTGCAATTTGAGAAAAACCTCCGCGGCTACCGCACAGAGGACGTAGACCGTTTTCTGGATAAGGTGGAAGAACAGCTGCGGGACGACGATGCGCAGGCGGAACAGCTTCGCAAGCAGATTGCGGACTTGACTGCTGAAAACCAGAAGCTGCATGATGAACTGAAGAGCTTTGAGGCAGATGGTGAAATGCTCAAGAGCGCGCTGATCAATGCACAGCGCATGGGCGAAAATGTCATCCGCGAAGCAAACCAGAAAGCAGAAGAGATCATCCATCGTGCAAATCTGCGCGGTGATGATATCATCCGCGATGCCAACGAACTGCTGCAGAAGGCAAACGACCGTGCAGACGAGATCGAGAACGAAGCAAACGAGAAGCGCCTTGCAGAGGAGCGCGAGTATGACCGCGTGCGTCTGGAAGTGACCCGCTTCAAGTCTGACGTGCTCAACCTGTACCGCAGCCATGTGGAGTCGCTGAGCCGTCTGCCGGAGTTCCAGAAGGAAACGGCTGCACAGGATGCCGAACAGGCAGAGCCTGCTGCAGAGGAAAGTGAGCCTGCCGCTGCAGCCCAGCCGCAGGCAGCGGACGTGCAGGAGCCGGAAGCAGAGCCTGCACAGCCCGCACAGGAAGATGCAGAACCTGCTGCCGTTGTTGAAAATGACGACGACAAGGCAGCTGACAGCAGCGAGGATTTCTGGGCAAAGGATGAGAGCCAGCTCAAGCTGGACCCGCCGCCCGCGCCTCCTGCTGATTTTAAGCCGGACGAGCCGGACTACGATGCTTTTCAGGGCGTCAAGTTCAGCGAGTAAGGCGACCCCATAAGGAAATATAGAGGAGAGTGTAAACCATTGGCTAAGAACAAATCGCAGTACGATAGTACTCTGAACCTGCCCAAGACCCTGTTTGAAATGCGTGCCGGCCTGCCCAAGAAGGAGCCGGTCATGCTCAAGGATTGGGACGACAACGACCTGTACAATCAGCTCATGAAGCACAACGAGGGCAAGCCGCAGTTCATCCTGCACGACGGCCCTCCGTATGCAAACGGCAACATCCACATGGGCACCGCCCTGAACAAGATCATCAAGGATATCATCATCCGTGACAAGAACATGGAGGGCTTCCAGGCTCCCTATGTGCCCGGCTTTGATACCCACGGCCTGCCCATCGAGCTGAAGGCTCTGTCCTCCGTCGGTGATAAGAAGAAGGACATTTCCAAGCTGGAACTGCGCCAGATCTGCGAAAAGTTTGCTACCGAGCACATCGATATCATGAGCGACCAGTTCAAGCGTCTGGGCGTTATCGGCGATTTCGAGCATCCGTATCTGACCCTGAAGCCTGAGTTCGAGGCACGCCAGATCGAGATCTTTGGCGAGATGGCCAAGAAGGGCTACATCTACAAGGGCCTGAAGCCTGTGTACTGGTGCCCGGACTGCCGCACGGCTCTGGCAGAGGCCGAGATCGAGTACGGCGAGGACGACTGCGATTCCATCTTCGTGCGTTTCCACGTCTCTCAGGACCCCAACGGTGTGCTGGCAAAGCACGGCATCCCGATGGACAAGACCTACTTCGTCATCTGGACCACCACCACTTGGACTCTGCCCGCTAACGAGGCGATCTGCCTGAACGGCCAGTTCGAGTACTCCTTCGTCAAAATCGGCGATGAGTTCCACATCATGGCCACCGAACTGGTCAAGAGCGTCATGGACGCCTGCCACATCGAGAACTACGAGATCGTGGGTGAGCCGGTCCCCGGTACCGAGTTCGAGCTGATGCGCTACAACCACGTTTACCTGCCCAAGGAGGGCTGGGTTATTCTGGGCGATCACGTCACGCTGGAAAGCGGTTCCGGCTGTGTCCATACCGCAGGCGGCCACGGCGTGGACGACTTCAACGTCTGCCAGAAGTATC
>ERZ1673734.2241-NODE-2241-length-11223-cov-6.209706_pt1 | contig 11223 bp, 8 predicted proteins | sample MGYA00580199_ERZ1673734 | MGnify/ENA primary metagenome ERZ1673734 (study PRJEB41218, sample SAMN15661742) | gut metagenome | host: Homo sapiens | place: Canada: London | collected 2015-08-20/2019-03-30 | study: EMG produced TPA metagenomics assembly of...
AAAACTTTTTCCCCTCCGCCCGGCACAGAGTATTTTGCTTACTCTGTGCCGGGCATTTCGTTGTCTTTTGTGTGCTTCATCCTGCTTTTTGGCAAAGAAGTGGAAAAGAGATTGGAAAAATAAGAGCATTTGCCTGAACTCGAAGTATAAACGAAGCGCACCCCTTCTCCACACAGAAGCAGAAGAGGTGCGCTTTTCTATGTCCGCCGAAAGTTTTCAACAACACAAAACTTCATTTTCCTATCACAAATTTCCATCATCCTTTTTTGGGGGGCTGTCAAACCTGCGTGAATGGGGTCGTTTCCTGCGTGAATCGCTGTGTCTAAGCCCCGATGGTTATGTTATAATATGGTCATAAGGGAGGAACTTGAGGATGGAGCTTCGATTTGCGGTCGTAGAAGACCGCCTGCCCGACGCTCAGCGGTTGGAGAGCCTTTTGCGGCTGGCTTTCGGCGGCGGGCAACCATTGGTCTGTGACCATTATGAGAGCGGTGACGCCTTTCTGCAGGCGTTTCCCTCAAAAAATCATCAGGTCGTTTTTCTCGACATCTGCATGGAAGGCACCAACGGCATCGAGACGGCGCGCATCCTGCGCCGGACCGACCCCGACCTGCTGCTGGTGTTCGTGACCTCGTCCCCGGAATACGTATGGGACGCATTCCCCGTCCACCCCTTCGATTATCTGCTCAAGCCCTACCGGGAAGAAAAGCTCTTCCAGCTGGCCGACGAGCTGCGGCGGGTGCTCTTCCGGGCCGAACCGGAGCTGGAAGTCCGCATCGCACGGCAGCAGGTACATCTCCCCCTGCGGAAGATACAGTACGCCATGGCCCAGAACCACTACGTCCGCATCGTCAGCGACGACGGCGAGTGTCGGGCCGTCTCCACCTTCTCCCAAGTGGAGCAGCTGCTGCGGGCGCAGGAGAACTTCATCGTCTGCAACCGGGGCGTCATCCTGAACATGGACAAGGTGCTCCGGTTGGACAGCGACTGCTTCGAGATGCTGGACGGCACCCGCCTGCCCGTGCGCCAGAAGGACAAGAATACCCTGTTCGCCCAGTTCACACAATATCAGTTCCGCCATATGCGGCGGGAGCTATGACGCCGAGAGGAGGCCCGACCTTGGACTTTTCTTTATTTGGACGCTATTTTCTGGACCTCGCCGTCTTCTACCCGGGGGCATTCCTTTGTCTCGCGCCCCTGTGGGAGCATGTGAAGGCCCCCCGGCGCACCGCTGTGCTGACAGCCGCTCTCGTCACGGTCATCTGCCTTGCGGCGGCGGCCCTCTGCGCCATCTTCGAACTCGACAGCAACATCCTGCTTCTGCCCACCCTGCTGGCGGCGTTCTGGCTGCTGCGCTGGCGGGTGGGTCCGGAAGTTTCCGTGAGCCAGACTGCCTTTCTCTTCGCCGTCTCCTGCGTCATGATGGCAGTCTGCACCCTGCTTTCTGCGGTGCTCAATGCCCGGGCTGAGGTGGGCAACGACGCCCCGGCCTGTCTCGTCTCCACCTCTCTGATCAAGCTGGGACTCTCGGCAGTGCTCTGCATCATCTTCTGGTTCACCGCCGTCCAGTGGAGCCGCTGGCTGCTGCGGGAGTACCGGGGCGAAGCCTTCTGGCAGTCGGCCTGGCCGCTGCCCACCATCTACGCGGCTTTCCTCGTCTTCTGTATGCCGCTGGACCCGGCCGTCGTGCTCATCAACCGTCTGATGATCATTTCTGTTCTGGCCGTCTCCATCTCGCTGCTGGGCATCTTTTTACTGCTGTACGAGATGTATCAGGTGGCCCGGGAATACACCCGCAGCGCCCAGCTCGACCGGGAAAACCAGCTTCTGGCCGTGGAATCCCGCCGCTACACCGAGCTGCGGGCCTATATGGAGCAGACCCGGCATCTCCGCCACGACTTCCGCCAGCATCTCCACGTCATTGCCGGACTCACCGAGGCCGGGCAGGTGGATGAGCTGAAAAACTACCTGCACCAGTACGAATCCGAGCTGAGCGAGGAGCGCCCCACCCTCTGCGCGAATCCTGCCGTGGATGCTCTGGCCGGTCACTACGACCACGAGGCCCACAGCCTCGGCGTGCCGGTGGACTGGCGGCTGGAACTGCCCCGCCAGCAGGGCACCCTCCACTCCACGAAACACGACGGAATGGGCATCGGCCTCGTCTCCATCCAGACGGCTGTTTCCAGATATGGCGGTTCTATGACCGTCGAGACCGAGAACTGTTTGTTCCGGGTGAATATTCTGCTGAACTTATAACCTCTCCGTCACGCCTGCGGCGTGCCACCTCCCCTATCGAGGGGAGGCTGAGAGGTCATGTTATCAAAAAAGGAGGACTCCACCATGAAAATGACCCGACGCAACTTCCTCAGCGCTTCCGCTCTCACACTGCTGTCCTGCCAGCTGGCTCCCGCCGCCAGGGCAGACTGCCTTCTGTCCGACCTTTTCCACGGCGCAGACACCGCCCTGCCGCCGAAGCCTCTGACGGCAAAAGTTATGGACGCCAACCCCTTTATGGGCCGCAGCGAGTCAAACATCCACCACGACTGCTACAACACTGACTCCACCGACGCCGTCCTCCCCGTGGGCATCTGCCCCGAGGTCAACGTGGCAATGGAAAAGACGAACCCCAACGCCTCCCCGGCCATCTTCTTCGACAACTTCGACAACCCCGTCAGCCCGTTCCTCGGCGGTCTGGCCATCCGCGACCTCGACGCAGAAGAAGTCCGCACCATCGGCTTTTTCTCTCCCGCCAAGCACGACGGCGGCGGCTATCTCATCCAAAGCTCCTATTCCTTTGTGGACGGGCGCAACCTCATCGTCTGCCCCACCAGCCACAACCATGTGCTGATGCTTCGCGCCACCGACGAGAACGGTACGCCTCTGCCGGTTTTTGAAAAGGTACTGGACATCAACATCAAAGAGGCTGCCGAGCGGGTGCTTGGCCGCAACCTCGAGCAGAACCTGCTCTCCATCGTCTTTGACTACGACGGCAATCTCTGGTTCGTCACCGGCGGCTTCCGCATCTACCCCAGCCGCGGCCAGCAGGGCGCGATGGGCTACATCTCCCACAACGCCATCGAAACCATCCTTGCCGGCGGCACCGCCGACCTCGACCACGAAGTCCATGTCTACGCTCCCGCTCCGGGCGAAGGTGCTGAAAACGGCATTGCCTCCTGCCGGGAGGGTGCGGTCATCCTGACGAACCTTGCCTGCTACCTGCTGCGTGCCAACGGCGGCGTTGAAGTCGTCTGGCGCACCCCCTACGACAGCGTGGGCGCAAAAGACAGCCGCGAAGGCGCTGCCACCACCGGCGGCGGTCTGGCATGGGGCGGCGGCTGCTCGCCCTCTCTGAGCCGGGAGCTGGTCTTCTTCACCGACAACCTCGAGACGGTCAGTCTGATGGCTGTGGACATCCGCACCGGCGAAGTCGCCGCCAGCCACCCGGTCATCGACGAGCTGCCCGCCAACATGCCGGTGTCGGTGGAAAATTCGGCCATCGTCTACGACCACGGCAATGGCCGGGTCAGCACCATCGTCTGCAACTGGTTCGGCGCAGGCAGCCCCAACCTCGCAAAGCCCGACAGTGACTCGTCCATCCAGAGCTACGAGAACATCTACGACCGCAACTGGCTGCTCAAGGGCAACTGCATGATCATGCCCGGCGTCGAACGGGTGGACACCATCCGCACCGCCGACGGCTGGACCATGAAGAGCATCTGGTGCCGCGACGACCTCAGCGACACTTCCATGATGAAGCTCTCCACCGCCACCGGCTATATCTATGGCTTCGTGCAGGACGTGGACAGCGGCATGTGGCAGTACATCGTGCTGGACTTCGACACCGGAAAGACCGTCCTCACCGTGGACGTCGCCTCCCTCTACGGCTACAACAACATGGCCATCGGCATGTACGCGGGCCGTGACGGCAACAAGCTCTACTGCCCCACCGGCTACAAAGAGCTTCTCCGCCTGCAGGACCGCTTCGTCTTCCTGCCCGAGATGCCCTACCGGAAGGTCGATCTGGACAAGACCTCCCGCCGGGTGCTTTCGGCGGCAGAGTTCCAGGCCGCAGGCGGCACCGGCACCCCCGCAAGCTGGCTCCACACCGCCACCCTCGACAACCTCCACCCCGCGACTACCGTTTCTTTCCGTATCAACGGCCTGACCGGAAATGCCGCCGACTATAAGCTCTTCGCCCTCGGCACGGATGGCCGCTACCACGAGGTGTCCGACTGGCACTTCGACGATGCCCCGGCCCGTCTCAGCGCGAAGAAGGTCTACACTATCTGCCTCACCGCACAGGACGGCGGCAGCTTCGACCTCTCGCCCGACGCCAAGGAAGTCACCCTTTCCATCGTTCTGGCCCGCTGAATCTGACAAAGCAGGAGGACTCCCGCCATGAAAATGACCCGCCGCGATTTCCTCAAGCTCTCCTCTGCCGCTGCCGCCGCCTGCGGCGTCACGCTGCTGCCGGCCCAGAAAGCCGATGCGGCTTCTGCCATCCAGACCCTGCTGGAAGAAGCTTATCTCTACGCCTTCCCGCTGGTGCTCGTGGACGCCACCAAGACCGTCTCCACCAACACGAAGACCGCTTCCGCCAGCCGCGCCCCCGTCAACCAGTTCATCCACGCCCGGAAGCTGCTGGACGCTTCCAGCCGCACGGTCGTCAGCCCCAATGTGGACACCATCTACACGCAGGCGTGGCTGGACGTCAGCGCCGAGCCTCAAATCTACGTCGTGCCGGAGGCCGACCGCTTTTTCAACGTGCAGGTACTGGACGCATGGACGAACACCGCCGCCGTGCTGGAAGCACCCGGGGCCTACGCCATCGCCTACTCGAGCTGGGAGGGCACGCTGCCCGAGGGCGTCCGGCGCATCGACATTCCCACCCGGACGGTCTGGACCATCGCCCGCATCATGCTCTCCGGGCCGGACGACCTGCCGAACGTGGCGGCGCTTCAGGGCCGGATGCAGCTGATGCCCCTCTCGGCCTACCCCGCCGGGCTGGCCGCTGCGCCGGAAGGGAGCTATTCTCCGGAGAACGATTTCGTCCCGGTGCAGAAGGTACTCGCCATGACGCCGCAGGAGTTTTTCGACACCGCCAACCGGCTGATGGAGACAGACCCGCCCGCCGAGGCGGACGCGCCTCTTCTCCGCAGCCTCGCGGCCCTTTCCGTCGGCCCGGGCCAGCAGTTCGACGCCTCCGCCCTCGGCCCTCTCGGCGGGCTGCGCTGGAAGCGGCTGCTCCTTCAGCTCAAGAGCAGCCTCCGGGCACAGGCAGCACGCTATTCCCGCCAGATGGGCCAGTGGATCTACTATGGCGACCCCATCGGCAATTTCGGCACCGCCTACGACTACCGGACGATGGTCGCCCTGATGGGCCTCGGGGCCAACACCACCGACATCGCCATCTACCCGCGCACCTCCACCGACAGCGCCGGGGCCGACCTTACGGGCCAAAAGACCTACACGCTCCACTTCGACGCCCTCCCGCCCACAGTGGGCAACGGCTTCTGGTCGGTGACGGCCTACGGCGAGGACAACTTCCTCATCGACAACCCCATCAGCCGCTACTGCGTGAACGATCGTTCCGGCCTCCATCGGAACGCCGACGGCTCGGTGGACGTCACCCTCTCCAAGGACGCGCCCGAGGACACTACCAACTGGCTCCCCGTCTCGGACGAAAAATTCCACCTTTTCCTCCGCATCTATAAGCCCGACTGGACGGCGCTGGACAGCTTCCCGCCGCCGGTCATCTCTGTGAAGTAGCAAAAACGCCATCTGCGTCTCGGCGCAGATGGCGTTTTCATCGTTACAGCGTTTTACAGGGTGCTCAGCAGGCGGTGGCCGCCGTTCTGGTCGGCGGCATAGCGGGTGGTGCGGTTGACCTGATTGTCCAGCGGCAGGCCCTCAGCGTAGCGCTTGAGGTTGTGGATGAAGATGTCCACGATGTTGTCCAGCGTCTTGGGCAGGCTGAACTTGCCGGAGTTGTGGGGCGTGATGATAGCGCCCGGCTCACCCCACAGCGGGTGGTCGGCGGGCAGAGGCTCCGGGTCGGTGACGTCGAGGCCCGCGCCAAAAATTTTGCCGCTGCGCAGGGCCTCCACGAGGGCGTCGCTGTCCACGGTGGTGCCGCGGCCCACGTTGATGAGGATGGCACCGTCCTTGCAGCGGGCGAAGCGCTCGGCGTTGAACAGTTTGTTGGTCTCAGGGGTGCCGGGCAGGCTTAGGGCGATGAGGTCGGCCTCGGGCAGCTCCTCGTCCAGCTGGCTCTGGACCACCACACGCAGGCAGTAGTCCGGGCAGGGCGTGTCGGGGTGGACCATGCGGCGGACGCCCACCACCTCAGCGCCCAGCATATGGGCGCGGCGGGCGAAGTTGGAGCCGATGTCGCCCATGCCGACGCAGAGCACCCGCGCCCCGGTGATGCCCCTCACGGGGCGGTCAATGGGAGCCCACTGGCGCTGGTTCTGGCGGTCGCGGTAGAGGAACATATCCTTCTGGATGCCCAGCCACATGGCCAGCATCCACTCGCTGATGGCCAGACCGTAGGCACCGGTGGCGTTGGTCATCATGCAGGTTTCGGGCAGGACGCCGGGCTTCAGGTAGGCGTCAGGGCCGGCGGAGTTGGACTGGAACCACTCGATGTGCTTGTTCTGGCTGATCATCGACACCGGTGCGTTGCCCAGCACGATGTCGGCCCAGAGCACATCTTCGGCGTGGACGTCGTCCAGCGCGTTGAAACGGAATTCAAATTCCGGCACGGATGCCTCCAGCGCGGCGCGGTGGGCGTCGTTCAGGGGCAGACATACCAAAACTTTTTTGTGCATAAGGATACCCTCACTTCCTGTGTATTCTTCTATAAGAATACTCTCCCCCGCCCCGCTCCGCAAGAGGCAAAATGGCTGCTTTCTTAAGAATTCCTTAGGATTTTATCCCACAAATCCCAAGAAGTATGTGATAAGCTGTCCACAATGCAGAAAATCTGCTATACTGACACTATGCAATACAGGAAAGGAATCATAGACTATGCAGACCATCATGATCGTAGAGGATGACCCGGACATCCGGGACGGCGTGCGCATCCTTCTGTCCGGGGAGGGCTACCGCATCCTCGAAGCCGAAAACGGTCCCCGCGCCCTCAGCCTGCTCACACCGGAAGTCGATCTGGTCATCCTCGACATCATGATGCCCGGCATGAGCGGCCTGCGGGTCTGCGAGGAGATACGAAAGACCTCCACCGTCCCCATCCTCTTTCTCACCGCAAAATCGCAGGAATCCGATAAGCTTCTGGGCCTGACGGCGGGCGGCGACGACTATCTGGCCAAGCCCTTCTCCTTCGCGGAGCTGAGCGCCCGGGTCAAGGCTCTGCTGCGGCGCTACTGCGTCTATCAGGGCAAAGACCAGGCTGAACCTCACCACCCCAGGCCCGACGCCCAGATGCTGGAGCTCCACGGCGTGCGCATCGCGCTGGACTGCAACCGGGTCTGGGTGGACGAGCAGGAGGCCGACCTGACCGAGACCGAGTACAAGATCCTCAAGCTGCTGATGCAGAGCCCCCAGCGCATCTTCCCGGTGCAGGTCATCTACGAGACCGTGTGGGGCGAGCCGTATTTCTACGTCTCCAACGGCACCGTCATGGTGCATATCCGCAATCTGCGGATGAAAGTAGAGCATAACCCTCAGAATCCTCAGCGCATCTGCACTGTCTGGGGCAAAGGCTACCGCTTTGCGGCGCAGGAGGACGGCAATGGCAACACCTGAAAAGCACGGTCTGGCGAAACAGTTCACCCGGCTCATCGTCCTGTCGGGACTGGCGAGCTTTCTGCTTCTGGGCTTTCTGCAGGTGGTGCTGAACAAGGGCCTCCGTCTTTATTTCGACCAGCCCGAGGTTCAGACCAAAGCTTCCCAGTATCAGGTCAACGAGCTGCAGAACTATATCACCGAAAATTCCCTTTCCAGCGCAGACATCAAAAAGCTCACCGACTGGACGCGGAGCCATCGCTATAACCTGTTGGAGCTTTACCGCGACCAGAAGCTCATCTATTCGTCCTACGCCCCCCGCCACTACTACAAGAACAACAACCCGGAGGCCCCTGAGCTGACCGACAGTCACCAGCACGGCCCCTTCTACGACTGGTCGCCCGTCTACACCCTGAACTTCTCGGACGGTGAGATCACGGCCCTGCTCTACTACAACGGTTTCGACGCCTGCTACAGCACTGGCTGTGACCTCCTGCTCATCATCTGCCTCGCATCCTTCCCCCTCTTTTTCCTCTGGGGGAGCCGGGGCATCGTGAAGTACATCGTCCAGCTCAGCGAAGAGATCCAGGCCATGGAGGGCGGCGACCTCGACCACCCTATCACGGTGCAGGGCAGCGACGAGCTGACGACGCTGGCGTCCAGCCTCGACTCCATGCGTCTCACCCTCCGCCAGCAGCACGAGGACGAGGCGGCCGCCGCCGCCAAGGTGAAGAACCTTATCACCGAGATGAGCCACGACCTCCGTACGCCCCTGACCACCCTGCTGCTCTACACCGAGATCCTTCGCCACCGCAAATATGAGACGACGGCGCAGGCCGAAGATTACCTTGCCAAGATAGACACCAAGGCCCGCCAGCTCAAGCAGCTGTCGGACAACCTCTTCGAATACGCCCTCGTCACCCGGGATACCGTGGCCGTCCTCGACCCGCCGGCCCGCTTCTCCCAGATATTTGAGGAGCCGCTGACCGAGATGGTGGGCGAGCTGCAGGAGCGGGGCTTTGCCTGCGCCCTCGAGCTGGGCGAGGAGGACGACACCCTCACCGTAAAAGAGCAGTACGTCCGCCGCATCCTCGACAACATCACCTCGAACCTGCTCAAATACGCCGACCCGGCGCAGGACATTTCCGTCCGCTTCGTCAAAGAGAACGGCAAAGCCGGGCTTGCCTTTGAAAATGCCGTCCTCCCCGGCCAGCACCGCACCGACAGCACGAAGGTCGGCCTCACCAGCATCGAGGCCATGATGGAAAAGATGCACGCAGCATGCCGCATCAAGCAGAGCAGCGAACGCTTTTGCATCACGCTGCTGTTTTCCATAGAGAAATAACCTCTCCGTCAGCGCTGACGCGCTGCCACCTCCCCTAACGAGGGGAGGCCTTGGCATACCGGAAAACTTAATCTCTTCGCCAGAGGCTCCCCTCGGTAGGGGAGCTGGCTGCCGAAGGCAGACTGAGAGGTTTACATTGTACAAAAACTTCATCCCTCTTAAGCGCATCTTAATAAATTTCTCGAGCATTTCCTAAGATTTGGAATGTATACTTCTCCCTGTCAGATGGGGAGAAGTGCTCCCCGCGAAATCTCTTAGGAGGGGCAAATCACCATGCTATCAAAAAAGAAACCACAGGACAAGGTCGATCCGGAATATCTCGTCGGCCTTGACACGGCCTCTGCCCAGCCGGCTCCGGCGGGCGTGAAGCCCTTTATCCAAAAGCACTGGAAGCCCATCATCGCCGTCGTCTGCGCGGCAGCGGTGGCCGCAGCCGTGCTTGTCCCGAAGAACAGTGCAAAGCCCGCTGCCGCCAGCGCCCAGTATGTTGAGACGAGACCCGAAAAGCGGAACATCGCCAACAGCTACAGCGCCGACGGCACCATCACCGCCGCTGACACCTACACCGTCAAGCCGATGGTCAAGGGTACTGTCCTGACCGCCGACTTCGAGGTGGGCGACACGGTCAACAAGGGCGATGTGCTCTACACCATCGACAGCTCCGACATGGCCAGCAGCGTGGAGAAAGCCCAGCTTTCTCTCGACCAGGCCCAGAGCAGCTACGACGACGCCGTGGATGCCCAGTACATCCGCAGCTCTGTCCGGGGCACAGTCTCTTCCCTGAAGGTCAAGGCGGGCGACGTCGTCTCTGCCGGGCAGGAAGTGGCCGTCGTCCGGGATGACTCCACCCTGCTGCTGACGCTGGACTTCCCCGCCGCCGACGCCGCCACTTATTTTGTCGGCCAGAGCGTGGATGTGACCATCGACGGCACCTTTGAGACGACCACCGGCACCATCCAGTCCATCTCCGGTGCCGACAGCCTTTCCAGCGGCAATCTCGCCGTCCGCTCGGTGGTCATCGCCGTGCAGAACCCCGGCACCCTGAACACCACCATGTCCGGCACTGCCTCCATCAGCGGCGTCAGCGCCATGAGCTCGGCACACTTCACCTGCCAGTATGAGCAGACCATCACTGCCGCTGCCAGCGGCACCGTGGCCGCCCTCTGCGTGAAGGAAGGCAGCACTGTCGGCGTGGACACCGCCCTCATCCAGCTTTCCAGCTCTTCCCTCTCCAAGCAGATGAAGTCGGCTTCCAACAGCCTGCGCAGCGCCGAGATTTCTCTTGACGACACCCAGCGCTCTATGGAGGACTATACCATCACCTCCCCCATCAGCGGCACCATCATCGCAAAAGACGTCAAGGTCGGCGACACCGTAGGCTCCAGCTCCTCCACCACCGAGACCATGTGCGTCATCTACGATTTGAGCTACCTCGAGATGACGCTGGACGTCGATGAGCTGGACATTCTCGACATTCAGGTGGGCCAGAAGGCCGAGATCACCGCCGACGCCATCAGCGACCGCACCTTTGAGGGCGTCGTCACCAGCATCTCCTCCGCAGGCACCACCAGCGGCGGCACCACCACTTACCCCGTCACCATCCGCATCGACGACACCGGCAGCCTCATGCCCGGCATGAATGCCACTGCCGTCATCGACATTGCCAGCGCCGAGGATGCCCTTTCGGTCCCCAACGCGGCCATCGTCCGGGGCAATTACGTCCTCGTCACCGAGTCTTCCCCCTCTGCCGCCAACGCTGATCCCAGCATGAAGACCCCCGACGGCTATGTCTACGTCAAGGTGACCACCGGCGTCAGCGACGACGACTACATTGCCGTCACCAGCGGCCTCGAGGAGGGCGACACCATCGCCTACGATTCCAGTACGGCCTCCCAGTCCAGCAGCGATGACCAGAACGGCTTCCCGGGCGGCGGGATGCCCGGAGGCGGGGGTATGTCTGGCGGCAGAGGCGGCGGAGCGCCGGGAGGTGGCTTCTGATGAGCGCACTCATTGAGTTCGACTCCGTCTGCAAATATTACCAGATGGGCGACACCCTCGTGAAAGCCGCCGACCACGTTTCTTTCCAAATCAACAAGGGCGAGTTCGTCGCCATCGTGGGCCAGTCCGGCTCGGGC
>ERZ1673734.2244-NODE-2244-length-11216-cov-8.812024_pt1 | contig 11216 bp, 10 predicted proteins | sample MGYA00580199_ERZ1673734 | MGnify/ENA primary metagenome ERZ1673734 (study PRJEB41218, sample SAMN15661742) | gut metagenome | host: Homo sapiens | place: Canada: London | collected 2015-08-20/2019-03-30 | study: EMG produced TPA metagenomics assembly of...
ATGATATGATACGTTTGGATAGTTTATGAAAAAATAACAGAATAGTTTGAAAATGAAAATATTTATATTGACCGACGGTCGAAAAAGTGATACTGTAATGAAGTAACAAGTTGACCGGTGGTCGAAAAGGAGAATTGATATGACTTATGCAGATATGTTTTCAAAGGTAAAGGGACTGTTTATGGAGTCTGATGTGAGCGATATAAGCGAGCATCTTGCTTTTCAGTTTAATATAACAGGAGAGGCAGAGGGAATTTTTTATGCCGAGGTAAAGGACGGTGTGCTGGCAGTGGAGCCGTATGAGTATTTTGACAGGGATGCGATTTTTATATGCAGCGCTGAGACTCTTTTCAAGCTGGCAGATGGAAAGATTGATCCGATTCTTGCATTTACAACAGGTAAGCTCAAGGTGGAGGGAAATATTGATAAGGCACTTCGCCTGAAGCAGATTATAGACAGTAAGAAGGCGTAGGTGATGAAGATGAAGTGGGGAATAATTGCAGGTGTTTTAGGTGGTATTGCTGCAGCAGAGGCAGGCGGCAGTGCTTATTTCTACAGGAGGACCATGATGCGCTACAATGCCAAGAAGGAGCGCACGATGAAGATGTCCGGGGTTGACTGGGAGAGCTATTACAGCTTTATGAAGCCGCGCGGAGAGTGGATGAGAGCACAGACTCATGAGGATGTGTGGATTAAGTCTGATGATGGATTAAGACTGCATGCCACATATTTTCCGGGGATAGATGGAGGTAATCCGGATAAAGCCGTCATATGCTTTCACGGCTACACAAGTGAAGCTATGTCTGATTACAGCAGCATATCCAATTACTATTTAAAGAAGGGCTATAGCATGCTGCTTGTAGATGCGAGGGCACATGGACAAAGCGAGGGTAAATTCATAGGCTTCGGCTGCAAGGACCGCTATGATGCGCTTAAGTGGATTGACTGGATGATTAAGAAGGCAGGCAATGGCATAAGGATTGTTTTGATGGGAAATTCCATGGGAGGTGCCACTGTGCTTATGGCAAGTGGACTTAATCTGCCGGAGCAGGTGAAGGGAATTGTGTCAGACTGTGCATTTACCTCGCCTAAGGCGGTATTTACACATGTGCTTCACAGCATGTACCATCTGCCGGCTTTTCCGATGATTCAGATTGCAGATTTTGTGAACAGAAAAATGGCAGGGTATGGGCTTGATGAATGCAATGCTGCAAAAGAGGTGCAAAAGGCGAAGCTGCCTATTTTGTTTATCCATGGTGATAAGGATACATTTGTGCCATGCAGCATGTGTGATGAGCTTTATACAAGCTGCGCGTCACAAAAGACAAAGCTGATAGTAAAGGGTGCAGGACACTGCGAGAGCTATTACAAGAATACGAAAGCTTTCGAGGACGCACTTGATAAATTTTTGGAAGGAGTTATGAGATGATGAAGACGAGAAAGGGACACAATGTATATCCGATTACGGTTGCACAAAAATTTCATTTGTACTATGCAAAGTACTGTCCGAATATGGCTGTGCTCAATATAGGTACAAGTCTGACAATTGGCACGGAGCTCGACTGGAACGTGCTAAGGGATTCAATCAACTACGCGTATGCCAGAAACGAGGCCATGCGTATCCGTTTTACAAGGGATAAGGATGGAGAGTGCTATCAGTATATTGCGGATGTGGATGAGGATTTTAAAGAGAGAACTGTCGATTTCAGGGATTTTACTGATTTAACCATGGAGGAGGCAGAGAATGAGATGCAAGGCTGGACACAGGTGCCGTTTGAGTTTGAGGACTCTCCTATGACGAAAATCGTGATGATAAAGATGCCTGATGGCTTTAATGGAGTGTACTTCTTAGGTCATCACATGGTGGTTGATGCGCAGTCACTTATTGCATTTTTAAAGGATATTATTGAGATATACTGCAATGCCATGTATGAGGGAGTACCTTTTCCAAAGGATATGTGCTCATATATCGAGCAGCTTAAAAAGGATCTGGCATATGAAGCCGGAAGTAAGGCACAGCTTAGGGACAGAGAGTTCTTTGAGAAGCTTATCAGACAGTCGGAGCCAATCTACAACGGAATCGACGGCACAGCAAAGCTTGATGCGGCAAGAGAACTGATGCATGATAATAAGCTAAGGAGTGCATTCAATGCATCGGATGATGTCACCTCAGCGCTTGATATCTTTCATCTGGAGGCTGAGCCGACAAAGCGTCTTATGGATTTTTGCGAGAAATATCATGTTTCGCTTGCTTGTCTGCTTCTCATGGGAATCAGGACGTTTTTCCAGAAGGAAAACGGCTTCGATGATGTCTCCGTAAACAATGCCATCGCCAGACGTGCGACACTTAAGGAGAAGAAGTCAGGCGGCACACGTATTCATTCGTTCCCGTTTAGGACAAGCTTTTCAAAGGATGTACGCTTTATCGATGCTATGTATACCATCAGGGATAAGCAAAACGAGCTGTTCCGCCATGCAAACTACAATCCGACAGAGTACTTTGCACTGCGCTCAAAGACGTATCCGCAGCCAAAGGCGGGGCTTACATATGAGCCGATGTCGCTTACATATCAGCCTATGACCTTAAAGGAAAAGGGCTTAAACGACCTGGGAGATATAAAATACAAGACTAAGTGGTACCCGAACGGCATGACCACACAGGCTATGTATCTAACGGTAATGCACCGTCCGGAGGACAACGGACTGGATTTCAGCTTCGAGCATCAGGTCAAGGCAGTCTCAAGAAAGCAGCTTGAGTATATGTACTATTACCTGTGCAAAATCATGTTCAAGGGAGCAGAAAACCCTGAGCTTACAATAGGCGAAATCATTAAATTAGTGTAGTGGATTAGGAAACGTATTAGGTAAAAGGAGATTATTATGTTTGATAAATTAGTGGAAATTATCTGTAATTATGTTGATGTTCAGCCGGCAGATGTGCACGAAGAGTCACGTTTTATGGAGGATCTGGGCTTCACGTCATTTGACTTCATGAGCATGCTAGGGGAGATAGAGGATACCTTTGATGTGGAGATTGAGCAGACAAAGGCTGCAGAAATCCGCACAGTACAGGAAGCTATCGATTATCTTGAGACATTAAAAGACGCATAATGGGCGCAGATAGGAGAAAATATGTTATTTCACACAATTCCAGATATTCTTTCATATGCAAATGAAGCTTACGGCGCGGATGATGCGATAAGATGGAAGAAATCCAAAAATGAGATAGAGTCAAGGACCTACAGTGAGCTTAAGAATGATACAGACAGCTTTGCCAATGCCATCGAAAAGCTTGGCAAAAAAGGGCAGCATATCGCTGTAATAGGCCCTTCATCATATGAGTGGATAGTATCCTATCTGGCAATCACAGAAAGCGGAAGTGTTGCGGTTCCAATCGATGCATCGCTTCCGGCAGCGGATATATGTGAGCTTTTGGACAGAGCCGATGTGAGGATGCTTATATTTGATGAGGCACGTTCGGATGTGGCTGAGGCCGCAGCTAAAAGCTGTCATGATATAAATGTGTATGTGTCTATGAACAGTACAGAGCATTGTCCACAGGTGCTTTCGTTTAATGGGCTTATAGATGACAACAGGGGAAGCTACGAGCCGGCAGTGGCAGAGGATGCGCTTTGCACTATCATGTTTACGTCCGGAACCACAGGAAAGAGCAAGGGAGTCATGCTGACGCAGAACAACCTGGCTGAAAATGCCACATGCCTTGACATGAAAATTGGACCTCACACGGTAATCTTGTCTGTGCTTCCGATACACCATGCATACTGTCTGAGCATGGATATTCTGAAAGGAATTTCACTGGGTTCGGTAATATGCATCAATGATTCCATCATGCGCATGGCAAAAAATATACAGCTTTTTACTCCCGACATGATTCTTATGGTGCCTCTTATGATTGAGACATTTGCCAGAAAGCTTGAGGAGGTAAGGGCAGCAGGACTTCCTGCAGAGCCGGTCCGTAAGAAAATATTTGGAGAGAGGCTTCATACAATCTGCAGTGGCGGTGCGTACCTAAATCCTGATTATGTTGATTTATTTGCAGAGTTTGGTATCACCATATTGCAGGGCTATGGCATGACGGAGTGTTCTCCGGTCATAAGCACAAATCTAAGCTGGGATATCCGCAAAAACTCGGTAGGCAAGCTGATGCCAAACTGTGAGGCAAAAACAGTTGACGGTGAGCTTTTAGTCCGCGGTACAAGTGTGATGCAGGGCTATTATAAGATGCCAAAGGAGACAGAGGAGACACTGTCGGATGGCTGGCTTCACACGGGTGACTTAGGCTATGTGGACGAGGATGGATATATTTATCTGACCGGCAGAAGAAAGAATCTGATTATCACCAAAAACGGTGAGAATGTGTCACCGGAGGAGCTTGAAAACGCTCTGAGCGTAAATCATCTCATAAAGGAAATCATAGTGCGTGAGTCTGAAGGAGTGATAGAAGCTGAGATTTTCCCGGACAGAGAGTATGCTCAAAATGCAGGTATTGCCGATATAAGGCCGGCTCTGCAGGCGCTTATCGATGAGTATAATGTGAATGCACCTGTGTACAAGCGTATCTATAGCCTTAAAGTGAGGGAGAGTGAGTTTGAAAAGACGGCTTCACGTAAGATAAAGAGAAGCTGATATATAAAGAGGAAGCCGATGCATGTGGCTTGCATCGGCTATATATGAAAAAGATTAGTATGAGTATTGCGTAATTAATATGTTTTGTTGCTTTTGTTTTGTATCTTTCGTTTATGATGTTAGTATACAAATCAATTGTGAAAACCGTGTGTTTTGAATTTCACTTTTCTGTAAACAAAATATGAACAAACTGTGCAGTCCTAAGGTACCATAAAAAATCCTTAGACAATATCATGATTTTGTGTATAATTATAGTATCGGTATTTGTTATTGCATATGGGATAAGATTTTATGCATAATCAAACAGCGATATTATTTTTTTACAAGGGGAAAAAGATGAAATTATTAAGTTTTGCAATCCCATGTTACAATTCAAAGGATTACATGGAGCATTGTATAGAGTCTATCCTGCCGGGTGGAGATGATGTGGAGATAATTATTGTTGATGACGGTTCAAAGGATGAGACAGCAGCGATAGCTGACAGATATGCAGCCGAATATCCTGACATAGTAAAGGCTGTACACCAGGAGAACGGTGGACATGGAGAGGCTGTAAACACAGGTCTCAAAAATGCCACAGGCAAATATTTCAAGGTCGTTGACAGCGATGACTGGGTGGATTTGGAATCATACAAGAAGATACTGGACAAGCTAAGGGAGTTTGAGCAGGAGAATACACAGATTGATATGCTTCTTGCCAACTATGTCTACGAGAAAGAGGGAGCAAAGCGTAAAAAGGTTATGCGTCAGACCGGCTTTCCGCGCAATGAGATATTTACCTGGAGTGATATAAAGCATATTTATAAGGGGCATTACATACTGATGCATTCGGTAATATACAGGACAGAGCTTTTGAGAAGCTGTGGACTCAAGCTGCCAAAGCATACATTTTATGTGGATAATATCTATGTATATAAGCCGCTTCCGTATGTGCGCACGATGTACTATCTGGATGTGGACTTCTACAGATATTTTATCGGTCGCGATGACCAGTCGGTCAATGAGCAGGTGATGATACGCCGTATTGACCAGCAGATTCGTGTAAATAAGATTATGTTTGACGATGTCAAATTGCATGAGATAACAAATGAGATGTGCAGGAAGTATATGTACAGCTATCTGGAGATTATTACGACTATTTCTACTATTCTGGCAATTATCTCAGGCACCGATGAGAATATGGCTAAGAAGGATGAACTGTGGGCATACATGAAGGAGCACGATGAAGAAACCTACAAGAAGCTGCGCCATGGCGTCATGGGACAGTTAATGAACCTGCCGGGCAAGGGAGGCAGAAAGGTAGCTATCGGTGCGTATAAGCTGTCACAGAAGGTTGTTGGATTCAATTAGACGGATGTGAAATAAGGAGTATTATATGGATGAAGTATATAAGCAAATTGTTAATATAGCAAAAAAATATAATACAAAAAAAGTAGTGCTGTTTGGTTCACGCGCCAGAGGCACGAATCATCCTAAAAGTGATATTGATCTGGCTATTTATGGATGTGAGGATTTTGGTGATTTATCGGATTGTCTTAATGAGGAGTTGTGGTCTTTACTAAAGCTGGACATAATAAATATGGATGATAAGCATATTTCACCGGTACTGGTGACAGAAATAGAAAGGGATGGGAGGGTATTGTATGAAAAAGTTTGACCAGTATGTCATCCACTTGAGGATATTGTCAAGGGCATTTGATGAAGACTTGACAAATGATTTTATTGTGAGCGGTATAATTGATAAATATTATATACAATTTGAGCTGGGCTGGAAGGTCTTAAAGGAGCTGTTACGATATGAGGGCGCTAATCAGGCTGCAACAGGTTCTCCAAGAGAAATTATAAAAACTGCATATGCGTATTATGATTTTATTGATGAGAGTGTCTGGCTTGGAATGTTAAGAGACAGGAATGATACAACTCATATATACAATGAGGAAGCTGCACGTCAGCTTGTGAATAAGGTGCTTGACAATTATATTCATGAATTTCAGGTGCTGGAAATGAAAATTAAAGAAAGATATTCAGATGAGGTATTATCATCAATTAATTAAAAAAGACCACAGGGCATCAAAACAGATGAACTGTGGTCTTTTAACTTGCAATTAAATTATTCTCCAAGTGTGAGCATGGTATCTATGCAGGCCTTGGCCTTTGTTCTTATATCGTCAGGCAGTATGATTTCTTCTCCGCCTGCTCCCTTAACACAATTGTATACATCCATCAGGGTAGTGAGCTTCATATTGTGGCATACGCAGTCCTTTGAGAGCGGATAGAAGCTCTTTTCAGGGCACTCATACTGTAAGTGCTGCAGTATGCTGTTTTCAGTTCCGATGATAAATTCCCGGTCTGTGCTGTTTTTAGCATAGTCAATGATGCCGGTGGTGCTTCCGATATAGTCTGCAGCCTTTGAAACCTCAGCAAGACACTCCGGATGTACGAGAAGCTTTGCAGCAGGATGAGCCGCTTTTGCTCTCTCAACATCTGCTATTGACATGCGCAGGTGAGTAGGACAGCCACCATGTACAAATTTGAAGGTCTTTTCCGGAACCTGTTCCTCAACCCATGCGCCCAGATTGCAGTCAGGGATGAAAAGAATCTTGTTATTGTCAATATTTTTAACAATTTTTACAGCGGATGAGGATGTGACGCACACATCACATATGGTTTTAAGCTCTGATGTGGTGTTTATGTAGGCAACCACTGTATAGTCAGGGTTCTCGGCCTTTAACGATTGTAAGAGCTCTATATCGAGCTGCTCCGCCATAGGACAGCCTGCTGCGCTGTTTGACAAAAATACATGCTTGTCAGGAGATAAAATCTTGCAGGTCTCAGCCATGAAGCGGACACCGCACATGAGCACATTCTTCTGTGGTGCTGTGGCAGCCTGCTTGCTGAGTCCATATGAGTCGCCTGTGAAGTCGGCAACCTCAAGTATCTCGTGACTCTGATAAGCGTGAGCTAATATACAGATATCATTTTCCTTCTTTAATCGGATAATCTCATCCTGTAATTCTCTTGTTGTCATCATAATATGATATACCTCTTGAAATTCCTAGTGTGATTGAAGCACAGTTATATCAATGTAAGCCCCTTTTGGATTTTACATAAAGAACCGGCCAAAATAAATAAGTTACTTGTCATTATACTTAGCTGTAAACCAGCTGTCAACACAAAAGTTTTACAGGTGTCTTGTCAGCTGTAAATTTTAGTGTTATAATACGCCCATTACAGTAAATCGCATCCAGGGCGATGTTGCTAAAGAAGCGGCTACATCGGTGGATGCAGGTAAATAAAAGAGGTAACATATTATGAATACAGATGTACTTATTGTGGGAAGCGGCTGCTCAGGTCTTTATTGTGCGCTTAAGCTTCCAAGAGACGTAAGAATTACACTGATAACAAAATCAGATCTGGAGAGCAATGATTCATATCTGGCGCAGGGCGGCATGTGCATGCTTAAAGAGCAGTCCGATTTCGACAGCTTTTTTGAGGATACCCTAAAGGCCGGCCACTACGAGAATGACAGGGAGTCGGTTGAGATAATGATAAACACATCACCTGAGGTGGTGAAGGATCTTGTTTCATACGGAGCAGATTTTGCGAGAAATGATGACGGCTCACTTGCCTATACGAGAGAGGGAGCTCATTCACACAACAGAATTATTTTCCATGAAGATGTGACCGGAAAAGAGATAACAAGCACATTGCTTGCACAGGTTAAGAAGCTTTCAAATGTGACACTCATGGAGTATACGACGATGGTTGACATCATCGAAAGGGATAACAAATGCTACGGCGCCATCATCAGAAAACAGGATGGCACGCTGGAAAAGGTGACAGCGGCATACACGGTCATGGCTTGTGGCGGAGTTGGAGGACTGTACAGATTTTCAACAAATTTCAGACATCTGACAGGTGACTCGCTTGCCATTGCAAAAAAGCATGGCATAGAGCTTAAAAACCCAGACTATGTGCAGATTCACCCGACGACCTTTTACACGAAAAAGCATGAGGACAGAAGCTTTCTCATTTCAGAGTCCGTAAGAGGTGAGGGTGCTAAGCTTTTAGACAAGAATATGAACAGGTTTGTCGATGAGCTCTTACCAAGAGACGTGCTGACCGGCAAAATCCGTGAGCAGATGAAAAAGGACGGCACAGACTTTGTCTGGGAGGATTTGCGTACCATTCCAAGGGATGAGCTTGTATCACATTTTCCAAATATCATTGAACATTGCAAGGAGATGGGATATGATGTCTTCAAGGAGCCTATTCCTGTTGTTCCGGCACAGCACTATTTCATGGGCGGCGTCAAGGTGAATCATCACAGCCGCACATCCATGGAAAGTCTCTATGCAGTTGGAGAGACCGCTTGCAACGGAGTGCACGGAAGAAACCGTCTTGCGAGCAATTCACTGCTTGAGAGCCTGGTATTCGCAAAGCGTGCAGCAGGACAGATGGCGGAGCTTGGCTTTGTAAATGATGAGATAGCAGCCAAAAAGGCCGCAGATAGCATCGACCTCGCAGACTACAGCGATGAAAAAGCTGTAGAGAGAGAATACAGGAAGCTCGCCATGGAGGCTATAGAGGGCCGCACCAGCGTAGAAAACGAATCTGGTGTCACCTACATTCAGGCATAAAAGCAAGTTTCAGCCTTTAAGCGAGTGGACAGCCAAAGGCTGGCCATACGAGCGTCATCAAAAATATTGGTAGAATACAGTCCATGCCCAGTAGAGGCAATTTTAAGTGCGGTAATAGCTGTAGTAACCAGGTTTCGCACTCGTAAATCTGCGAAGCCGGAGAGTACACAGTGTGTTCCGAAGAAAAATATGAACTGCCACGGGGTTCCATTAACGTAGTTAATGAGAACAAGTGGCAAATTATAAAGCACTATCCCAAAAAATCCCGTGGCTGACTTCATATTTTTCTGAGGAATATACTGCGTACTACCCCGGCACCACACAGCATAAAAAGTGCGAAACCGTAATATAAAAGAAAACTAAAAAATGCAAAGAATGCAACGAAAGGAATCTAAATATATGTACGATCAGGTAACACTGGGCCTCAACGTAGACCCATTCATATTAAGCGCATTAAAGGAGGACATCACAAGCGAGGACGTATCCACAAACAGCGTGATGCCACATCCACAGGCAGGAGAGGTGGATTTAATCTGCAAACAGGACGGAATCATCTGTGGACTGCAGGTTTTTGAGAGAGTTTTCACACTGCTTGATGCAGATACAAAGGTAGAGTTTTACGTAAAGGATGGCGATAGGGTAGAAAATAAGCAGCTTATCGGCAAGGTTTACGGAGATATCAGAGTACTCTTATGCGGTGAGAGAACTGCGCTCAATTATTTACAGCGCATGAGTGGAATTGCCACATATACCAGTCAGGTTGCAGCGCTCTTAGAGGGCACCGGTATCAAGCTTTTGGATACCAGAAAGACAACTCCAAACAATAGAATTTTTGAAAAATACTCGGTCAGAGTCGGTGGTGGAAACAACCACAGATACAATCTCTCGGATGGAGTGCTTCTTAAGGATAACCACATCGGAGCAGCTGGCGGTGTAAAAGAGGCAATCGCCATGGCAAAGGCCTATGCTCCGTTTGTCAGAAAGATTGAGGTTGAGGTAGAGAGCTTTAATATGGTGAAGGATGCGGTTGAAGCCGGTGCCGACATTATCATGCTCGACAACATGTCCACAGAGCTTTTAAAGCAGTGCATCGACTACATTGACGGCAGAGCCGAAATCGAGGTTTCGGGAAATGTTACCAAAGAAAATATTGCAAGAATAAAGGGTCTTGGTGTAGACTATGTATCAAGTGGTGCGCTCACACATTCAGCGCCTATTATGGATTTATCACTTAAAAATCTACATGCAGTATAGATTTTAGATTGCCGGTCGCACTATGCTGTGACAGTAATGTTTTACAGAAAGGAACGAAAATGAACGGTGATGAGAGAAGAAAAAAAATAATAAATATTCTATCCTCGTCAAAGTCGCCTGTGGCGGGAGTTGCGCTTGCAAAGGAGCTTGATGTGAGTCGTCAGGTGATTGTGCAGGACATAGCACTGCTTCGAGCAAACGGAGCCGCGATTTTTTCGACAAACAGAGGATATCTGATACAGGCGGATAAGCAGTATTCGAGAGTATTAAAGGTGGTTCACGAGGATGATGAAGTAGAGGAGGAGCTTTCAACAATAGTTGATGCCGGAGGCCATGTGAAGGACGTATTTGTATACCACAAGGTCTACGGAGTGATCCGCGCCAATATGGACATCAAGTCCAGACGTGATGTCAGAAATTACCTGGAGGAAATCCGTACAGGAAAGTCCAGCCTTCTTAAAAATGTAACTTCAGGTTATCACTATCACACAATATGTGCGGAGAGTGAAGAGGTGCTTGATGCCATACAGGAGGAGCTTAAGCAGAAGGGCTTCCTTGCAAAGCTGCAGGACTATGAGCCGGTGGATTTCTGGGGAGACAACCAGGACGAGGCGAAGGCTTAATTTTATCATAAAGTTAAAGCGTAATATAATAATTGCCCGGGGGAAATGCCCG
>ERZ1673734.2245-NODE-2245-length-11215-cov-9.091039_pt1 | contig 11215 bp, 10 predicted proteins | sample MGYA00580199_ERZ1673734 | MGnify/ENA primary metagenome ERZ1673734 (study PRJEB41218, sample SAMN15661742) | gut metagenome | host: Homo sapiens | place: Canada: London | collected 2015-08-20/2019-03-30 | study: EMG produced TPA metagenomics assembly of...
CTTTTAATATCCTGCTTTATCTCATCTATTGTCTTCTTCTGCGCGCCTGTCAGCTCATATGGAAGCTTCTCAATCATTCTGTCTATAAAAGCATCATCCGTAAACTCAAACTCATTTTTGTCCTTCTGCTGCTTTTTATTCTGGTAGCGCATGCCCATGATAAAGAGAAAAAACTCATCAAAAACAAGCCGTCTTCTTGCCTCCACAAGCGCGTCAAAGTCATCAGGGAAATGTATCTGCTTCATGGCATAATTGTACTCGCAAAAGCCGTATCTGTGCCTTATATCCTTAGGCAGATAATCTGACAGCAGTGTATCATGTGACAGAGTCTCCTTTATCGTCTTGACTATCAGATTGTTTGTCACACCGCTTGTCACGGAATACACAGGCTGCAGTGTATCGCGTATAGCCTCGTACTTTTGCACCTCATACACCACAGGCTGCTCCATGACATATCTGCCGCCCTTTGGCTTAATATGTCCGTAAAATATAAGATGTCTCCCCTGCACAAGCTGTGCCTTAAGGTATGGCATACGGTACCATACCAGCTGTATCATATGCCCGGGCGAGCCGATATCCTGCAATGTAATCTGCATTCTCGCTGTATTTTTCACTACAGGTGCCTTTTTAATCACAGCATGGATGGCATAGGTGCTGCTCTCATTTACATTATTCAGTTCATCAATATCCGTTATTTCCGGAAACTTTACATAATCCCGGGGAAAATGAAGGAGTATATCACCAACGGTGTATACTCCCATTTTAGCAAATGCTTTTTGTGTTTTTTCCCCGATTCCCTTAACCGCGGTAATCGGTGAAGCTATATCCATATTTGCTCCTAAATATAATAAATATCATTTATATTCTTTAAAAGGCTTTACTCTACAGAAATAACATAATAGTAGATTGGCTGTCCGCCATCGTTGACCTCAACCTCTACATCAGGATATTTCTCTTCGATTGCTGCCGCAAGCTCATTAGCTGAGTCCTCATCAGAATCACTTCCGAAATAGATGCTGACAATCGCTGAATCCTCATCTACCATGGCATCTACCATCTCAAGTGTGGTAGCCTTTAAGTCTGTTCCAACAGAAAGGATGCTCTTGTCTCCGATTCCCATGAAGTCGTTCTGCTTGATGGTTTTTCCGTCAATCTCAGTATCGCGGACTGCATATGTCACCTGTCCTGTCTTGACATTTTCTATCTCAGCCATCATCTGCTCTTTATTCTCCTCGGCACTGTGGTCAGGGATATAATTTACAAGCGCTGTGATACCCTGTGGGATAGTCTTTGTAGGGATAACAATAATCTGTTTATCCTCAACAAGGTCTACTGCCTGGTTTGCAGCCATGATGATATTCTTGTTATTTGGCAGGATAAATACTGTCTTCGCATTTACATGCTCGATAGCGTTGAGCATATCCTCTGTGCTAGGGTTCATGGTCTGACCACCCTCTATGAGATAGTCCACTCCAAGGCCTCTAAACACTTCATTCATGCCTTCTCCGATTGAAACAGATACAAAGCCCATTTCCTTTGCAGGCATGTTATTTGTCTTTTCATCAGCCTGAGCAGCTTCATAAGCCTCTTCCTCAGCCTTCTGCTGTGCTGCAAGCTTCTGTGAATCCTTGATGAGCTTTTCCTGATGCTCCTCACGCATATTGTCGATCTTTATCTTGCTGAGTGAGCCGAAGGTAAGTGCCTTCTGCAGTGCAAGTCCAGGGTCGTTTGTATGTACGTGAGTCTTTACGATCTCATCGTCAGCTACAACGACTATAGAGTCACCGATTGACTCGAGGAATGCCTTGTATGCGTGCTCCTCATTGTCTGACATTGGCGCATTGAGTACAATAATAAACTCTGTGCAGTAACCAAACTTAATCTCTGCCTCTGTCTCAGCCGAAATCTTTGCAGGAGCTGCTCCTGTTGGTGCGCCCTCTATTGTATAGTCAATCTCCTTGCCGATAAGAGCATCATATGCTCCCTTTAATACCTGAACAAGTCCCTGTCCGCCCGAATCAACAACGCCTGCCTGCTTTAATACAGGAAGCATCTCCGGTGTCTGGTCAAGCACATACTCAGCCTGCTTTATAACCTCTTCAACAAATGTGACAACATCCTCTGTTTCGTCTGACAGCTCAAGAGCCTTTTCTGCTGCGCCCTTTGCCACTGTGAGGATAGTTCCCTCCTTAGGCTTCATAACTGCCTTGTAAGCTGTCTCAACCGCCTTCTGGCATGCCTCACAAAGAATAGTGACATCTATCTCATCGTATTCCTTTATAACCTTGCAGAAGCCTCTGAAAAGCTGTGATAAGATAACACCCGAGTTTCCTCTGGCACCTCTTAAAGAGCCTGATGAAATAGCCTTTGCAAGCTCTGCCATGGTAGGATTTGTAAGTGAGCTGACCTCCTTGGCCGCAGACATGATTGTCATTGTCATATTTGTTCCGGTATCACCATCCGGTACCGGGAATACATTCAGCTCATTTATCCAGTCTTTCTTTGAATCAAGATTCTTGGCTCCCGCAAGAAACATCCTTGCAAGGAGCTTTGAATTAATGCTTGTGATCTCCACTTTTTGTAGTCCTCCTTAATCAATTACCCTTACGCCCTCAACGTAAATATTGATCTTTGCAATTTTCATTCCTGTAAATGACTCAACCTTGTACTTAACCGTCTCGATAAGATTGTCCGAAACAGTGCCGATCGAAATACCATACGCTACTATTACATGAAAATCAATGGTAATTTCGTTGTTCTCATCTACCTTTACATTTATTCCATGGTTCAGGTAATCTCTCTTTAAAAGCTTTACAAGACCATCCTTCATGTTGACCGCTGCCATGCCTACTATTCCAAAGCACTCTACAGCTACAGAGCCTGCATAGGTTGCAATAACATCTGTATCAATTAAAATTTGTCCATATTGGGTATCCATCTGTCCCTTCATAATATATACCTCCATCATATTGTGACGTAGCTAATGTTATTATACCTTTTTTTTCACAAAAAGCAAATATTTTTATATTTTATCCTTGCATTCTTTATTTTAATCTGATAGAATACATTTGTTGTGAGCTTAAGAGTATGGTAAGCTTAGTGAAATGCAAGGAGGTGCAATATCATGGCAAAATGTGCAATTTGTGAAAAAGGTGTTCATTATGGAAATAATGTCAGCCATTCTCATAGAAGATCAAATCATGTTTGGAAGTCAAACATTAAGAAGGTTTCTTGCAAGGTCAATGGAGTTCCACAGAAGTTATATGTATGTACTTCATGTTTAAGATCTGGCAAAGTTGAGAGAGCTTAGTCTTTATTTTTGAATCTTTTGAATTTTAAAGGACATCCGTTTGGATGTCCTTTTTATTTGCTCTCATATATGATATTAATCCTGCTTATCGTCCTCTTTATCGTCTACCTTTACATCGTCGAGATTAAGGTCATCATTTTTTCCCTTTGAGAAGCGGCTTACAATGTCCGGCACCATATCAAGTATCTTTGTCATGCCGTCCTGATTCTTTACATTGACAAGCTTTGTCTGTCCATTCTGGATAACGAGCACTGCACTTGGCTGAATCTTTCCACCCATACCGCCGGCTCCGTTATTTTTCTTTTCTGCCGAAAATGCTCCTGCTGCCACTCCAAACGACACATCCACAAGCGGAAGTATGATTGTATCCCCTATATGAATCGCATCACCAACTACAGTCTTTGTAGTGATAAAACTGTCCATCCCCTTGAAAAGTGACTCTACTGTGTTATTGAAACTATTATCTGCCATAATATCTTCCTCCTATCTGCTTATCCTATTATATAATCTGCGGCAGTTTTTATCAAATAAAATTCTAAGTGTTGCCGCTAAAATACTTATTACTATCACATGCCCCTTTATGTCAAAGCTGCCCTTTGCATATGGATTTTCACTCTCGAAATCAGGTGTAATCCGCCATCTGTTTGTATAGCCGACAGGAAAACATGCTAAAATACCTAATGAAATGCCTGTTGTATCAGGCGAGCCGGTTGAATAAACCATTGTAAGCTTAAGCCTCCTTGGGCATATTCTTTTAAGAATGATAAAAAGCTCTTTTTTCAGATGTGAAAAAGCAGCTTTATTTCTCTCATCACTGTATTCTCTTTTTAGCTTATAGATACAGTTTTTTATTTTATCTGACCTATCTTTAAATTGCTTTTTATGTGGCTTTTCGCTTCGCTTTTTATACGTTTTTTGATGAGTGAGCTTAGTTTGTTGTTTTATATGCTGATTCTCATCATTTACTGTCCTTTGCTCATTATGAATCTGTGTTGTGCTCTCATTCTCTGTCTGTTCATCTGCGACATGTGCTGACTCATCTGCCGGTATTTTAGGCTCATCTCCGGTATTTTCACTGACTTTATCTTCTGTTTCAGTTTTAGCTGCCTCATCCATATCGTCATCATCCAAAGCCTCATAATTATCAAACAGCTTCTTCTTCACAAAAGCAAGCCTTATATATCCGTCAGTCTCCTGTGCATACTCTATATGCAGTGCAAACAAATGAAAAAGCCACGACACATGTGCTTTTGCTCTTATGTCTGTATTGTCAAAGCTTCCGACAGCCCTGTACTTGACCGGCACAAACAGTACGCAAAGCAGCGCTGTAAGTATAAGAGCAAGCACTACAAGGAGTATGATGCCTATGACCTTTAAAATCGTAAATATCATATATCTATTTCCTCCGTCTGCTCTTTAAATAGCTCTTCACATCTGTTTTACCTGTATTTTCGTATGTCTCCCTAACAATATCACAGGCCAGCAAAAGTGCCTCATCATAATTACCCGCTACTGCGATTATGTGCAGATTCTTCTTCGGATATCCCTTTTGCAGCAATTCTCTTGTCGGAATGATATCCAAAAGATTTTCCTCATTTGACGGAAACGTGATGATGTATGTGTGAAGCATGCCGGCATTATGCTCTATCTTCCACTTGATTTTCTTTATCTTTCCGGTAACAGACTCTCCTACAAATAAATCCTCATACCATTTCATTCCAAAACCTCAAAAAGCAGTTTTTAAAACTGCTTTTTAATAATACTAATAATACTTGTGTGTCCCCCATAAATTGCTTTTCTTTAAATCCAGGTACTCATTGTAAGCCTTCTCAAGTATCTGCTTCTCATTTGCAAACTTGAGCAGATGATATGCCTCGTGATACTTGTAAAACCCTGAATCCATGAAATACTCTTCTCTTTGCGGTTTACTATAATAACTTTCGCCCATCATAAGATACCAGTGTACATCCTTTTCCACTGTATCATGTGGCACGGTAAAAGAATAGTGGCTCTTACCCACGTATTGGATTATCGTTGCACTGGCACCAGTCTCCTCTTTCACTTCACGGATTGCAGTGTCCTTGTACTCTTCATCAGATTCCACAGTTCCCTTGGGCAGTACCCACCCCTCGTACCTGTTCCTGTAGTTCTTGTATAAGAGTAATATTTTGCCACGAAAGATTACCACACCGCCACAGCTCGTTGCTTCTATCATTGCCATTCCTCCAAGTGTGGTTTAAACGCTATCTGTCAGTTCAAGCGAAATATGAACGATAACGTCTGTCATTACACTTAAGTATAACCTACTTCTAAAAAAAGTGCAACAAGCCTATTCATTGAAATATTTATCAAATACCTTTTTTGCCACCGGCACCGCATATGTGCTTCCGGCACCCGAATCCTCCACAACTACTGCGATTGCCAGATCATTGTAGCCATCCTTTTTTCCATAGCCCACAAACCAGGCATTAGTCTGGTCTGTAGAATCTGATACCTGGGCAGTTCCGGTCTTTCCAAAGGCCTCATAGCTCTGGTCTCTTAGCTTTGCGCCTGTTCCATCAGATACCACTGCTGCCATAAGATTCTGGAGAAAAGCTGCCTGATCCTTTGACATAATCTGCTTGTATGAAGCCGGTTTATTCTGCTCCACAAGCGCACCGCTCGCATTTTCCGTATGGTCTACCAGATATGGCCTCATCAGATTTCCATCATTGCAGATTGCACCGGCAATCATGCACATGTGAAGCGGTGAAACAAGCGTGTTTCCCTGACCTATCGTGGTCTGCATGGTCAGAGCTGACGAAGCATTGTTATCCAGTGCAAATTTACTCTTTTTTGAATCAAAGGCTATAGGCAGATTCTTGTTGAAAAGCATATCGTCACACAAGGTATTAAGCTTATTGTTATCCACCAAAAGACCTATATTGGAAAAGGACGAGTTGCATGACTTTGCAAACGACTTTGTTAAGTCCTCCTGTCCGTGTGATTTATTGCCGGCACAGTGGATTGTAAAGCCGTCCTTTGTAATACTGCCGTCACAATCAAAACTGTAGTCGTTGTATGTCGACGGATTTTCGTTATAATACTCAAGTGCTGTAAAAATCTTAAACACTGAGCCCGGAGCATACTGTCCCTGTGTTGCCCTGTTGTAAAGAGAAGTGCTGCCCTCACCGTTTACGCTCTCCCAGTCACTTGCAATGGTATTTGGGTCATAATCAGGCTTTGACACCATAACTGCAATCTTTCCTGTCTTCGGCTCAATTGCAATGACAGCACCTTCATAGTCGTCAAGTGCATTGTATGCAGCCGCCTGTGCTTCGTAATCCAGTGTGGTTATGACATTATCACCGGTATTTTTCTTGCCGCTTATATCATTTACTATCTGGTCAAGGAAAAACTCATGTGAGCGAAGCAATGAGAAATTTTCCTGCTTTTCAAGCCCTGCCTTACCGTTTACGGCAAAGCCTGCTACATGCGCAAACACCCTGCCGTCAGGGTATTCCCTTGTCTCAGACGCATCTGAACCTACCTTTGTCCGTGCTATGACATGTCCATCCTTAGTCTGTATCTCGCCCCTCACTACGTTCTTTGAGAAAAGATCCTGCAGCGAATTGTATGGACTGTTGATGAATTCGTCGCTTTTTACAAACTGGAAATATAAGAAATAACCTATCAATCCAACAAAAACTATAAGGAAAAAATATGTAACAACCGCATACTCTCTATTTCTGTGTCTTCGTGCTGTTTTTGCCGCCTGCTGCCGGTTGTCTCCTTCTCTGTTGACTTCCCTGCGCCCCCGGCTCTTTAGCTGTCTGCTTTTGTCTGTTTTTTGTCTCATGGTCCTTTCGTCTCTTGTCATCTATATTTCTCCTTTTTTCAGGGGCTGCCTGCATAATATACATGCCCTGTATCATTCCAAAAATAATCATCGTAGATAGAAGCGAGCTGCCACCGTAGCTCACAAGCGGCAGCGTCACACCGGTCATCGGTATAAACTTGGTTGAGCCGCCGACAGTTAAAAGCACCTGAAGCGCATACACACTGCCAAGCCCAAGCGCTACATACTTGTAAAACGCATCCTTCATCTGCATGGAAAGATTAAATATCATAAGAAAGCAGCTGACACAAACCATAATGAGGCAGACAGCAAATATACCGCCCATCTCCTCTGAGATAGCCGCTATGATAAAGTCCTTTGACACAATAGGTATCTTATTCGGCAGTCCCTGTCCCAGTCCAAAGCCAAACAGTCCGCCTGTACCTATGGCAAAGAGCGACTGGCACACCTGATAGCCGGCCTTGTCTATGACAGAAAGAGGATCAAGCCATGCAACAATTCTGTTTTTCACATGTGAAAACAGATGATAGCCTGCATACATTCCAAGCCCCACAAATGCAAGACCTCCGGCAAAAATATAAAACTTTTTTGTCGCAACATAAATCATGACCAGATATGTAAAGAAATACAAAAGCGCTCCACCGAGGTCGTTTGATGCAACAAGTATCAGCACAAACACTGCCGATACGCCGCTTGTTATGGCAAGCTGCCTTAAATCAGTTGATTTATACAGCATGGATGCTATAAAAAACACAAAAAGTATCTTTACAAACTCAGATGGCTGAATTGAAACAGGACCAAATGTCAAAGAAAGCTTTGCTCCCCTGCTCGCCACTCCTACCACAAGCACCGACAAGAGTCCAACTATTCCTACTCCTGCATATGTCCATGTCAATTTTCGAAACATCGTGCCTTTTTGCATGATAAGCGGTATTAAAAACGCAAATATCGTTCCGGCAAGCACAAAAACAAACTGCCTTAATGCCTTGTCAAACGAAATTCTCGTTAGAATAATCATGCTAATACAAAGCATCATCACCATGTTGTTTAGCACAAGCTCTGAGGCATTCTTATAAAACTTATGATAAATCAAATAAATTGATTCAAAAAGCACAAGCTGTGCTATATAAAATCCTATTATCTTTGTATCCATTGTCGTGACAAAGAGCACCAAAAAACCATCTAAATGAATCAGAAACATATAAAATCTCTGCAGATTATATATATGCCTCTGCTTTTTCGGCTTGTCGGGATACTTGAATAAATGAAAGCATAAAAAAGTATATATGAGAAAAAGTATTATCATAATATACTTGGAAAGCTGTACTATCAGATGTACCATATTATTCTACTCCTCTTTTGTAATGTCCGTTTGTATATTCAGCTACCTTATCATCCATAACCGCCTTAATCTGCTTTGGAGTCTCGATTGTAAAGCTGTATCTAAAACTTCTGATACCTGCCTCCTTAAGCTTACTTATGTTCTTTATGAGCATGGTAGGCAGTGAATTATATATTGTATTATAGCACTCCTTACAGTTGTTACAAACTGCAAAGGATTTATTGTATCTGTCCTTTAAATATATAAGCTTTTGCTTTTTATCACAGCCCTTTGTGTTTTTGTGCACACAATTGGCGGTGGTCATAAGCGGATAATATCCATAGACTATCATCTGCGAGCCTATATTGTTTCTATGCATAATCTCCCTTGAATTGAGTTCAAGCGGCACTGTGTCACCACTTACTCCGTGCTCAAAAAAAGCACTCTTTGAAACATCATTAAAGGTATACATATTGTGGTCTAAAATAACTTTTTTCCCTGTAAACAGATTTTCTGTCAGATAAAGCTCCTCATAGTTTTTCACAACAAAGCCCTCGAAGTTTACATTATCAAGCTCTTTTGCGATAGATACAAAATAATCCGATGAATCCGCCCTGAATATCGTAGGCAGCATGAGATACACTTTTTTATTTCGCTTTGTAAGGCTTTGCACATCATCTGTAAACTGCTGTATCAGAGTCTTCCTGTCATACATGTCAAAATCCAGATAAAATTCATCAAAGCATTCATAGCCAATAAGTGTATCAAACTGCGCGCGTGTCATACACGAGCATATGGTGGTGTAATCATTTATAGCCTCATCATGTGCTGCATCACTTTTTACGACATGCTCAGGAAGTGCTGTAAGTCCTGACATATCAGCGTATCGTGCATCATTCCTGTAATACTTTTTCAACAGCTTATCACAAAGCCCTGAAATTGCATCACGCCGCAGCTTGTTTAGTGCTCCGTTTGGCACAAAGACGTTTTCTCCGATTTGAGCTTTAATATGTGAAAACTCAAAGTCTGTATCACCGGTTTTGTTTATCCTGTCGATAGCAGCTTTTTTATCAAGTGGTGCCTTAAGTGCGGCGCTGACAGGTTCTATTGATGCTTTGTATGTCACATCACCTCTTTTTACAGTGAGGCTTCCGGGCTCGCCTTCTCTTAAAACAAGCTCTCCCTCTATCGAAAGCTTTCTTTTTTCAGGCGAAGGCTCTGCAGCATTTGAAACGAAATTAGGCTTCACATAAGTCACCATATCAGAGCCATTGTGGTCGAAATAATACCTGTCTGTGAAACCACAGCGGTTTCCAAGTGCCTTTATCCTGTCATAATCAGCATCGCTAACAGGCTTTTTGCTGTCAATATAGCTTCTGTAGTATTTTACCACTCCGCATGCATACTCAAGCTGCTTCATACGCCCCTCAATCTTGAGCGAATAAACACCTGCATCATGCAGCTTGTCAAGAGCCTTTATACCACACATATCTTTAAGGCTTAAAATGTATTCATCCTTTTTGCCCTCCACGGTATACGGCAGTCTGCACGGCTGTGCACAGCGGCCTCTGTTTCCGCTTCTACCACCTAAAATACTGCTGAAAAGGCACTGTCCGGAATACGAATAGCACAATGCTCCGTGAACAAAGGCTTCAAGCTCCATGCCTGTTTCCTCATGTATGCGCTTCATCTCGGCAAGAGAAACCTCCCTTGCCATGACCACACGCGTCACTCCAAACTGTGAAAGAAAACGCACTCCGTCTGCTCCCGTTACCGTCATCTGTGTACTCGTATGTATCTCCATTGACGGAAAATACTCATGGATAGCCTTCACCACTCCAATATCCTGCACTATCACTGCATCAAGCCCTCTTTTGTAGTATGGAAGCAGGTAGTCGTAGAGCTTTGAAAACTCACTGTTTTTAATCAGCGTATTGACCGTCAGATACACCTTTACTCCTCGTAAATGCGCAAAATCAATTGCCTCTAAAAGCTCCTCCTCTGTGAAATTATTGGCATATGCCCTGGCTCCAAACATGCTTCCGCCCACATACACAGCATCGGCGCCGCTTTCTATCACGCCCTTAAATATCTCAAGGTCGCCTGCCGGTGCAAGCAGTTCAAAATCTTTATTTCTCATATATTTCCTCATATAGATGCTCATTTGATATCATATAAACCTGCAATAAAATAGGGAACAGTGTACGATAACTGTTCCCCTTTTATTGCTATTTATCGCTACTGTCATTTGCCCCTTTAGAAGCATGTGCAGATTTTTTAACAGGCTTTTTTCCATCAAGAAGTGACTCCTCAAGAGTTGCCTCAAGTCTCGCCTTGTTGAGTAAAAGCTCTTTGTTTTGTGCCTCAAGCTCCTTCATGCTCGCCTCGGCATTCTCAGTCTTCACCTGATTGGAAATTAAATCATGCTTTAAATCGTATATTTCCTTATCCTTATTCTCTATATCACCCTCGAGCTTTTCGACAAGTGCCTTTGCCTTGAAATAATCATCCGCAATATTGAGCTCGATAAGTGTGCTCTTCATATTGCCCGGAAGATGCTTATACTCATCCATATCATCAAACTCTGCAATCTTGTTGTTGATGTATGCCGCAACCTTCTGTAAGTATTCCTCGTTCTCATATCCTGACAGTGTGTAAACCTTTCCGTCTATTACCACCTCGGCATTTGTTTTTGCAGACATTTAATCATCCTCCGTTTTCACATTTATTCAAACCAGCTATATTA
>ERZ1673734.2249-NODE-2249-length-11195-cov-40.237343_pt1 | contig 11195 bp, 9 predicted proteins | sample MGYA00580199_ERZ1673734 | MGnify/ENA primary metagenome ERZ1673734 (study PRJEB41218, sample SAMN15661742) | gut metagenome | host: Homo sapiens | place: Canada: London | collected 2015-08-20/2019-03-30 | study: EMG produced TPA metagenomics assembly of...
TCACCATTGCGGGCGGGTTATGGACCGCTTCGAACTGGTGGGAAAGAGGATGGGCTACGCGACTGGCTACCGATAGCGTCAGCCCCGATGGCTGTTATCGAGTCCAGAGTTTCAAGCCCTATTGGGTTCTTCCGAATATCTTTCATCGTGAGCCTGATGTTAATGGCGTTAATTCCCCTGCGTGGTTTCCATGGTGGGGTTATCCAGGTTTTTATCGTCTTTTCGATAATCGCAGTGGCGAGTTGATTTCAGAAACCAACATCTATGATCTGGAGTCAGCAGGAGGCGGGCTCAGTTGGGGCGAGGGTTCTGGTTATGTGATGGCCGGTTTGATCATCATCGCCTCCAACCTCCCTGATTGCACAGGCGATAACCCCGGCAAAACCAGGCGCGAACAATGAAGTCCAGCTCGCGACGCATCGCCTTTTTCGTAGCCTATATCACCATTGCGGGCGGGTTATGGACCGCTTCGAACTGGTGGGAAAGAGGATGGGCAACCAAGGATAGTGAGTCGAGTATCAGCCCTAATGGCTGTTACCGAATTGATAGTTTCAAACCCTATTGGGTGCTCCCTGATTTTTTGCATCCCATGCCCCATCCATTCGGGGACCTGCCGCCAAAATGGTTTGTTTGGTGGGGGAATCCAGCTTTTTTGCGTCTTTATGATCATCGAAATGGCGATCTGATCTCAGAAACTGAAATCTATGATGCGGAGTCGGCAGGCGGGCAACTGCACTGGGGGAATGGGTCAGGCAATGTGTGGATTGGGATGATCAGAATGGAGCTTAACCTTCCCGACTGCATAGGCGATGTCCCCGGAAAAGTGAGGCGCGAATAATGAAGTCCAGCTCACGACGCATCGCCTTTTTCGTAGCCTATATCACCATTGCGGGCGGGTTATGGACCGCTTCGAACTGGTGGGAAAGAGGATGGGCTACGCGACTGGCTACCGATAGCGTCAGCCCCGATGGCTGTTATCGAGTCCAGAGTTTCAAGCCCTATTGGGTTCTTCCGAATATCTTTCATCGTGAGCCTGATGTTAATGGCGTTAATTCCCCTGCGTGGTTTCCATGGTGGGGTTATCCAGGTTTTTATCGTCTTTTCGATAATCGCAGTGGCGAGTTGATTTCAGAAACCAACATCTATGATCTGGAGTCAGCGGGAGGCGGGCTCAGTTGGGGGGAGGGTTCTGGCTATGTGATGGCCGGTATGATCATCATCGCCTCCAACCTCCCGGATTGCACAGGCGATAACCCCGGCAAAACCAGGCGCAAGCCATGACAGCCATGACGCCACCCATCGCTTCTAGGCGGCCTGAATCAATTTTGTAGCCGGGCACCCAAAAAACTGGCACCCCAGACACAACAAAGCCGCTCGAAAGCGGCTTTGTTGAGCAGAAAACAAACTTACTTGTTAGCCAGTTTGTGTTCCAGGTAGTGAATGTTGACGCCGCCTTCGCAGAAGCCTTCGTCATTCACCAGGTCGCGGTGCAGCGGGATGTTGGTTTTGATCCCGTCGACCACGATTTCGTCCAGCGCGTTGCGCATGCGAGCCATGGCTTCGTCACGCGTCGCCCCCCAGGTGATCAGCTTGCCGATCAGGGAGTCGTAGTTGGCCGGAACCTTGTAGCCGCTGTACAGGTGCGAATCGACGCGAACGCCGTTGCCGCCCGGTGCGTGGAAGTGCTTGACCATGCCTGGGCTCGGCATGAACGTTGCCGGGTCTTCAGCGTTGATCCGGCATTCCAGCGAGTGACCGTGAATGTTCACGTCAGCCTGGGTGAAGGACAGCTTGTTGCCTGCCGCAATGCTCAACATCTCTTTAACGATGTCGATGCCGGTGACCATTTCGGACACCGGGTGCTCTACTTGCACACGAGTGTTCATCTCGATGAAGTAGAAACGACCATTTTCGTACAGGAACTCGAAAGTACCCGCACCACGGTAGTTGATGTCAACGCATGCCTGAACGCAGCGTGCCAGAACTTCCTGGCGAGCCTTCTCGTCGATGCCCGGTGCTGGCGCTTCTTCCAGAACCTTCTGGTGACGACGTTGCAGCGAGCAATCGCGGTCGCCCAGGTGGATCGCGTTACCCTGGCCGTCGGAAATAACCTGGACTTCCACGTGACGTGGGTTGGTCAGGTATTTTTCCAGGTAAACCATCGGGTTGCTGAACCAGGCGCCGGCTTCTTCGCGGGTCTGCTTGGCGGCTTCGATCAGGTCTTCTTCACGGTGCACAACGCGCATGCCACGACCACCACCGCCGCCAGCGGCTTTGATGATCACCGGGTAGCCGACTTCACGGCCAATGCGCAGTGCGGTTTCAGGGTCTTCCGGCAGCGGGCCGTCAGAGCCTGGAACAGTCGGTACGCCCGCCGCGATCATGGCGTGCTTGGCCGATACCTTGTCGCCCATCAGGCGAATGGTGTCAGCTTTCGGGCCGATGAAGGCAAAGCCGGATTTCTCGACTTGTTCGGCGAAATCGGCGTTTTCAGCCAAGAAGCCGTAGCCCGGGTGAATCGCCGTGGCGCCCGTCACTTCGGCTGCCGCGATGATCGCCGGGATGTGCAGATAAGACAGGTTGGCTGGTGCCGGACCAATGCAGACGGTTTCGTCTGCCAGACCCAGGTGCATCAGTTCCTTGTCGGCAGTGGAGTACACCGCGACGGTCTTGATGCCCAGTTCCTTGCACGCCCGCAGGATGCGCAAGGCGATCTCGCCGCGGTTGGCGATCAGGACTTTTTCCAGCTTCTGAGGCTTCAACATCGTTGGCTCCCCGTGGTTCAAACGATGGTGAACAGCGGTTGGTCGAACTCAACCGGCTGACCGTTTTCTACCAGGATGGATTCAATGACACCGGCTTTTTCAGCGGTGATGTGGTTCATCATTTTCATCGCTTCAACGATGCAAATGGTGTCGCCGACTTTAACGCTCTGGCCCACTTCTACGAAGGCTGGCGAAGTTGGCGCTGGCGTGCGGTAGAAAGTGCCGACCATTGGCGACTTGACCACAAAGCCGTTCAGTTTTGGAGCAGCAGGTGCTTCAGTCACGGTGGCAACCGGCGCAACAGCCACTGGCGCAGCAGCCGGAGCTTGTTGCATTGGTGCTGGTGCGTAGAACTGTTGAGCTGGGGTCTTGCTGTGGCGGCTGATGCGTACGGACTCTTCGCCTTCTTTAATTTCCAGCTCGTCGATGCCGGACTCTTCCAGCAGTTCGATCAGTTTCTTGACTTTACGGATATCCATGAATCGTCAACTCCCAATGGGTTGGTCAGGGGCGTTTAGCTTGTAGTTCAAGCTGTTCCAGGGCGGCCTCCAAGGCCAGTCGATAACCGCTGGCGCCAAGGCCGCAGATCACACCTACCGCAACGTCGGAGAAGTAGGAGTGATGGCGGAAAGGTTCGCGTTTGTGCACGTTAGACAAATGCACTTCGATGAATGGGATGCTCACCGCCAGCAGCGCGTCACGTAATGCCACGCTGGTGTGGGTAAAAGCAGCCGGATTGATCAAGATGAAATCCACCCCTTCATCGCGGGCCGCATGAATCCGGTCGATCAATTCATACTCGGCATTACTTTGCAGGTAGAGCAAATGGTGACCGGCGTCGCGTGCCCGCTGCTCCAGATCCTGATTGATTTGCGCCAGGGTAGTCGCGCCGTAAACGCCCGGTTCGCGGGTGCCTAGCAGGTTCAGGTTGGGGCCGTGCAGAACCAGAAAAGTCGCCATCTGCTGTTCCTTGTAATGTGTGCGCAGTGATCAGTGCCGGGCGACTATGCCGAAAAGCTGAATCAGTGTCCAGTTGTGTACAAAAGCCAGCACGATGACCGATGTTCGCGAAAAGTTTGTGACCAAGGCTCTAGATCTGGTCATTCGCGTTCGCGACACGTTCGGCGAAGTCCGCTGCATTGATCTCGCCAATGACCCGTTGGTCACTTTTTTCCTGGCCATTTTTGCCGAAGAACATCAGCGCCGGTGGGCCGAACAATTGGTAGTGATCGAGCAGGGCACGCTGCTCGGCATTGCTGGCGGTCATGTCGAAGCGCACCAGCCGATAACCCTTGAGCAGGTCCAGCACACGCGGGTTGTTCAGCACTTCATGCTCAAGCACTTTGCAACTGATGCACCAGTCGGCATACCAGTCCAGCAACAGCGGCTGGCCAGCCGCCTTCGCCTCGGCCAGCACGCTGTCGAGCTGGGCTTTGGTGCTGATGGTTTGCCAGTCACCTGCGGCTTGCGGTGCGCCGGTGATGCTGGCGTTGCTCGCGTTGCTCGCGGTTGCAGGGCCCAGAGGGTTGAACGGATCACTGTGACCGCTTAATGCGCCGAACCAGCAGGCCAGCGCATACACCAGCAGAAACAGCCCGAGCAGTTGCGCCAAGCGTTGGCGCGGGGCTTTGTAGATGAACTCGAGGGTGCCGAGAAACAGGCTCACACCGGCCGCCAGTACACCGATCAACAGTAACGTCAGCGGGCCGGGCAGTACCCGGCTAAGCAAGCCGATCGCCAGACCCAACAGCAGCACGCCGATGGCGTTTTTCACTGTGACCAGCCACGGCCCGCTTTTCGGCAGCCAGGCCGCGCCGCCAGTGGCCACCAACAACAGGGGGGCGCCCATGCCCAGGCCGAGGGCGAACAGCTTCAAGCCGCCGCCCAGCGCATCGCCGCTGGCGCTGATATACAGCAAGGCCCCGGCCAGCGGGGCTGATACGCACGGCGACACCAGCAGGCTGGAGACCACGCCCAGCACCGCAGCGCCCCACAGCGAACCGCCCTGGGTGCGATTGGCGACGCGGTCCAGGCGGTTGCTGAGGGCCTGCGGCAACTTGAGTTCGAATACCCCAAACATCGCCAGGGCAAAAACCCCGAAGAACAGCGCAAAGGGCACCAGCACCCACACCGATTGCAGGCGGGCCTGCAAATTCAGTTGTGCGCCGAACATCCCCATCAAAGCGCCCAACAGCGCAAAACAGGCCGCCATCGGCAGCACGTAGGCCAGCGACAAACTAAAGCCACGCAGCCCGCCAACCTGGCCGCGCAACACCACGCCCGACAAAATCGGCAGCATGGGCAGCACGCAAGGGGTAAAGGTCAGGCCCAGCCCGGCGAGGAAAAACAGCGCCAGATCGCGCCAGTTCCACGACGTTGCGGGCGCATTCGTGCTTTCAGTCGCCACTGGCCCCGGTGTGCCCTCAATGTTCAGGCGTTCGGTTTCAGGCGGGTAGCACAACCCCTTGTCGGCGCAGCCCTGGTAGCTGACCACCAGGGTAAACGGGCGTTGATCGTTGGCCGGGCGCGGGATATCGACATCGAGAATGCCGTGATAGACCTCCACGTCGCCAAAGTACTCATCGTGTTTTTGCTCGCCTGCGGGCAATTGCGGTGTGCCCAGCGCGATGTCAGCCGGTTCGGTCTTGAAGGCAAAGCGATGGCGGTAGAGGTAATACCCTTCGGTCGGCACAAAGCGCAGTTTGATCGTCTCGGGGCTGCTGTCGATCAGGTTCAGCTTGAAGGCTTCGCGCACCGGCAAAAAATCGGCACTGTTATTGATCGCCCCCAAGGTTGCGCTGGGGCGCGAGTCCAGCAGGCCCGTGGCCATGACCGGCAGGGTAAACAGCAGGCAGAGAACAAAGAGCAGGCGGCGCATAAGAATCTCGCTGATAAAACGTGCGGGCATGATAACGGAGTGAGCTGGCGAATCGTGAAGGTGGGGACTTTTTGATCATCAAGATCAAAAGATCGCGAGGCAAGCTCGCTCCTACAAAGGGCGGGGGTGGGGTTTGGCCGGGAGGTCTTTGATGATGAATTTCAAGTCAACGTCATTGCGTTTATAGACCCATGAAAGACGTCGGTCAGTGCCTTTTTCACAGGCTTTATCCATGACGCCAACCAGGATGATGGTAATGCTGATGCCTTCTTCCATCGGTAGTTCACATTTCACTTGTTCATACTTCAACGCCCCCAACGGCTGATAGGTGAAGTCGCCGGTACTTTTAAAGGCATGTTTTTTTAAATCACCGAGCGCCACGTTAGAAGTCGCCGGCAGTGAAATAAAACGCAGTACAGCGCTCAAGGCTTCAGCCTCAGGCAGTTCATACGAGGTGGCCGCAAGCGGCAGAATCAGGCACGGCCGCACGTTCTGGCGGTCCGGCGCGCAGGGGTAGCCGGCGGGGTAGTCAATAATGACGGCTATATAGCGCGACTGGTTTTCAATGTGCAGCGTTGCGCTTTCACTGAGCGGCAAATACAGAGCAAACACTAGAAGAATGGTTTGTCTCATGGCGCACCTGTTGATGTCGTACAGGAAACAGCCTGTTTAAGCGCTGCCTAATACAACATCAATTTAATATCACTCCTGACAGCAATAGATACTGTCAGAAGTAACAGGTACACCGGCTTTAGGGTTGATTCATACCCGAAAGGCTTGCACCGCGGTATTAAGTTCGCCCCCAAGTTGCAACAGTTGCTGGCTTTGATTGCGGGCAATACCGATGCGTTGCAAGTTGTCGTCGCCCAATAAATGAATGCGTTCACTGTGATCGCGGATCTCACTCACAGCGCCGCTTTGTTGCGCAGTGACGTCGGCGATACGCACCGCCGTGTCGGAGATGGTGGTAATGGCGCCGACAATTTCATCCAGTGCGCCATCGGCGTCCTGGGCTTGTTGTGCAGTGGCTTTGGCATGCTCCACCTGCGCGCGCATGCCTTCAACCGATTGGCGCGCCGCCAGTTGCAGCCCGGCAATCAGGTTCTGGATTTCGTTGGTCGCGCCTGCGGTGCGCTGCGCCAGGGAGCGGACTTCTTCGGCGACTACAGCAAAGCCACGGCCCATCTCGCCCGCACGGGCGGCTTCAATGGCGGCGTTGAGTGCCAGCAGGTTGGTCTGGTCAGCGATGGAGCGAATCACCGTGAGGACGCCGCCAATGGTGGCTGACTCTTCGGCCAGGCGCTCGACCGTCTGCGCGTTGCCTTGCACTTCGCCCACCAGCGCATGAAGCCCGGTGAGGCTTTGCCCGATCACCAACTGCCCTTGCGCCACGGCGGCACCGGCACTGCGGCTGGCGTCGGCGGCCTGGCTGGCATCGCCGGCCACTTGGGAAATGGTCGCCTCCAGTTCACCCAGGGCGTCGCGAATTTGTGCGGTGTCACCGGCCTGACGCTCGGCGCCGCCGTGCAAATCGGTGCTCAGTTGCGCCAGGGTCTGGCTGCTGCCCGCGACTTGCTCGGCGTTCAGGCGGATGGTGCCCACCAGGTTCACCAGATAAGCCCGCAGGCGATTCAGTGAAGCCTCGATGTCATGCAGTTCGCGGTTGGTTTTGCCCAATTGAATGTCGCGGCTGAAGTCGCCTTCGGCCCACGTCGAGAGCATTGGCGCCAGATAGGTCAGCACCCGTGCCAGCTTGCGTTGCAGGGTGTCGATCAACAGCGCAATCAGCAGGATCAGGCCAATCATCAGGCCTTGCATGAGCCGCACTTCGTCTTGAATCTGCCCGTGCTGGGCGCGGACCACCGGCTCCAGCTCGGCAATGGCGTGTTGCACCGCGTCCAGTTTGCGGTGCGTGGTGGAACTCAACTGGGTGCGTTGTTCGATCTGCGTCTGGGTGCGTTTAAGCTCGGCCGGGTAGCGGCTCAGCAGGTTGTTCAGCTCCCGCTTGAGGTTGACCCCGGCATCTTCGGTCTGAGTGCTCTGGTTGGCTTCGAGGCCCATCATTGCGGCGAAGTCGTCATTGCCCGAAGTGCTTTTGCTGCTGACGTCGAGCAGGGGCAGGGCGTCGATTTGCTGTGCCTGGGCCTGGATGCTGGCCAGTTCGCGCTCTACGTCACCGGCCAATTCACTGCGCCCGCTGCTGACCAGTTTGTCGCGGTTCAACGACAGCTTGGCCAAGTGCAGCGAGGCGGTCATCAGCGGCGGTAAATAGTGCGGCGCTTCTGGGGTATTGGCTTCGCTGGCGTATTGGCTGAGTTGTTCGAGGTTGGCGGCCAGTTCGCGTTCGGCTTGCAGTAATAAAGCTTGTGGGTCGCCGGCCAGTTTGCCCGCCGCCAGCAGCTCGGTATTACTGAAGCTATTCAGGTTCTCAAGGCTGGGGCGCACGGTCTCGGCCAGCGCCGGTGGCAGCGGGGCAAGCTGATTCTGGAGTGTCTCCAGGGCGCTGTTGGCTTCGCTCAGGCGCACCGCATCGCCGCTGGCCAGGTAGTCTTCAATGTTGCGGGCGACCTGGTTTTGAAAGTGCTGCGACAGGCTCAAGTAGCGCTCCATCAACAGGTACGGGCGCTCCAGCGCCTGTTGCGACCACCATAAAGTAGCGCCCAGCGCGAGGCACACGGCGACCAGCAACAGGGTGTTGAGGTTGGTTAGCAGCTTCAGACGCATAAGAGATTCTGCCTACTACGCAGTGAGAAGCGGCTGAAGTTATTGCATTTAAGTTACAGCGATATGACGAGCCGGCCTGGCTCGGCACAAATAGTGGCGATTAGCCTTTATCGAGTGAAGCGTTGCACCTGATTGCGGCCATTGTTCTTTGCGAAGTACAGCGCTTCATCGGCCTGTGACGCCATTTTCAGGCTGTCGGACTCGCCGTGCAGTTGCACCACGCCCGCACTGAATGAGCACCACAGATCGTTGGGCTGGGCCGGGTAGTGGATTTCGCTGAAACGCTGGCGAATCATGTTGAGCACGTTGTAGGCCGACTCTTGATCGGTGTCGGGCATGACAATCGCAAACTCTTCACCGCCATAGCGGCCAATAAAGTCGGTCTTGCGCAGGCGCTGCTTGAGGTACAGCGCGAGGCTCTTGATGACGCGGTCGCCCATGGGGTGGCCGTAGCAGTCGTTGACCCGTTTGAAGTGGTCAAGGTCGAGCATCGCAAAGCTCAAAGGCCGATTTTCACGGCGGGCGCGGAAGGTGCAGTCTTCGAGCAGTTGCAGGATGTGCGTGTGGTTAAACAGGCCGGTCAGGCTGTCGCGGACCATGCGCGCTTTTAAATGCCGGGCCCGGGCGGCGCGATTGCGCACGGTGGTGATGAGGTGACGGGGCTGGATGGGCTTGGTCAAAAAATCATCACCGCCCTCGCTCATCGCATCGAGCTGTTTGTCCATGTCGTCTTCGGCCGACAGGTAAATGATCGGCACGCTGACGTAGCGATCATTGTGGCGAATGACTTTGGCCAGCTCGGTGCCGGTGCAGGTCGGCATGTACATGTCGAGGATGATCAGGTCGGGTTGAAAGTCCGCCAGCTCGGCCATGGTTTGAATCGGCTCGGTCAGCGTGCGGGTGATGATCCCGGCGCTGTTGAGCAGGCGTTCGGTGTGCAGCGCCTGCGCCCGCGAGTCGTCGATGATCAGCACTTTATACGGTTCGTACTGCGCCACGCAGGTCAGCACCTCGATCTTCTCCATCAGGCTGGAGACTTCGAGGGTGCCGGTCAAAAACGCTTGCCCACCGGCGCGCACGGCGGCCAGGCGGGTGGGGGTGTCGGTTTCATGCTGGCTGAAAAACAACAGCGGCAGCTTTTGTTCAAGCCCGACCTGGACCTCTTCGGCCAGCGCCAGGCCCTGGCTGGGGCCAGCGAAATCGACCTCCATCACGATGGCCGCCGGGTGGCGCTCGATCATGGCCTGACGAAAGGCGCCAGGGCTGTCAAAGGCCACGGCACTGAGTTCAAAAAACTCCAGTTGCGTGCTCAGGCGCTGAGCGCGTTCATGGTCTTGCAGGAGGACGTAGATCGGTTTGCGCAGCGGCGGCAGGGCGGTGTGCCCGAGTTGATCGCCGTGGCGCAGGCCGGTGCGTGACAGGCGTTGCATCAGCCGGTTGAGTTCGGTGATCAACGGGCTGCTCAGTCGGCCGCGATTGTCAGCCACCTGTTGCAGCACCGCGTCGGTGGCCTGTGAGAGTTCGCTGTGCTCGGGCTGGTCGAAACGCTCGGCAAAGCGCAGCAGGCGCAGGTTGGCTTCGCTGAATTCAGCGAGGCCTGCGGGTGACCATTCCTGAGTCTGCATGCGCTGCCAAATTTCAAGAATCTGACGGGCTTGGTGCGTAACGCGCTGGGCGAAGTGGTGCTTCAGGCGTTCGTGGCTGAGGTCTTCGTGCTCGGTCATATCCTGGCTGCTGGGTAAGGGGCATGCTGGGGTCGAGTGATGGCTCTATGCTAGCACCTAGTGTTGGCTTGATCCGGTCTTACCTTGAAATTAACTCGCCCACACCGATATTAGCCATTGGCCGCCCTTGCGTAGGCGTGGCTGCACGCATGTTTTATAGTGCCGGGCCGATCTGGCCTTGCGGTTTCGGCACTTAGCCTAGCCGTGATTAAAAATCGTGCAACAAGGCACGATGAGGTAGGGTTGTGGTCGAACTGTTGAATCAAGCATCTGAAAGGACATAGCCATGCTGGACTGGAAAAAACGAGAGGGCGACAGCGCCCGCGAGTCGGTCAAGGATACCCAAGCAAAGCCGCGTGGCTATTTCAAAAGTATTCTGCTGAGCCGCTCGATTGCCATGCTGGTCGGCATTTATGTGGTGGTGTGCCTGGGCCTTGGCTGGTACTGGAGCCGCGAACCAGACCTGTTCCCGGTGCAGCAAAATGCACAGCTGGCGGCTGAAAAAAGCGGCCAGAAAATGGTTCCGGGCTTCACCACCGTAGAAACCCTGAAAACCGTGGCCGGGACCTTGCTTAACAAGCCGGGCGGCTACTTGTCCAACGACCGCTTCCCGCCGGGTGTCTTGCTGGACAACATTCCGAGCTGGGAATACGGCGTGCTGGTGCAGGTGCGTGACCTGACCCGTGCCCTGCGTAAAGACTTCGCCCGTTCGCAATCACAGTCTGCCGAAGACGCCGATCTGGCCAAGGCCGAGCCTCGTTTCAACTTCGACAACAAGAGCTGGATGCTGCCGTCCAGTGAGTCGGAGTACCAGGAAGGCATCAACTCCCTGAGCCGTTATCAGGCGCGCTTGTCTGACCCTGATCAGAAAAACGCCTTGTTCTATGCCCGTGCTGACAACCTCAACAACTGGTTGGGTGATGTGGGGACGCGTCTGGGTTCGCTGTCGCAGCGCCTGTCGGCCAGTGTTGGTCGGGTCAAACTGAACACCACGCTGAAAACCGAAAGCCTGCTGCCGGGCCAGGTGCCTGTGGTGGACGAAGAAATCGTTGAAACCCCATGGCTGCAAATCGACAACGTGTTCTACGAAGCCCGTGGTCAGGC
>ERZ1673734.2254-NODE-2254-length-11181-cov-6.591587_pt1 | contig 11181 bp, 10 predicted proteins | sample MGYA00580199_ERZ1673734 | MGnify/ENA primary metagenome ERZ1673734 (study PRJEB41218, sample SAMN15661742) | gut metagenome | host: Homo sapiens | place: Canada: London | collected 2015-08-20/2019-03-30 | study: EMG produced TPA metagenomics assembly of...
GCGCTGCCAAGGCCGTGGGCAAGGTCATCCCCAGCCTGAACGGCAAGCTGACCGGCATGTCCATGCGCGTACCTACCCTGGACGTGTCCGTGGTGGATCTGACTGTGAACCTGAGCAAGCCCGCTACCTACGACGAGATCTGCGCTGCCATGAAGAAGGCCAGCGAGAACGAGCTGAAGGGTATCCTGGACTACACTGACGAGGCTGTGGTGTCCTCCGACTTCCTGGGCAACACCCACACCTCCATTTTCGACGCCAAGGCCGGTATCGCCCTGACCGACACCTTCGTGAAGGTGGTCAGCTGGTACGACAATGAGATCGGCTACTCCGACAAGATCCTGTGCCTCATCGAGCACATGTACAGCGTCGATCACAAGTAAAACGCCAATATCCTTTCAAAAAGGTTTTCCTTCTTTTTTGTTCCGGAAACAGCGCCGTCCCACCGGGACGGCGCTGTTTCTATTCTTTTGGCGAAACTTACGGCGGCGATACCGGTGATTTTCCGCAAAACGAGAATCCCACGATATTTATCAGAAATATGCCTATCTTTCCGCGGATTTGTATGGTACAATAGGTACAACTCAGAGGAGAGGGAAAGGAACCCCTTACAATGGAACAGAATCCGATCTTGAACGCCAAGCTGTCCATGGACAGCGATATTCCCCTGTATGCCCAGCTGGTGGGCATCATCAAACGCAATATCTCCACCGGTGCGCTGGCCGTGGGCGATCTGCTGCCCAGCGAGGCGGAGCTGTGCCGCTGGATGAACATCAGCCGCAACACCGTCCGTCAGGCCATCGGCGAGCTGGAGGACGAGGGCCTGGTGGTCCGCAAGCGCGGCCGCGGCACCTTCGTGGCCGACCCCGCCACCAACCGCCGGGGCGTGCGGTACTCCTTCACCACCGAGGTGTCCTCGCTGGGTAAGGTGCCGTCCTCTACGCTGATCGACTTCGACGTGATCGTGCCCAGTCAGGCCGTGTGCGAGAAGATGGAGCTGCGGGAGGGCACGCCGGCGTACTGTTTCACCCGCGTGCGCAACGTGGACGGCGAGCCGCTGATCCTGGAGACCAGCTACTATCCCCAGTACATCTATCCCCATCTGACACGGGACATGCTGCAGACCCATAGCTTTTACAGCCTCCTGTACCATGTGGGCATCGTGCCCTTCGCCGCCGACGAGAGCTATGAGGCGGTGGTGCTGGACGCGGAGAAGGCCAAGCTGCTTGGCGTGAACGCGGGAAACTGCGCCTTCTATCACCAGCGGCTCACCCGTACCGAGGACGGGCGCATCTACGAGTACACCAGGAGCTTTATCCGCGGTGACCGCGTGCGGCTGGACGTACATATGCAGAAGAGCGGCATGAACTTTGTGCGTACCATCGATTGAACGACATAAAAAGGAAGCCGTCCCGCGGGACGGCTTCCTTTTTATGTGCTGTTACAGCGCGGCGGCGCCGATGATGCCCGCCTCGTTGCCCAGTTGGGCCGCCTGGATCACCGGCTGGGGACGCTCCGTACCGCCGAAGCAGTTGGCGGCCACGTAGCGGCGGATGGGGGCCAGCAGGCGCTCGCCCTGGCGGCTGATGCCGCCGCCGATGAGCACCATCTCCGGCGACAGGATATTCACCAGATTGGTGATGCCGGCGGCCACATAGTCGTAGTAGCGGTCCAGCACCGCTTTGGAGGCGGCGTCGCCGTCGTCGGCGGCGTCGAACACGTCGCGGCCCGTCAGAGCGGGATAGCGGTTCAGCAGGGAGTCGGGATGGGACGCGGCGGCCTCCTTGCCCTGACGGATCAGGGCGGTGGCGGAGGCATACGCCTCCCAGCAGCCGCTGCGGCCGCAGGTGCAGGGCTGGCCGTCCAGCACCAGCAGGCTGTGGCCCACCTCGCCGCCGGCGCCGCCCAGTCCGGAGACGATCTGGCCGTCCACGATGATGCCGCCGCCCACGCCGGTGCCCAGGGTGATGAGCACCATGTTGCGGCAGCCCACAGCGGCACCCGCCACCGTCTCCGCCAGCGCGGCGCAGTTGGCGTCGTTGCTGAGGCGGGCGGGCAGGCCGAAGTGCTCCGTCAGCATACGGCACACCGGCACATCGAACCAGCCCAGGTTATAGGCGCAGACCACCACGCCCCGCTGGGGGTCGCAGGTACCCGGGGCGCCCACACCGATGGAGGCGCAGTCCCGAGCCGTCAGGCCCGCCTTGTCCAGTGCCAGCTCCACAGCGCGGCACATGTCCGCCACCACCTGCTCCGCCGGACGGCCGGCTCCGGCGGGGACGCTGGCCTCCGAGATCAGGTGATAGCCGCTGTCCACCACGCCCACGGCGATGTTGGTTCCGCCCAGATCAATGCCGATGCGATACATAAGGATACTCCCTTTCATGTGTGATATAGAAAACGGCGGGGCGGGCCGTCTGCCCGCCCCGCAATGGTGCGTTTGCTCAGAAGTGGGTGACAAAGTCGCTGTTTACCGCCACAGTGCGGCTGATGTTGGAGGAATTGATGCTGGCGAAGATGGTGCGCATCACCGTCAGCGCCTCCCGTCCGGAGACCTCCGGCTCGCGGTCGTGGACCAGTGCGTCCACGAACTCGTCGATGACGCCGGTGCCGTTGTGGGGCACATCAAGGTTGTAGCTGGTGGTGTTGCCCTCCAGATCGCTGACCGTGATGGGGGCAGAAGCCTCGTTGTAGATCAGCATGATGCCCTTGGTGCCGTACAGGCAGGTAGACTGGCACTCGTTGCCGTAGATGGTCCAGCTGGCCGCCATGGTGCCCAGCGCGCCGCCGGACATCCGCAGGATACACAGGGCGTTGTCGTCCACGCCGATGAGGTTCCCCTCGCTGTCGCGCTTGTTCAGCGTCACCACCTTGGCGGTGGTCTCGATGACCTTCTGGCCCAGCAGGTATTGGATCAGATCCACCTTGTGGATGCCCATATCGGACAGAGCGCCCAGCGCCGCCTTGTTTTTATCGAAGAACCAGGTGCCCTCGTCCACGGACCAGCCCTCGGGGCCGGCGTTGCCCAGCACGGCGCGGAATGTGATGACATCGCCGATGACGCCGCTGTCCAGCAGCTGCTTGGCCCGGCGGTGCACCGGATCGAAGCGCATGTTGTGGCCCACCATCAGGTGACGGCCATTGCGCTCCGCCGCAGCTACCATGGACTCGCACTCCGCCAGCGTCACGGCCATGGGCTTTTCGCACAGGACGTGCTTGCCGGCGTACAGCGCCGCCGTGGAGATCTCCGCGTGGCTGCGGTTTTCCACGCAGATGGACACGGCGTCCACATCGTCGCGGTTCAGCAGGTCAAAGTAGCTGTCGCACACCACGCCGCCATATTGGGCGGCCATCTCCTCGGCGCGGGCCCGATTCTTGTCGTGATAGGCTACCACCTGGGCATTGGGGTTCGCTGCGTACTCGGGCAGATGGCGCACCTGCGCGATCTTGCCGCAGCCGATGATACCAACTCGAATCATACAAAAGCTCCTCCTCTACTGTTCTCGTAAATCATCCTCGTCTAAATTATAACAAATTCAGGGGCAGGTGAAAAGCCTTTTTTCGCAAATTGCAGAAAATTTAACCAAGACGCAGGGCCGTGGTCAGGGCGCAGCCCTTCTGCATGACGTGATCCAGCACCACGCCCCGGGGCAGGGCCAGGCGGCTGAGAGCCAGCAGGGGACCCTTGCCCGTCAGCTTGAACAGGGCCTCCTTGGCGGTCCAGATCTCCCAGAAACGGGCGCAGTCGCCGTCGTCGCCCACGCGGATGTAGGCCATCTCCGCCTCGGAGCAGACGCGGCGCATGAATTTCTCGTCCGCAGAGCGGACCACCTCCACATCCACGCCTACCGGCACATCGGCGATGGCGCAGACGGCGTAGGGGCCGGAATGGCTGACGGAAACGTAGACGCCCACGGCGTCCACGGTGGGCTTGCCCATCTCATCCCAGCGCAGGGGGACCTCCCCCTCGCCGCAGCCCAGGCGCTGTGCCAGCAGGCGGCGGGCCAGCAGCTCACCGGCCACGGTGCGCCTGCGGTCGTCCTCGCCGGCGATGTCGTTGACGCGGCGGCGGCGCTCCTCATCCATCATACCCACGGTATGGGCCATGGTATCCGTGTCCAGCGTGCGGATGTCGTACCAAAGAAGTTCCATGTTTCCCTCTCCTCCCGATCATTCATTTTTGAGTTGAGTATAACACAACACCGCAGAAGATACCAGTATTTTATGCGCTTGCTTTTACGGAAAGAAAGAGGTACACTGTCACTGTATGGAATTACGGTGTGGATACACATACATCATATATATCATATGGATATAATACGCTTGCTCAGGAGGAGCAGTTATGGTTTCTATTGTAGAAGTGACCACGAAGGCGCAGCTGCGCCGGTTCGTGGATTATCCCAATCAGCTGTACCGCGGCGTGCCGCAGTTCGTGCCCGCCACGTATGGCGATGACCTGTCCGACTGGGACCGTCAGAAAAATCCGGCGTTCTCCTACTGCGATGCGCGGTGCTGGCTGGCGGAACGGGACGGGGAGATCGTGGGGCGCATCGGCGCCATCCGCAGCCGCAAGGCCAATGAAAAGTGGGGCACCAACCGGATGCGGTTCACCCAGGTGGACTTTATCGACGATCCTGAGGTATCCGCTGCGCTGTTCGCCGCCGTGGAGGACTGGGCACGGGAGCTGGGCTGCACCGCGGTGCATGGACCGCTGGGCTTCACCGACATGGACCGTGAGGGCATGCTGGTGGAGGGCTTCGACCGCCGCAGTTGCTTCTTTACATACTATAATCACCCCTACTACATCGATCACATGGCGGCGCTGGGCTACGTGAAGGACGTGGACTGGATCGAGGAGCTCATCACCGTGCCCACCGACGAGAAAACCATCCAGCGGTGGGAGAAGCTGTCGGACTTCGTGCTCAAGCGCAACCATCTGCACATCGTGGAGCCCAAGAGCCGGCTGGCGTATCTGCCGCTGCTGAAGCCGTTTTTCGACCTGGTGAACGTGGCCTACGCCCCGCTGTACGGCACGGTGGATCTGACGGATGAACAGATCAAAAAGTATGCTTCCAAATTCGCGCCGCTGATCAACCCCCACACCACCTGTTTCGTCATGGATAAGAACGACCGGATGGTCGCCTTCGGCGTAGGCGCACCCAGTCTGGCCACCGCCATGCAGAAGCACAGGGGACGGCTGTTCCCCACCGGCTGGGTGGACGTGCTGAAATCCTTCCGGAAAAACGATACCGTAGACCTGCTGCTCATCGCCGTGCATCCGGACTACCAGTCCCGTGGCGTCAACGCCGTCATCCTCAGCAAGGCCATGAAGGGCTGCCTGAAGATGGGCATCAAGCAGGCGGAGACCGGCCCCATGCTGGAGATGAACGACAAGGTGCAGTCCCAGTGGAAGGACTTCCAAACGGAGCAGCACAAGCGCCGCCGGTGCTTCATCAAGGAACTGATCCCTGCCGCCGCAGAGGCGGAGACGGAGAATGCCCCCGCCGGAGCCGCCGTATAAAGGACAAAAGGGAACGCGCACGATGTGCGCGTTCCCTTTTTTCTTATGACAGGCCGTAGACCTCGGTGAACTTCTTCTCCAGATAGGCCACGTAGCAGTCGGGGTCGAACTTGCCGCAGACCGATTCGAACAGGGCCACGGGGTCCTTCATGCAGCCATGCTTCCAGATCCTGTCCTCCAGCCAGTTGTTGATGGGGGTCAGGTCGCCGGAGCGCACCACGGCGTCCACGTCCAGATCCTTGGACATCTCCTGGAGGTACTGGGCGCCGTAGGCCGAGCCGATGGCGTAGGAGGGGAAGTAGCCGATGTTGCCGTTGGCCCAGTGGGAGTCCTGCAGTACGCCCTGCCGGTCGTCGGGCACATCAATGCCCAGATACTCCTTATAGAGGCGGTTCCATTCGGCGGGCAGGTCGTGGGCGGTGAGGGAGCCGTCGAACATGCGCTTTTCCAGCTCGTAGCGCACCATGATGTGCAGGCAATAGGTCAGCTCGTCGGCCTCGGTGCGGATGAGGGATGGCTCGGACTTGTTGATCATGCGGTAGAAGTCGTCCTCCGTCACATGGTCCAGGCGTGGGGCGAAGTGCTCCTTCAGCCACGGGTAGATGACGGAGCAGAAAGCGCGGCTGCGGCCGATGATGTTCTCGTAGAAGCGGGACTGGCTCTCGTGGATGCCCATGGAGACGCCGGTACCCAGATTGCTGCGGGCCAGCTCCCTGCCGGTGTGCAGCTCGTACAGGGCGTGGCCGCCCTCGTGGATCACGGAGAACAGGGAGGAGGCCACCATGTCGGCGTGGTAGTGGGTGGTGATGCGCACGTCGTCCCGGGAGAAGTTGATGGTGAAGGGGTGCTCCGTCTCGCCGATGGTGCAGTGGTTCCTGTCGATGCCCATGACATCCATGACGAAGTCGGAGAACTCCCGCTGGATGGGGATGGGGAAATCGGCGTGGAGCGGTGCGTCGTCCACCCGGTCGGCGTGGGCGGTGACGCGATGGATCAGGGGCACCAGCTTTTGCCGCAGAGCGGCGAAAAATTCGTCGCAGGCGGCAGTGGTCAGGCCCCGCTCATAGTTGTCCAGCATCGTCTCGTAGGGAGCCTTGTCCGGCTCCCAGTACAGGGCGAAGCGCTTCAGGGTGTCGAACATCTCCTGCAGATACGGCTCGAACAGGGCAAAATCATTGGTCTCTTTGGCGGTCTGCCACACATCGTCAGCCTTGATCGACAGACGCTGATAGGCCACGAACTCCTCCTCCGGGATGCGGCGGGTACGGTCATAGCTGCGCCAGTACTCCTCCACCTTGCGGCGGGTGACGGCGTCCAGCTCCTCCCGCGCAGCCATCAGGGTCTCCAGCATCTCCACCGTCTCCGGTGCAGTGGTGAGCTGATAGTCGATACGGCTCAGCTCCGCCGATGTGTCGCCGCGGACGGCGGCAGCGCCCTTGGGCGCCACGGTGACGCCGTCGTAGTACAAAAGGCCCATGGCGTGGCCCAGTGCAAAGCTGGTCTGTTCATAGGTTTTCAGCTTTTCCAATGCTTCGGTAACAGTCATGCGCATACCTCCTGTTTGTCATTTCTCTGATTATACCATCCGCAGCGGAAAGACACAAGCGGGGAAAAAGTATACAGAATCTTAATAGACTGCCGGCGGCAAACATGGTAGAATAGAGAAAATACGGTCAGAAAGGGCGGAGTACACTTGGAACTCAACAAAAAGACCATGCAGCGCATCATGCTGCTCATCACCTTTGCGGTGCTGCTGTTCTGGGGGCTTTACAACATCTCGGCAGTGACAAAGGTGCTGGGGAAGCTGCTGGATCTGCTGTCACCGCTGCTGCTGGGCATCTGCATCGCCTTTGTGCTGAACCTGATGATGGCGGCGCTGGAACGGCTGTGGGACCGTGCGCTGGCCAAATGGGACAGTCGGTGGAGCCGGAAGCTGAAGCGGCCCGTCTGTCTGGCGCTGACCATGGTGCTGTTCATCGGCATCATTTTCGCCATCTTCTTTATTCTTCTTCCCCGGTTGGAGGAGGCGGGCTCCACGCTGGTGGCCAACATCCCCACCTACGTGGCCCAGATCCAGGCGTGGTGGGAGAACCTCAGCGCCTTCGGAGCGGAGCACGGCGTGACCCTGCCGGAGCTGTCGCTGGACGCGGACAGCGTGAAGAATACCATCACCGGCTTTTTGCAGGAGAAGGGCGACAGCGTGGTGAACACCACGGTGAACATCACCGCCTCCATCGTGGGGGCGCTGGTGAACTTCCTGCTGGCGCTGGTGTTCTCCCTGTACCTGCTGGCCCAGAAGGAGACGCTCCTCGCCCAGTCCAGGCGGCTGCTGCGGCGCAGCCTGCCTCAGAAGGCGGCGGACCGGCTGCTGCGGCTGCTGAGCCTGAGCAACAACGCCTTTTCCAGCTTCGTCACCGGTCAGGTGACGGAGGCGTTCATTCTGGGCACCCTATGCTGTCTGGGCATGCTGATCCTGCGTCTGCCCTACGCCCTGCCGGTGTCGGTCATCATCGCGGCACTGTCGCTGATCCCCATCTTCGGCGCGTGGATCGGCGCGGCCACCGGCGCGTTCCTCATCGTGTTCCAGAGCCCCATCAAGGCCCTGACATTCCTGATCTTCCTGTTGATCCTGCAGCAGGTGGAGGGCAACCTCATCTATCCCAAGGTGGTGGGCAAGTCCGTGGGACTGCCCGGGCTGTGGGTACTGGCCGCCGTCACCTTGGGCGGCGGGGCCTTCGGCGTGCTGGGCATGCTGCTGGGCGTGCCGGTGTGCTCCATCGTATACACGCTGGTGCAGGAGTTCATCCGCAGCAAGCCGGCGGAGGAGTCCTGAAAATAAGCCATACGGCCCAAAGCGCTCCGCCTTCCGGCGGGGCGCTTTTTCCTGCGCCGTGTTTACAAATAATTAAAATAGCCCCTATTGACATTATCTGGGGAGGGTGGTAAACTGCGTTTAGCACTCGAAAAGCAGGAGTGCTAAACGGAGAAAGCTATGGAATTGACAGACCGCAAAAAGCAAATATTGAAGATCGTGGTGGAAAGCTACATCAACACCGCCGAGCCCGTGGGCTCCAAGGCCATCGTGGAACAGATGCCCGGCAAGATCAGCTCCGCCACCATCCGCAACGAGCTGGCGGATCTGGTGGAGATGGGCTATCTGGAGCAGCCCCACACCTCTGCGGGACGTGTGCCGTCGGCCAAGGGCTACCGGCTGTACGTCAACGAGCTGATGGAGCGCAAGGCTCTGTCGCCGGAGGAGACGGCCAAGATCAACGATGCCCTGTCCGGCCAGATGAAGCAGGTGGATCAGGTCATCAGTCAGGCCGGACAGATGGTATCCAGCTTTGTGGGCTACCCCACCTACGCCGTGGCCGATCACCGGACGGTCGCCACCGTGCAGCGGTTCGAGCTCATCTCCGTCAGCGAGAGCAGCTTTATCGCCGTGGTGATGCTGTCGGACAACCGCGTTAAGAGCCAGCTGATGCAGCTGGACCTGCCGGTGGACGCCGAGACGCTGCCGCAGCTGAGCCACCTGCTGAACACCCACTTTGTGGGGGCGGCGCCGGAACAGATGAATGCCACGCTGATGAGCCTGTCGGATCAGGTGTCGGGCCAGTGGTTCCTGCTTCTCAACCGCGTGACGGAATATGCCTGCACGCTGTTGGAGGAGACCCAGCACCAGCAGGTGTTTACCAACGGCGCCAGCCAGCTTCTGAAGTTTCCGGAATTTCGAGACATCGACAAGGCTCACGATCTCATGAGCTTCATGGTGGACAATAAGGAGGACCTGCCGGTGCCCCAGAGCGATGCGCCCATGCAGATCCTTATCGGGCCGGAAAACGTCAACGACGCCCTGAAGGAGAGCAGCGTGGTCATCGCCAGCTACGACATCGGGGACAACATGCGGGGTCTGGTGGGCGTTGTGGGCCCCACCCGCATGGATTACGCCGCTGTGGCGGCGCGGCTGAGCTACTTTGCAGAGAGCCTGAGCCGCATGTTTGGTAAAAAACAGCTACCGGAGGATATACAATGAGCGAAAAGGATAAGCAGAAGAAGGCGTCCGCCGAAGAGACGGCGGTGCAGGAGACGGCGGAGCAGACTGCGGCGCCCGCCGAGGAGGCGGTGCAGGAGGAGACGTTCACCGTCACCAAGTCCCAGATGGAGCAGATGGAGCAGATGGAGCAGCTGGCCAAGGTGCTGGCCGATGCCAACGACAAGTACCTCCGTCTGGCGGCGGAATACGACAACTATCGCAAGCGCACCACCCGCGAAAAGGAAAACGTGTACGGTACGGCCAAAGCCGACACCATCAAGCCGTTTTTGGCGGTGCTGGACAATCTGGAGCGGGGCGTGCAGCAGTTTGAGGAGGGTGATGGCCACCGGCAGGGGCTGGAGATGATCTGCAAGCAGTTCATCGACGTGCTGGGCCAGATGGGCGTTACCGAGATCCCCGCGCTGGGGCAGCCCTTCGATCCGGAAAAGCACAACGCCGTGATGCACACGGAGGACGAGAGCGCCGGAGAGAACACCATCGTGGAGGTGTTCCAGAAGGGCTTCATGATCGGAGATAAGGTGCTGCGCTTCGCCATGGTGAAGGTGGCAAACTGAAAGGAGTATTTCCATGAACGAAAAGAAGCTGTATAAAAGCAGTACGGACAAGAAGCTGGCCGGCGTCTGCGGCGGCATCGCCGAGTATTTCAATATCGACTCCACGCTGGTGCGTCTGGGCTGGGTGCTGTTCAGCCTGCTGGGCGGCAGCGGTCTGCTGGCGTATATCATCGCGGCGATCATCATGCCCGACCGGCCCTATTGATCTCTTAAACCCGTAAATAAATGAAATTAAGATAAATTCAGGAGGCAATCATTATGTCTAAAGTTATCGGTATCGACCTCGGTACGACCAATTCCTGCGTAGCCGTGATGGAAGGCGGCGAGGCAGTCGTTATTCCTAACGCGGAAGGCAACCGCACCACCCCGTCTGTGGTGGCATTCAGCAAGACCGGCGAGCGTATGGTGGGTCAGGTGGCAAAGCGTCAGGCCATCACCAACCCCGACCGCACCATTTCCTCCATCAAGCGCGAGATGGGCACCGACCACCGCGTCTCTATCGACGGCAAGAGCTACACTCCCCAGGAGATCAGCGCCATGATCCTGCAGAAGCTGAAGGCTGACGCAGAGGCGTATCTGGGCAGCACCGTCACCGAGGCTGTCATCACCGTCCCCGCCTACTTCACCGACTCCCAGCGTCAGGCCACCAAGGACGCCGGTAAGATCGCCGGTCTGGACGTGAAGCGTATCATCAACGAGCCTACCGCCGCCGCGCTGGCCTATGGCGTGGACAAGGAGCAGGCCCAGAAGATCATGGTGTACGACCTGGGCGGCGGCACCTTCGATGTGTCCATCCTGGAGATCGACGACGGCGTCATCGAGGTGCTGGCCACCGCCGGCAACAACCGTCTGGGCGGCGACGACTTCGACCAGTGCATCATGAAGTATCTGGTCAGTGAGTTCAAGCGCACCGATGGCATCGACCTCAGCGGCGACAAGGTGGCCATGCAGCGTCTGAAGGAGGCCGCCGAGAAGGCCAAGATCGAGCTGTCCGGCGTCACCACCAGCAACATCAACCTGCCCTATATCACCGCCGACGCCACCGGCCCCAAGCA
>ERZ1673734.2258-NODE-2258-length-11165-cov-6.527183_pt1 | contig 11165 bp, 13 predicted proteins | sample MGYA00580199_ERZ1673734 | MGnify/ENA primary metagenome ERZ1673734 (study PRJEB41218, sample SAMN15661742) | gut metagenome | host: Homo sapiens | place: Canada: London | collected 2015-08-20/2019-03-30 | study: EMG produced TPA metagenomics assembly of...
CAGCCGACTTGTCTAATTTTATAGAACGCGCAAAAAATGAGCGCCTGCCGCACCATAATTCACGGATGGTTTCGTCCTTTCCTGTATTTCGCTAAACCTGCATTTAGCGAAATGCTCCCGACATCCAACACCATACCACACGCCCCCCTATTTTGTCAAGGCCCTTTTTTGTCCCGTGCATCACCACGCGAACAGCGCGCCGCTCCTATGGGCTCCGCCCAGTCGCGGCGGCAGCCACAGAAACCCCACAACCGCCCGAAGTCGTCAGGCAGTGGAAAGCCCACCCGCGCCGAAAGCGCAGCGGCCCCGCGGGCCACCAGCGTGAACGCTGACGGCCCGCCCGAATGACGGCCACGCCGCACGCTGCGCGCAGCGTCGTGACCTGTAGGGCAACAAGGCCAGCAGGAGCCCACCCCCCGCCCGCCCGTGGGCGGGGGCGCACCTCGAGGGGACGCCCGCAGGCAGCACGGATGCAGCAGCCAACGAAAGCCCCAGCCGCCACCAAAAAGTTGTTGACAACAACAGAAAAGTGTGCTATAGTGTAGGAGCACCGACAGGGGAGGCTTCCACAGAGCCTAACCAAAAGAGGGCCAGCCCGAAAGGGCCGGCCCTCTTTCTTTTTTTGTCCATCACAGCCGAAAGCACCCAGCCGCCGAAAGCTCCCCGGCCATCCCGATTTACCCCGCGCCGCCGAAAGCGCCCCCTGACGCTTTCCCGTCCGCTTCGCTGTCGGAAGCTGTCGGCGGGAAAATGTACCCACCCCCTAACCCCCGCCCTTTTATCGGCGCGCGCCGCTCCGGGTCGGGGCCCCTACCCCAACCACTCCACGTCGCTCACCCCCGGCACTGAAGCGCCGGGGGCTGCGGGCCGCCAGCCAGCACAGGCCCCTTTATTCCTTTTTTGGGGGCCTGCGCTACCTGTCGTCCCTTGGCCTGTCGGCTGGCCTGGGCGGGGGAAGCGCCATACCACAGCCCCGGCCAAAATGCAAGGGTAAAATGCACGGCCCCGCCTTTATTCCTTTGGGCGGGGCCGCCCTTGCATTTTGTCCGTGCCTGCTGCGTCAGGGGGCCCACCCCGAGGGGACGGGCCCCCTTCCTTGGCCTGTCGGGCCTGCGGGCCCTCGGGCTGGTTTGGCGCGCCGCCAGTCGGATGCGGCCCAGCTTGGCCCCCTGTATGTTGGTGGGGCCAAGCTGGGCCGCCATTTTAAAAGGGGCCGGGCGCGGCGGGTAGCCCCTGCGGGGCTGTACCCGCCTTGGGGCGCAAGCGCCCGGCCCCTTGGCTGGCTGCCTGGGGGTGCCTGCGGGCACGGGGGCGCCTGCGGGCGCGGGCCCCACCATCAACGGCAGCTCCCCCCTGTTGCCCTGTTGGGAGCCCCATTGTAGCACGGCGTCAAGGGTCTGCGCGCGGCGTTCACGCCCTGCCACTCACCCAGCGGGGGGCCATATACGCAAGCCCCCCGCTTCTTCTCCTGCTGCCGCGCTCCGCCGAGCCGTGCCTTTATTCTGTGTGGGCCCGGCCCTTGACTGTGCCGTGCTTCTTAGGCACTGCCCAACAGGGCAGAAAGGGGTACAACGCCATGTATATCGCAACCACAGCCGCCGAAGCCGCCATCCTCGCCAACTACATCTCCGCACGCCAGCTATACCAACTCGCAAAAGCCAACCTTGCCCCCGTACAGGCCGCAGTACACAAGCAGTTCCGCGCCAACTCTCTCGCGCACAACTGCAACGACCTGCGGGACCGTCTCGCCGCCATGGACGGCGGCGTCACTGGCCTGTACCGTACAATGTGCAATTACGGTATGCAGGCCCTCGCCCTCGGGCTCATCACTTGGGAAGAATACAAGACCACCACCAACCAGTAACAGCAAGGGCGGCCCCCTCCGGGGCCGCCCTGTCTATGTTGATTTTCTCCCGAGAGCGCGGAGCTCGTCCGCGTTGAGCTGGTCGCTCAACGCATACACCAACGTCGTCGCCATGTGCGCCGGGTCGTGGTTCAACTTGCGCCGCACGTCGTCAAGGGAGCCCGTGCGGTGGTACTCGCCCACAGCGTACACCTTGCGCGCGCTGTGAGGGCTGACCGTCGCGCCCTTGGGCACGGAGCCGCCCCGCTGGAAGAACGCCGCACAGCGCACGGTATCCTTCCACACGGCCTGCCGCGTTCTGTGCTTGCGCCAGTCGGTGCGGCCCTCGAATACGTACAGCCGCCCGGCCTGCGCCAACAATTGTAACTGCAACTTTGCCGGAAGGTACACCCGCCGAGTTTTTCCTGTCTTGCTTTCCCGGACGGTGAAGCGCTGCCGCTTCACCTGCTCCGTCGTCAGCTTCAACACGTCCCCGACCCGCAGACCCGTGGCCAACATCACCTCAAATACCAGCCGATTTGTCGGTTGCAATGCCGCCAGTACAAGCCCCAGCGCTGTCGGCTCCACATAGCTGCTACGGCTCATTCGCCACCCCCTTTACATTCCGGTTTTTGTCAACTCGTTCAATCGGCCAGCACTCGAGCGGCTGATACTCCGGGTCTACGCCCGGCCACTCCCACCGCGGCGACGCCGCGGGGTCGTGGGGGTCTGGGGCCTGCGCGTACTGCGCTACATCGGCCAGAACCCGCGCATACGCCTGGGGGTCGAACTCCACACGGTAACGGCACTTTTCCAACAAACCCGCAAAGCGTGCCCGCTTGCGCCTGCCCAACTCGTTTAACCTGTCAGGCGAGTCTAGCAGCGTGGCAAAAATAAAACGGTCTGTGTCGTTCAGTGCGGCAATTTCTGCATCCCCCTGCACATCGGCCATGCGGTAGACAGTGGGCCACAGGGCCGCCACCTGATGGGGCCCCGCTAACCCTTCCACGGTGATTTCCAACCGCGTCAGCGGGCTTGTCAGCCCGCTTTCCACTTGCTTGTTGTACAGCTTGCAGCGGCCCGGCTTGTTCCTCTCTCCGAGATACTGCGTCCTGTCGGCCTTGCTTCTCATCACTTCTTCATACAGCCGCGCATCCTTGCGCAAACTGTACCATTCGCGCGGCTCCGGCCAGTCACAGGCCAAGTCCCACTGTTTTATCTCGCAGCCCTCGCGCAGCTTGGCACGGCTCCACAGCTGGCGCAGCAGCCACAGCAACGACCGTTCACCCCCGACCTTATTCGGGTTAAACTCCAACTTGGCCGTATCGCTCGGCCTGCTCTTGCCGTAAGCTACCATACCAACCCCGAGCCAGTAGCTCAACTTCCCATCGGCCCCACACTTCACGCTGAATTGGTTCCGATAGGTCCCGAACTTCCTGCTCTCCCAATGGTCGTACTCAAACCAGCTTTGCCGGGCCATCTGGTCCAGCAGCTCTTGGCCCTCTCCGAACCGCAGGCGGTATACTAGCTGTATTTTGTCACAGCTGTAGACCCCGCCCGTTTTTTCCTCGACTGGCCTTTTGTATTTTATTTTTTCTTGGCTCATTGTGTACAAATGTACACAACATTCGCCCTATTAGATATAGGGCGAATGCCGGTTACTTTACCAGCCCCAGCCGCATCTTGCCATCACGCTCCACAAGGCCGAGCCGCACGACCTCGCCCGCCGCGTGGGGCTTGCTGCTGTAGATATAGCCTATATGGCCCTTGGCATCGGCCATATACAACCGATACATGGTAGTATCAGGCTGCCCGCCCTTGCCCCCGAAAACTTCTTCTGTCACCGCAATCAACGGCACTTCCACCACGGGCACAAACTCCGCCTTTGGCATCACAGCGCACCCCCTTCCCGAATCGCGTCGGAGAGGTAGTTTTTCGCATAAATCAACCGCAGCTCCACGGGGTCAAGCCATGTAGCGACAACCTCGCTACCGCACGCCTTGCAATCCCGCACATCATCCAACGCCAGAATCACAAACTCCAACGCCTTCCCCACGGCCTGCCGCTGACTGCGTGCCCGCTTGGGCAACATCTGCTCATTGTACTTTTCCATTTTTTACCTCTTTCCCGGAGACACCAAAAAAGGGCCCCCGATGTTTACTATCATCGAGAACCCTCACCCGCATTTCGCTAAATGTAAATTGTAGCGAATAACAAGTATTCGCTAAATTGACGCATTTAGCGAAATAGTGTGCGGGGAAATACACTCTCCCCCGCACGATAAAAAGCCTGTCGTCATTTGCAAAAGTAAACGCAATTTTGCAAAACTTAATGCAAACCCTCGCATTTACTTTTGCAACCAGTAGCAAATGTGTTTTATAATAATGTATCATTGTTTCCTACAATGCGGCTGCTCTTATACAGAGGTAGCCATTATGAAACACAAGCATTTAACCTATGAAGACCGTCTTATCATCCAGCAGGAACTGGAAAATAGCACATCTCTCCACAAGATTGCCCAGCGCTTGCGCAAGAGCGATTCCACCATCTCCCGCGAAATCATCCGCAACCGCTACCAAGTCAAGGCCAGCGCCAGTCACACCGTGCTCTGTGCCCGCGTAAACCTCTGCGCAATGGTAAGCCTGTGCAGCAACGATTGCAGCCGCACAAGCTGTGCTAACTGTGCCGAGGTCTGCCACTCGACCCGCTGTCCGGACTACCAGCCGCGTTACTGCACGCGCCTTACCAAGGCCCCGCACTGCTGCAACGGCTGCCCACAGTGGGAGGCTAAGACCTGCCGGGATGTCAAGTTCCGCTACGATGCCAAGCGCGCGCAGGTCGTGGCAGACGACTTGCTGAGTGAGCCCCGCAAAGGCGTATCCATGCAGCCGGAGGAACTGCAATATCTGAATAACCTTGTTTCTCCGCAGCGGCTGAACAGCCAGTCTGCCCATGTTGTGTCTACTACCAGCAAGGACAAACTTCCGTGTTGCGAGAGAACACTGTACAACTACGTTGACAAATGCCTGCTGACTGCCCGTAATCTGGATATTCTGTGCAGGGTGCGCTTTAAGGCCCGCTACAAGCACAAGGCCCGCACCGCAAGCGATGCTGAATTCGCCATGGGTCGTACCTACAAGGATTTCAAAGCCTATATGGAGAAGAATCCCGATGTACCTGTCTGCAAGATGAACACGGTAGATGGCCGTCCGGGCGGGAAAGCCTTGTTGACATTGATTCTCATCAGGTGTAACCTTATGACTGCCATTCTGATTGAACGCAATACGCAGGACTGCGTAATTGAGGCGTTGGATGGGCTTTGTACCGCAATGGGCACGACACCCTTCCGCAGGCTGTGCGGCGTGATCCTCACTGACCGAGGCTCGGAGTTCCGCAACACCTACGGCGATGAGCACGATCCAAACGGGAAGCTGCGCACGCATGTATTTTACTGTGACCCCTACTACTTCTGGCAGAAAGGCAGCATGGAGAAGAACCACGAGTTTATCCACCAGATTCTGCCCAAGAACCCCTCCTTCAACTGGCTGACACCGAGCTACGTTGACCGGATGGGGAGCCATGTTAACAGCTATTCGAGGGTACAGCTGAACGACAAGTCACCGCTTGAGGTGGCAGAGTTTTTGACGGAAAAGCAGCTGTTTGCAGATTTGCAACAGAAACTTATACACCAATAATTGAATACTGACAGAAAGCATTGCGTAGCAATGCCCTTTATATATGTAAAAATGTTGCAGGCCATCGCATTTGTGGGACTTAATGCAATATTTCTGAAATGAGGGAAATTTGCGTTAAACCCTGCAAAACGGCGTGGCCTTCTCTGTTTTCTATACAAAAAAGTGCTACACAATGCGGATTTTTAGCATTGCGCAGCACGAAATCGCATATGGTTTTTGAGGAAAAATAGCACTATATATTATATTTTTTTATAGGATACGTTTTAAATAGTCGGCTACTTTGTCTACCTCGGGAAATAAAGTGGCTTGCGAGATGCCTACATTAGCAAGCTGGTCTTTTATCAGGGCTTTGCACAGAGCTGGAACATGGATTTCATTTACTAAATACTTCCTAATTTTCATATTACTTTCATCGGCATTTTTATCAAGTCCAGATATAATAAAGGCTCCATCCTGTTTTAAAATTCGTGGATTATTTTTTTCGGGTTGAACAAACTGTGGAGCTAATAAATCTATTGGGTTAAGTTCTCTTTCGAATGCACCATTGCTACGTTTTACAGTGTGGTAATATTGCTCAACAACAACGTCTTGATATTTTCTATGTGAATCCTGCGGAAATTTGCGCGATTGTAGATTACGATACGAAAGATACCGTAGCTGTTCCTGATCACATCTTTTGAACTCGGCAAACTTTGATAGCATTTGGATTCTGTCACTGGAGGCATATCTTATCTTTTCGGAATCAATTCCAAAAATATAAACGACTCCATCTTGATAGGCAGCCTGTTCTCCGTCACATGCGAAATACAGTGCAACTAGGGGATTCGCGGTGATATCCAACAAGCGCGTTGGACAGCCATAATGCTGCATGTAGGCCAATTTTTCCAGATTTGTAAGTGAACGAAAAGCTTCTGGGCAACGAACGCCAATTTCATTGAAATAGAAGTATTCATCATGTTTTTCATTTTTGCGATATATTCCTGGCGCAAGTGGATATATCACGTCATTTACCCCACGGAAAAAGAACTTAACAGAATGGGTGTCTTTTTCTGCTGAAGATTCTGGTCGTTTGCTTTTAATGTAATAAGAGTAAATAGAATTATAGTACTGATCTATATATTCACACAATTCTTCTGGGATTTTCTTGTCTGTTTTAATGCCGCTTTGAGAGGAAGTCCGCAAAATGAATTCTTTTCCGATAGAATTCATCTGTGATAAGTATTTAATATCAGTGTGGTTCGATTCCAATGGATACGACATTATCTTCCCACACACTATTTCCATATACTCAATTAAATTTTTTACTTCCATCAGTAAGATGACTCCTTCACACAATAAGACATGGTAGCTATTTTATGTTATATTACATAAAAACAGTGAGTAAGTTGCGAATCCTATCTGTAGATACGCAATCAAAATTCGAACCATTTCCCCTCGCGGATGCTATTTTTCTTTAGGAAAGCCTTATATCGGACACAGTCATCACGATTTCTGGCAAAACAATCAATCTTTCAGATAAGAATGATATCAAACAGCTTCTCGTCCGCGACCCATCTCAGCGAGATAGCACGGTCAATGTAGTACTTATCTACCGTAATGTTGTTTTTCTCGGAATAGGTCGTACATTCACGAAGCTGACTTCGCTAGATTTTTCGCGCTAGTTATTCGATGAATAGCTATCTAGAGATTACAGTCGGTCATGAGCCCCTCTTTACTTCATTCTCCGCAGGCGGCGTACAAGGTCGGATGCACTGTACAGCACACGAGCGACCGACACGGTATCCTCACCCACGATGTAGAACACCGAGTAGTTGTCCACCAACATTTGCCGCAATCCTTGGGTACGCTCTGGCTCGCTTTCTACCAAAGCACAACGTTCTGGGAGAATGTTCAGTGACTGGATGGCTTCCGCAATGCGGTTGTACTGCCCCATGGCCGTGTCAGGTTCCATTAGACAGTCAGCAATGTAGCTGTAAATCTGCTCCATATCCCTGAGGGCTACATGGGAAATTTTCACATCATACTGCTTCATCTGTGCTGTTCCCTAAACTGTGCGAATGCACTTACAGCATCTACGGTATCATCGTTCTGAATCTCATTGATGCCTACCTGCAAGGCTGCATGAAGTTGGTCATCAGTCATAGTGTCAGCATTCAAAGCCGCAGGAACTTTAGGCAGGGACAGCGGAAAAGGAATACCTCCTGTCATGGTAATCTGGCGCAAGTACATATCAATAGCTGTTGCCATCGGGATACCGAGCTGCTTTAGTACATCTTCGGCTTGCTGCTTGACAGTAGGGTTGACACGAAGATTGAGTGTCATTGTTTTCTCCATGGTTATCACCTCGAAAACATTGTAACGCATTTTGCGTTGCAAGTCAATGAATGCTTGCATATAAAGAAAAATCTCCAGCTTGCACAAAAATGAATTGGGAATTTTAGTCACAAGGATGATTCAACCTATCTTCTGTTCATTAACAATATGTAACAGCAATGCTTACCCGGAAATTTTCGGTACAAGTATGTAGCATGGGAAGATGTGACTACTCGTTTCTGCACGGTGTTCGACTATCAGCTGGCACAGATGCCGGATAATGCGCAGTTCGGTACGATTTTGGAAACCATTCAGAAGTATAATGACTACCGTACTTTTCTGGAAGCTATATTTGCAGATGACGAGGAACAGAAACCATAACAGAAGGCAATTGTATGCTGTTCTTTGGAATCAAAAAGACTGTGCGTTTAAACAAAAAGAAAACCAAGGAGTTCCCGCTTGGGAACTCCTTGGTGCATACCGTTATTGTCTGTAGTCTTTGGCTGGGTGCGCCTGGGTGGACATGCCTTGCTTTTACTTTGGGAGCGCATTAAAAACAGGACTGCTTCAGTTTACGATTTTTCAGTCTGGCTAATGCTTTTCGTTCATGCTTGCATGATTAGCGGGAAACTTAAGGACTGATGGCTTCATTCCTGTCAAAGCAGAGCGGTTCAATCTTATTCTGCTGTCATATCTATAAATCGCGAACTATATATCTCTGGCGGAAGTTTTCGACGGAAAATCTGATATACTGTTTCGTCATGGGTCGTGATTACAATTTGTTTCTGACTTTTTTCAATGATGCTTCGCATCAAATCGGCAAAACCAAGAATATTCATATCATCGAAATGCCCGACGGGATCATCTATCACAATGGTACCGATAGGAATTTCGGTCAGCGAAAGTGCACGACTCAGGAACGAGCTTAATGCAACAGTATTCAACTGTGCCGTGCTGAAGAATAATTCCGGATGATAGGGCTCGCGCTTATCTGCCAGTGTTTTAATATACAGCTCTGGTTCGTTCTTTTCATCGTTATACATAATCTCATAACTGACTTTTTTCATGTATGGATGCGGATCAATTTTCTGATAAATCTCATTAAAAAGAGGCTGCTGGAAATATTTTTGTAGTTCAGCCAAGAGAGTCTTCTTTTCCGCTTCCAGCGCTTCCTGAGCCTTTTGCAGGGCCTGCTTCCGTGTGACGATTTTGTGCTCAAGGGATTCAATTTTGGTCTTATATTCGTTATACTTCCGAATGCTTTCACTGACTCCTTCCGAATAGATTACATTGCCTAGCTTGCTGATTTGTGTTTGTTTTTGTTCCTGCTCAAAGACGCAAATTTCCCTCGCCTGTTTTAGATCTTCAATTCGTGGTTCAGGCTTCTCTACGAGGGCGGCAATCTCAGAAAATATTTTTTGCTGATTTTGCAAGGCTTTTTGCGCTCTTGTACGCGCAGTGTTAAGAGCCTCAATACTACTGTGCGAGATTTCTGTTATCTGATTCATTTTTTCCTGAAGATCACCAATTTTACTGTTCTCCTCAGCTGATTGAAGGAGTAGAGAATGCAATCGCTTATTCCAATCGAAATCCAGTGATTGCTCCCGCAGGTAAGTAACACTCTTTCCCCAAAGCGGATCTTTCTCTATTCCTGCACGCCATGTTTTGAGTTTATCAACTGTACATTCAGCATTCTGCTTTTCTAGCTGAAGGTTCTTTTGATGCTGCTCCAGCAATTCTTTCTGCGCATATACATCGCTTTCCTTCTTTTTCCAGTCTTTATTTTGTTCAAGGAGCGTATTCTCAGCCTCTTTGACGGTAAGCGGCTGTTTCCAATCCCATCCAAATTCAGCAGCATTCAGATATATGTTCTGTTCTTCTTGTTCGAGTGCTTTGATTTGTTCTTCCACACCCTTTCTGTTTTGTTCTGCAGCAAGAAATGCATTGTCAATCTGTGCACAAATCTCGTCTTCCTTTTTTAACAAATTCTCACGCATAGACAACCATCTTTGGCGAATCCGCAGGTAAGCTGCATTAATACTCGCTGTCTCTTGCTGAATTTGGCGAGCCTCTTCTTTCAACTGCTTTTTCTGACTGCTTTCAAGTTTGAGTGTCGCTCCATACAGCAGATTCCAGCTTTCAAACCGAGTATGACATAGAGGACATTCACACTGCTCTGGGTGCTGTTCCAAAAAGGATCTCCCCTGATCTGCGATGTAAAGCAAGTCCTGTTCCGCTTCCTTGGCTTTTTGAACCTGCTTATCGTAACTAGTCTGCCGGGTCTGATTGGTATGATACCGGCGCATTAATTCATCGATTTCTGTAGTATAGGTGAATAATGGATGATCCTGAGGGATAGGGTGAGCAATATAGTCCCCGAACTGTGCGGGTAAAATATACGCTGAAAGCTCTTTGCGCTGCTTCTGCTGTGCTTTCTTTCTGCGGAGTGTCTCTTCTACTACCTCTTTTTTCTGTTCGAGCGCCAACAATTCCGCAGTTTTCTGTTTTTTAAGTTCTTCCGCTTTGCCGGCAATCTCCAGTAGCTTTTTTTCATTCGTATCCCAAAGGCTTTTTTCGAGCTGCACTTGCTCTATCTTTTTGTACAAGTCTTTTAAGGACAAATCTATTTTTGTCAACTTCTTAATGAGCGATTTCAGAATCTGCTCCCATTCTGGTAACTGCTCACTCACAGCGAAAAATTGCTGAATCTTCTGCTCCATCTGATCGCGGCCCTGTTTTTGAATATATCGAAGAATCTCACATTCCCGCTGCAAGTTCTCCTGAACCTTGTAGGCAGTTTCCAGTTCTATCCGGAGTTTCTCATACAGACGGTGATTCTTCAGATTTTTTTCGCATTGATGATACTCATCTGATCTCTGGTGAAGCTCTTTTAAAAGCTGCGCATAGTATTCACCATCGCGATCCAGATAGAAATCAAGGATTTCCTGATTCTTTTTTGCTTTTTTCAGTTCATCTCGAAGTATTGCGTTACAGTTTTTCGCCCGCGTCATGATTTTAAGAAACTCATCGATTTCTACCTTTCCTTCATACACCTCCAGTTTCAGAACATCCGGAACGATTTCGTTGTAGCACTTAATGTTTTCTCGCAGTTCTTGGGAAACAGCTTCCACCCATTTCAAATCTTCCTGTTCCTGAACTAGCTTATCCCGTTCAATCTCGATATTTTTGAATAGCTTTTGTTCTTCAGAATATTCTGTGTATCTCCTTTTCCCCACAGGACAAGCGGGAAAGGCAGGCATATGTACGGAAAATGGCTCTGAACGGGTATATCCTGCACATCGACCTTACGCCCG
>ERZ1673734.2296-NODE-2296-length-11045-cov-12.814377_pt1 | contig 11045 bp, 8 predicted proteins | sample MGYA00580199_ERZ1673734 | MGnify/ENA primary metagenome ERZ1673734 (study PRJEB41218, sample SAMN15661742) | gut metagenome | host: Homo sapiens | place: Canada: London | collected 2015-08-20/2019-03-30 | study: EMG produced TPA metagenomics assembly of...
TCTGTAGTCGCTGCCGCAGGCTGCGATAAGGGCCGCAGGACCTTCAAAAGCGGGGTCGCTGCGCAACCCATCGCAGCCTTCGTTCCTCGTCAGCGACTACAGGCTATTTATCGACAGGCACAAAAAAGCCCGCACTAGGCGGGCTTTCTCGTTGGTTTCATTTCATCTTGCGATGTGGTGAAACCGGTGTTTGGTGGCTACACAGTCATTTGAACTGATATTCCAAGCTGCTGTAATTAAAGGGGTTATATGTATTGTGGTCGGTTAGGGATACATGTGGGGATACACGCTGCACGTTCCTGCCCACTGATATCGTGGTATCCCTCTAGGTAAAGCACCATCAGATGATTGGTGGTGTGCTGTCATTTGGCAGGGTAATTACTTCTTTGTCCGACCTTCCGCTGCCAATGAAGCTAGGGCAAGGGTGATAAATGCTTCATTCCCATCCAGAGTGTCCAGTGCCCCTCGGATGTTCTGCGCCACTACTGTAGATCCTCTTTGCTCAACCCAGTTAGACAGCTCCTCGATAGCTGCCCCCAATGCCAGTTGGTTTTCGTTCATGCGCTTGAGCAATGACACAAGCAAAGGGGTGTCTTCCATGATGTTCTCCCGCCGTGTTGTCAGGTAGTCAATCTACCTCGAGATAGTGGCATTGCATATCAGCAGTCCTCACCACCTGGTTATTGGTGCTCACGTCGATCATGTTGATTCACTAAAGGTCAACAGTATGGTGGAGAGCCAATTTGTAAAGGCAGCATCGAAGCACATACCCAGCCCCCCTCAAAAACGGGTGTAACCGGTGTTACGAGTGTAACGCCCTTCACCAAGTACCCGGTTTCATTGGCTTTCACACCTGTTACACAGTTGAGCAGCATTGCGTACATTGGATGTAACGCTGACCGTGCGTGTAACGCTAAAGTCAGCATCCAGGTGTTGTGGGCAGACGCTTTGCGCTCCATCCTACCAAGCGAATTTCGCAGGCTCCGTCTTTAGGTGATAGGAAATCACGCTGGGGACCCTGAGAGATTTCTCGTTACACGGGGCAGGAAACCCGCGGGAATTTTTTAGCGTAAGGCTCCCCAGCTTATTGAAATTTCAACCGTTGAAATTGAAAGGGTGGGCTGAAGAAAAGGGGGCATCGTTACCGCATTGGTAAAGGTGCTGGCATGCTGCATAAATGGTAGGGCAAATGCACAGGTGAACTGCAGTTAACCTAGTTCACCTGTTAACTAAGTTGTGAACCCTCCCACTAACGCTCTTCCGCGGGTTTCCTGCCCCGTACCTAACAATAAGTCCCAGGGGCCCCCGGTACTTTTGACGCGACGGGAACTACCTCTGCTCCTATCGCTGAAGGCTCCACCGATTATGGGGCTAGGGGATGGTCTCTCGCAAGCGGTGTTACGAGTGTTACGGGTGTTACAGGTAAATTTATATGTATGATTTTAAAGGTTTTTTTGTTTGTTACATCGCTTTGATTAGTATTCTTAGGTAAGTGTTACAAGAGCTGCGAGTGTTACATGTGGCTTCCCATAAGAGTGGTCGCTATCTACCCCAAGCATGTAGTCGGTCTGAGGCAGCAATCGGCCCAGAGCGTGTTAAAACGTGTCCCCAGAATTGAAGTGTTCGCTTCTACGTTAAATCTGGAATTTATCGGCACATCTGCTGATGTGGATTTTCCGTAGAACCGCGACTTCCAGTCTGGTTTTGAGTGCCTGTCGCACTGAAAAACGTTTTTACACAGCCTCGGCCAGAAGCGGACGCTAAGTAACGATTGATTCTGGCCAATAGCAGACCTGCATCTGAAACGCCTACTACGGAATTCGCCATGGAGTGCGACTAACTTCACAATTATCGCTATCGTTGTGATCTCAGTTCCGTTCCCAAGGAGGACTCATGAGCGCATCGTCGATACCACTGGAAAGCGAGGTTGCGGCCTGGCTGGTACAATTGATCGAAAGCGAAAGTTTGTATGACGCTATCGCTGGAAAGGAAGCCTTGGTATCAATAGCCGAAGGCGCTCGCCAGGCCCACTTCATTCCCTCATTTGGTATCGACTATAGGTCCAGATTAGCCTCCGCAGACGCAGCTGAGCATGTGCTCAATCAGCTGGCATTGTTAGAAATCATATCCGTCAATATGAGCATCTCTCTCACAACTGGAGAGGTGCTTCGGCCGGATATTCTTTGCTTCAACCCGGAGTCAAGAACGCTGGTTGTTTTCGAGATCAAGAGAGCGGCAGAGACTGAGCGACAGACAGTCACTGAGCTGGGAGGCTATGAGCAGGAGTTGAGAAACCTTCTGCCATTTGTAGGTGACTACGATATCTGTTTCGTGGTGGTAGCCACTGAGTGGTCGATCCTTTTGAATCACGCGGTGGGCGCATTGAATGCGTGGTCGGGCAAACGATGCCTCGCCCTCAAGCTTGCTATCGATGTACCCTGCAAGAATTTAAGTCTGAGTTGCCACCTCCCAGAAGCTTGGCACCTAACCGGAAGCCTTGCGCTCGCCCCCGAAGCATTGCAGACCGTTAACCTGTATTTGGCAGAAGATGACCCAGACATGGACGAAAACTGGCCGCCGAGGTCAGTTATTACCGCCATGGATGTGATAGCTCGCGCAGGTGATCGAGCCGGGTCTCACGGCTTCATGATGCTCTGGAAAGATGTCAACGGTATGAGGAGAGGTGTCTGGGGCTTGACCCTATGTGGCATTGATCCATACGCGATGTATGCATGGTGGAGAGACCATGGCTTGCCTCAGCGCGATTCCGACATAGCACTCTTCTTAGATAAAAACCTAAACGACATGCCCGGCTTGGTACCAAGCTCCGTTTTTGCACACATCGACGAGGCAAGAACTCTGCTCTCTGATCGCTACGATCTTGAGCTTGGCGATGTATTTAGCTGGGAGATGCAACTCAAGGCTCTGCGCATGCAAGCCCTGCCGAGACGATTCGAGTTTTGGGGCAGCCTCGGACAATACGCCCAAAAGTTTGTCTGTAACCCAAGCGTTCGCGACCGGTATATGCCCTACATTAAGTACAATGATCTGGACTGGACAGATCCAGACGTAGCACTTCCGCTTATCCAAAACCTCGCGCAAGGCACTCCATTTTCAGGAGGACAGATAAGTTGTAGCGACGCGTTCAAAGCTGGTATCGCTATCGGGACACTCATCATAGCTCTAAGGAATGCAGCGGCCAGTGAAGCAGCGGCGTTGAAACTAGAACCGTTCGTTTGCTGGTCTCAATACGAAGCGCTTCGTTACGCGATTGAAATGCAGCAGATCAGTGCCGGAACTGATGATATTGAGGAGCCAATTCCTACCCTGACGAATAATCCCCAGCAAAGGCTGCAGGCTGCGGAGGCGATGAGATTCTGGATTTTTTCCCACCTCCTTGGGGATGACCATCCTTTACATCAGCATTGCTTTGAACTCGGATGCAGCGGACCATTTCTGTTTGGAGACTTGGCTCTACGACTAGGCTATCAGCTTCCCCCAGAGCCCCGAGGACACATGCTTCGTAGGCTCCGTGAAATCATGAAGCGAGCGATCCCGAAGGTTGCGGGCAGCGTGGGGTATCAAGTCCGCAGTGAATCGTACAAGGCCTTTGCAATCTATCTTTCCCCCTATCTTGATATTGGGTCTTGTCGCGACGAAACGTCAGTGGGGACTGCGGTCGATGCGATGCCCGATGATGAGCTGATTGCTCAGTTTCCCAATCAGATTTTGAAAGGTATCGACAGCATTATCCCTTTGGTTTTTCACCAGGCAAAAGCGGTTCCGATCTCTGCAGTCGACTGGGATTGGCTCAAAGCAGGGATTCGAGCTTTGTACGATGCTGGTAACCATCACGGAGCAGTCATCCGCCAGTTGGATGGAACCCTTGGGACTGGATGCATCGACAAATGCATGACCGGCTTGCTAGTCCCTATTTCAGACCCCAAGGAGGAAGTGTACTTCTATGACAATCTCGCAGGGCGCGCCATCATGGCGAAAATCACGTGGCAGAAGCTGATTGAAACGGTTACTTCCGATTAACTCGCTCACCCCTTTTGGGCGCCAAGGCAACGACTCGCGCACTCCAGCAGATGACTGGCAGGAACCGGCCAAAAACGGAAAGTTATGCTGGGTTAGCAACCCTTCCTTGTAGCTTGATGGCGCCTACGAAACTAGGGGCGATTTAAAGCACGCCGTTTTCAGCAACCATCTGCATGTTTTGCCCCGTAGGTTGCTTGGTCCACAGTGTATTTTTCTCCAGCACTCGAGGAAAGTTGCTTAATGAGGCCTTTGCACGAGAAGCCCATCATATTGAGATACTGCTTCGCAGACCTCACCGCCTGCTGGTTCCAATCAATGCTCATGCTGTCCACTGCTATCGTAGCGTCAGAAACGTCGAAACCCTCTCCGGCATCAGATGAAAGCTGATGAATTAGCCCATTCCGTGAGAAGCCTGTCATGCTGAGATACTGCTTCGCTGATCTGACTGCATTATTTTGAGGTCCAGTCAAATCTCCAGCCCATGAGGGAGCAGCAGCAAAAAAAGTGACAGCCAATATTACTTTCAAAAAACTCATCCGAATATCTCCATAACCCAAGTAGCGCCTCTAACGGCCTTAAATTTTTTGTCTTGCGGCTCAACTTTACATGACACGTCCCGTTGAGGAGACCGATAGAATTTCCTCGGCTTTCACCTGATCAATCAGTGCCTGCAGCTGCGGCCTGGTGAGGCATACACAGTGATCTTTAAAACACCGCACAATTCGCCTACAGGTGTTTACCTGCCCATCCAACCCCTGACGACAGGCAGCTATCGGTTAGCTATATGAAATCCGAGCCGTTCAAGTGTGGTTCGCTCTGCGGCTTTCAATTTCTTGACTGCCCAGACTAGGAGATTTCTGGGTCTCGAACTCGCCACATAGGCGAGCCTTGCAGCTTCTAAATTCTTATCACTAATCCAATCAGACCAATGTGACTGATCCCCTCGCCTAGAAGATGAGACCAGCATTGTAGCTTCGTGGGTTTCGCCTTTGATCTCATGAATTGTTGCCAACCGAATGCTGATCTGCTGCAACGCCACCAACGATAGCCTCTGAGCGACTAATTGGTCACCGAGCCCCGCTGGGGAGCGCAATCTAAGTGCTGCCAATGGTGCAATTGCTAGGGCAATATCGGCGATAACAAATGGCTGCTTCGGCAATTCATTAAGACTAGCTTTGGCGATCCTACACCACTCGCGCCAGTGCTGACTTGCGACCATGGCGCCTGTGCTTGTGACAAATGCCAACGCCTGATGAAGAAATAAACGCCATTCCAAATCGGACTCGACATCCACAGGGCAGTTGAAGGAATTAGGTTTTGCCGAATACTCCAACTTGCTAGCCAGCCACCCTCCAAACAGCGCAAGCGACTTCTGGATTGCGAATGCCGAATCATTACCTGTCAAGGCGCAGGCCAGTGCCAAACGCTCGGTATCGTTCAGGTCATTGGCACCGCTAAAAAACCGGTTCAGCGTCGCATGACCGCGCGAGACGATGACTCGGTTCGCGTAGCAGTCACTAAGGCTCATAAACAACGACATCGCTTCCGACGGACAATCGTCATACTCGACAACCAATGGCGCATCCGGCTGAATCGTTGGATTGCCGTGAATCTTGTTACCCGGTACCAATGCGGAGCAAAGGTCGACAATGGCCTGAGAGCTGCGAAAATTCTGACGCAACTGCAGACCGTTAAAACCATTAGAGCGTATGAAATGCATGACACGTGCAGGGTCTGCATGGCGAAATCCATAGATCGACTGGTTGAGATCCCCCACGATGTGCATTTTCACGCCCAGCCCGAGCAAACCCTCCAGGATGGTCAACTGCTCTACCGAAAGATCCTGACACTCGTCAATCACGAGAAATGGATATCGCATGGCCAGTCGTGCGCAAAAAGCCGACAACTTTGCCTCTTGCAGGATCTGGATGGCGAGATGTTCAACATCCCTATAGGTGGCAAAACCTGCCGCCTTGAAACGTGTCTTTGCCTCCCTGAGGTCACGCAATTGCCAATCGGCCAATACAACTGCGTTTAGCTTACGGTCAAGTCCAGGCTCCCCCGTTCGGAAGACAAACTTACCCGTTGCTAGATCCAAGTCGTACAGATTGGCGGGAACGCGGATGTGTTCGATGGCGTATTTGGTTTTGACGTACACCGTTGAAGAGGCGTCGACCAACCTAAGCCGGAAGTCGCCGTTTTTGCCAGCATATCCGGTGAGCCGATGGGCCACGGGTGCCACGAGACAGTTGAGAATGAAGCTGTCAATCGTCGACACCCAATGCGGGTAGGCCACCGGATCCCGTTGCCGATGAGCAATTAACCGGCCCTTCAGCTCATTGGCTGCGCTGTTGGCAAACGACAGTAGTGCGATCCCCCCCGGATAGCCCTGCCAATCCTCAATTTCGCGTGCCACCTTGGCGGCAATTACCTCCGTTTTCCCGCTCCCTGGACAAGCTTCTAAATAGATATTGTCGTCAATGGAGGAGCGGAGATATATCCGTTGCTCGTCGCTCGGAAAGGTCATTCAGATCCCTCCTCAGCAATAGCGCACGCCCAGCAGATGGCCTGCTGGATGTAGCGCGGTACTGCAAAGACGCAGTCATCCTGTTCGAGTTTGTCGGCCAGTAACTGGGCGTAGAGCCCCTTTCCCATGCTGGTAGAATCAATACGCTCCAGAAGTTCGTAGGCATATTCTGCTTTCTGCGCCTCGGTCAGGACCCCGAAATTGGCCTCGAGCATCTCCTTTAACGTAGCCTTGACGGGGCCATCGGTAGACCAGTTGTCATACGCCACCTGCAGCATAATTTGCAGATTGCCTGCCGTCATCGCGAGGTCATACTCAAAGGTTTTAAGGGCGCCACTAAACAAGCGCCCATATTGGGATGTCGCAATGGTAGGAATCAGACTCAGCGCGGGATTTGTACCGGCGGCCAAATTCCCTGGATGCGGTTTGATGACCACGTCGACAAACTGGTCCTGCACTCGCACCTTATGGGTTTTGGCCGGATCGTTGTCGGTGAGACCTGCGCAGGGAATAGGCAGGTCACGGCTTCGTTGCTGCCCATCGATGTCACAAAATAGCTGCATGAAATGGGCGAAATAGATGCCATTTAGATTGATGACTGACACCCCGTAATCTTCTAGGGTGTTCAACCCTTGGCCGCGATTAGCAAGCACGATTTTCGCCAGCTCCGGCAGCGCAATGGCCTCTGCCACACCCTCGACAAGGATGACGCCTTTGGAAAAAAGCAGGTTGGATTTGGTGACATCCAGCCAGCGGTCAATAAATCGTCGACTCGGTTCCGTTAGGCCGCAAAAACGCGCGGGAACGGCGAGTGGCTCGGCTCCGCCATTGATATGGATGATGTTGTTGATGGAGACGGCCGATGAAATAACCGTGGAGTGGGTAGTGATTACTACCTGAATATTCTTGTTGAGGGCCACTTCCTGCAAGTGTTTTAACAACCTGATTTGCAGTTGTGGATGCAGGTGCGCTTCCGGCTCCTCGATCAACAGCAGCTTATGCAGTGTGCGCTCCCCCGGCCCCTCGCCATCCTCGACGATCAACTCGGCAAGGATGGAGGCGATGTAGAGCAGATTGTTGTAGCCAAGGCTGTTTTCATCCAGCGAGCGGAACTGCGACAGTTCGGCGGATGACGCGTTCGGAAAGTACAGCAAACGCAAGCCTTCGACGATCCTCGTGAAATTGGATTCGGAGAACTGGATCGTGGTGTTTTGCGATAACCTTTCTCCGAGGGCGGCGCGCAGGCTGCTGGAGATCAGGTCATTCGCCCGTTTAATGTCTTGTTCAGCCGCCAGTTGGGAGTTGAAATCGGCGACCTTTACTTCCAGCGGATGCAATGTGCTGGTTTTAGCACACTCCTGTAGCTGGTCTTTGCACAATGCTTTCATCAGCCTGGATAATCTAGACTGTCGTCCCTCTCGCAGCTTTTGCTCCGCATCACGTAACGGTGGCAAATAGATGCAGTGAATTAGCTCTAGCGTCTGTTGATTGAAGATCCCCGTCCTGATTGCGCCACCCCAAAGCTCTTGGTTGTAGCGACCGCGCAACTCGCGGTTGAACACGCTCAGATTAAGCATCGCTTCGTCCTGCTCACCACACCAGGAGTCGAGTGCTACTTTCTCGAAAACACTTAGGTCGCCAAACGTCGCCGTAATGGCGAAACTGGAAGCGGGTAGGGAGTTAAGCTCGAATGACTTGTGAAAATCGCGCTCGTTGATCGAGCGCTTACCCGACTCCGAATCCTGGAACAGTTGACGCAACGCGTTAATCACGCCCGTCTTACCCGCCCCATTTTCCCCCACCAATACGTTCAACCCTTCATGAAACTCAACCGTGAAACGCTTACCGAAACTCTTGAAGCCCTCAATCTCTAGCTTTCTCAAGTACATTAAATCTCATCCCTTAAACTTAACGCCTGGCAGGTGGGCTGGCGTGCGCTCACCCGTTGGTGACTCCTAATGTCGCCAAATGCCCAAGGGATGTCCATAGGCCATTAGCCACTGAACTGTGACTAAACCAGTTAGGACAACGCAAGTGCGCCTGCCTGAGTTGATATCGTTATCAATCCTAGCCGTGAGATTTAGACGAAATTTTCCTTCAGCGTCCTGATTCATAAATGATTACTCATTCAAGTGCCTGATGAAACCGTCATGGGCAGCTATGGCTTGGTATTTTCTGCCCCTCACTTGAAGCAGCGAAATGAAGTGATAATTCGTATTATTCGACATCAGAGAGCAGCCCGTCATCTGCTGGCTCGTTGTTTCCATCGTTTGTAGAACCTTCCAGCAGCGGTCCAATGGACGGTTCCACTCGGATGGCATTTAACTCCGTAGCACCTTGCAGGTAACGATAGAATTCAACGTGAAGACGCGTAAAGCCAACAGCCAATGTCTGCTTTTGGCCGTTGGAGGTCTGTCGTGAAGGCTCTTCAATCGGTCAAATTCGGCACTTCGAAAGAGGTAGGGGATATATGATTTTTTTTGGTGAGGGGTGGTAGCGCTGTTGGTAGAAATTTGAAGTTCAAGCTAAGGCGGAACCTAGCGGGCTTCCGCCTTAGCATTAACTCCGTTTTATGAGCTGTTGTTCTATGACGCTAATCTCTGCCTTGATTGCTGCAATCGTCATCGTTTCTATTTTTGAAGTTTTTCCTGACTTTGGCTTCACGAGGTTTATTAATCCGTTCAAATGCGTTTTCCTGGCTTTCAGGGAATCTGAATAACTGATTTTGCTTTGTGTGGCAGCGTTCATGGTTGGGCCTCTTGGGTGACCGAGACGGCCTCGCTTCAAAGCCGTCTCGGGGGAAAGCTGCGTTACATAGCGAGTACGTCTTCGAAGCTATGTTGATGAGAAAGATCTGAAAGATCACTCCAGCTCCAGGGCCCGTCGTTTTCCCCCTGCTCAGGAATACTCAGGCGGGAAAACGCTATTGGGTCTCGATTAATAAGTCGTCGAGCAGCCCATAGTTTTCCCCCTACCTCGAGCAGAGCTACAGCAGCAGCATTCCACTTTTCTTCAAGAACTATGTTTGCCAAGCGTGATGCTTGATCCTCAATGCCTGCACGCGTTTGCTTTGCCTCTGAGATGTGCTGATCAATAGTGACAATTTCTTGCTCCAGCGCAGTAATAATCAGCTGTTGCCGACGATGATGCTCGGCGGCTGAGGTGAGATGTTTTGCGGCTTTTTGAGCATCGTCATTAGCTTTTTTCTCACCCTCCACATCGCCCCAAGCGACTGCCTGTGCATAAGCTGTAGCGGCCTCTGTCTCTGCCTGACGAGCTTTTGCCATATCTTCATGGGCTTGCTGACGAACCTGCTCCAAACGCGTGCTGATGCTGTTACGTTTTTGGTTTAGCTCTTCTTCGTCAGCTTTCCATGTAGTGATGGCTTCGATATAGCCAGCCATCAGGTTCTGGTGATTGGCCAGTGTTTCTCGGCGATGGATCTTCTTATCGAGCGTATCGATGTCTCGCTCGCGGTAGCCGACCTCTCTTTTCTTATCGGTGATTTCATACCGCAAGTTGCTTTCCAAACTTTGCAACACTTCATAGTCTTCGAGTGCAGCCGCAAAGGGGGCCAGTTCGCGCTCAAGTGTTTCCTTCTCGAGGATTGTTTGTTCGCGGCGTTTTTTCAGTTCTTGGATCTCGTTCATATTTTCTATCTCAATGTAATTTTATTAGGGGTTGGCTGAATGGCTGGCGAGGCCGGGAATGAGCCGGCGCTACCTCGAACACTGGGTTGCCGTCAGGCAGCCCTGGCCTCGCTTTCATCCGTCCCCGGAACCGTCTTTACGATGTAGCAGCGTTGTGGCCCTAGGCCGGGAAGCCGGACGAGGCTGGACGCCTTACCATCGCTTCCCGGCTCGAGCACTCCACGACGCAGCAACTCCTTGTTCACGGCATTGATGTTCATGCCTTTGAACACTTCTGAGCGCCAAGCCTCGGGCAGCACGTAGTAGGTGTTGGTGGTATGCAGCTCGTCGCCCAGGCCATGTTCCAAAGATTTGCGAAAGCCCAGCCGGTCGATGGTGCGCGGGCCATGCTCGTCGATCTTGGCGGCGGCTGACTCCCAGCGAGTGAAGCGGCTTTCACCAAAGCGTTCGATGACTTGGCGCAGCCGAGCAACGATGGCATCGCCTTCATAGTTACCGGCGCCGCCGCGTTCATTCAGCCATGCGTTGAGGCAGACACGGGCTGCTGTGGTCGCGGTGCCATCTGGCCAGCCTGTGATGCCCAGTGCGGTAGCCAGCTCACCCGCTGCAGCCGCTAGGCCAAAACGCAGCGCAGCACGATGGGCTTGGCCGCTCGCTGAGGCGGGCAGGGACTTGGCAATAAACCCTTCAAGCGTGCGGCGCAGGATGATCGCCCAGCCGTGTATTTTTCCGGGCTCGCACAGCGCTGATAGAAAGGCTGTGAGCGGTGTGCCGTAGTATTTGGCCACTCGGGCTTTGAGTGCGTCAGAAAGGGCGGCAGCGTCCTC
>ERZ1673734.2297-NODE-2297-length-11042-cov-6.175389_pt1 | contig 11042 bp, 4 predicted proteins | sample MGYA00580199_ERZ1673734 | MGnify/ENA primary metagenome ERZ1673734 (study PRJEB41218, sample SAMN15661742) | gut metagenome | host: Homo sapiens | place: Canada: London | collected 2015-08-20/2019-03-30 | study: EMG produced TPA metagenomics assembly of...
TTCTGCCCACGATACTTGGCTGGAGACGGCCCGGAAAAATAGGTAGCGCCAACACGCCTTCTTAGCTCAATGGTAGAGCATTCGGCTGTTAACCGAAGGGTTGTAGGTTCGAGCCCTACAGAAGGCGCCACAATAAGGGTGTGCCGCCACTCCAAAAGGTGGCGGCACACTTCTTTTTACATAAGCCATAGAGATCGATCACTTGGGCCTTTAGCTCAGTTGGTTAGAGCAGACGGCTCATAACCGTCCGGTCCCGGGTTCGAGTCCCCGAAGGCCCACCACATAGGGGTATAGCTCAGTTGGTAGAGCAGCGGTCTCCAAAACCGCGTGTCGAGAGTTCGAGCCTTTCTGCCCCTGCCAAAAGAAGCCATGACGTTGTCATGGCTTTTTTTTTGCGCCGGTGGCTCCGCTTTTGCGGCAGATGCCCGCGCAGCCGGCCACAGGCGGCGGGAAAATGCCGGAATTGTGCGGAGAGACGGCCTTTGACACACGATGCTCCGGGTTTTGTCGATATTAAATAGAAAAAAACGGGAAATTTTGTGCGGAAATAAAGTTGATTGTTTGTCGAAATGGTGCTATGCTATCCCGTGTATATCCAGAAAAGGGAAATCACCCCGCAAAGGGACGATTTTCCAGCCCGCGCAGGTGCAAGGGGCGCCTGCATTGGAGGGAGATACCGGCAGAAAAGGGTACCCTTTTCCCGTTTCAACCCAGTTGAAACGATGGCTTTTCCGCATGGGACGGCGTTCCGCGCGGCGGAGCCTGCCACTGATCCGCAGGGGGTGCGGACCCGCTGGTGCAGTGCCGTGGGCACGGTGCGGACAGCGCACAGCATGATTCCGCAGACAGACCAAAAAATCACACGAAAGGATGGGGGAACATGAACAAAACAAGAATGGGCAAAAGAGCAGCGTCATTACTGCTTTCGCTGGTAATGATGCTGTCTCTGTTGCCGACGGCGGCGTACGCTGCGATGGGGAACGCCGACGAAACCCAGGGCGCGATCGTCTCCGAAAACGGAACGGGCGTGTCCGACGACAGCAACAGCAGCGGTAACACCGATGACTTGCAGGTCGAAGACAGCGAGGGCAGCGGTAACACCGGCGACCAGCAGGTCGGAGGCAGCAGCGGCAGCGGCACGGCGGATGATCCCGCCGATGCTGAGGGCGGCGCTGATCCTACCGATTCTGTGAACGGAAACGATTCCGCAGACCCGCAGGATGGCGATGGCGCGGTGACACCCGCTGCCACCAACGTGGCCAAGGTGGGCAACACCGAGTACGCCACGCTGAACGAGGCCATCGCGGCACTGGGCAGCAGCAGCTACACCCTGGAGCTGCTGGACGAATCCGTTTGGGAAGCGGCTACCCCTGTATACTGGGCTGCCGGTTCTGAGAGCGGCTATGCTGCCACGCTGGCGGAAGCACTGACGGCGGCCTACAAGGCCAACGCCGATGCCATCACCATCGTGTGCCGTCCCGGCGCGGATGTAGGCGAGCTGACCCACGGCCACGTGGCGGATGATATCACCATCTACGGCAACAATGCCTATATTTCCGGCGGCGAGTGCGACCTGGAGGTCGACACCTATACGTTCAGCCGCGATACCGGCAAGCAGGTCGAGGCCGGCGGTGCTTATCTGGAGAAGGACATCACCGTCACGGCCTATGAGCTGGACAATCTGGGCGTGTGGGGTCAGCGGCACACCGATCATAAGGTGACTGTGAACCTGACCGACTGCGACAGCACCGACGGTATCACCGTCCAGCGCGTGTATATCAGCGGAACCACCGGCGTGAACGACATCACGCTGACCGGCTGCGACTTTGGCACAAAGGCTACTTCCGTCTACTCCAATGCGGACGGTGCAGTGGTCATCGACAATTGCTCCTTCACGGGGGCACAGGTGCCGGTGAACTTCAACCACAAGGCAAACGGTACGCAGACTGTTGCCGTCCAGAACAGCACGTTCACCAACTGCGGCGACAATGGTGATTGGGAGCAGTTCGCTGCGCCCGTGCGCTTTGTCAACAGCGGCAGCGGCACGATGACCACCACCGTGGCCACCTGCACCTTCACCGGCACGGTGGGCAGCAACGGCGACATCCTGCTGGGCGATGGCCGCGAGGGCCAGAAGTCCAACGATGTGGCGCTGACTGTGGAGAGCACCGAGGCCACTGTGCAGGCGCAGCAGCCGGGCTACTACGGCAGCAACGGCACGACAGACGCGAGCAAGCAGGGCACGAAGACTGTCGCGGCTGGCGATAAGCTGACCACCAGCGTAACGCAGCTGATGCCCAGCGAGACGACCACCTACGTGGCAGAGGTCAAGGGCGTCAAGTACGAGACCCTGCAGGCAGCTATCGACGCGGCTGCTAAGAGTGCGACCGTGACCCTGCTGGCGGACACCCGCGAGAATGTCACCATAAGCACATATGGACTGACCCTCGACCTGAACGGTCACACCCTCAACGGCGGCACCGTGGCGGGCAAGCCCGCGCTGACCGTTAAGAACCGCGTCACCGTCAAGGACAGCAGCGCGGCGCAGACCGGTACCATCATGCGTGAGGATACCGCGGCGAACTCCGGCGTCAGCTCCCACTATGTCATTGACATTCAGGACGGCTGGCTTTTCTTCGAGAGCGGCAGCGTTACGAACAACAGCGGCGTTGTTGGAGTGAAGGGCGCGTCCCTGGTGCGCGTGGGCGATGACAGCGTTGCCAAGTACCCCGGTCTGACCATCAGTGGCGGCACGTTTACCCAGGATAACTTCATCGTGATCAAGGTCGATCGCGGTACGTTCTACCTGAAAGAAGACGGTACGCTGAATTCCAAAAACAGCTATGCGGTGGAGAACTGGAAGTTCGCTGAGATCAAGGGCGGCACGGTCAACGGCACAGTTGCAGCCTGGACGTACAGCGGCGGTCACAACAGCGATCTGACGATCAGCGGCGGCACCGTCAACGGTAACGTGCTCTCTGTGAACTACGGTAGCGCCGAGGGCAAGGTGGCCAAGGTCAGCATCACCGGCGGCACTGTCAACGGTGCGCTGGATACCCGCAGCTACGATCCCAGCACCAATGAGCTGACCAGCATCGACGACGCCACCAAGGCGACTATCGCTGTCACCGGCGGTACGTTCTCCAGCGACCCCACCAAGTACGTGGTGGAGGATTCCGCCATTAACAAGAACGACGACGGCACTTTCGGTGTGGCGAAAGCCTATCTGGCCAAGGTCGGCGACACCTCCTACTACACCATGGACGAGGCGTTCAAGGCGCAGACGGCCAGCGGCGAGGCTATCGTCATGCTGCGCGATTATACCACCGGTTCAACGTTTAACTCCGGCACCATTGCCCGCACGGTGGATCTGAACGGCCACACCTGGACCTGCACCGGCACGGATGCAAACAGCGCGGCCTTCGAGATCAACAACCCCAATGCAACGCTGACCGTGAAGAACGGCAAGGTGGTCAGCAGCCAGCTGGTGGGTCTGATCCCCTCCGCCATGGGCGGCACCATCAAGTATGACAATTCCAGTCTGGAGTTCGATGGCGTCGAGATGACGACCACCGCCCACAGCGGTATCGAGACCAACGGCAACAACACCAACGATACCGTGACGCTGAGGAACAGCACGCTGAACGTGCCCAACGGCTTCGGCATCTACTTCCCCAGCTCCGGCACGCTGACCATCGACAACAGCGTCATCAACGCCAAGACCATGGGCGTGCAGGTCTGCGCCGGCAGCCTGAACATCAGCGGCGCTGGCACGGCCATCACCGTCTCCGGTGACGGCATTCCCAAGACCATCAACGACGGCGCCATCGAGGACGGCGCGGCCATCTCCATCGTGAACCGCACCGGCTACAAGGGCCTGTCCAAGATCGAGGTCGAGGGCGGTAAGTTCACGGCCAAGGACGGCAACGCCGCGGTCAAGGCCTACAACTGGAAGGACCTGACCCCGAGCGATTTCACGCAGAACGACAAGGTTTCCGTCTCCGGCGGTACGTTCTCCAGCGCGGTGGACGAGTCCCTGTGCGCTGAGGGCTACATCCCCACCCAGAACGCGGACGGCACCTACAGCGTGAAGGAAGGCAAGTATGTTGCCGAGATCGGCAGCCAGGGCTACGAGTCCCTGACCGAGGCCGTTGCGGCGGCTGAGGACGGCCAGACCGTGACCCTGCTGGCGGATGCCGCTGAGGACGTGGTCATCAGCAAGAGCATCACCCTTGATCTGGGCGGCAAGACCCTGACCAACACCAACGCCGGCAAGGCCACGATCTCCGTGACCGGCGGCACCGTCACCGTGAAGAACGGTAGTGTTGTGGGCGGCACCGGCTACTACAACATCGAGGCCAAGAAGGATGCCAACCTGACGCTGACGGATGTCACCGCCACGGCGGGCAACACCGGCTCCTCCATGATCGACAACTACGGCACCCTGACCATCACCAGCGGTACCTACACCGGCGGTCTGAACGTGGTCAAGAGCGAGGAAGGCTCTGTGCTGAATATCAGCGGCGGTACGTTCACGCTGGAATATGCGACGAATGGATACACAGGAGTTATCTTTGCGTACGGTGATACCACCATCAGCGGCGGCGAGTTTATCCAGAACTTGACCACCACAGGACGGTGGAACCACCCGCAGGTCATCCTGACTGGTGTTGTGGAGGGCTATACCGCTATCACGCGGGTTACCGGCGGCAGCTTCACCAACAAGTTATCTGTGGAGAGCATTTTCCGCGGTGTCGGCAAGGCCAACTCTGACAACTTCGAGGTTTCCGGCGGTACGTTTAACAAGAGTATTTCCGATGCCTATTGCGCTGACGGCTTCATCCCCACCAAGAACGCGGACGGCACCTACGGCGTCAAGGTAGGTCAGTATGTTGCCAAGGTCGGCAGCACCAAGTATGAGACCCTGGCCGATGCGATCCGTCTGGCTGCAAAGGGCAGGACCGTTACTCTGCTGGCAGACGTGGCAGACTGCGGCAGCCTCACCATCAGCAAGAACATCACGTTGGATGGCGGCGGCCACACCATTTCCGGCAATTCCAGCATCTCTGTGAACATGCCCGGTAATGCCGCCGCGGATGTGACCATCAAAAACGTGAACTTCAAGGACATTGCCAACGGCAATAAGCTTTCCGCATTCTACTTCTCCCAGGTCAAGGGCAAGCTGACCATCACCGGCTGCACCTTTGACAGCATCGAGTACGAGGCGATCCAGGTCACGCCGATGGAAGGTGCGGAGGTCAACGTCAGCAGCAACGTGTTCAAGGCTAAGGCTGACGGCACGCAGGTGCGCCATATCCACATTGAGATGGCTTATGGTAGCGGATTTGACTGCGAGGGCCAGAACATCAAGCTGACGGTCACGGATAACCAGCTGCACGGCACCGTGAGCGGTGACGCCAGCATGGGCATCTGGTGGGTCGGCACCGACAGCACGCTGAAGGTGGACGGCAACTACATGGAGCATCCTGAGACGGTGTCCATCACGCTGTCGAACGGCGGTGTGCACTACAACAGAGGCGACCTCATCTATCCGGCGAGAAGCCAGGCGGATGCGGACGTGGATGACCTGATTCCTGCCGTCATTGTGGCGGATAAGGCCAGCGGCGAATCCAAGATCAAGGCGTACAGCACTCTGGCCGACGCTGTTGCGGCGGCTCAGGACGGCCAGACCGTGAGACTGCTGGCGGATGTCGCCGAGAGCAGCATCAAGGTCAACGCGAATATCACCATCGACCTGAACAAGATGACCGTGACCGGTAGCTTTGTCACCTACGGCGAAGTGACCATCCAGAACGGTACCATTGATGTTCCCGACGGCAAGACGAACTATGCCTACGGCAAGTTGACACTGGCGGATGTGGACATCACCGGCAAGGCGGCCAGCAGTTCTCTGCTGAGTGTGAACTACAACGGCAGCGTGACTATCGACAAGGATTCCACCATCGTTGCGGACAGCGAACAGCTTCATTATCCTGCGGTGTTCATCAAGGGTCAGGATGACAGCGGCAAGACCTATGCTCCCGAACTGAATATTTACGGCACGGTGCAGAGCGCCAAGACACCCGCCATCCAGGGCAACGGCACTGACAGAGGCGTGTCCCACGTCAACGTGTTTGAGGGTGCAGTTGTCAAGTCCGAGACGCTTGCTATCTACCTGCCCCAGCCCTGCGAGGTCAACATCACCGGCGGCCTGGTGGAGGGCTACTGCGGTATCGGCATCAAGTCCGGTACGCTGAACATCTCCGGCGGTACGGTCCGCGGCGTTGCCAACGACAATGTCATCGGCGATGAGTATTCCCAGACCAACGGTATCAGCTATGACGGCTCTGCCATCATGATCGACTCCTACATCGGCTACGCCGGTCAGGTTCAGATCAACATTTCCGGCAACGCTGTGGTGGAGAGTAAGTATTCCACCGCTATCCGTGAGATCGGTAACGACAAGAGCCAGACCAACCTGGTGGGCCTGGACATTACCGGCGGCACGGTGCTGGGCGCCAAGGATACGGACGCTGTTCTGGTCCGCGACGTGACCGCCAAGGATGTCAACATCTCCGGCGGCGAGTTCAGCAGCATCGTCAAGAAGGAGTATTGCGCTCCTGGCTTCACGCCTGTGACGACTGCCAACAGTGAGGGTCGCTACGGCGTGGAAGTGGGCAAGTTCACCGTCATGGTGACGTCCCGCACCACCGGCAGCAACAGCCCCGTGGCCAATGTGACCGGCGCCGGCAGCGACATCACCTACGCGCAGGGCACCAAGGTCACGGCGTCCGCCATTAGCGGCTACAACTTCGTGGGCTGGTTCGTCAACGAGTACACCGGCACGCCGTACAGCACCGACCTGACCTGCGAGGTCAAGCCCACCGCTGACTGCACCATGATCGCGGTCTATGAGCCCATCAGCGGCGGCAAGTTCTGGCTGACTGTTACGGCTTCCGAGTTCACGGTCAACGGCGGCGCGGTGCAGGATTCCTACCTGTATGAGCAGTTCGCCATCGGCACATCTGTGACGGTGGAGTTCACCGGCAGCGAGAACTTCCTGTACTGGGTCAACGCATCCAACAAGGTGGTCTCCACCGATAAGAGCTACACCTTCGTCATGGGTAGCGAGACGACCCTGAAGGCTGTGTACGGCAAGGCGCGTCAGAATCAGGCCACCGTGGTGTTCATCTCCCACAGCGACCAGATCATCAGCTCCAAGGCCTACACCACCAACGATACCATCCAGTTCCCCGTGCCTCCCATCAAGATGGGCTGCACCTTCACTGGCTGGTCCATGACGGAAGCTGAGATCCGCGCGGCCATGGCCAACAACAGCGGCATCATTCAGGTGCGCGCACTCTATACGGAGCCCAGCATCGCCTGCTCGGTGACGGTGATTTATCCCGATGGCATCGGCAATGATGTCGTGAACGCGGTGGTCGGTAAGGCTATCAACGTGACGGCCAAGGACATCGAGGGCAAGACCTTCTCCTACTGGACGGACAACGACGGCAACGTTCTGGGCTACACCAAGACGCTGAAGCTGGCCCCCAGCGGTGACATGACCGTGAAGGCTGTCTACGGCGAGAATGCCGAGGTCAAGCCTGTCATCTCCATGACGGCTATTGATGCCAGCGCGGGCGATGGTTACTGGGTGATTTCCTTCACGGCAACGCGTGCGGTGCCCGAGGGCTACGAGCTGGTGAAGCAGGGTATCCTGTATAGCCTTGATAACCGCTGCGTTGGCGACGCGGGCAAGGATTACCTGAAGCTGACGGCGGACGGTACGGTGCCCGAGGGAGTGTATGACTACACCGGCAGAGACACAGCTCTGAATGGCGTGACCCGCTTCAACGGCAAGGTCGGGACTGCAGATACCACTCTCTACGGACGCGGCTACATGATCCTGAAGAACAGCGCTGGCGAGGTTATGTACGTGTACGCGGATACGATCCTGTCCGGCAGCTACAACAGCCTGAACAAGTAAAGGAGGAAAATCAGTGGATAAAAAACAGTATGAATCTCCGGAGATGCAGGTCATTCTCACCACCGGTGAGGACATCATCACCACCAGCGGCGACAGCGGCATCGATGAGGGCGAAAGCCCCGGCATTATTGGCGGCTGATCCGCCATCTCCGACCCTAACCCAAAACAGGGGCATAGTCCGCGCGGACTATGCCCCTGTGCGCAAAGCAAAGGAGCGACTTATGAAAAAACTCATCCCCGTGCTGCTGTCGCTGCTCATGGCGCTGACCATGACGGCCACAGCGCTGGCTGCCACCGTCTACACCGAGGGTGCGCTGCACTACACCATCGCGGACGAGTCCATCACCATCACCGGCTATTTCGGCAAGGACGCCGCAGTCACCGTACCGGCCAGCATCGCCGGCATCCCTGTGAACACCATCGCCAAGGGCGCGTTCACGGGCAATGACAATGTGAAAACGGTGGACCTGCCGGACACCATCACTGCCGTGGAGGAGGGGGCCTTCGCCTCCGGCATCACGGTGAACTACAACAGCAACGTCAACGGCGGCAACACGCCGGGCGACAGCAAGCCCGATGACAGCAAGCCCGATGACAGCAAGCCGGACGACAGCAAGCCCGATGACAATAAGCCCGATGACAATAAGCCCGCCGACAACAAACCCAACAACGGCGGCTCCGGCACCACCACCGGCGCCGACACGGGCACCGTGGACGTGGACAACTCCGGCACTGCCGGCGACACCACCGGTACCACGGGCGGCACCGGCGGCGCAGAGGACACCGGCATCGACGAGGGCACCGTCTCCGTGGACGACCTGCCGGACTCTGCCGACAGCCAGACCGGCGCACAGGACAGCGCCGCCGTTCCTCAGCAGAGCGCGGGGCTCACATGGCTGTGGGTGCTGCTGGGCGTCATCGCCGTGGCGGCGATCATCGGCATCGTCGTGACGCGAAAAAAGAAGCACTGAGACACGAAACCGCAGGAGGGTAAGCCCTCCTGCGGTTTTTTGCGCAAAAAAAGGAAGCGGACGGGTCACGTCCGCTCCAAGTGAGGAGAAAAATGATGGAAAACTAATTTCAAACGGGCGCTGCCCGCTGAAACCATGGGAAGATCAGAACAGGGTACACAGCAGCCACGTCAGTCCGATGGCCGCCGCGCCGATGGCGGCCCACAGCCAACCGGGGACGCGGACGCGCCGGCGCGGCAGACCCTGACAGCGGGCATAGTTCTTGGCGATGCGGACGGCCTGATCCACCAGCTGCTGTGAGCTGACGCCGCCGCCATCGGTGCGCAGAATGAAAATGGCCTGTTCGAAGATCTGGGGGTCCGGAGAATCCACCACGATGACGCGGCGGGAAATACCTTTAACCAAGCATATGCCCTCCTTGCTGTCCGTTTACTGCGCCGCCCTATCGCATCGGGCGACGGTAGTAGTATGGACGGCGCGGCGGCGGATTATACCTGCGCGGGGCCATTTTCTTCGCCCCGCAGCCGGTGCAGCACCAGCACGGCGCAGTCGTCGGACCGCCCGCCGTGATCGGCGGACACGGTGAGGATGCGGCGGGCCAGGGCGTCGGGAGTGCCGCCGCCCCAACCGGCCAGCAGATCCTGAAGCCACTCGTCCCCGTCGCCGCCGACCACGCCGTCGGAGACCATCACCACCCAGCCGTCCGGCGGCAGGACGAAGCGGATGACATCGGGCTGGCGGTCCGCACCCTCCAGTCCCGCGGGCAGCGCCGCGCCGCCGTACCGCGTGACGCGGCCCAGCTTTTTCAGATACGACGGCGCCGCGCCGTATTTATAGAGCGCGGCCTCACCGGTGCTGCGGTCCAGCCGCAGCAGGTCGATGGTGGTGAAGCCCGCGCCCTCGCGGCAGCGCAGCAGCATCGCCGTGTTCAGTGTTTTCAGGGCCGGCAGCGGCTCCACGCCCGCCTGTAAAAACTGCTTCAGTAACCGCACGGTCATGGCGGCCTCGCGGTGGGCAGCCTCGCCGCTGCCCATGCCGTCGGACAGCAGCAGGCACGCCGCGCCGCCCGCCTCGAAGGACGCCGCCTGATCGCCGCACAGTGTCTCGCCTTCCTTGGGCCGCAGGGCGATGGCGGTGCGGCAGGTAAAGCGGGGCGGCGCCGACACCGGCATACCGGGGGACAGCACCTCCGACATCTGGGCGTACTGCTGCCGCGCCACCTGATACGCTTCCTCCAGCTGGAGCCGGTGGGCGCGGCGCAGCAGGAACTGGTGCAGCTGGTCGTTCAGCGCCTCCAGCAGCTGGGGGAAGTGCAGGCAGCGGCTGGCAAAATGCAGGGGGAAGTCCTCTGCGCAGGCGCTGCCGCGGCGCAGCAGGCGGGGACAGGCGTCGTTGAAGGCATTGTAGGTGTCGTTGTAGTGTGCCTGCCAGCAATCCCGCTGCAATAGACACCCTGCGCAGATCTGCTCCGCCGCGCGGTCGAACAGCACGGCGGGGTTCTCCGGCCGCGGCGGCGTCACCTCGGTGAAAAAGCTGTCGTACACGGCACGGAACGCGGCGGCGGGGGTGGCCTCCGGCTGGGACGGCGGCACAGGCGCCTGCTGGGCGAGGCGCAGCGGCAGGCGCTGCGGCAGCAGGAGATAGAGCCCCGCGCCCGCCACGCTCTGAAACAGCAGAGGCAGCGGGTCCGGTCCGTCCAGCAGCGTATATCCGGCCATGGCTGCGGCAGTATACACCAACGGCACGGCCAACCGGCCCCGCTCCCTGACGGCGGAGGCGGCTCCCATCCCGCCGCAGCACACTGCGGTCAGCAGCACCGCATCGCCGGTGAACAGATCCATGGTCAGACCGGCCACGGCTCCCGCCGCCGCGGCGGAGGCGGGGGACAGGCACTTCGCCGCGGCCATCAGCAGCGCCGCCGCCAGCATACCGCCCACGCGGAAGCCGGAGAACGACCAGCCGTAGGCGGTAAGGGACAGCCCCAGACCCAGCAGGAACAGCGCCTGCCCGCGGCTCACCGCCGAGGCATTGGCGTCCGACAGCGACGGCAGCAGCGCTGCCGCAGCGTACAGCACGGTACA
>ERZ1673734.2303-NODE-2303-length-11021-cov-29.397866_pt1 | contig 11021 bp, 10 predicted proteins | sample MGYA00580199_ERZ1673734 | MGnify/ENA primary metagenome ERZ1673734 (study PRJEB41218, sample SAMN15661742) | gut metagenome | host: Homo sapiens | place: Canada: London | collected 2015-08-20/2019-03-30 | study: EMG produced TPA metagenomics assembly of...
CCATCGTGGTCAGCGGCATCCAGCTGATCACCAAGGAAAAGATGACCCCGCGCCACCTGACCATCGTGTCCGTGGCACTGGGCGTGGGCTACGGCATGGGTGCCAACAGCGGCATTCTGGCACAGGCTCCGCAGGCCCTCCAGCTGATCTGCGGCGAGTCCGGCATTGTTCCGGCCGCCTTTGTGGCAATTCTGCTGAACGTGCTGCTGCCTAAGAACGATATGGCAGAATAAATTTTAATTTTTTTGCCGGGCAAGGGCTTCCAGCTGCTGCAACACCTCCGGGGTGTCTGCATCCAGCAGCTCTGCGCTGTCCGCAATGCAGACCGTGCGCACCTGCGCAGGGTACTTTTTAAGCAGTATGTTGCCGCCTTTATTTTCCGGCAGGGTGAGCAGTTCCGGAAAGAAACTGCTTCCAAACAGAACGGGACTTCCGACAAGAGGCGCCGGGCCGTTTTCGGCCACGGCTCCCAGACGGAAGATCTCCCGTTCTGTTCCTTTTTGCCATTCTGCCGGGGAGGGCTGCTCACGGCAGAAAAGAGCGGTCATGGCTTCTACCGTCTCCCGGCGCAGCAGTGGCTGATCCCCGGGCAGAAACATACAGCCGCTAAGCTCCGGCAGCTGCTCCAGCAGCGCTGAAAGCCCCAGCCGAACGGTATCATTGCGGCCGGGCAGACTGTGCAGCAGCACCGGGACGCCCTGCGCCCTGCACAACGCCTGCACCTCCTCCGAGCGGGTCACCACGATGCGGGCGGAGATACTAGGTGCAGCGGTAGCGGCAAAGGCCCGGCAGAGCATGGGCTGCCCGCAAAAATCTGCCAGCAGCTTGTTTGCACCAAACCGGCGGCTCAGCCCGGAAGCCATGATCACACAGCCGACTGTAAGCGACTTTTTCATACAAATACACCCCTTCAGCAGCATTTTATAATAGTATTATACCGAAAGCTGTGCTAAAATAAAAGCAGAGATATCGCAGCGATAGAAAAGAGAGGTACTGCACATGATGACGATCCGAGAATACAAGCGGGCAGAAAGTCTGGAGGAAGCGTGGCAGCTGAACCAGAAAAAACCAAACCGCATTTTGGGCGGCATGATCTGGCTGAAGATGGAAACCATCAATGTCGGCACCGCCATCGACCTTTCCGGTCTGGGACTGGATACCATTGAGGAGAACGAGGAGGGCTTTTCCATCGGCGCTATGGTCACCCTGCGCCAGCTGGAACAGCACCCGGGGCTTGCCGCCTACACCCACGGCGCTATGCGGGAGGCTGTGCGCCATATCGTGGGCGTGCAGCTGCGCAATCTGGCTACTGTGGGCGGCAGCATTTACAGCCGGTTCGGCTTTTCGGACGTGCTGACCATGTTCCTTGCCATGGACTGTGATGTAGAACTGTACAAGGGCGGCATCCTGCCTTTGCAGGAATATGCCCAGCGCCCCTACGACCGGGACATTCTGGTGCGGCTGATCGTAAAAAAGACACCGATGCAGCTTTATTACCAGTCGGTGCGCAACAGCCAGACCGATATCCCGGTGCTGACCTGTGCCGCCGCCCGGATGGAGACCGGAGATTACCGCATCGTGATTGGTGCGCGTCCGCTGCGCGCCGTGCGGTTCGAACTCCCGGCAGAGCCTGCCCTTGCGGCAGAACAGCTTGCCGCACAGTTTGCCGAAGGCGTAAAAGCGCAGATCGTTACCGGCTCCAATATGCGCGGCAGCGCCGAATACCGCAGGCATCTGGCAGGCGTGCTGACAAAGCGCGCAGTGCTGGAGCTGGAACAGCGTAAAATGCAGGAGGAAAAGTAAATGCAGATCACACTTACCTTGAACGGCATCCGGGTGTCCGAGGAGATCGCTCCGGATATGCTTTTGATCGATTTTGTCCGTGCACACGGCTGCAAGAGCGTCAAGCGCGGCTGCGAAACTTCCAACTGCGGTCTGTGCACCGTGTTTATGGACGATGAGCCTGTGCTGTCCTGCTCCGTGCTGGCAGCCCGCGCCGATGGGCACAAGATCACTACGCTGGAGGGCTTGCAGGAAGAGGCTGCCGAGTTTGGTGCCTTTATTGCAGATCAGGGTGCAGAACAGTGTGGCTTCTGCAACCCGGGCTTTATTATGAATGCGCTGGCTTTATTCCGGGAGCAGCCGTACCCTACCGAAGAGCAGGTGAAGGAATACCTTGCCGGAAACCTGTGCCGCTGCTCCGGCTACGAAGGCCAGCTGCGCGGCATTATGAGCTTTCTGGCATGGAAAAAGCAGAAGGAGGGCGTACAGTGAAAACCGTCAACAAACCGTTCCGCAAAAAAGACGCGATGCAGCTGGTCACCGGCCAGCCTGTCTATATGGATGATATCATCCCGCAGGACTGCCTGATCGTCAAGCTGCTGCGCTCGCCCCATGCAAACGCCATCGTCCGCAGCATCAACACCGCCGTTGCCAAAAAAGTGCCCGGCATCGAGGCTGTCTTTACCTGGGAGGATGTGCCGCAGGATGCTCGCCGTTATACGCAGGCCGGCCAGACCTACCCGGAGGCCAGCCCCTACGACCGTCTGCTGATCGATCGCCACGTCCGCTTTGTGGGAGACGTGGTGGCCATCGTAGCCGGTAAGGATGAAAAGTGCGTGGACAAGGCACTCAAGCTCATTAAAGTGGATTATGAGGTGCTGGAAGCCGTGCTGGATTTCCACACCGCAAAGGATAATCCTATCCTTGTGCACCCGGAGGATAACTGGGAAAGCCTTGCTCCCGTGGGCGCCGACAACAAGCGCAACCTCTGCGCACATGATGAATGCGGCAACGGTGATATCGACGCTGTGCTGGCCGGGTGCGATGTGGTCATCGACCATGTGTACCACACAAAGGCCTGCCAGCAGGCTATGATGGAGACCTTCCGCACCTATTGCTCCATTGATACTTATGGGCGGCTGAATGTGCTCAGCTCTACCCAGATCGTGTTCCACGCCCGCCGCAACATTGCCAATGCACTGCACATTCCCAAGTCCATGGTGCGTGTCTCCAAGCCCCGCATCGGCGGCGGCTTTGGCGCTAAGCAGACCGCGGTCAGCGAGGTGTACCCGGCTTTTGTGACTTGGATGACCCAAAAGCCCTCCAAGCTCATCTTCAGCCGTGTGGAAAGCCAGACGGCTTCCTCGCCGCGCCACGAGATGGAAATGCACGTCCGTCTGGGCGCTACCAAGGACGGCATCGTGAAGGGCATTGACCTGTACACCCTGTCCAACACCGGTGCTTACGGCGAGCACGGCCCCACTACCGTGGGCCTGTCCGGTCATAAGTCCATTCCGCTGTACGGCAAGGCCGAGGCATTCCGTTTTGTCAGCGATGTGGTGTACACCAACCACATGTCTGCCGGTGCATACCGCGGCTATGGTGCTACACAGGGTCTGTTTGCGGTGGAATCTGCCGTGAACGAGCTGGCGCACAAGCTGAACATGGACCCCATTGCACTGCGCCTGAAGAATACCGTACAGGAGGGCGATGTGATGCCCGCCTACTACGGCGCAGTAAATACCAGCTGCGCACTGGACCGGTGCGTACTCAAGGTACGCGAGATGATCGACTGGGAGCACAAGTATCCCGCCCGGGATATGGGCAACGGCAAGATCCGTGCCGTGGGTATGGGTATGGCCATGCAGGGCTCCGGTATTTCCGGCATGGACGTGGGCAGTGCTACCCTCAAGCTGAACGATGACGGCTTTTATACCCTTATAATCGGTGCAGCCGATATGGGCACCGGTTGCGACACCACGCTGGCGCAGATCGCTGCCGAGGTTCTGGACTGCCCGCTGGATAACATTACCGTCTTTGGTGCGGATACGGATTCTTCCCCCTACGATTCCGGCTCCTACGCTTCCAGCACCACTTATGTCACCGGCAAGGCCACCGAAAAGTGCGCCATGAAGCTGCGGGAACAGATCTGCAAACTGGGCGCAGAGCTGCTGGACTGCCCGGCGGATGCCGTGGAGTTTGACGGTAAGGTCGTGTTTGAGAGCGCCGACCCCACCCGCCAAAAGACCCTGTCCGAGATCGCCTTTGCTTCCCAGTTTGGCCATAAGATCCCGCTGGAATTTACCGAGACCCATACCTCGCCTTTGTCGCCGCCGCCGTATATGGTGGGCGCTGCCGAGGTAGAGGTGGATACCGAGACCGGCGAGGTGAAAGTGCTGGAATTTGACGCCTGCGTGGACTGCGGCACCCCCATCAACCCCAACCTGACCCGTGTGCAGGCAGAGGGCGGTATTTTGCAGGGCATCGGTATGACCCTGACCGAGAACATCACCTACGACAGAAACGGATACCCGGAGGAGAACTCTCTGTTCCAGTACAAGATCCCTGCCCGCAACGATATCGGGCATATCCATGTGGAGTTTGAGAACAGCTATGAGCCCAACGGCCCCTTTGGCGCAAAGTCCATCGGTGAGGTGGTCATCAATACGCCGCTGCCCGCCATCTCGGACGCCATCTACAACGCCATCGGCACCCGCTTCTACGAGCTGCCCATTACCCCGGAGCAGATCGCAATGGCAGTTGCAGCCAAGCAGTAATAGCAGATGCTGAACGAAAAAGAGCTTCCGTTTCTGGCAGAGAAAGGGCATATCGTTTCTCTGGTAGGCGGCGGGGGAAAAACGACCCTGCTGTATGCCATGGCAGACCACTGTGCCCGCAAGGGATGGCAGGTGCTTGTGACTACGACCACCCACATCCGGCAACCGGCAGCCTGCTATGCACCGGATGACGCAGCGCTTACCGCCTTATGGCAAGCGGGTCGCTATGCAGTGATTGGCACCCCGGCAGAAAACGGAAAGCTGACTTTGCCGCCGCCGCAGCTTTTGCGCCGGATGGCACAGGCAGATGCGGTATTCATTGAGGCAGACGGGGCAAAGCACTACCCCTGCAAGGTCCCGGCGGCGCACGAGCCGGTGCTGCTGCCCCAAAGCGATATCGTTTTGGCGCTGGCAGGGCTTTCGGCGCTGGATAGGCCCTTGCGGGAGGTCTGCTTCCGCTACGATACCATCCGTCCGCAGTTTTTAGCGGCTGCGCCGGATGCACCTCTTACGCCCCCTGTGCTGGCACAGCTGCTTGCAAGCACGCAGGGTGGTCGCAAGGCGGTGGGCGACCGACAGTTTTACGCTGTACTCAATCAGGCCGACACGCCGGAATTGCAGCAGCAGGGCATACAGATACAACAGCTTTTGCGTCAGCATGGTATAAAGTGCGTGCTGACGCATTTTGAAGAGGAAGAACGTGCATGAGCAAGGAAGATAAGATCGTGTTCTGTACCGGCGGCGGCTGCACCGCAAAGCTGGGTGCCGGGGTGCTGAGCCGTATTCTGGAAAAGCTGCCCCGGGGCGAAAAAGACCCGGATCTTCTGGTCGGCTATGACAGCCGGGATGATGCCGCAGTCTACCGCATTACGGACAACATTGCACTGGTGCAGACTGTGGACTTTTTTCCGCCGATGGTGGACGACCCCTATACCTTTGGGCAGATCGCAGCCACAAACGCCCTGAGCGATGTCTACGCCATGGGCGGCGAGGTAAAAACTGCCTTAAATCTGGTCTGTTTTCCGGAGGATATGGACTTGAATGTGCTGGGCGAGATTTTGCGCGGCGGTGCTGAAAAGGTGGCAGAAGCCGGCGGCAGCCTTGCAGGCGGGCATTCCATTGCAGACAGCGGGGTGAAATACGGTCTTTCTGTAACCGGCCTTGTAGACCCGCAACGGATGTATACGAACGACACCGGTATGCCGGGCGACAAGCTGGTATTGACCAAGGCTTTGGGTGTGGGGCTGCTGTGCACGGCAGACCGTGTGGGCGAAGCCGCCCCGGAGGAGATGGAAGCCGCCATCCGCTCCATGACCACTCTGAACAAAACAGCGGCAGAGATCAGCCGCAAATACCGCGTCCATGCCGCTACGGACGTGACCGGCTTCAGCTTTCTCGGCCATCTGCATGAGATGATGGGCGGCAAGCTTTCCTGCATCATCCATGCGGATGCAGTGCCGGTGCTTCCGGGCGCCCAAAAAGCAGCCGATGCGTTTTTGTACACCGCCGCCGGGCAGCGCAACCGCAACCACACCGGGCCGTTCGTCCGGTTTAAAAACGTAAGCTTCGCCATGGAGGAAGTCCTGTTCGACCCGCAGACCTCCGGCGGGCTGCTATTTGCAGTAGACCCGGCAGATGCAGCAACACTGGAACAGGAACTGCGCGCCGCAGGTCTGCCCGCGAGCATCGTGGGAGAGATCCTGCCCAAGCAGGAAATTGAGATCACCGTAACAGACAAATGAGAGGAGTAATCAGCATGGCTGAATTTATCAAAGTGGATGCACTGGGCGATGCCTGCCCGCTGCCTGTCGTCAAAGCGAAAAAGGCCATTTCCGAGCTGCAGGGCGCGGGACAGGTGGAGGTACTGGTGGACAACGAGATCGCTGTGCAAAACCTGACCAAGATGGCACAGCAAAAGGGTTATCAGTACAGCGCTGAAAAGCTGGAAGAGCGCAAATACCGTGTGCTGTTCACGCTGGGCGAAGTAGTAAGCGCCCCAGCAGAAGATGCTCCTGTCTGCACCTCTGATGCCCGCACTGATACGGTGGTGGCTATTTCCGCTGCCGTTATGGGCGATGGCAGCGAGGAACTGGGCAAGACCCTGCTCAAGGCCTTTGTATTTGCGCTGACCCAGCAGGATAAGCTGCCTAAGACCATTCTGTTCTATAACGGCGGCGCAGCGCTAACCTGTGAAGGCTCTGCCATGCTGGAAGATCTCAAGGCGCTGGAAGCACAGGGCGTAGAGATCCTGACCTGCGGTACCTGTCTGAACTTTTACGGCCTTACCGAGAAGCTGGCTGTGGGCAGCGTGACCAATATGTACACCATTGCCGAAAAGCTGACGCAGGCCGGAAACGTGGTAAAACCGTGATCTATCTGGATAACGCGGCCACCACTCTGCATAAACCGCCGCAGGTGGAACAGGCTATTCTGGAGGCACTGCACACGGCAGGCAACCCCGGGCGCGGCGCGCACGAGCCCACCCTTCACGCCGCACGGATCGTGCTGGACACCCGTCTGGCGCTGGCAGAACTTTTCCATGTGCCGGACCCTTCCTGCATCTTTTTTACCGCCAATGCGACCATGGCGCTGAACACAGTACTGAACGGCGTGCTGCATCCGGGCGACCATGTCATCACAACGGTATGCGAGCATAATTCTGTTCTGCGTCCGCTGTACCGGCTGCGGGCACAGGGGGTAGAGGTCTCTTTTACCGGGGTGGATGCAGCTGCACAGCTTTGTTACGACCAGTGGGAAACGCTGCTGCACCCCACGACCCGTGCACTGGTGGTGACAGGGGCTTCCAACGTGACCGGCAATGGCACCGACCTTGCCCGCGCAGCGGACTTTGCCCACCGGCACGGTCTGCTGTTCATCGTAGATGCTGCTCAGACTGCCGGTGCACAGCCCATTGATGTGCAGCAGCTGGGCATTGATGCCCTCTGCTTTACCGGCCACAAGGCACTTCTGGGGCCGCAGGGCACCGGCGGAGCTTATGTGCGCCCCAGCCTGCGCGTTGCGCCGCTCCTTGTGGGCGGCAGCGGCGTGCACAGCTTTGACGAAATGCACCCCTTGCAGATGCCCACCGCACTGGAGGCTGGCACGCTGAACGTGCACGGCCTTGCGGGGCTTTGCGCCGGGGTGCGCTGGCTGTTGGAGCAGGGCGTAGAAAACCTTGCTGCCCGGGAAGCCGCCCTTGCCCGCCTGTTTTATGAGCAGGTGCGTACTGCGCCGGGCGTAACAGTGTATGGTGATATGGCTATGCAGCCTCGTGCGCCCATTGTGGCGCTGAACATCGCACAGGAGGATTCTGCCCGGGTGGCAGATATCTTGTGGGAGGACTACGGCATCTGCGTGCGTGCCGGAGCGCACTGTGCTCCGCTGATGCACAAGGCCCTTGGCACTGTGGAGCAGGGCGTGGTACGGTTCAGCTTTTCCCATTTCAATACGGAGCAGGAGGTACAGCAGGCAGCGCAGGCAGTCTGTGCACTTGCGCGGGAGATTTTATGCGAGTAAAACGAAGCTATATCGTGCTTTCCTTCCGCACCACCTTAGAGGCTATGGAGTGGGAAAAGCAATGCAATGCCCGGCAGGTGCCCGGGCGGCTGATCCCGCTGCCGCGTGAGATCTCGGCAGGGTGCGGGCTTGCATGGCGTATGCTGCCGGAGGACTGGCAAAGCTGGCAGGCAGAACTGGATCAGACACAGTTTGATAAGGTAACACCTGTGGAGCAATAATTAAGGGAGAGAAACACCAATGAACAGACAAACGCTTGCAGACGTTCTGCAAAGTACAAACCAGACCGGCAGCTATACGCTGGCTACCGTGCTGGAAGGCGCAGAGGCAGGCAGTCAGCTGCTGCTGCGGGACGGAGACGCCCTGTGGCAGACCCAGAGTGCCGAACTTTTGCAGCGTCAGCTTGCCGTCCTGCAGGCCTGTACCGCTACGGGCTTTCTTACACTGGAAGGTCAGCGGGTATTTGCTGAGCGCTTTGGTGCGGTGCCGCAGCTGGTGGTCTGCGGCGGCGGTCATGTTGCTGCTGCCCTTGTAAAGCAGGCAAAGCTTCTCGGCATACCAGTGCTTGCCATAGATGATCGGGAGGAATTTGCTCAGCAGCTGCGCGCCGCCGGAGCGGATACCGTGCTCTGCGCTCCCTTTGCGCAGGCGCTTCAGGGTGTGCCCGGCGGGGCGGAGACCTATTTTGCGGTGCTGACCCGCTCCCACGTCTTTGATCTGGACTGCCTTACCCGGATTCTGCAAAAGCCTGCGGCCTATGTGGGCATGATGGGCAGCCGAGGCCGTGCCGCATTGGTGCGCCGTCAGCTGTTGGAGAACGGTCTGGACAGCCAGCGGATCGATGCACTCTGCGCACCCATCGGCCTTGCCATTGGCGCACAGACGGCTGCGGAGATCGCGCTTTCCATTCTGGCGCAGATCGTGCAGGTCAAAAATGCCCGCCCCCAGACCGAGGGCTATCCCGTCGCATTGCTGGATGCGATGGTGCAGGCAGAAAAAGCCCATACCCCGGCGGTACTGGCTACTATTATTGCGCGGCACGGCTCCACCCCGCGGGATGTGGGCGCAAAAATGCTCGTTCTGCCCGATGGCAGTATAGTGGGCAGTGTGGGCGGCGGCATTATGGAGCATTACACGGTACAGGCGGCTCAGAAGCTGTTAGCACAGGCTGTGCCCGCCTTGCAATGCTTACAGCTTTCGGCTGACGGCAAAAACGAGGACACAGCCATTGCTGCCTGTGGCGGCTCCATGGAGGTGCTATTGCAGACACTTTTCTCCGGGGAGGAAATAAAATGAAAAAGGACGCCCTAATTATCGTGCGCGGCGGCGGCGACCTTGCCACCGGTACCATCCACCGGTTGTGTAGCGCCGGGCTGCGAGTGCTGGTATTGGAAACGACACAGCCCGCAGCCATCCGCCGTCAGGTAGCTCTGTGTGAAGCAGTGTATGAAGGCGAAGCCACTGTTGAGGGTCTGCGCGCTGTCCGCATTGAAGCATTGGAACAGGCACAGTCCGTCTGGGCGCAGGGCGCTGTTCCGGTGCTCGTTGACCCAGAGGGGGCCTGTATTGCCCGGGCAAAGCCGGAGGTCGTAGTGGATGCCATTCTGGCCAAGCGCAACCTTGGCACCAGCCGGGATATGGCACCGTTGACTATTGCCCTTGGCCCCGGCTTTGTAGCCGGGCAGGACGTAGATGCCGTGGTAGAAACCAAGCGCGGCCACCGGCTTGGCCGGATCATCCGGGAGGGGAGCGCTATCCCCAATACCGGCATTCCCGGCGTCATTGGCGGGTACGGTGCAGAGCGGGTGATCCATGCACAGGCCGCCGGTGTTTTTATGAATGTGCGTAAAATCGGCGATTTAGTAGAGAAGGGTGAGACTATTGCCACCATCCGCACCCCGGAGGGGGCAGAAATCCCGGTCACAGCACAGATTCCCGGCATTCTGCGCGGATTGCTGCGCAGCGGCTATCCGGTTACGCCGGGCTTTAAGATTGCGGATATCGACCCCCGGCGGGAGGAGCTTTCCAACTGTTTCCTGATCTCAGATAAATCTCGCTGTATTGCCGGCAGTGTACTGGAACTTGTCTGTGCGCAGGTGTGGCAGTAAAACCTATATAAAAATAACCCCTGCCGTTTTGCGGAAAGGTCTGCAAATACGGCAGGGGTTTTAAGGTTCTATGTTAGTTGCGGTAGCAGCGATCCTGTCCTACAAGCCAGTTTTCGCACAGACGCTGGGCTTCCTCTAAGCTGCGGCTCTCGCAGTCAAAGAAGGCACCGCGCATAGAGCAGTAGGAGTAGTGCACCTTAGGAACACCATTGCCATCCTTGAAGCGCTCGTATCGTTCTTCACCGGGCATCAAAAAAAGCTGTTCCATGGTTCCTTCTCCTTTGTGTTCAAGCAGTCCAAACGGCCGCCGGGCGGCGGCACACAACGCTTGCTATTGTATCACGATGGAGAACGGTTTGCTATGGTCTTTTTATCCAAAGATACGCCTCTTTTTTCTCTGCAGTTGTGGCGAAGAAGGGATTGACAAATCATTCGTGCAAACTGCGTTGCTTTTCCAGCGCTGCTTTCATGCCGTGGATACGCCCCAGTGCATAGGAGAGCATTGCTGCGCACAACAGGTTCAGCCAGCCGTAGCGAGCCTGATTCAAAGAGTTCGTTATGCCAAGGATCAGGTTTGCCAGACAGATCAGGGAAAGCATCCGGTCGATGCGGCTCAGATGCGTCAGACGGGAGTCAATATCCGAGAGCAGCTCAAAGCTGCCAAGCTCCGCTTTCCGACGGAAGTACACCCAGTTGACACAGCCGCCGATATATTCTGCACCCAGTTCCTTTACAAAGGCGCGGTAATCGCTGCTGGGGTTCATCTCCAAGCGGATGATATATTCGCCCGGTTCGCAGCGCACAAAGGTGTAAAAGGAAAAACCGGTATTGTCCAGTA
>ERZ1673734.2318-NODE-2318-length-10935-cov-5.959007_pt1 | contig 10935 bp, 10 predicted proteins | sample MGYA00580199_ERZ1673734 | MGnify/ENA primary metagenome ERZ1673734 (study PRJEB41218, sample SAMN15661742) | gut metagenome | host: Homo sapiens | place: Canada: London | collected 2015-08-20/2019-03-30 | study: EMG produced TPA metagenomics assembly of...
CCATTAGCGTCGAAACGCTGATGAAATTGACCGCAGGATACGCTGTTGGGATGGGCTGCATGGAGAGCACTTGCGGGGCCCTGATTGGTGCTGTCATGGTGGCAGGCATTCTCACCGACGGCAAAGGCACGCCCCGCATTTCTAAGGAACTCGTGCAGAGCTTCGAAAATAGATGCGGTGCAACTATATGCAAAGACTTGAAAGGGATTGAGACCGGCAAAGCCCTGTGTCCCTGCCCTGAATGTGTTCGCAATGCAGTGCTCTCTCTTGGAGAGGTTCTGGGAGAATAAGTACAATACAAAAAGAGGAGCTGCTGCAAGCCCCTCTTTTTTCTTTTTTCCTATTCGGTTGCTTTGGCAGGCCCAAGAATTTCTTGTGCCCACGTCATGTCTTTCGGAATCTGGTCTTTGGGATAATACCGAATCTCGACAACCCGTCCAATGGCCATTGTGTGTTTCATCGGCGTTGGGACAACGACCGTATCGCCCTCACAGATTTCATCCCCGCAACGGTAATAGCGTGTTCTAACCACGCCATCAATATCGACACCGCAAAAAGCCACTTCATCGTTCTTTCTCAGCACCTTGTTGTACGAACGAGAATCGAAAAGTATCCCGAGGCTCTGGTCCTGGAAGAAGTCTGTTAGCCTGCCAACAAAGTCCGCCCAGTTATCTGGCAGACCGTCTTTATCGAATGAGCCTTCCAGAACAGATGTATCTCCGCTGTCACGAGTAATGACCATCTTGTAGGTTTTTCGAATCTCATCCTGCACGGCATCTGCCGGATTCCCTTTCGGACGAGAAAACGCGCTCTGGTCATCATATAGTCTGAGGAACTCAGTCACCTCGTTTTTGAGCTCATACTGTAGGGAGACTCTTCCCATATTTGCGATACGGCGGTTGTAAGTTATCGACCCTTGAGAACTGATAAGTAGCCATTCGTTTGTATCATGTATACAAACTCCGTACTCATTCGCATACTTTTCTTTGACTTCTTCTGTAGCAGTCTGTTCCAGGCTGATTTCGATGGACTTGACCTTGCTCTTTGTCTCTGTCTTAACGCTGAGACCGAACAGTTCTGGTATTCCAGTTCTTTGTCGAAGAATATCGGAGAGAGATTCATCATGGCAGCGATAGTCCTGGCCGTTTGCGCCATGGTAGAAGTATACCTCATTATCATCCGTCAGAAGCCGAACACGCCAATGACCGCTGATTGAAGGAATGCGTTCTTTTCGATAGCTTGCGAATGTCTCAGAGAATGCAGCAAAGACAGAATCGGCATCGGCTTGTGAAATATGGGTTTTGGTTTTTTCTGCTCCCGATGGTGCCTTTTGCGTAAGCTTTACCTCTCCATCGCGCGTGATTTCCAAGAGCTGCTCCTCATTGAATCCCGGCAAAGATGGGCCCGTTGCTCGGCAGGACCTGATTCTGATTTTTTCGAGAGTGCCGTAAAAAGGCAAGCCCTCGTGTGTGATGTATCTTCCCATGCGAACTTCTCCGCAATACTTTTTTGTTGTATTATACCATATATTTTGCAAAGCAAAAGGAGGCCACAGTCTGTGGCCTCCTTAATTTATTGTTATCTTAAATTTTCGTTTTTAATTTTATTAGATATTCAGGCTCAGCTCTTGCAAATGTGTCTTATTTTCGTAAAGTATATAACTTGAAGAGCATTACTTTACTATTTAATTTGTTTATAATTGTACACGCTGTTGCCGGAACTGTCAATATATTTGGAGAAAAAGTCGAATTATACAAAACATTTCGATAAAAAATAGCAACTTTCCCATATATAAAGTCGTCTCGTTTCAGCTTTTCTGACAGTATTCTCCGTCAGGATTTCCGTCAACACCGCGAATATGGAAGGAGAGCGCATTTATGCCAAGAAAAGGTGAGAACATTTACAAAAGAAAAGACGGCCGATGGGAAGGTCGGTATATTGGCTGCTATGATGAAAACCATAAGGCCAAATATGTTTACATTTACGGGAAAACTTATACCGAAGTTAAACAGAAGTTGGCTATTGAGCGTGGCAGGCAAAAACAGCATGTTCCAGCAGAGAAAAAGCAGATAACATATGGTGAGGTTCTTGATTTGTGGCTGCATTCAACAAAAACCAGCATTAAAGAATCTACATATGCCCGATATGCTCACCTGATAAATTCTCATATCAAGCCGCAATTAGGGGACTACAAACTATCGATGCTCTCCACGGAAATCATAGAGGACTTCATTGAGAACCAGCTCGTCGAAGGGCAGCTGGACAGAACTGGAGGATTAGCTCCTAAAACCGTCATCGACCTATTAGCAATCGTAAAAAGCACAATAGGGTATGCACAATATAAAGGCTTTCCCGTTATCTGCAACCTATCCAGGCTCAGCGTAAAGCGAAAAGATAAGGAAATGCGTGTCCTAACACCATCAGAGCGAGAATCTTTGATTGGTATTCTTATGGAGGATATGGATTCATTCAAATTCGGTGTGTTTCTGGCTTTGTATACCGGTATCCGTATCGGTGAGCTTTGTGCATTGCAATGGAAAGATATCGATTTTGCACGAGCAACTCTCAAAGTGCGGAAAACGATACAGCGCATACAAAACATTGACCGTCAGGCTGTTTCCAAAACCAAAATTGTGATAAGTGTACCTAAAAGCAAGTGTTCGATACGGGAAATCCCGCTATCAGTGTCCGTTATGGATATAGCGCAAAACTTCATCTCATACCCTGAATCTTACGTTCTGACTGGAACCAGCCGATATATTGAGCCTCGCACAATGCAGAATCATTTCAAGCTGTATGTAAAGCAGAGCGGCATCTCTGATGCAAACTTTCATGCGCTTCGGCATACATTTGCTACTCGCTGTGTTGAAGTTGGCTTTGAGATTATCAAATAATGATGTCGAGCAGCTTTATGAGATACTCGGCGTTGAACGTCCAAGTTGTCTTTAATAGGTAAATCACCTATTAAGAAATAAGTAAATCATATATTTTTTTGTAGGAGGAATGACAGATGGGTATGATTAGCAATGCGGCAAATGCTGCTGCAGCGGATGCTGTTGCGAAGCAACAAGAAATGCAGATGCTTTTGCGCGGCAAGACAAGTGAACAGCAGGCTGTTATTAAGTTCTTTTATGGTGCCTCTGGTGGATGCATGCATGCCGGTGGTATGACCGTGGAAGAGTATCAGAAAAAGGTACAAGCCAAAAGGGACGCTTTGAACACAAAGGCAATGGCACTTCGCAAGCTCGGAATCGAAGAAGAAGAGGTCAAAGAAATTGCTCCTGTTACCTTTGAAGGCTATATTTTCAATGACAAGGTAGACAATTTGGTAGCACGTGCAACTGCAAACACATGGGTCAGCTCTGAGTATATGATTACCTGGCTGTTCTTTGGTGAGCGTGAGGTGTTTATCTATCAGTATTCTTTCAGCATGACCAGTGACAGCAAAAAAGAAAACACCATGCAGTATTTCTACCAGGATATCACCAACTTCACCGCTTCTTCCGAAACTTATCAGAAGATTATTGCTGAGCCTTCTGGCTGTATGGGCAGTGCTCAGTACATGCAGGTTTCTGCGAACTCCGACGAGTTTAAGATTGTCGTTCCCGGTGATACGCTGCGCTGCTCCATGACTCCGACCGATTTCACTGATGCTGCTATTCGTGGTATGCGTAACAAGCTGCGCGAAATGAAGAATAAATAATGATGAAAAGAGAAATGCCAAGCCTGGAAGAGCAGGAAGCGGTAGCATGGTACGTCTTGGAACGTCCTCTCGTTCGCCCGAACACAAGCTATAGAAAAGCGGCCTTTTATGTTTCGCTTTTCCTTGCAGTGAACAGCGGGATAACGATTCTACTGTATTATCTGCTCAGATGGCTTGGCGTTTCTTCTTTTTTGCCTCAAGTCATCTGGGCCTTTTATACAGAACACCATATTGCATTTGTCATCCTGCTGACACTGCTTCAATTTTTAGTTGGTGGAATCATTGTCTTAAAGCCGATGATGATTGGCGCGATACGGCTTTATCAGAGATATGCTCCAGAATCCGTTCGACGCAGATGCTTATTCAAACCAACTTGTTCAGAATATGCTGTTCTGGCTATCAAAAAATACGGCGTTATCAAGGGCGGATACAAGGCTTATGTAAGGTTGTTCAAGAAATGCTGTGGCAGAACTTATCGAATCGATGAGCCTTGACAAAGGAGGTAAAAGGTATGGCTATCATAGACAGGATTAAATTTGATGGACAGATAGGAAAGCCTTATTGGCTTGTCTACAAATATCCTTCTGAGCAGTTTGTGCTTGGCTCTCAACTGATTGTCGGCCAGGGCCAGGAAGCATTGTTTCTCAAAGGCGGCGAAGCTCTCGACTTGTTTGGCCCCGGTACGCACACCTTGTCCACAGGCAATCTGCCATTGCTGCATAAGCTGGTCAATCTGCCATTTGGCGGCAAAACACCTTTCACGGCAGAAGTCTACTACATCAATAAAACAGTAAAGCTCGATTTACATTGGGGTACATCCACGGCTATTCCATTGGAAGACCCCAAATACGGGCTGATTCTGAATGTGGGTGCTCGCGGCCAATACGGCATTACGATAAACGATTCACGCCTATTTGTTTCTCGCATTGTCGGCGCAATCCCAGGCGGTGAAACTAACGATTACACCGTTGTCCTCCGATATTTCAACGGTTTGATTAACACAAAAATCAAATCCGTCACGTCGGAATACATGATTAAAAAGCAAATTTCTTTCCTGGAGATTTCCTCGTACCTAGATGAACTTTCTGCAGCGTTCAAGGATGCCATCAACGATGAATTCGAGAGATTCGGCGTGGAAGTGGTGAATTTCTACTGTGAAGCCATTACTCCCCGTACTGAAGATTATGAAAAGCTCCGCCACTACAAAGAGGAGCTTGCACTGGGTGAGGGGTTCTACCAGCGCCGCAGGTCTCTTGACATTGCAGAGCGCCTTGCTTCAAATCCTGCAACGGCCGGAATCGCAAATGCCGGTATCGGCCTGGGAATGGGGCTGGGCACCGCGGGACAGTTCGGCAAGCTTATGGCAGACATCGGACAAAACGTTCAAATGGCCGCGCCCGATAAAGAAATCCGCTGCCCGAAATGTGGGGCCACAAACAGTGCATCTATGAAATTCTGCGGAAGTTGTGGAGCAAAACTCGTTTCTACCATTGTGTGTCCGCATTGCGGGAAAGAAATCCCAGCAGGAACGAAGTTCTGCGGTGAATGTGGAAAGCCTCTTGGGAAGACGAAATGTCCAGCTTGCGGTACTGAAAACGAGCCAGGAATGAAATTTTGCGGGAATTGCGGAGAAAAGCTGCAATAAGGAAATTGTTGAAGGAGGCGCATGATGAGCAGGCCCAAGAGCAAATCGATGTCTGATTTCTTAGTGACATTCTTCGTTGATAACAGGGCATTCTCCCAGCTGTTGAGTGATGTTCTAAAAAACAAGCATCAAGCAGTATTCAATGAAACATTAGGGCTTCCTTCGGACTTTATAATTCCTTTTTCTCAGGAAGAGAATCGTGGTTCTGTTATCTACACCATCAAAGCAAATTTATGCGGCGATTACGACATCACCCTAAATGGGCAGCCGTGCAGCAGTTGTGTCATACATAGTGGAGATTACTTTTCTTTCACTCATAAGGATAAAAGAAAAGCTGTAAAAGCCCTCCTCATTGCAACTTCCGAAATTCAGGCGGGTTATAAGAAATATCAAGTGTCAAAAGATACCAATATTTTTATTGGTCGAACTCCCATCAATGACATTTCCTATGACTTTACAGATTTTATTTCAAGAGAAAAGCATGCCGCGATACACATTGACAGCAATGGGACTGCTTTTATTGAAGATTTGAAGCGGAGCGTTGGCGTCTATGTAAATGGGCAGCTCACTCATTCGCAGCAGCTGAAGCCTTTTGATGAGATATTCGTTATGGGTTTGTCCATTATCTACATGGGCGGTTTTATTGCTGTACGAGACTTAAAGACCGAGAGTTCCTTATCAGTAATGCCGTTCTTTGACGCAAAAATGCCGATTGCCGATGATAAAAGCAAACAGTATTTTGTCAACACGCCTCGTATTCTCAAGTCACTGGATAGCGGCGAGATTGAGGTCGATGCTCCGCCAAGTCCATTTTCAGCGGATGAAACACCTGTGATTCTTACTCTCGGTCCGAGCCTGACCATGTCATTGGTGATGCTGGCAAGTATTGGTGTGTCAATAACAAATGCCATTAGCGGCGGCGAGCTGTCCTCTCTCATTGCAAGCGGAACGATGGCAGGCGGGATGCTATTAGGTTCTCTCTTGTGGCCTTCTCTGCTAAGAAGCTATCAAAAGCGTCGTACATTGGCGGAAGAAAAACATCGTAAAAGTCGGTATTCGGCGTATATCGCGGATGTTGAAAAGACCTTGATTACAAAAAGAGACCGGAATGTTCGAGTTTTGAACGATTATCTCTCCCCTTCCCCGGAAGTATTGTGCTCTTTCTTAGACAATGAAAACAATCGTCTCCGGCTATGGGAACGGTCTTTTGAAGAGGAAGATTTTCTTTCCATTCGCATGGGTTTAGGCAACAGACCTTTTAGTGTACAGCTCAAGATTCCTAAGCAAGGGTTCCAGCTTCATGAGGATGAGCTTCGAAATCTCCCTGTCGAACTTGCCGAAAAATACAGTGTTCTAAACAATGTTCCTCTTACTCTTGATATGCGTAGCAATCGGGCAATCGGCATTATTGGAAGTCAGCAGAATATCCGTACTATTTTATATGAGACAATTCTTGACATTATATCACTGCACCCTTACGACGAAGTTAAGCTCGTGATTGTTGCGTCACCGAAGCAAGCTGCATTCTTTGAAGAGTTCAGAAATGTCCCACACATTTGGAGTAACGACAAAAAGGTTCGATTCTTTGCCACAACCCCTGATGAGGTCCATTATGTTTTTAACATAATAGACAATGTTATCAAAGCGGAAGGTAATTTGCAGGACAAGAATGAACCAGCCCCTCCGCATTATGTTGTAATTGTTACTGAACCTTATCTGATTGAGAACGAAGCCCTGCTCCGTTACATGAACGACGCTGACAATCAGGTTGGAATAACGACCTTGTTTGCTTACGGGAATATCACGAGAATTCCAAAATCATGCAACGCAATCATTCAAAGTGATGACACAAGGACCGGCTATTACATCAAGAACAAAAACGCTAACCGCTTTACTCCATTTGCGCTTGATAAGATAGAGCCAGAGCGCATTTGTGCATTTGCAAATGAACTGTCAAGACTTCCCATCAAACGAGATTCACGTTCTTTGGGAATTGCTGATAGAATTTCGTTCTTGCAGATGTATAAAGCAGGAAATATCCAGGAACTTGATATTGAATATCACTGGGATAATAACAATTCTGCAAAATCGCTTGCAGCACCAATCGGCGTGATGGCAGGCGGAGATGTGTTTAGCCTGGACATTCATGAATCTTACCATGGCTGCCATGGCCTTGTAGCAGGTACTACCGGTTCTGGTAAAAGTGAATTCCTACAGGCGTTCATCTTGTCTCTCGCCATCAACTACAGTCCCAAAGAAGTTTCTTTCGTTCTGGTAGACTTCAAAGGCGGCGATATGGCAAGACCATTCATGGCCAAACCCACAGCACCTGCCCTTCCCCACCTCTCTGCAACGATTTCCAATTTGTCAGGGAATATCCTGTATCGTGCTTTGGTTTCTTTGGAAGCCGAAATCAAATCCCGTCAACGCATCTTTAATGAATCTGCTGCCATTCTCGGTGTAGATAAGCTGGACATCAATTCTTATCACAAGTATTACAAGGGCGGACGGCTCAATACGCCATTGCCGCACATGGTAATCATAATCGATGAATTTGCACAGCTGAAAACGCAGCAGCCTGAATTTCTTGCTCAACTAATCAACGTGGCGCAAGTTGGCCGAAGCCTTGGCATTCATCTGATTCTTGCAACGCAAAAGCCAAGCGGAGTCGTTGACCCTCAGATAATGAGCAACTCTCGCTTCAAGGTCTGCCTAAAGGTTGCCGACAAGCAAGACAGTATTGATATGATAAACAAACCGGATGCCGCTTTTATAAAGAATCCCGGCCGCCTTTATCTGCAAGTGGGTTATGATGAGATTTATGAATACGTTCAATCAGGATACAGTGGGGCAGACTATATTCCAGCAAAGACGTACATACCGGATGAAGAAGTAACTGTACATATGACGGATAACACAGCCAATCCGATTCATAGTGCAAAAATTGATTTGTCCGGAACAAAATCCGATAAAACCCAGCTTGAAGCGGTTGTTGCTGAAATTGTTTCGCTCGGTCAGAAAAAAGGTATTGCCGCGAAGCCTCTGTGGCTTGATGTGCTTCCCGAAAAGATTGTTTTGAACACCCTGAAACGTGGTAATAAAGGATTGTGCTCTGCCACGGTTGGCCTTGTCGATTTCGTACGAACTCAGGAGCAGAAGCCTCTGACCATAGATTTCACAAAAGCAGGTCACATTGCTTTGTATGGTGCAAGCGGAACCGGCAAAACCACTTTCCTTCAGACTCTGGTCTATTATCATTTCGGAATTCAATTCGTTCTTTAGCATGATAACAGATGAGCAGGCTGCGTTCATGCGCAAAGTTTTGCGGTACATTAAGATTTTCTGATTTTAAGGTTTCCCACCTTCTTTAGTGGAGATGGTACTTCACTTGAAGGTTGGATGAAAGGAGAACTTAATGTATGCCCAGAATTTATGTTGAGTTTTCAGGCTTAGACAGAATCGGAAGTCAATGTAAGTCTGCAGCATCAAAAGTAGATAGAATTCAATCAGATTTCCAGCATACCATTCGGCATCTGGATTGGGATGTTCGGTTTGCATCTAATATAAACAGTACGGCCACTCAGATTTCAAAAAAGCTCGAACAACATTCAAATGCATTGGCTACGTATCAGCAATTTATTGAGAATGCCCGTAATGAATATGTTAAGCTGGATGAGTTCAAAAGCAACAATTTGCTCAATGTTTCCACTGCAAATACATCATCCGGAAATGCGTCTAATACTTTCATAAAGAATTTTCGTGAGAATTACGGATGGAAAGATATTTTATCCGGAGCCGGTTATATCGGAACGATTTACAATCTTATCAGCGACATCAAAAGCGGAAAGTCTTGGCGAGATTTTGCAAAAGCAGGAGTAACTTTCTTGTGCGGGATGTTGTAAAACTTGGGCTTGACGTGTTGGATGGCCTTCAATCCTGCCATGACAATGGAGTTATCCATCGAGATATAAAGGATGACAATATCTTTGTTTCAAACAAAGGCGAATACAAGATTGGGGACTTTGGCGTTTCAAAGATTCTAAAAGACAGTTCTAAAGCCGAATCATTAAAGGGAACTCCGAACTTTCTTGCGCCCGAAGTGTATCTTGGAAAAGAAGGCTATGAAGCGCATTAAGGCAAAGGGTGCAACAGTTATCATCTATGAGCCAACGCTAAAAAATTGGGACACGTTTTTTGGTAGCCGTGTTGTTAACGACTTGGAAGAGTTTAAGAAACAGAGCCAGGCAATCATTGCAAACCGTTATGACAAGTGTTTGGACGATGTGAAGGATGGAGCCACAAATTTTGAAGATGGAAGACGGTCTGACAATGAAATATACCGTTAAAGGCGGCGAAATCTTCTTCAGCCGGAACGAGGAGAATGTGACTAAGGCGGCTGTGATAAGGGCCTTCCATCACGCCAGGCAGCTGCAAAGAGATAGTGGTCCGGAAGAATTGGAAAGCTCAGTCGGGTGCTATCTTTATTCCGTATTCCTCCGGATTGGCGTATGTACAAAAGGTGCCATTGAAACACACCCGCGATAAAAATCGTGGGATTCTACTTCAACGAGGCCGCTGGCTATTCCAGCCTTACACCTCTCGATAACGGCGTAGGACAAAAAGAGGGTCACGAAAACGTGGCCCTCTTTATGCTTATAATAGTTTCAAGTTATCTTCGCTTTAGCTCTGTGCGCTTCCGTAACAGAGAGTTGATATTTGAGATAGCTGTGTTAATTGCTTTCATGTTCTCTTCGATATTACCATTATCAGCAACTGGGATAATATCTAGCAGGAATTGTAATTGCTTTGCTATATTATTCTCACAGTTAACATCCTGCATAGAGCTCTGACGGAAGTTATCGCTGTTGCTCTTCATCGTCAAGCGATAAACGCCAACCACAACATCTTTTTCTTTCCTCTCATCCCAGCTATCATTTGCTTCGTAAGCGCCAGCAATTTCAAGCACACGATCAGCAATGAATTCTTTACGAGTTCTATTGCTCTCGACAATTGCTTCAATCAGATTTTCCGGCACATCAGCATAATTAGCTAGCAACTGCTTGGTGTCCTTCGGCAGGCAGTATCCGCCGTAACCAAAGCTGGGATTGTTATAATGAGTGCCAATACGAGGATCGAGACAAACACCGTTAATAATCTGCTGAGTATTCAGTCCCTTCATCTCAGCGTAGGTGTCCAGTTCATTAAAATAGCTAACACGCAGAGCCAAATAAGTATTAGCAAACAACTTAACCGCTTCTGCTTCGGTAAAGCCCATGAACAGAGTGTCAATGTTTTCCTTGATTGCACCTTCCTGAAGCAATTCAGCAAAAGTATGTGCAGCTTTTACCAGACGAGCGTTTTCTACATCCGTACCAACGATGATACGGGAAGGGTAAAGGTTATCATACAGAGCCTTGCTCTCACGCAGGAATTCCGGGCTGAAGATAATATTGTCGCAGTGATATTTTTCGCGGACACTTGCTGTGAAGCCAACAGGAATCGTGGACTTTATCACCATAATCGCTTCCGGGTTATACTCAATTACCAGTTTGATAACCGCTTCAACTGCAGAGGTATCAAAGAAATT
>ERZ1673734.2332-NODE-2332-length-10895-cov-5.865037_pt1 | contig 10895 bp, 11 predicted proteins | sample MGYA00580199_ERZ1673734 | MGnify/ENA primary metagenome ERZ1673734 (study PRJEB41218, sample SAMN15661742) | gut metagenome | host: Homo sapiens | place: Canada: London | collected 2015-08-20/2019-03-30 | study: EMG produced TPA metagenomics assembly of...
TCTCGCCCTCGATGAGGATGGTGGCGGACTTGATGCCCGCCTCGTCGCCGGCCTCGTAGTCCATGAGCTGGTAGGTGTAGCCGTGGCGCTCGGCCCAGCGGGTATACATGCGGTAGAGCATCTCGGTCCAGTCCTGCGCCTCGGTGCCGCCGGCACCGGCGTGGAAGGTGAGGATGGCGTTGTTGCCGTCATACTCGCCGGACAGCAGGGCGGCCAGACGGCGCTCGCTGATCTCCTTTTCCAACGTGTTGTAGCCCTCCACCACGTCGTCCAGCTGGGAGGGATCGTCCTCCTCCTGTGCCATTTCGCACAGGGTCAGAGTGTCCTCCCACTCGGACACCAGCTTGTCGTGCTTTTTGATCTTGTTCTCCAGACGCTTGACCTGACGGCTCACCTGCTGGCTGCGCTCCAGGTCGTTCCAGAAGCCGTCCTGCTCCGTCTCCTTCTGGAGCTCGGCCAGCTCCTCGCGGGCCTTGGGGATGCCCAGCGCCTTCTCCAGCTCGCCCAGCGTGGGCTCCAGCGCCAGCAGCTTCTGCTTATACTCGTCATATTCAATAACGGCCATATATCGTATCTCCTTATGCTGTAAATTTCCTTAGCCTTACTATTATATCAAAATTATAATGTTTGTAAAGGGGGCAGTCTTGCCGTGGGAGAGGGGATGTGGTAAGATAGGGCGCAGAAAGCGAGGGATGACGGATGCGTATCGCACTGGCGCAGATGAAAAATCAGGGGAGCGTGGAGGCCAACCTGAATCAGAGCATCGAATGGATGCGGGAGGCCGCGGAGCATGGGGCTGACCTGATCCTGTTTCCGGAGGTGCAGCTGACGGAGTTTTTCCCACAGTATCAGGGGCAGGATGTGCGGAGGTACCGGCTGGGGCTGGAGTCGCCGGAGGTGCAGGCGTTCCGGAAGGCCAGCAGAGAGTGGAACATCTGGGCATCGCCCAACGTCTATCTGGAGGAGAACGGAAAGGCGTATGACGCAAGCCTGCTCATCGGGGCGGACGGGCAGATCGCGGGCATTCAGAAGATGGTACACATCGCGCAGGCTTGCCAGTTCTATGAGCAGGACTACTACACCCCGTCGGACGACGGCTTCCGCGTGTTCGACACGCCCTGGGGGAGGATCGGCATCGTGGTGTGCTTCGACCGGCACTATCCCGAGAGTATCCGGACGGAGGCACTGATGGGGGCGGACCTCATCCTGATCCCTACGGTGAACACCAAGGCGGAGCCGGCAGAGATGTTCGAGTGGGAGCTGCGGGTGCAGGCGTTCCACAACAGCGCGGCCATCGCCATGTGCAACCGCGTGGGCTGCGAGGGAGAGATGACATTCTCCGGCGAGTCCATCGTGGTGGATGCCAACGGGCAGGTACTGGCCAGAGCCGGCGACGCCGAGGAGCTGCTGTACGCAGACGTGGACATGGCGGCATCCCGCAGGATACGGGAGAGCAGGCCGTACACCGGCCTGCGGCGGCCGGAATTCTACATCTGAGCGGGCGTTCCGTATCGGCGCGGACGGGCAGATCGCGCCGGAACGGGGCGGAGACCGGGACGGGGGAGCGCCAAAAGTCTTTCCGGAAAATTAACTGCTTTGTTACAATTTGGCACTTTTCCTTTGGGGCGGTTTGTACTATAATACGTAGTCGGGAAAGTCTGCCCTTCCCGCCGCAGGCAAGGGGCCTGCGCAGAGAAAAATGATTGAGGAGAGCTTTTATGAAACGTATCATTTCGATGCTGCTTGCCGTGATGTCCGTGGCAGCACTGACCGCCTGCGGCCAGCAGAAGGACACCGCAGTGGACGCCCAGGGCCTGGCCAAGGCGCTGGTGGAGAAGGTATCCTTTGAATCCGAGTTGACCGCCGTTTCCGACGAGGAGCTGGGCTACTACTTCCAGCTGCCCGAGGGCTGCACGGCGGCGGCCTATATGTCCTCCGGATCCACAGCCGAGGAGGTATTCGTCATCCAGTGCAAGAGCGGCGACGACGCGGCGGCGCTGCGGGCGTCCATGCAGGAGTTTCTGGACAGCCAGAAAACCGAGATGGAGCGGTATCTGCCCGCCGAGGTGGACCGCATCAACAGCGCTATCTTTGAGACCTACGGCACCTGCGTGGTGCTGTGCGTCAGCTCCGACACCGACACGGCCCGCAGCGTCATCAAGGAGTATGTGAAGTGAGCGGCCGGAGATACAGCGGACGGCACTATCGCCGCCGCAGAAGTCCCGTGCCGGCGATCCTGCTGCTGATCGTGGCGGCGGCGCTGGTGCTGGGGGCGCTGGCTATCTTTACGGATGTGTTCAAGAAGGACAAACCCGCCGACAGGGCGGACGGCCCCGCAGTGATCCAGCCCGACGATACGCAGAAGCCAGACGATGCCCAGCAGCCCTCCGGCGGCGCCGACGGGCAGGACGGCCAGACCGGCGGCGATACCCAGCAGCCGGATAACAGCGGCAGTCAGACCGGCAGCAAGACGCTGGATACCATCACCACCGACGCCACGCCCTACCAGTCCGGCGGCGTGTATATCGTGGGGGATACCGGCTTTGAGATGTACAACTATGTGGACAGTCTGGCCAAGAACTACGGCGAGATCGTGACCTCCGTGGCCGAGCAGCTGTCCGGCACCAGCACGGTGTACGCGCTGGCGGTGCCGCTGTCCAGCGGCATCACGCTGCCGGACGCGCTGTACAGCGATATTCCGGGCAGCGATCAGGCCCAGGCGGAGAAGAATATTCTGGCCGCTATGGGGGAGAATGTGAAAACGGTACCCCTCCACGATGTGATGATGTCTCACCGCGGGGAGTATATCTATTTCCGCACCGACCACCACTGGACGGGGCTGGGCGCGTACTACGCCTACCGCGAGTTCTGCGGCGCCAAGGGCGTGACGCCCCACGCGCTGTCGGAGTATGAGGTCAGCCAGTACGACGGGTTCCTGGGTTCGTTCTACAACGACGGCGGGAAGCCCGACGCCATGAAGAACAACCCCGACGTGGTGACGGCGTACCATCCCATCAGCACCGAGGCGCGGATGCAGTACGGCAAGTCCGACAGCGACCTGACCGCCGGCAAGATCATCTATGACGAGTCCGAGGCATCGGCGGGCCTGAAGTACGGCGCGTTCATCATGGGCGACAACCCCTACACCGTGATCAGCAACCCCGATCTGTCCGACGGGTCCAGCTGCGTGGTGGTGAAGGAGTCCTTCGGCAACGCCTTCGTGCCGTTCCTGGTGGATCACTATCAGACGGTGTACGTCATCGACTACCGCTATTACAGCGGCAGCGTGGTGGATTTTGCCAAGACCAATAAGGCCACCGACGTCATCTTCGTCAACAACCTGTCCGCCATCCGCGGCAGCTATCAGATGGGCAAGCTGGCGGGCGTCAAGTAACGCGGACAAGCATGCATAAAGATGGGGCAGGTCCGCCTGCCCCATTTTTCGACTATCGAGCAAAGGAGCCGACACATGGTTTTCAGCAGCACCACGTTCCTGCTGGCGTTTCTGCCGCTGGTGGGCATCCTGTACTTCATCTGCCCCAGAAAGCTGCGCAACGCGCTGCTGCTGGTGTTCAGCCTGCTGTTCTACGGCTGGGGCGAGCCAAAATATATCCTTATCATGCTGTTCTCCACGGTGTTCGACTACTGCAATGGCCTGGCCATCGGACACTTCCGCGCTGTGGGGAAGCCCAAGGGCGCCAAGGCGGTGCTGGTGGTGTCCGTGGTGGGCAACCTGAGCATTCTGGGATTCTTCAAGTATACGGATTTTGCCATCACCAATCTCAACGGTCTGCTGGGTACAGCTATCCCCGCGCTGGGGCTGCTGCTGCCCATCGGCATCTCGTTCTACACGTTCCAGACCATGAGCTATACCATCGACGTGTACCGGGGACTGGTGCCGCCCCAGCGGAACATCATCGATTTCAGCGCCTATGTGACGCTGTTCCCGCAGCTCATCGCGGGGCCCATCGTCCAGTATAAGACGGTGGCCGACGATCTGGAGAACCGGAACCGCGAGTCGCTGGCAGGGGCCAGCGCCGGTATGCAGCGGTTCGTCATCGGCCTGGGCAAGAAGGTGCTGCTGGCCAACCAGATGGGCGCCGTGTGGGAGGAGATCGCGGCCATGTCCGCGCCCTCCGTGGTCACGGCGTGGCTGGGGGCGCTGGCCTTCACGTTCCAGATCTATTTCGATTTTTCCGGCTATTCCGATATGGCCATCGGTCTGGGCAGGCTGTTCGGCTTCCGGTTTCTGGAGAACTTCAACTATCCCTATGAGTCCCGCACTGTGACGGAGTTCTGGCGGCGGTGGCACATCAGTCTGTCCACATGGTTCCGGGAGTATGTGTATATCCCGCTGGGCGGCAACCGGAAGGGACTGGGGCGGCAGCTGCTGAATATCGCCATCGTGTGGTTCCTGACGGGCCTGTGGCACGGGGCCAGCTGGAACTTCGTGCTGTGGGGCGTGTACTACGCCGTGCTGCTGCTGCTGGAAAAGACGTTCCTGCTGAAGCGGCTGGACCGGGCGCCCCACTGGGTGGGGCATGTGTACACGTGCCTGTGTTTCATCCTGGGCTGGGTGCTGTTTGCCATCACGGACTTCGGGAAGCTGGGGGCCTATCTGGGCCACATGTTCTCCGGCGCGTTCTTCGACAGCGGCGCGGCCTATCTGCTGCGGAGCTTCTGGCTGGTGCTGGTGCTGGCGGTCATCGGCTGCACGTCCCTGCCCAGGCAGCTGTGGGGTCGGTGGGAGGCAGGCATGAAGCCCGCCGTGTCCGATGGGCTTCGCACCGTGTGGATGGTGCTGGTGCTGCTGGTGTCCGTGGCGTTCCTGGTGGGCGACAGCTACAACCCGTTTTTGTATTTCCGGTTCTGAGGAGGGGCGAACATGAAACGAAATATGCTGGCCCCGCTTGTCGCCATCTGCGTTATTCTGCTGGGACTGTCGGTGGGGAGCTTCTTCTTCACGCCGGATCGGACTTTTTCCGAGAATGAGAACCGCTATCTCCAGACCACGCCGGAGCTGACGGCGGACAATGTGCTGTCCGGCAAGTTCATGACGGAGGTGGAGAACTACACCAGCGACCAGATCCTGCTGCGGGACTTCTGGACCGGCGCACGCTCCGCCCTTCAGCGGCTGGAGGGGCGGCAGGACATCAGCGGCACGTATCTGGGAGCGGATGGCCGCTACTTTGCCAAGGTGACGGACGATACCTTCAACTGGGACAACTATCAGAAGAATCTGGCGGCGGTGGAGACGTTTTTCGCCGCCAACGACGGTAAGAACTGCACGGCGCTGATCGTGCCCAGCCCCGCCGGTGTGCTGCGGGACAGTCTGCCTGAGGACGCGCCGTATTACGACGAGGACAGGGCGTTTGCCATGCTGGAGGAGCGTCTGGGGACGGCGTTTGCCGATGCGCGTCAGGCGCTGGCCGGTGTGGCCGACCCCTACTACCATACGGATCACCACTGGACCACGGCGGGGGCACAGGCGGCCTACCATATCTGGGCGGAGGCCACGGGGCACACTGCCCGCAGCTATGAGCCGGTGCAGGCCACGGACCGGTTCCGCGGGACGCTGTACTCCAAGGTGCTGCTGCCGGACAGCGTGTACGACGAGGTGGACTACTGCCCGGATATCACCATCGAGTCCGCCGACTGCGACGGGACGGTGACGGATTCGCTGTACGATCTGGCGGCACTGGAGAAGAAGGACAAGTACGAGCTGTTTTTAGGCGGTAACTATGCCAAGGCGGTGCTTCGCACCGGCGTGGAGAACGGGAAGCACCTGCTGCTGGTGAAGGACTCATTTGCCAACAGCCTTGTGCCGTTCCTGTGCGGCGACTACGAGACCATCACCATGGTGGACCTGCGGTACTGCCGCGAGAAGATACAGCCGCTGGCCGATGAGGCCGACGATGTGCTGGTGCTGTACGAGATCACCAACTTCGCCGCCGACGGCAATCTGTTCAAGCTGAATCTGAAATGAGGCAAAAAAAGATGACCGCCATAGGCGGTCATCTTTTTTTGCTGTCTCAGAAGTCCACCACGCCGTCCAGTACCCGGAGGTCGTAGGGCTCGAACACCACCTTGCGGTAGGCGTCCACGTCCATCTTCACGCCGGTCCAGTCGCTGTGGATGTCGCCGTTCTGCTTGATGAGGATGTCGTACAGAATGTCATAGGTCACGCCGTCCTCGCCGGTCTCCACGATGGTGGAGTAGGGCAGGGTCTTGTGGTACGTCATGTGCAGGCCCTTGTATACAAAGTGGAAGCCGTTGCGCATGCGGCAGCCGTCCAGACCCTTGTAGGTGAACAGGCGCTTCAGGTCCTGCAGGATCTTGTCATTGTCCTCCTCATACAGGTTCTCCGGCGTGGTCTCGGTGTAGTCGTAGCGGAACTGGATGGGGATGTTGTAGGGCAGGAAGCGCTCCACATAGGCAGGGAGCTTGTCCGCCGGATAGTGCTTGTAGAGCACGCAGTTGATGCGGGTGGGGCAGGCAATTTTGCCCAGGATCTCATCGGGACTCTCCTCCACGTAGTGTACCAGGTGGCGGGAGATGTTCATGCAGGTGATCTTGTGCTTGTTCCGCTCCGTAAAGGCCAGCATCTCGTCAAAGGTGGTGGTCTCCTGGGCGGGGAAGGTGGTGTTGATATACACCCTGTGGGTGATAGGAATGGCGTCCAGCATCTGCTGCAGCGCGTTCAGGTCCGCCAGCGGCTCGCCGCCGGTGAATACAAAGTCGCAGCGGGGTGTGATAGCGTCCATGGTGCGGATGCTGGCGATGATCTTCTCCAGACTGAAGCCGGTGCAGTCCGCGTATTCCTGTTTGTTGATGCAGAAGGGGCAGTGATTCTGACAGTCGTAGGGGACGAACACCGTTACCGTGGCGCCGCCCTCCCGCGTTTTATAAGGATGGGTCATGTCTCTGATAACCTCTCATGTGTGAATGTACGCAAAATATTGTATACCCAATAGGGGGGAAAAGCAAGGAAAAGATATGGAAATCCTCGTTTTTCTCTTAACGATGCCTTAAAATGCGCTGTCGCGCAGCTCCTGACGGATAGCGGCGAAGGCCGCGTCCTCCCCCCGCTCCTTCAGCAGCAGGAGCCAGCGGTCCAGCAGCGCCGCGGTGTCCGCGTGCATGAAGCGGCTGGCATCCGTGCGGGAGAGGTCCTTGGAACGCTGATAGTAGTCGTAGGGCGAGGCGTCGGTATACCGGTCGCCCTGATAGACGCGGCAGGCGGCGATGCGGTCGCAGAACATCTCGGCCACGTACTTCTTCGGCATCTTGCAGCCGCCGATGTAAATGGTGCCGTCCTCGCGGCGGCAGTAATCGATCCAGTATTCGAAGTGGTGGCGGTTGCGGCCCTTGTGGTGCAGCCAGGCCAGACTGACGCCGTTTTCCAGACGCTCCTGATCGTTGGGGCTGCGCCAGCCCTGATAGTATTTGCAGCCGCGCCAGAATTCCGTAGGGCTGTATTTGGAGAGGTCGTGGGTCAGGCCCTGCCACACCAGACCCAGCTTCAGGCAATAGCGGCGGACCAGCCGGCGGTGGCGATTCACGGTATGGAGATGGGCGCGGAACTGCATGGGACAGCCTCCTTTAGGGTAGTAGCGCCAGTATAGCACATTCCGGCGAAAAAGCCCAGCAAAAAAATGGGCGGCATAAGTTTTTCCCTGCGCGGCAGACTAAACACGAGGTGAGGAACATGGCGGAGCGCGGTTTTTATCGCAGCAGCGGCGCGGCGTGGCAGCGGGCGCTGCCGCCGGAGCTGTGCAGGCCCGACGACGGGGAGGTGCTGCGCCGCGGGTGGGATCTGCTGGCGCTGGATCGGGAGGGCGCGCGCCGCCTGACGGCCCAGGGCGGCCTGAGGTGCCGGACGCTGCTGCTGCCCCAGGGGGTGTGGACGGAGCCGCTGGCGGTGCGTCAGGCGGTGAGCTACGGGCCGTCGCCCCAGAGTACGCTGACGCTGTCCAGCCTGACGCGGCGAGGCGTGCTGTGTGTGCAGCGGCAGGTGACGGCGCTGGACGGCTCCGTTATCGAGCCCCAGGATATCCCGCTGCCGGAGGCGTGGGGGCGCTGGGAGACAGAGCCGCTGCTGCTGTTGGCGGGGGTATATCTGCTGCTGGGGCGGCTGTGAAAAGGGAAAAAGAAAGGCCCGCCGTGGGCGGGTCTTTCCTTTTGGAGAAAAGCTTCAGGAAGGAGAACAGAGCGCGCTCCGAGGCTTCAGGCGGCGTGCGCGGCGGTGTGGGCGGCGTGTTCCTCGTGGTCCATCTCCAGCAGACCGGCTCTGGAGGCGCTCCAGGTAGCCAGAATACCGAAGATCAGAGGCAGGTATATACCGGCCTGACGGATGGGCTCATCGGCGGCGGTCATCAGGAAAGCGGTGGCCACGACCATGACCAGAGAGACGATGGTGATGAAAACGTAAGTACCAATGTTCTTCATGATAAGTTCCTCCTTAGAACGTGAATTTATTATCGAAAAATGGGATCTTTCGTTGCTGTGCCTGTATAGTAGGATAATTAACGAGAAAAGTAAAGCTATGGAATGTGATATGGGATGTTAGTAATACTGATAAGAGGCGGGGCGTCCGGCCGAAGGACCGGACGCCCCGTCTGCGGGAAAGGATGCAGGTTTTTCTCGTAGGAGTCGATGTCGACTGACGGTAAATACGCCGAATGAAAATGATACCCTGTTTTGTATATTGCGTGATGCTTGACACGATAATTTATTATAGTATAATGCAGTTAAAAATTAGTTTATTATGCTATAAAATATCATAGAAATGGGTGACGCTATCGTGGCAGACAAGCGAATACAGTTGTTTGGCTCAAAGGAGTATCACTTTCTGAGCTGGCTAAAGAGTCAGGAACGAGAGACCTCGCGCGGCGCAGCTGTCAATTTCTCGCAGGAGGAGATCGCCGCCGAGTATGGCAGCAGTCCGGCAACAATAAACAAGTGGCTGCGGGAATTGCAGTCGGTGGGGTGTGTGGAGCAGCAGAAAAAAGGCAGTTACCATATCACCGAAACCGGAAATGCAGTAATTCATAAAATGAAAAAAATTGAACAGCTCGTCGCGGGAGGCGCCGTATGCAAGTCACTCGATTAACAGGGTCATATTATACTTCTCAACGTATTGCTGATTATATGGCTGCGTGGGCTTTGAGAGATCGATCCGACACATTATTGGAGCCTGCCTTTGGCGACGGCGTTTTTTTAGACGCTGCTTTCAATAGGTTTTCTGCGCTTGGCAACGATACGCCCACGGTCATCGGCGTTGAGCTGCAGCCTGCTGTTTTCTCAAAATATGCAGACTCCGCACCGACGTCATTTGCCGGCTGCTGCAAAGACTTCATGGAATGCTCTGAAAAAATTGCAGTTTCAGCGGTAGTCGGGAATCCTCCCTATGTCAGACTGAGAAATCTAAAGGAGGAGGACCGTGCAAGGGCCATTGACCGAATGGCTGATTACAAAATCAAGATGTTGTCGAGCGGCAGCCTTTGGATGCCGTTTACCATCCATGCGTCAAATATGCTGGCTCCAAACGGGCGCATGGCCTTTGTGCTGCCCTTTGAAATAACCTATGTGAAGTATTCATATCCCCTGTGGACGTATCTTGGCAGCAATTTTGGCGCTGTTAAGATCATTCGCATACACGAGGACTTTTTTCCTGATGTTGATGTGGAGACCGTTCTGCTGCTTGCAGACCAATACGGGGCAAGTACACCTTGCGTGGATTTTGAGATTTACGACAGGGTCGATGATTTGCTTGCAAACAACATATCACGCAGAAACAAAATTAAGATTTCCGACATTATACACAGGAAAAAGCCGTTTGCCTTTTCGATGCTCAGCGAAAAGCAGAGAAATATGATAGAAATGCTTCGGAAGAAAAAAACGATCATACCGTTGATCGACCTGTGCAAATTCAATATCGGATATATTTGCGCCGATAAAAACTATTTCCACCCCAATAAGGAGACCTGCAGGCGCTATAAGCTTCCTTCTGCAAGTCTCCTCCCGTGCATCAGCAGCGGAAAGGAAATAAGCGGAGGAACGGGTATAGGTGCAATTGCAGGCCCCGATCAGCAGCTCAATAATCTTTTCATGCCCGGGAATGTAACGGCCGCAGACAAACGGTATATCAGGCATGGGGTGGAGACCGGTGTTCATTTGCGCTATAAGTGCCGGCAGAGAAAGCCGTGGTATATTACGCCAAGCATTGAGATCCCTGATTTGATCTTGACGGTTTTCGGAGATGCTCCCAAATTAGTAGTCAATGACGGGAAATACGTGGTATCGAACAGCTTGCTTGCAGGGCATATAAAGTCAGACATCACTGCGGAACAACTGGTGTGTATGTGGTACAACAGCCTTACGCTTCTGTCGATCGAGCTCAACGTCCACTCTTTAGGCGGCGGGGTATTAGTCCTGATCCCGGGCGAGACAGATAGGATAGAGGTAGTAAATGCAATATCGCAGGAGGAAGCCGGAAGCGTGTTCAAGGAATTGGACGATTGTATAAAAGAAAGGGGCCTGCAGGCTGCATATCAGTTAGGAGATGAGCTTGTTCTCTCAAAGATATATCAGCTTTCAACGGAAGAAATTCAGCAGATACGAAACGCTGTATCAACGCTCAGGTATTGGAGACTGCCAAAAGACCGGAGAAACGCAAAGAAGAGGTGAGCCAATCGCGGCGGCCGGTAATTTTCCCGAATACTTCTTCCGCCCGGCCGTTTGTCTGAGCTGGGATACACGGTAACGGTGCTTGAGGGAGATATTCACCGAAAAGGCGAGCTGTCCTGGGCAGTGATGCCGGTAAGCGAAAAGGGGCGTCCGGCCAAAGGCCGGACGCCCCTTCTGGGGGAGAGGTTACAGGTTCTTCTCGTAGG
>ERZ1673734.2338-NODE-2338-length-10857-cov-6.900389_pt1 | contig 10857 bp, 8 predicted proteins | sample MGYA00580199_ERZ1673734 | MGnify/ENA primary metagenome ERZ1673734 (study PRJEB41218, sample SAMN15661742) | gut metagenome | host: Homo sapiens | place: Canada: London | collected 2015-08-20/2019-03-30 | study: EMG produced TPA metagenomics assembly of...
CACGCCGCCCTGGAACATGCCCACGATGACGGCCAGCACCCAGAACTGCCACTGCTGGGTCAGGAAAAACGCAAACACCGCGATGCCCGCGTAGGCCGCGATGCACACCGGGATGAGCTTTGCCGAGGGGTACTTGTTCGACAACCGCCCAAAGATGAGGGCCGACGGGAACGCCACGATCTGGGTCACAAGAAGTGCCAGCAAAAGGCCGGTGGTGTCCAAACCCAGCGCCGTGCCGTAGGCCGTCGCCATGTCGATAATGGTGTACACGCCGTCGATGTAGCAGAAGAACGCCAGCAAAAACCAGAACACCTGTTTATCCTCCGGCAGATGCCGCAGGGTATGGCCGATGCGGGCAAAACTCTGCCGGACAGCGTGCTTTTCCACCTCCACATAGTGGAGCTGTTTATAACTTTTCAGCAGCGGCAGGGTCGTGAGCAGCCACCACGCCGCCGTCAGCAGGAGTGCCAGGTTCAGCGCCGTCATCTGGCTGATGCCGATGCTCCCCGCCCCCAGCACAAGACCGAGGCAGACCACGAAGGGTACACAGCTGCCGATGTATCCCCACGCATAGCCCCGGCTGGACACTTCGTCCATCCGCTCGGGAGTGGTCACGTCGCTGAGCATCGAGTCGTAGAACACCAGGCTGCCCGAAAAGCCCACCTTCGCGATGACGAAGATGACCAGAAACGGCAGCCACGCCGACGCCGCGCCCATGGCGCAGCAGCCCACGATGCCCACGAAAACGCAGAGTATGAAGATAGGCTTCTTGAAGCCCTTCGTGTCGGCCACTGTCCCCAAAATCGGGCTCAAAACAGCCGTGATGACGGTCACAGCCGAGCTGGCATAGCCCCAGTAAGCCAGATACTCCACCGAGCTCAATCCCCCGGCTGCCGCCAGCGCGTTGAAGAAAATGGGGATAAGGGTGGCCACCATCAGCACAAAGGCCGAGTTGCCCACGTCGTACAGGATCCAGTTCCGCTCCAAGCTCGTCAGGCGGAATTTGCCGCTCTTTTCCATCCGGTGCTCCTCTCAGTTCTCCCCAAACGTATGCTGATACTCTGCCCCCAGCGGCTTGTTCTCTGCATACTCTTCGATGAGCCTTACCGCCAGCGGCACAGCCGTTTTATACAGCTCTTCGAGCTTCTGGCTGCTCTGGACGCATTTGGGGTTCGGCTGCGGGTTTGCCACAAGGCCGTGCATGAACTCATACTTGCCCGCGACGCGCATCCCGGTCAGCACCACCCAGCGCTTGACAGGGTTCGCCGCCTGCAAAAGATGATGCACCGTTATCATCCCCTTCATCGCCGCCAGCGTCTCGTCCACCGTGACGCCTTCGTAGAAGGGCGCGATGACCTCGGCCCGCTCCCGGCTGGGTTTGATGTGGCTGGCCGTGAAGAACTTGATAGGGTCGAGGCCGTCTTCCCGCATCAGGGCGTTGTCAAACTCCGTCTCGATCTCGCAGTGTCCCACACCGCTCTCCCGGACATAGGCCTCCACATAAGGGTGACAGGTGCTGTCCAACGCGAAGTGACAGACAAAGCCCAGCGCATAAGCCAGTGCGGCGCTTTTATCCGTTGCATTTTCCACCACGGTGCGGGCGCGGGTGAAAAACACCTCGCCCTTCTGCTCGTGCATGGCATTGCCCAGACGGTTCACCGGGTTCGACTGCAGGGCCTTGTAATAAAACATCAGGTCCGGCCCGTGGAGACCTATGTCGTAAAGCTCCCGGTGCTGTTCCAGCGTCGCGCGCAGACCGTCCGGCAGCAGGGCCAGAACATCCGCACCAAAGCGGCGGTGTGCGTAGGTAGAAGGCATGATACCGCCCCTTTTCGTTTATTTTTCGTAGCCCTGCGGCAGCTCGTTCTTCAGGCCGCGCTCCATCAGGGACTTGACAGCCTCTGCCGCACTCATGCCCTTGTTAACGATGGCGTTGACGGTCTGGACGATGGGCATTTCCACCTGATACCGCTCGGCCAGTTCCAGCGCAGCGGGCAGGGCGTTCATGCCCTCGACCACCATGCCGACTTCCTTGACGGCATTTTCCGGGGTCTCGCCCTTGCCGATGAGGATACCGGCGCGATTGTTGCGGCTGTGCATACTGGTAGCCGTCACGATGAGGTCGCCGATACCGGCCAGACCTGCGAAAGTGTGGACATTGCAGCCCATCGCCACGCCCAGACGGGCGATCTCGGCGATGCCGCGGGTGATGAGGGCAGCGCGGGCATTATCGCCGTAGCCGAGGCCGGTGGAGATGCCGACGCCCAGCGCGATGACGTTCTTCATGGCGCCGCTCAGCTCTACACCCTTGATGTCCTCGTTGGTGTAGACGCGCATGACATTGTTGGTGAAGACCTCCTGCACATAGGCAGCGGCCTCCATATCCTTGCTGGCCGACACGATGGTGGTGGGCAGGTCGATGGCCACTTCCTCGGCGTGTGTGGGGCCGGACAGGGCCACAAGACGCACGCCCTTCGGGCCGCCTTCCTTGCCCAGCTCATCGGCCAGGATTTCGGTCATGGTGTACAGGGTGTCGGGCTCGATGCCCTTTGCCACGTCCACGATGATCTGGCCGTCGGCCACATAGGGCCGGGCCTTTGCCGCCGTGGAGCGGACGAACACCGACGGCACTGCGAACAGCAGGATGTCCTTGTCTTTGCAGACTTCCTCGATGCTCTTGGTGAACCGCAGCTCGTCGGGGATCTTCATCTGCGGCAGATTGGGGTGCTTGCGGGTGGTGGAAAGGCTGTCGATTTCCTTCTCGATGGCCGACCACACCAGCACATCATTCCCGCTCACAGTCAGCATCCGTGCAAGGGCCATGCCCCAGGTGCCAGCGCCCAGAATACCAATACGTTTCATCACGTTTGTCCTCCGTATCCGCCGCGCTCCCGTCTGGCGGGGCGTGCGGCCTGTTTGTACCTTTACAGGTCTATACAGTTCTATTGTACCCGAAAGCTTCTGCCGCGTCAACTACTCTGCCGTTCTGCACAAAGTTAGCACCTGTTTTTCATCCATTTCGTCTATACCATGCAATTTTTCGAAACCATTTGCGTTCATTTCCAAATCATGTTATAGTATTCTGGTAGGTTTTGTAGGATTTTCATTTTTTCCTCTTGACTTTGACCCTGCTTTAAGGTATATAATATGTCTACCCACTTGTCCTGTCTGTTTATTCAAATTTTGAAAAAGGAGTATCCATGCTGGAAACACTCTTATCCAACCGCACCGTCAGCGTGCTCTGGGAGGCTCTTCCCCGCATCCTCTCGGCGGGCCTCACCATGACCATTCCCCTCACCCTCGTCTCGTTCACCTTGGCGATGGTGCTGGCGGTGGCCGTGGCGCTGGTGCAGTACGCCCGGGTGCCGGTGCTGAGCCAGCTGGCCCGGTTCTACATCTGGGTCATCCGCGGCACGCCGCTGCTGGTGCAGCTTTTCATCATCTTTTACGGCCTGCCCAGCGTGGGCATCATGCTGGACGCTTTCCCGGCGGCAGTCATCGCCTTCGCCTTCAACGAGGGCGCATACTGCGCCGAGACCATGCGCGGCGCACTCGAGAGCGTGCCGCAGGGCCAGCTGGAAGCCGGCTACTGCGTCGGCATGAGCTGGTGGCAGATCATGCGCCGCATCGTGCTGCCGCAGGCTCTGCGCACCGCCGTGCCTGCCCTCTCCAACTCCCTCATCGGCATGATAAAGGACACCTCTCTGGCCTCCAACATCACGGTAGCGGAGCTGTTCATGGCCGGCCAGCGCGTCGCCGCCCGCACCTACATCTTCCTGCCCATCTACTGTGAGGTGGCTGTGGTGTATCTGCTGTTCTGTACCGTCATCACCAAGCTGCAAGGGCTGCTGGAGCGCCAGCTCAACGCCCACGGCTTCCAGTAAGAAAGGAGTGTGGCTGTTATGGCAATGTTAGAGATACGCGGCGTCCACAAATCCTTCCATACTTACGCAAAGCCCGGCGTCCATCCCGGCATCTTTGGCCGCGCCCCCAAGCCGACCAGCAGTCTGGACGTACTGCGCGGCGTCGATTTGACGGTGGAAAAGGGCGACGTCGTGGCCATCCTTGGCCCTTCCGGCTCAGGCAAGACCACCCTGCTGCGTTGTCTCAACTTCCTTGAGACGGCGGACGCAGGCCAGCTCACCTTCGACGGTGAGACCTTCGACCTCGCCCACGCTGACCGCGCCAGCATCGCGCGGCTGCGCCGCAAGACGGCTTTCGTCTTCCAGAACTACAACCTCTTCCGCAACAAAACGGCCCTGCAGAACGTCACCGAGGGCCTCATCGTCGCCCGGAGGACGCCCAAAGCGGAGGCCGATGCCGTCGGCATGAAGATGCTGGAAAAGGTCGGCCTCGCCGACCGTGCCGACTACTACCCCCGTCAGCTGTCGGGCGGTCAGCAGCAGCGCGTGGCCATCGCCCGCGCTCTCGCCTCCGGCCCGGAGATCATCTATTTCGACGAGCCCACCAGCGCCCTCGACCCGGAATTGACCGGCGAGGTGCTGGCCGTCATGCGGCAGCTGGCACAGGAGGGCATGACCATGCTGGTCGTCACCCATGAGATGGGCTTTGCCCGCAACGTCTCGTCCCGCACCGTCTTCATGGAAAACGGTGTCGTGGTCGAGGAAGCCCCCTCGCAGGAGTTCTTCGCCCATCCCAAAGAGGCAAGGACCCGTGAGTTCCTTCAGAAAATTTCCCATACTGAATAAGAAAGGATCATCACCTATGAAACGCAGAACCTTTATTTCTCTCATGAGCGTCATGGCCGCTGCCGGTGTTCTCTCGCTGGCTGGCTGCTCTTCCAACACTTCTGCCTCCACTGCTTCCAGTACCGCTGCTTCTGCTTCCGCTGCTGCCGCCAACAAGCTGGAGACCATCCAGTCCAACGGCAAGCTGGTCATCGCGCTGGAAGGCGCATGGCAGCCCTGGAGCTTCCACGATGAGAGCGACACCCTCGTGGGCTACGACGTCGAAGTCTCCCGTGCCATTGCCGAGAAGCTGGGCGTCGAGCCCGAGTACGTCGAGAGCGACTGGGACAGCCTGTTTGCCGGTCTGGACGCTGGTCGCTACGATCTCGTCTGCAACGGCGTCGAAGTCACCGAAGAGCGCGCCAAGACCTACGACTTCACCACTCCCTACGGCTACATCCACACCGCCCTCGCCGTCCGCAAGGATAACGAGGACATCAAGAGCTTCGAGGACCTCGCCGGCAAGACCACGGCTAACAGCCTCGCTTCCACCTACATGGAGCTGGCCGAGAGCTACGGCGCGACCGTGCAGGGCATCGACACGCTGGAAGAGACCATCCAGCTGCTGACCGCTGGCCGCATCGACGCCACCCTGAACGCCAACGTCTCCTTCTACGACTACCTGAACGTCCATCCGGACGCCGACTTCAAGCTGGTCGCCCAGACCGAAGATGCTTCTCACGTTGCGATCCCTATCGTCAAGAGCGAAGACTCTTCCTTCCTCGACGCCCTCAACAGCGCCATCGACGAGCTGCGCGCTGACGGCACCCTCAAGGAGCTGGGCGAGAAGTATTTCGGTCAGGATATTTCTTCCGAGAATTAACTTTTTGTTTTGATCGTCAGCAAAGCATCGGAAGTGCATCATGGTCTATCCCGTAGGCGAAACCGCAAAGCTTCTGGGAGTCGTCAAAAATATCCGGGAAGAAGATGTTCCCGAGCGCTTCCGTGCCGAACTGCGCGGTGTCCCGGAAAGCAAATAAGAATATTGACGAAGGGGGCAGGTGTCATGCAGCACCTGCCCCCTTTTTGTTATAAATATCTTCCGGTAATACTCTCCGGGTTTCCCTGGATCTCCTCCGGCGTGCCTGTTGCCACGACGCGGCCGCCGCTCTCGCCGCCGCCCGGCCCCATGTCGATGACATAGTCCGCGTTGCGGATGACATCAAGGTCGTGTTCGATGACAACGACCGTTGCGCCGTTGTCCAGCAGGGCTTGGAACACCCGCAGCAGTACCTGCACGTCCAGCGGGTGGAGGCCGATGCTGGGCTCATCGAAAACGAACACCGAGTCGGTCTGGGTGCGGCCGATCTCGCTGGCCAGCTTGAGGCGCTGGGCCTCGCCGCCGGAGAGGCTGGGCGTTTCCTCGCCCAGTGTCAGGTAGCCCAGACCCAGCTGCTGCAATGTCTGCAGGCGCTGGCTCACGGTCTTCATCCCGCCGCAGAACTCAAGGGCGGAATTGACGTCCATATCCATCAGCTGCGGCAAAGAGGCTGTCTGCTCCGCCTCGTTGGTCAGCTTCACGCCGTAAGCCGCCCGCGCGTAGCGGGAACCCCGGCAGTCGGGGCAGACGATGTTCACATCCGGCAGGAACTGCACGTCCAGGCTCACCTCACCGGTGCCGTCGCAGCCGGGGCAGCGCAGACTGCCAGTATTGTAGGAAAAGTCGCTGGCCTTGAAGCCCTTTTGCCTGGCGTCCGGAGATTTGGCATAGAGCTTCCGCAGCTCGTCGTGGACGCCTGCGTAGGTCGCCACGGTAGAGCGCACATTGATGCCGATGGGCGTCGCGTCGATGAGCTTGACGTGCGCGATGCCCTCGGCGCGAATCTCCCGGATATGTGCCGGGAGGGCGCTGCCGTTTATCTTTGCTTCCAGCGCCGGCACGAGGCTTTCCAGCACCATCGTCGTTTTGCCGGAGCCGGACACGCCCGTTACCACGGTGAGCCGCCCCTTGGGAATGTCCAGCTCCAAAGGCTTGACCGTGTGGATGCTGCCGGTGGAGAGATGGATAGCCCCCTCTGCGAACATCTCCCCTGTCCCGGCACACCGGCGCAGCTTTGTCTCAGCTTTTCCGGAGAGGAACGGCCCGATCTGGGACTCCGGCTTTGCCTCCAAATCAGCTATCGTCCCTTCGGCAATGACATGTCCACCCTTGACTCCCGCTTCCGGCCCCATCTCGATCACCCAGTCGGCCTCTTTCAGGATTTGGGTGTCGTGGTCCACCAGAATGACCGAGTTGCCGTCGGCCACGAGGTCGTGCATCACGCCGGTCAAGCCCACGATGTTCGACGGATGCAGGCCGATGGACGGCTCATCCAGCACATAGAGCACGCCGGTGGTGCGGTTGCGGACGGCCCGGGCCAGCTGCATCCGCTGGCGCTCACCGGTGGAAAGGGTCGAGGCCGAGCGGTCAAGCGTCAGATAGCCCAGACCTAAATCCATCAGCCGCTTGGCGGTACTTTCGAATGCCTCGCAGATGCTCTCCGCCATCGGGCGCATCTCTTCCGGCAGGCTGCCCGGCACGCCCTTCACCCACTCCACGAGGGCTTCCAGCGTCATCTGGCAGGCTTCGTCCAGCGAGATGCCCCGCAGCTTCGGCGCACGCGCCGCCGCTGAGAGCCGTGAGCCGTGACACTCGGGGCAGACATCTTCCCGCAGGAACTTTTCCACCCGCTTCATGCCCTTGTCATCCTTGACCTTTGCAAGAGCATTTTCTACAGTGTAGACGGCATTGTAATAGGTAAAGTCCAGCTCGCCGGCCTGATTCGAGTTCCTGGCGTGGTAGAAGATATGCTTTTTCTCTGCTGGACCGTGGTAGACGATGTCCTTTTCCTGTTCGGTCAGGTCGCGGAACGGCACATCCGTCCTCACGCCCATCTCCCGGCAGACGTCTGTCATCAGCGACCACATCAGGCTGTTCCACGGGGCCACTGCGCCGCCGTCGATGGTCAGCGAGTCGTCCGGCACCAGCGACGCGATGTCCACCGTCCGGACGCTGCCTGTGCCGCCGCACTTCTGGCAGGCACCTTGAGAGTTGAAAGCCAGCTCCTCCGCCGACGGCGCATAGAAATACGCACCGCACTCCGGGCAGATCAGCTCCCTGCCCGCCGCAACAGCCAGCGTCGGCGGGATGTAATGCCCGTTCGGGCAGCGGTGGCTTGCGAGGCGGGAGTACATGAGCCGCAGGCTGTTCAGCAATTCCGTGCCGGTGCTGAAGGTGCTGCGGATGCCCGGCACGCCCGGCCGCTGGTGCAGCGCCAGCGCCGCCGGAACATACAGCACCTCTTCCACCGAGGCTTTCGAAGCCTGGGTCATCCGGCGGCGGGTGTAGGTGGACAGCGCCTCCAGATACCGGCGGGAGCCTTCGGCATACAGCACCCCCAGCGCCAGCGAGGATTTACCCGACCCCGACACGCCCGCAATGCCCACGATCTTGTTCAGCGGGATGTCCACGTCGATGTTTTTCAGGTTGTGTACCTTTGCCCCGCGCACGAGCATTTTGTCTATCATTTTGGTTTCCCTTCCTTTTGGCTTTTTTTCGCCAGATGAATTCCATGTTCTCTGTTTTAGTATAGCGTATCCTGATGTGTATTTCCACAATGGTCACCAATAAAATGCTATTTGCACCGGCAGCCACAGAAGAGTATACTATAATCAGTAAGGATCTCAAGTTCCTGTACACATGTATCTGACGAGATAAAAGGAGAACGAACATGGCAGTATTTCCAAAAGAATTTGTATGGGGCGCTGCAACTGCAGCCTATCAAATCGAGGGCGGTGCCGTCGAGGATGGAAAAGGCCGGAGCATCTGGGATGTTTTCTCCCACACACCGGGCCGCACCTATCGGGGCGAGACCGGTGATACCGCCTGCGACAGCTATCACCGCTGGCGGGAAGACATCGAACTGCTGAAGTCGATGCACCTGAAAGCCTATCGCTTCTCTGTGGCGTGGACGCGCATCGCCCCCACCGGCGGCACGGACTGGAACGAAAAAGGCTTTGCCTATTACGATGGTCTTGTGAATACTTTGCTGGAAGCGGGCATCGAGCCGTATATTACGCTGTATCACTGGGATTTGCCGCAGGCGCTGGAAGAAAAGGGCGGCTGGCAGAATGAGGACACCGCCCGGGCGTTTGCAGTCTACACGGCAAAAATGGCAGAACATTTCAAAGGCAGGGTCCACCAGTGGTTCACCTTCAATGAGCCTGCCTGTATCGTGAAAATGGGCTATGGGACAGGTGAGCATGCGCCGGGGCTGAAACTCCCGCTGGAAGGGCAGTTCACCTGCTGGCAGAATATCATCTATGCGCACTGCCTTGCCGCGCAGGAGCTCCGCCATACGGACGCCGAAAACAGAGTGGGCTTCGTCTCCACAGGCCGCATCTGCTACCCCGCATCTGAGGCAAAAGCAGATGTGGACGCCGCCCGGGCTCTGACCTTTGCCTGCCCGGACGAGGACTGGGCCTTTACCCACACGATGTCGCTCGACCCTCTGTGCCTTGGCCGCTGGCCCGGACCGGACCTCTGTGGGCCGCAGCTTTCCGCCTGCATCGGTGCTGTGCCGCAATACATCAACGACGCCCTGTCTCTGGGTAGACCGGATATGCTCGGGCTGAACATCTACAATGCCGCGCCTGTACAGATGGGAACGAATGGTCCCTGTTATGTGGAGCGCCCTGCGGGATACGCTCACACAGCCATGAACTGGCCGGTAGAGCCGGAAAGCCTGAACTGGGGTCCCCGTTACATCCAGGAGCGGTATGGACTGCCCATGTTCATCGCGGAGAATGGCTTATCCTGCACCGACAAAATCTATCGGGACGGCAAGGTGCATGACGTGGAGCGAATTGATTTTCTGGCGCGCTATCTGGAAAAACTTTCCGAGGGCATTCAGGCCGGTGCCGACGTGCGAGGGTACTTCCATTGGAGCCTGCTGGACAACTACGAGTGGCACAGCGGATACAGAGAGCGTTTTGGTCTGGTGTACGTCGATTACGCTTCCGGGCGGCGCATCCCGAAAGACAGTGCCTTCTGGTATGGCGAAGTCGCGGCGACCAATGGCGGGTCCATCTGACCTGTAAAATAAAAGGCCGGCAGTTTCTCCAATACAGAACGAATATTGCAGCCATATCCAAGATACGTCTTACCCATCCTGCAAATTCTTTTATAATAGCACTGCTGCCTGAAAGCGCTGCAACAAATTCCCATATCAAAAGGGAAGCTTTCCGGTATGGGACAACGACAAATCATTTTATTGGGATGCGAAAGAGACGCCCTCCGCCTGCTTCGGCGCTGCCGGATGGCCCGGCTCCGCTTTTGTCAACATCTGTTGGAACTTCCGGGCCGCCGTGTTCAGCGGGCGGTGATGGTCGTAGACGAGGCAGATAGAGCGGGAGGGAATGATCTCCTGCAGATGCAGCTCGACAAGCTCGCCGCGGGCCAGAAGCTCTTTCGTCATCGGTTCCGGCACGAAGGCAAGGCCCAGCTCACTTTTCACCAGCGTGAGCATCTGGTCGGTGGTGGCGGCCTCGGTGTCGGGCCGGAGCACGGCGTCGTGGTCGAGGAAGAACTGCCGGTAGAAGCTCCGGGTCATGCTCTCATCGCTGAGAGAGATGAGCGGATAGCAGCTCAGTTCCTTCAGCGTCAGGCGCTGGCTGGCCAGTGCAGTGAAGGTCTTTCCACCCACCAGCACTTCACAAAACGGTTTCAGTTCCACCATCTTCAGGCCCTGTTCTACTTCCGCCGGGGTGGAGATGATGGCAAAATCCACTTCTCCGTTCTTCACAGCCTGCACCGCCTGGGGCGTAGAGTGGTTCGAGATGCGCAGCCGGATGCCGGGATACTCGGTGTGGAACGTCCGCAGCTTCTCGGCCAGATAGATGTTCAGCGCCGTCTCCGTCGCGCTGATGCTGATGGAGCCATGCTCGAGGGTGGCGCTGGCGCTCAGCTCTTCCTCCGCGTCCTGTATCTGCACCGCTGCCGAGGCGATGCGGGAGTAGAGCATCTCGCCCTCCGGCGTCAGGGTGACGCCCCGGTTGGAGCGGGTAAAGAGCACACAGTTCAGCTGGCTTTCCAGCCGGTTCATCGAGTGGGTGATGTTGGGCTGGTTGT
>ERZ1673734.2346-NODE-2346-length-10826-cov-7.703834_pt1 | contig 10826 bp, 9 predicted proteins | sample MGYA00580199_ERZ1673734 | MGnify/ENA primary metagenome ERZ1673734 (study PRJEB41218, sample SAMN15661742) | gut metagenome | host: Homo sapiens | place: Canada: London | collected 2015-08-20/2019-03-30 | study: EMG produced TPA metagenomics assembly of...
GCCGCCGAAGCGGTGCTTAAGCCGTAAGGCGGGAATTGTGCGGTGTTGCCTTAGGAGTGAGGAAGTAGGAGTTAGGAGTTAAAGCAGGGCCTAAGGTTTTGCTCTGTAGGGAACGGTCTTGACCGTTCCGAAACATTGCCATATATGCCATAATGGAATTTGCAATCATGCGCCCCTACGGGGGGCATCGTAATTTCTAATTGCTCATTGCTAATTCCTAATTGAGATAACTCCTCACTCCTCCCTCCTAACTCACCCCAACGTACTATGGAACAAAAAATCGTCAAATATTCCGTTCTTTCCCCGCTGGCTAAGGTGCCGGCATATGCAACGGCGGGGGCGGCGGCGGCTGATTTGTGCGCCGCGCTGGAAGAGCCGTTGACCATTGCCCCCATGCAGCGGGTGCTGGTGCCCACCGGCCTTGCCATTGAGCTGCCGGATGCCGGGTGCGTGGCATTGGTGTATGCCCGCAGCGGACTTTCCATCAAGCATGGGCTGTGCATGGCCAACGGCGTTGGCGTTGTGGACAGCGATTACCGCGGCGAGCTGAAAGTGCCCATGATCAACCTTGGCACCGAGCCTTACACCATCGCCCCCGGTGAGCGCGTGGCCCAGCTGTGCATTGCCCCCGTGTGGCAAGCCGCCTTTGTGCCCGCCGCCACCCTGAACGAAACCGAGCGCGGTGAAGGCGGGTTTGGATCGACAGGAAAATAGTTAGGAATTAGGAGGGAGAAGTTAGGAGTTAAGAGTTTTTGGGGCCGCAGATAACCTGTAAAGTCTGGCTGTGTGCAAAAAAAGATACCTGTAGGGAACGGTCTTGACCGTTCCGCAGGTTTAGGATGATTGGCCTTTTGTCAGATAAATCCTTTGGTTTCGGAACGGTCAAGACCGTTCCCTACAATTTATTTTATTCTTTGTTGCAAACCTTCAAAAGCACATTTAACTCCTAACTCCTACTTCCTACCTCCTAACTTCCTCTTTTCCCTTTGTTTCGCCGCGGTGGTGCGGTAGAATCTGTTACGAAAGGAACATCCCATTATGTCCTTGATTTTAGCCTCCGGCAGCCCGCGGCGGCGGGAGCTGATGGCGCTGATCACGCCCAATTACACCGTTGCCCCCAGTGATGTGGACGAGAGCCGCATTACCGCCGCAACGCCTGCCCAGCTGGCCCAGGCCCTGGCAGAAGCCAAAGCCCTGGCCGTGGCGCAGCAGCACCCCGATGATACCGTGATCGGCTGTGATACCGTGGTGGACTGTGACGGCGCTGTGTTCGGCAAACCTTCCGGCGAGGAAGACGCTGTGCGGATGCTGCACGCGCTCTCTGGCCGGGAGCACAAAGTACATACCGGGCTATGCGTGGTACACGGCGGCAAGGCGTACCTTGCCACCGAAACCACCCGCGTACAGTTTGCGCCCATTGAGGAAAGCGATCTGCTTGCCTATGCGCGCACCCCGGAACCGTATGACAAAGCCGGGGCTTACGCCATCCAGGGCCATGCTGCGCTGTGGTGCAGCGGCATTGTGGGATGTTATTACAATATTATGGGTCTGCCCGTACACCGTCTGGCACAGGTACTGCGCCAGGCCGGAGCGCTGTAACGGCAGTGCCGCAGCGGCCTGGCTGCTGCGGCGTGTCGTGCGCATTCTTTGTGCGGCCCACCCGCACAAACACATGATGGGGAGATAAAAATGGCAAATCCGATTTTGCAGCTGCTTGAAGCTCTGCGCAATATGTTTACCTGTGATATTGGCATTGACCTTGGCACCGCCAACACGCTGGTGTATATGATAGGCCGCGGCATTATCATCCGCGAGCCCAGCGTTGTGGCGGTGGATGCCCGCACCGACGAACTGCGTGTGCGCTGCGTAGGCCACGAGGCCAAAGCCATCATCGGCGCAGCGCCCAACTCAATTTTGGCGGTACGCCCGCTGAAAGACGGCGTGATTGCCGACTTTGACATCACCGCCGCCATGCTGCAAAGTTTTATCCGCCAGGCATGCGGCAGCCGCCTGTTCGTGCGGCCGCGCGTGGTCATCTGCGTGCCGTCCGGCGTGACCGAAGTGGAACGCCGCGCCGTGCGCCAGGCCGCCGCCAAAGCCGGTGCCCGCCAGGTAACGGTGATCGAAGAGCCGATGGCCGCCGCCATTGGTGCCGGGCTGCCGACCGCTGAACCGGTGGGCAGCATGATTGTGGATATCGGCGGCGGCACGGCGGAAGTGGCTGTTATCAGCCTTTCCGGCATTGTGGCATCCCGCAGCGTGCGCTGTGCGGGTGATGCGCTGGATCAGAGCATTACCAGTTTTATCAAGCGCAAATACAACCTGCTGGTGGGCGAACGCACTGCTGAGCAGATTAAACTGGAAATCGGCTCCGCCTGCCCGCCAGACCCCACCGACACCGAGCATGGCGAAACCACAATGGAGATCAAGGGCCGTAACCTGGTGGATGGCCTGCCGAAAGATATCCTGATCCGCTCCGAAGAAGTGCGCGAGGCAATGAACGAAAACCTGATGCGCATTGTGGAAGCCATCAAGGACACGCTGGAATGCACTCCGCCGGAGCTTTCCAGCGACATCATTGACCGCGGCATCATGCTTTCGGGCGGCGGTGCCCTGCTGCGCGGGCTGGATACTCTGATCCAGAACGAAACCGGCATTGAGGTACACATTGCCGAAGCCCCGCTGGACTGCGTTGCCCTCGGTGCCGGCGCCGTCCTCGACCACCCCGATCTGGCAGGAACCAGACGGGAGGAACTGAGCTACCTGTAAAGGTAGGAGTCAGGAGTTAAGTGGCGGTTTGAAAGTTTGCCGCAACCCCATAAAATAATTGTAGGGAACGGTCAAGACCGTTCCCTACATTTTTGTTTTAATATTCAGACAGAATTTTTGGGTACCTGCAGCCCCAAAAACTCCTACTTTCTAACTCCTAACTTTCCCTCGTCGCTCCCACTGTGCTACCAGGTCCTTGGTCTGAGCTTGCAGGGCTTCGCGGGCAGCGTTCAGGGCCTGGGTGTCCTGGGGGGTCATTTTTTCGGGCTTTTTGTGGCGGGTCAGGCGTTCCAGGTTCTTTTCTGCTTCTTTAATGCGGTTTTTGGTGTCCTTATCCAGCTCCTTGCCCTCTTTACTGCCAAGGGCGGAATTGACGCGGTAGATGGCGGCTTCCGCGGCATTCAGGGCCTCGATAGCGGCTTTGCGCTCCTGATCCTGCCCGGCAAAGGCAGCGGCATCGTCCATGGCGCGGCGGATCTCCTGCTCGCTCAGGTTGGAAGACCCGGTGATGGTAATGCTCTGCTGTTTGCCGGTGCCAAGGTCACGAGCACTCACCGTCACAATGCCGTTGGCGTCAATATCAAAGGTCACTTCGATCTGCGGCACACCGGCCCAGGCGCGTTTGATGCCCTTGAGGGTAAAGTTGCCGATGAGCTTATTATCCTTGGCGAACTCCCGCTCACCCTGCAGCACCTTGATTTCAACTGTGCTCTGGAACGGCGCGGCGGTGGTAAAGATTTTGGAATACCGGGTGGGAATGGTGGAGTTGCGGTCGATCAGATGGGTTGCCACACCGCCCACCGTCTCAATCGAAAGGGTCAGCGGGGTAACGTCCATCAGCAGCAGGTCCTGCCCGCCAGCAACCAGGCCTTCGCCGCCAAGGCGTCCGCCCTGCACCGCAGCGCCAAGGGCCACACACTCGTCCGGGTTCAGAGTTTTGGACGGTTCCAGATCGATCATCCGCATGACCTTGGCCTGCACCGCCGGGATGCGGGTGGAACCACCCACCAGCAGCACCTGATCCAGGTCGTTGGCGGCCAGGTGGGCATCCCGCAGGGCGTTGCGCACCGGCAGTGCCGTGCGCTCCACCAAGTCGGCGGTCAGCTCATCAAACTTGGCGCGGGTCAGTTCCGCCTGCACATGCAGCGGGCCGTTGGGGCCAACGGTGATGAACGGCAGGTTGATTTCAGTATGGGTGGCAGCGGAAAGCTCTTTTTTGGCTTTCTCGGCTTCCTCCCGCACGCGCTGCATGGCAACGGGATCACGGGTCAGGTCTACCTGGTTTTCGGCGGCAAAGTTCCGCACCAGCCAATCAGCCACACGAGCATCAAAGTCATCGCCGCCCAGATGGTTATCACCGCAGGTGGCCAACACCTGCACAATGCCATCCCCGATCTGGATCAGCGAAACATCGAATGTACCGCCGCCCAGGTCGTACACCATCACTTTCTGGGTCTTGCCGTTATCCAGACCATAAGCCAGGGCGGCCGCAGTAGGTTCGTTGATAATGCGCTTTACATTCAGGCCCGCAATGCGCCCGGCATCTTTGGTAGCCTGGCGCTGGGCATCGTTAAAATAAGCCGGCACGGTGATAACGGCTTCTGTCACCGGTTCACCAAGATAAGCTTCTGCATCCGCTTTCAGCTTTTGCAGGATCATGGCGCTGATCTCCTGCGGGGAGAAGCACTTGCCGTCAATAGGAATACGCTCATCACTGCCCATTTTGCGCTTAACGCTGGCAATGGTGCGCGGTGCGTTGGTGACAGCCTGGCGTTTGGCCGGATCGCCCACAAGGCGTTCGCCGCTTTTGGCAAAAGCAACGACCGACGGGGTGGTGCGCTGGCCTTCAGCATTTGGGATAACGGTTGGGCGTCCGCCTTCCACCACAGCCACGCAGCTGTTGGTTGTTCCTAAATCAATTCCGATGATTTTACCCATGTTGCTTTTGGTCCTTTCACACAAGCCGGCAACAGATACAGGGGTTCGCCAGCTTTTGTCACACAGGGAGCACCGCTAAGGCGCAAAACTCCGCCTTAGGGTGTAGCTGAAAGCAAAGAAAATGACAATTATTCCGCAAACACAAGCGGGATTTAAGGCGATACGGCATAATTCTAAGCTCCGATACAGTGAGCGAGGTATGTCAGCTGCTAAGTAAAAAGCGCAGATAATACTAGATGTATTATCGAGCATTTTTACAACGCAGGTGGCATACCGTAGCCGCTGGAGCGGTGCTTAAGCCCGTAGGGCGGGAATTGTTCCGTATTGCCTCGTGGCAAAAGCCGCAGGAATCCTTTATGGATTCCAAGGTTTTTAGCGCAAAATCCAGCTGTGGTTGTAGAAACAGGCTGAATTTTCGACTTTTCAGGTACACCTTATGGTTTGTTAACATTATTGTAGCGCGCAAAGTGCCGGAATGTGTTGCAAAATCGTAAACTCTTATCAGACAATCATCCAAATGTTGGGGTGTATCGTTGACGGACGGGGGCAACGGTGCTATATTCTTTAGTATACTAAAGAGAAGGAGGTTCCCGGACATGCAGGCATTTTCCAGCCATGACATTTTCCAAACGCTGTACCAGCAGATCATGTTGCTGGAATTAAAGCCCGGCTCCACCCTGCGGGAAAACGCATTGTGCGAGCAGTTCGGGGTTTCCCGCACGCCGGTGCGCAGCGTTTTGCAGGAGCTGCGCATTGCTGGGCTGATTGAAGTCACCCCCTACAAATCCACGCGGGTCACCCAGCTGGATTTTGACACCATCAGCCAGCAGATCTACCTGCGCAACGCGGTGGAATCCGCCGTGATGACAGACTTTGCCGCTGCCTGCACCCCCGAACAGCTGGCCCAGCTGAAAACCCGCAACGATGCTTTGCGCCGCCTGGCGGCCCAACCCCACCCGGACCCGCGGATGTTTTATGAGCTGGACAGCCGCCTGCACGAAAGCTGGTTTCTTGCCACCGACAAAGACCAGCTGTGGCAGCTGATCCAGACTTCGCAGAACAGCTATTCGCGGTTCCGCATGCTGGATCTTGTGGCCGTTGGCAATTTTGGCGATATTGTGGCGGAACATGATGTTCTGCTGGATGCCATTGCCCGCAATGATACCGCCGCCATCCGGGCGCAGTGTTCCCGCCATTTGTACGGCGGCGTAATGCGGCTGGGGGAAGAACTTTCGACCAAATATGCGGATTATTTTGTTTCCGGCACCCACTGGCCGGACCATGCAAAGGAGATGCAACCGTGAGCCGCACTGCTACCGTGACCCGCAAAACGCGGGAAACCAACATTACCGTCACCCTGGACCTGGACGGCAGCGGAAAAGCCGACCTGCACACCGGCATCGGCTTTTTTGACCACATGCTGGACGGCTTTGCCCGCCACGGCCTGTTTGATTTGACATTACACTGTGATGGCGACCTGAACGTGGACTGTCACCACACAATTGAAGACTGCGGCATCGCGCTTGGCACGGCCATCCGTGAGGCCCTTGGCGACAAAGCCGGCATTGTGCGTTACGGCAGCTGCATGCTGCCCATGGACGAAACGCTGGCCCTGTGCGCTGTGGACCTTGGCGGACGGCCGTATTTTGTTTATGATGCCAGCTTTGCCGGGCAGAGCTGCGGCGGCATGGATGTGCAGATGGCACGGGAATTCTTTTACGCTGTCAGTTACAGCGCCATGATGAACCTGCACCTGAAGGTGCTGTACGGCGAAAACGACCACCACAAGCTGGAAGCCATGTACAAAGCATTCGCCAAAGCCCTTTCCGCCGCTGCCCGCCATGACGACCGCATTGTGGGCGTGCTTTCCACGAAAGGAAGCATTTAACTACCTCCTAACTTAATTTCGTTTTCCCGGGGCGGAACCCCGTTTTCAGTATATAAGGGTAACACTGAAAGGAGTAAGTATTATGTACAAGGACATGATGGACACCATTGGTTTTGTTTCGGGGTATGACCCGGAGCTGGGTGCGGCTATGCAGCGTGAGCTGGGCCGCCAGCAGGCAAACATTGAGCTGATTGCCAGCGAAAACATTGTTTCCCCTGCCGTTATGGCTGCCATGGGCAGCGTGCTGACCAACAAATATGCCGAGGGCTACCCCGGCCACCGCTATTACGGCGGCTGCCAGTTTGTGGACCAGGTTGAGCAGATTGCGATTGACCGTGCCTGCAAGCTGTTTGGTGCCAAATATGCCAACGTGCAGCCCCATTCCGGCGCACAGGCCAACCTGGCCGTTTACTTTGCCCTGCTCAACCTGGGCGATACCGTCATGGGCATGGATCTTTCCCAGGGCGGCCATCTGACCCATGGTTCCCCCGCCAACATGAGCGGCAAGAACTACAACTTTGTTTCCTACGGCGTTTCTGCCGAGGACGGCCGCATTGATTACGATGCCCTGGCCAAGCAGGTTGCCAAGGTTCGCCCCAAGCTGCTGGTTGCCGGTGCTTCCGCTTACCCACGCGCTATCGATTTTGAAAAGCTGGCCGAGATCGCCCACGGTTACGGCGCAATGCTGATGGTAGACATGGCTCACATTGCCGGCCTGGTTGCCGGCGGCATGCACCAGAACCCGGTGCCCTATGCTGATGTTGTGACCACCACCACCCACAAGACCCTGCGCGGTCCCCGCGGCGGCCTGATCCTGACCAACAACGCTTACCTGATCAAGCGCATCAACTCCGCCATCTTCCCCGGCACCCAGGGCGGCCCGCTGGAGCATGTGATTGCTGCAAAGGCTGTCTGCTTTGGCGAGGCACTGAAGCCGGAGTTCAAGGATTATGCCCGCAAGATTGTGGAGAACGCCGCTGCTATGGCCGACGAGCTGACCGCCCGCGGCGTGAAGCTGGTTTCCGGCGGCACCGACAACCACCTGCTGCTGGTTGACCTGACCGATTCCGAGATGACCGGCAAGGAGCTGGAGCACAACCTGGACGAAGTACACATTACTGCCAACAAGAACACCGTTCCCGGTGAAAAGCGCAGCCCGTTTGTGACCAGCGGTGTCCGCCTTGGCACCCCTGCTGTGACCACCCGCGGCATGGGCCCCGCCGAGATGAAAGAGATTGCCGACTGCATCGCAGACTGCATCTTTGACTTTGAAGGCAAGAAAGACGACATCGCTGCCCGCGTTGCCAGCCTGACCGCTCGCTTCCCTCTGTACGAATAATTCCCGCTTTTCCCGCCTTTTTGAAAAAGGACGGGGCGAAAAGCTTTAATGGGCATCGCACAAATTGATAAAGACCCCCCGCAGCGAATCTCTTGCTGCGGGGTGTTTTTTATGGCAGTCTAGTAGGGCTGGGAGCCGAAACCAGCGCGGCGTTTCTCATTTTTTTCGCGGGCCTTCTCATTCCTTGCGGACTTTTGCGCAGGCCTTAAAAAATGTTTCCATTTTATAGAATATTGTGATATAATGCAAAGGACAAATAAAATGCCACATAAAGGGAGGCAAAATCATGAAGTTTTTTATTGATACTGCGAATGTAGATGAGATCCGTAAAGCCAATGACATGGGCATTATTGCCGGTGTTACCACCAACCCCAGTCTGATTGCCAAGGAAGGCCGCGATTATGCCGAGACCCTGGCAGAAATCGCCACCATCGTGGACGGCCCCATTTCCGGCGAAGTAAAGGCCACCACCGTGGACGCTGAAACCATGGTTGCTGAGGGCGAAGCCATCTATGCCCTGGACCCCAAGCACATGGTCGTCAAGATCCCCATGACCGCTGAGGGCCTGAAGGCCATCAAGGCACTGTCCGCCAAGGGCATTCCCACCAACTGCACTCTGGTGTTCTCCGCCAACCAGGCGCTGTTGGCTGCCCGCGCAGGCGCTACTTACGTCAGCCCGTTCCTGGGCCGTCTGGACGACATTGGCCAGCCCGGCATTGAACTGATCGAAACCATTCATGACATGTTCCTGAACTACCCCGACATTGACACCCAGATCATTGCCGCTTCCGTCCGCAACCCCATCCATGTAACGGACTGCGCTCTGGCTGGTGCTGATATCGCCACCGTTCCTTACAAGGTCATTGAACAGATGCTGCATCACCCGCTGACCGATGCCGGCATTGAAAAGTTCAAGGCTGACTACATCAAGGTATTTGGCGAATAATTTCTGTCGCTCTGCCCGGTACCGGCTGTCTGCCGGGCCGGGTTTTGTTTTTGCTTAGTTTCTTGCAGATTGCTTTTTTATCCACTATACTTAGTGATGTAATTAAAAGAGAATAAAGAATAATGAATAATGGTTGTGTGACGCCCACGGCGTCACATTTTAGTTAGGTCAACTGCTCCGGCAAAAAGCACTCCGACCAAAGCAGTCAACCTATTTTATTCGCGCCGCCGCGGGCGGCGCACTGACATTATTCTTTATTCATTATTATTTATTATTTTATGAAAAAATAACTAGGATGTAATGGGGGTTCCAACCATGGACCAGCAATGGCTCAACACTTACCGCGAAGAAATCGGCGGCTTTTCCAACACGATTCACTCCTTTGCCCAGGGCGAAATTGCCCGCAAGGACTACAAAGGCATTTCCGGCGGGTTTGGCAGTTATGCCCAGCGCGATGCCGCCAAGCATATGCTGCGGCTGCGCCTGCCGGGCGGCCGGGTCACGCCGGAGCGCCTGCACTTTATGGCACAGGCTGTTCAGCAGTACCATGTGCCATTCCTGAAGCTGACCACCTGCGAAGCGATCCAGATGCACGATTTGACCCCGGACGAGGTGCCTGCCATCATGGAGGCCGCCATCACCTGCGGCATTATCACCCGCGGCGGCGGCGGTGATAACCCCCGCAACATTCAGGCCAGCCCCCTGACCGGCGTGCAGCCCGGCGAAGCTTTTGACGTTATGCCCTGGGCCGAGGCCGCAACGGAGTATCTGCTTTCCATCTGCCGTGACATCCACATGCCGCGCAAGCTGAAGGTTGCGTTCTGCAACGGCGTGGATGACTGTGTGCACACCGCGTTCCGCGATATGGGCTTTGTGGCGCAGCCGGACGGCACTTTTAAGCTGTACATTGCCGGCGGCCTGGGCGGCGGCTGGCGCATGGGCATTCTGGCGGCAGAATCTCTGCCCGCAGAGGATGTGCTGTACTATATCCGCGGCATGATCACCACCTTCTGCCAGCACGGCAATTACCAGAACCGTGCCAAGGCCCGCACCCGCTTTATGCAGGAGACCCTTGGCCCGGACGAGCTGCGCCGCGTCTTTTTGGAGAACGTTGCCGCTGCCAAGGCGGACGAAAGCCTGAAACTGCACCTGACCCCCGCCGCCATTACCAAAACCGGCACCGGCACGCTGGATGACCCGCGCGCCATTGCCCAAAAACAGCCGGGGCTGTACGCTGTGGCGTACCACCCCATCGGCGGCCGCCTGATCCCGGAAAAACTGGTGCAGCTGGACAACCTGCTCAGCACCATCCCCGGCTGCGAATGCCGCGTTGCCCCCAATGAAACGCTGTACATCATCAACCTGACGGCAGACGAAGCTGCCGCTGTGCTGGATGCCACCGCAGATGGTGCCAAAACGCTGTTTGAGACCAGCGTTGCCTGCATCGGCGCTTCCATCTGCCAGCAGGGCGTGCGGGACAGCCAGTCCGTTTTGCAGCGCGCTGTGCAGGCCGTGCGGGAGGCTAACATTCCGGACGGTGCCCTGCCCAAAGTCTGCATTTCCGGCTGCACGTCCAGCTGCTCCGGCCACCAGGCCGCAGCCATCGGCTTCCAGGGCACGGTTAAAGCGGTGCCGGGCGGCAAGCCTGCCCCGGCGTTTGCCATCTTCCTGGGCGGGTCCGATGCTTTGGGCCATGCCCACTTTGGCGATACCATCGGCACCGTATATGAAGAGCAGCTCCCCGCCCTGCTGGTGGAGCTGGGCCAGGCTGCTGCAGCCGCAGGCCAGAACTGGCAGACCTGGAGCGCAGCTGACCCTGATGCGGTGAACTCCATTATTGCCAAGTACGTATAACCGCTGCTCCCGAAGCCTTTTGTTCTCCACAAGTTCCTTAAGGCAATACCGCACAATTCCCGCCTGACGGCTTAAGCACCGCTCCGGCGGCT